>ENA-ORBV01013994-ORBV01013994.1-microbial-mat-metagenome-genome-assembly--contig:-NODE-13994-length-12091-cov-6.941402_pt1 | contig 12091 bp, 11 predicted proteins | sample MGYA00237777_ERZ505514 | MGnify/ENA primary metagenome ERZ505514 (study PRJEB26160, sample SAMN06269048) | microbial mat metagenome | isolation source: Oligotrophic lake microbial mat | place... | reverse complement strand
CAGGGATATGGTCGGCGATCACCTTGAGCGAGTTGTTGGCCAGGTCGCTGCAGCCGGTCTCGCGTGCGGCAGCGGCGATCAGCGCAGTGAACAGGTCGATCTCGTAGTTGCTGTGCTGGTGCTGCAGGATCGCGGCGAGCCGCTCCAGGCCCATGCCGGTGTCGACACAAGGCGCCGGCAACTGGACCAGGCTGCCGTCGGGCTGCATGTCGAACTGCATGAACACGTGGTTCCAGATCTCGATGAAGCGGTCGCCGTCCTGCTCCGGGCTGCCTGGCGGGCCGCCAGGAATGTGGTCGCCGTGGTCGTAGAAGATCTCGGAACATGGCCCGCACGGGCCGATGTCGGCCATCATCCAGAAATTGTCGGAGGCGTATTTCTTGCCCTTGTTGTCACCGATGCGGATCACGCGTTCGGGTGGCAGGCCGATTTCTTTGGTCCAGATGTCGTAGGCCTCGTCATCGTCGATGTAGACCGTGGCCAGCAGCCGCTCAGGGGGCAGCTGGTAGACCTGGGTCAGCAGTTCCCAGCCCCACTTCAGGCTGTCGCGCTTGAAATAGTCGCCAAAACTCCAGTTGCCCAGCATCTCGAAGAAGGTGTGGTGCCGCGCCGTGTAGCCGACGTTTTCCAGATCGTTGTGTTTGCCGCCGGCACGCAGGCAGGCCTGCACCGAGGCGGCGCGCACGTAGGAGCGCTTGTCGGTGCCCAGGAACACGTCCTTGAACTGCACCATGCCCGAGTTGGTGAACATCAGCGTCGGGTCGTTGCCCGGCACCAGCGGGCTCGAGGCCACCACGGTATGTCCCTTGGAGGCGAAAAAATCCAGGAAGATCTGGCGGATGTCGGCAACGGTGATCGCAGTAGTGGTGGTCATGGAAGTGGGGTGCGAGGCGGAAGTCGGGCTGGGCACCACAGGCTGCAGGGTGACCGGGTCCGCCGGATTGGAAGGCCGGCAGATTTTACCCGCACGGTGCAGCGCGCACCGGTGCCGGGCACGTCGTTTCGCGCATCGGCCATACCGCTGCGCCGGCGGTTTGTCGCCGACCCTTCAAGCCGTTGGACCTTGCACCGCATTCGCCAGCCGTGCAGGCCGGTCAAAAAACCACAACGCAACGACCAGCGCGACTGTCATGAACGGCATCCCCAGCGGCCGCACGATGCCCACCACCAGCGGTGCGATGATCAGGAAGAAACGCAGCGCCCAGCTGTACAACAGCCCGGCGCGTTTGACGTATTCCTTCGCCATGGGGTTCAGCGATGCACGCTCGGGCGATGCGATCGGCATCGACATCACGAAGCCGGCGTGGCTGAAATACCGCATCGACATCGCCGAACAGACATATGACGCGAACAGCGTGGCCATCAGCAGGATCTCCAGCACGATGCGCAGTGGCGGCGTGCCGTCAAACGTGGCCGCCTGGATATTGCTGGTGGCCAGGCTGACCGTGCCCATCAGGGCCAGCGCGGCCGTGGATGCGGCGATCGTGGCCGACATCAGCGAGTTGCGCAGTGCCTGCACCGCGACGATCTCGAAGCCCGGCTGGCGGCTCAGCGCATCGACCCAGCTCGCGCGCATGAATGCATGTGCCGACCGTGCGATCCGGCCCGGTTGGCGCCAACCGACCCACAGGACCCACACCTCGTAAATGGCGAACAGGATCGTTGCGATGCCAAAGGCAATCCAGTCGTGGGAGGCGTTCATGGAAACTGTCGGTATCGTGTGGATGGCCATGCACCCGCAACCGGGTCGCGCGCGTGGCCGAACGCCTATGGTAACGACATCCCGACCACTGCCATCTCGAGCCCCGGGACACGGTGGTCGACAAAAACCGGTTCGATGACTCCGTACGGGCATGCCAAGATGCAAGCTGCAAGCTGCATGACAAACCGGCCCGCGACGGCCGACATCGTGGCGCAAAGCGAAGGAGCCACCGGCGTGTTGCAGAAGATCGGGCTTGAACTGGAGAAGACGCTGACAGCCATTGGCGACAAGAGCGGCTTGTAGCGCCAAGGGCCGCGACATCGGACGGCCCACCCCTGAAACTGTGAGAGGCCATCGCTTGAGCCCAATCGATTGCCGATCTCGCCCTGAGCCAGCACGGATATGCAGGGCGGCCTATATTGCAGGCATGACCAATCTGCGCCGCCAACTCATCGTGTCAGCCACCGCCCTGCCCGCCATGCTCTGTTGGCCCGGCGCGCAGGCACAAAAGCCCTCTTCTCCCTCATGTCCGCCCATCCTGAAGCACCAGTTCAACCGGCTGCAGGATGAGGCGCCGCAGGACCTGTGCCAGTTCTCCGGCAAGGTGCTGTTGGTCGTCAACACGGCCAGTTATTGCGGCTTCACGCACCAGTATGAAGGCCTGGAGAAGCTCTACGCCCGCTACGAGAAGCAGGGGCTGGTGGTACTCGGCTTTCCATCCAATGACTTCGGCAGGCAGGAGCCGGGTTCGGCCAAGGACATCGCGGACCTGTGCTTCAACACCTACGCGGTACGTTTCCCCATGTTCTCCAAGACCGTCGTCGGCGGGCCCGCGCGCAACGCGCTCTATGCGGGCCTGTACAAGGCCACCGGCGTCGCACCGGGCTGGAATTTTCACAAGTACCTGATCGACCGCAGTGGCAAGGTTACGGCCCAGTTTGCCAGCCAGATCGAACCGCTGTCGACTCCGATCGTCAACGCCATCGACCAGGCGCTGCGCGCCAAGCCCTGATCCGCAGCCCGGCACGGGAACACGCCAGCACTCCCCCGATGGCGTCAGCTGCGCCGGGCCGGTGTGCCGCCAGCCACGAAGTATGGCGCGTCCGAGCGCGGCAGCGGCGCACGGCCGCGGATGCGATCGGCGATCTTCTCGGCCATCATGATGGTTGGCGCATTGAGGTTGCCGGTGACGATCTCCGGCATGATGGACGCATCCACAATCCGCAGGCCCTGCATTCCGTGCACCAGGCCCTGGCCATCGACCACCGCCGTGTCGCCGCTACCCATGGCGTTGGTCCCGCACGGGTGGTAGGCGGTCTCGGCATGCTGGCGCACGAAGGCGTCGAGTTCGGCGTCGCTTTGCGCGACCTCGCCGGGGGTGATTTCACGACCGGCAAACGCGGCAAGCGCGGGCTGGCGCATGATCTCGCGGGTGATGCGGATGCCGGCGCGGAACTCGGCCCAGTCCTGCTCGCTGGACATGTAGTTGAAAAGGATGCTCGGATGCTGGTGCGGATCCTTCGAGCGCAGTTGTACCCGGCCGCGGCTGGGCGATCGCATCGACCCCATGTGCGCCTGAAAACCGTGCACCTGGATCGGATTGCTGCCGTTGTAGTTGATGGCCACCGGCAGGAAGTGGTACTGGATGTTCGGCCACGCGAACGCCTCGGAGCTGCGGATGAAGCCACCCGCCTCGAACTGGTTGCTGGCGCCGATGCCGCTGCCCAGGAACAACCACCGGGCGCCGATAGCCGGCTGGTTCCACCATTTCAGCGCACCCACCAGCGAGACCGGTTGCAGGCACTCGTATTGCTGGTAGACCTCCAGGTGATCCTGCAGGTTGGCGCCCACGCCTGGCAGGTCGTGCACCAGCGCGATGTCGAGCCCGCGCAGCAGCGGCGCGGGACCGACACCGGAGCGCTGCAGGATCTGAGGCGACGCGATCGCACCCGAACTCAACAGCACCTCGCGTTGCGCCTGCGCCGTGCAGTGCTGCCCCCGGTGCTGCCAGGCCACGCCGACGGCACGTTTGCCCGAGAACAGGATGCGATCGGTCAGCGCATGGGTGACGATGGTCAGGTTGGGCCGTTGCCGCGCCTGGTCCAGGTAACCGCGCGCCGTGCTGGAGCGCCGGCCCTGCGGCGTCGTCGAGCGGTCCATCGGGCCGAAACCTTCCTGCTGGTAACCATTGAGATCGTCGGTGCGTGGGTAACCCGCCTGCACGCCGGCCTCGACCATGGCCTGGAACAACACGCTGTTGCCGTTCTTGGGCGTGGTCACGCTCAAAGGGCCGCTGTCGCCGTGGTAATCGTTGGCGCCGATGTCACGGGTCTCGGCCTTGCGAAAGTACGGCAGGCAATCACGGTAGGACCAGTCTTCCAGTCCGGCTCGGCCGGCCCAGCCGTCGTAATCCATCGCGTTGCCACGGATGTAACACATGCCGTTGATCAGCGACGAGCCGCCCAACCCCTTGCCGCGCCCGCATTCCATGCGCCGGTTGCCCATGTGGGGCTCGGGTTCGGTCTCGTAGGCCCAGTTGTAGCGCCGCCCCTGCAGCGGGAAAGCCAGTGCCGCGGGCATCTGGGTGCGGAAGTCGAGCCGGTAGTCGGGCCCGCCGGCCTCGAGCAGCAACACGCGCACGCCGGCATCTTCGGTCAGGCGCGTGGCCAGCACATTGCCGGCCGAACCTGCGCCGATGATGATGTAGTCGTATTGCTTTGCCTGCATTTCCGGTCGGACTCTCTGTCTGCAGGCTCAGAACACCGACGCGTAGGCGCCGAGTTCCAGCTGGATGGATTTGGTGCGGGTATAGGCGCGCAGCGTCTCCAGCCCGTTCTCGCGGCCCACGCCCGACTGCTTGTAGCCACCCACCGGCATCTCGGCGGCGGACTCGCCCCAGGTGTTGATCCAGCAAATGCCCGCCTGCAACTGATGGATGACGCGGTGCGCGCGATTGAGGTCCTGCGTGACCAGGCCGGCAGCCAGCCCGTAAGGGGTGTCGTTGGCACGGCGCACCACCTCGTCCTCGTCGCCGAAATCCAGGATCGCCATCACCGGCCCGAAGATCTCCTCCTGGACGATCTTCATGGTGTCGCGGCAGTCGGTGAACACGGTGGGCTGCACATAGGCGCCACGTGCCAGCGCGCCATCGATGGCACGTGCGCCGCCGACCAGCAGCCGGGCACCCTCCTGCTTGCCCGACGCGATGAAATCGAGCACCTTGCCCATGTGGGCCAGGCTCACCAGCGGCCCGAAATTGGTCGCGGGGTCCCGCGGATCGCCGATACGAATGCGCCGCACCCGCTCCAATACCTTCTGCTCGAATGCCTTCTGGATCGACCGGTGCACGAACACACGGGTACCGTTGGTGCAGACCTGGCCGGAGCTGTAGAAGTTGGCCATCATCGCGATGTCGGCGGCGCGGTCCAGGTCTGCGTCGGCGAACACGATCAGCGGCGACTTGCCGCCGAGCTCCATCGTCACCTCCTTGAGCGTCGAGCCCGACGCGCTGGCCATCACCTTCTTGCCGGTGACGGTGCCACCGGTGAACGAAATCTTCTCGATGCCCGGGTGTTCGGTCAGCCACGCGCCCACGGTGGCGCCGCTGCCATTGAGCACGTTGAACACGCCGTCCGGCAGGCCGGCCTCGGTGTAGATCTCGGCCAGCTTCAACGCGGTCAACGGCGTGACCTCGCTGGGCTTGAAGATCATCGCGTTGCCGGCCGCCAGTGCCGGCGCCGACTTCCACAACGCGATCTGGATCGGATAATTCCAGGCGCCGATGCCAGCCACCACACCCAGCGGTTCACGCCGGGTGTAGACGAATGAGCTCTCGCGCAGCGGGACCTGCATGCCTTCGATGGCCGTGGCCAGGCCGGCGTAGTACTCGAGCACGTCGGCACCGGTCACGATGTCGACCACACGCGTCTCCGAGCGCGGCTTGCCGGTGTCGAGTGTCTCCAGGTCGGCCAGTTCATCATTGCGCGCGCGCAGGATGTCGACGGCGCGGCGCAATACGCGCGAGCGCTGCATGGCGGTGAAGCCGGCCCAGACGCGCTGGCCTGCCTGGGCGCTGGCTACCGCAGCGTCCACGTCCGGGCGGGTTGCACTTTGCACCTCGGCCAGCACCTCGCCATTGGCGGGGTTGACGGTGTGAAATGTCTCGGTGCCGGTGGCGTCCACGCGCGCGCCGCCGATATAGATTTTTTGCAATGCAATGGCAGGCATGCCAAGCCTCCTGGGTTCAAAGAAAACATCAATGGCAAAACGCCCGGCTCCGGATGCTCCAGGGCGACCGTGGCAGGTGTCAGCCCATGGCCTTGCCCAGCAGGGCGTGGTAGAGCTCGCTGTCTCCGAGTATGCCAATCGGCCGTTCACCCTCGCCCAGCACCAGCTTCTGGCCGGTGTGATATCGGATGCCGAGCGCGTCGCGCATGCCGATGTCGGCGTCGACCATGGTCGGACGGGGTTGCAGGGCCTCGATCGCATCACCGTCAAGCCAGCGTTGCAGGGGCCATGGTTCCGCACCGCGGCGCAAACCCAGCACGGAACCCTGGTCATCGAGCCGGAACCAGATGTCGGCCAGCTCGTCGAGGCAGGTTTCGCCATCTCGCTGTGCGCATAGAGCCAGCGGCCGCATCAGGCTGCGACCGCGCAACACGTTGAGCGGGTTGGTGTGGGCCACGAAGGCGCGCACGTAGTCGTTCGCCGGATGCAGCACGATGTCCTCCGGTCGGCTGTGCTGCACGATCTGTCCGCCTTTCATGATGACGATGTTGTTGCCCAGCTTGAGTGCCTCGTCCAGGTCGTGGCTGACGAAGACGATGGTCATGTCCAGCTTGCTCTGCAACTCCAGCAGTTCGTCCTGCAGGCCCTGGCGGATCAGCGGATCGAGCGCCGAAAATGGTTCGTCCATCAGCAGGATGTCGGCATCCATCGCCAGCGCCCGGGCCAGGCCCACACGCTGCTGCATGCCGCCCGAGAGCGCGTCGGGGCGTTTGTCGCGCCACTGGCTCAATCCGACCAGTTCGAGCTTGTCGTCGATGCGTTTCTTGCGCTCACCCGCAGGCAGGCCCTGCATTTCCAGGCCCAGGCTGACGTTCTCGGCCACGCTGAGCCACGGCATCAGCGCGAACCTCTGGAACACCATGGCGATGCGCTGGGTGCGCATGGCCTTCAAGGTGGCAGCCGAACAGGTGGCGATGTCCACTTCGGCGCCTTCATGCTCGATCAGCAGGCGCCCGCGACTCACGGTGTTCAAGCCGTTGATGCAGCGCAGCAGGCTGGACTTGCCGGAACCCGACAACCCCATGAGCACGCAGATTTCGCCACGTTGAACCGCCAGGTTGGCCTTCTCGACGCCGACGATCAGGCCGGTTTTCTTGAAGATCTCATCGCGCGACAGGCCCTGGTCCAGCAGGTCCAGCGCCGGTTGGGGGGACTTGGAGAAAACCACGTCCACGTCTTCGATCCGGATCAGGCTCACGGGAATACCCTCCGCCCTGCGGACTGCAGGGCTGAACACCTTGGACGTGGCCCGGCGGCACTCACTGGACTACCCTGCGCTGCGGCGCTCGCGTTGCTTGCACACGCGGTCGAGCATGATCGCGACCAGCACGATGGCCAGCCCGGCCTCGAATCCGACGGCGATGTCGGCCGTGTTCAGCGCACGCACCACCGGCTTGCCCAGGCCGTCGGCGCCCACTAGTGCGGCGATCACCACCATGGAGAGCGAAAGCATGATGCACTGCGTGATGCCGGCCGAGATGCTGGGCATGGCGTGCGGCAGTTCGATGCGCATGAGCAGTTGGCGCCGCGAACAGCCGAAGGCCTTGCCGGCGTCCATCAGTTCATCGGGCACATTGTGAATGCCCAGGTAGGTCAGGCGGATCGGTGCGGCGACCGCGAACACCACGGTGGAGATCAGGCCCGGCACCACGCCCAGCCCGAACAGCGTCAGCGTCGGGATCAGGTAGACGAAGGTCGGAACGGTCTGCATCAGGTCGAGCACCGGCTGCAGCACGGTGTAAAAACGTGGTTTGTGCGCCGCATAGATGCCCAGCGGCACACCAACGATGACGCAGACCAGCGTGGCAAACAGCACCTGGGCCAGCGTCTCCATGGTCTCCTGCCAGTAACCCAGGTTCAGGATCAGCAGGAACGAGAGCACACAGAACAGGGTGAGCATCCACCGGCGCTGGATGCCGTGCGCGATCAGGCCGAACACGACGATCAGCGCCAGCGGGTTGAACCACAAGAGCGCGCCGGTGGACGCCGTGATGGAGAGGGCAACCGCATCGGCAAACGCATCGAAATAGTCGGCGCCGTTGCGCGTCAGCCAGTCGATGAATGTGGCAATACCTTGGCCTAGCGGGATTTTGGGCATGTCCATACAAAGGAGGTGAGGAGACCGGCCATTGGACGCGAATGCATGCAGCATCGGCAATCGGACGGGCCGCGGCAGGGCCCAGCAGCGCTGCCAGGGCCGGGCAAGTTACTTCGCCAGCGCCGCCTTCACCGCGGCCATCGCTGGCTTGCCGTCGAACGTGGTCACGCCATCCAGCCAGGTTTCCACCGTCTTGGTGTTGGCCTTGAGCCAGGTGGTGGCCGCCTGTTCGGGTTTCTTGTTGTCGTTGAGAACCGCCCCCATCAGCGCGTTTTCCATCGCCAGGCTGAACTGCAGGTTCGTCAGCAACTTGCCCACATTGGCGCATTCCTTCACGTAACCCTTGCGCACGTTGGTGTAGATGGTCGCGCCGCCCAGGTTGGGGCCGAACACATCGTCACCCCCCTCAAGGTACTTCATCTTGAAGCGGCTGTTCATCGGATGCGGCTCCCAACCCAGGAACACCACCCATTCCTTGCGTCGCTCGGCGCGCTGTACCTGCGACAACATGCCGGCCTCACTGGACTCGACCATCTTGAACGGGCCCAGGCCGAACTGGTTCTTGTCGATCATCCCCTGGATCAGGCGATTGCCGTCATTTCCAGGCTCGATGCCATAGATCTTGTTGTCGAGTTTCTTGGCGAACTTGGCGATATCGGCAAACGACTTCAGGCCGGCCTTGTAGGCCTCCTCGGACACGGCGAGCGTGTACTTGGCACCTTCGAGGTTGGCACGCACTGTCTCCACGCTGCCGTTGTCCCGGTAGGGCTTGATGTCGGCTTCCATCGTCGGCATCCAGTTGCCCAGAAAGACATCGATGTCCTTGTTCTCCAGCGACTTGTAGGTCACCGGCACCGAGATCAGGTTGGTCTTGGTGGTGTAACCCAGCGCCTGCAGCACCTTGCTGGTGACAGCGGTGGTGACCGTGATGTCGGTCCAGCCCACGTCGGCAAAACGCACACTGCGGCAACTCGCGGGTTCGGCTGCCAGCGCCGGCAGCGAAGCGAGCAGGGATACGGCGAGCAGCAGCGAGGATGTCTTTTTCATGGAAAGTCCTTTGGGTTGACGGAACGCTCGGCCCGCGGGACGGGCTTGTCGATGAACATGGTGGAAGGGTAACGGCGACGCCGGCCCGATGCAACAAAATCCGTCAAGCGGGTCTTTGCACCAGGGCCAAGGCAACCGTCGCGGAGCCACCCGAGCTGGAGAGGGCAGAGGGAAACGAACTGCGTAAGGCAGGCAAACGCAGCGAACGCCTGATCGTGAACCGGAAAGTTTTCCGGCACCAAAGGCAGTTTTGTCAGGCGCCACTCGCCACCCGATAGGACCAGTTTCACCCACATGGATCTGCGGTAGTGGAAGAAGCGGCGCAGTTTAACGCAGACGATGACAACGACCAAATCGACCGGCAAGGCCGCCCAGCTCGTACCATCTCGTAGCGGCCAGACCAGCGTCAACCAACGCGCGCCAAAATATCGGCCCCTGCGCGCCACTTCCTGAGCGCAAGGGCCGATATGGCAGTCAAACCACCTCGTCGCGTAAACTCGCAGCCTGTGCGGGTGTAGTTCAGTGGCAGAACGGAGCCGCACAGGGAAACTTGGAAATTATTGCGAATAACCTACGCCAGAACCTACGCGAAACGAGCGGGAAACTCGGGGCGCCGCGCTGTCCTTCAAGCTGCTGTCAATAGCTTCGAAGTTGAACCCGATGCCACTTCTTCAGCTCCGGCAGCCGCGCGTTGACGGCCAAGAGCACCGTGCTCACCGACATTGGCATGGCTCCCAAGGCGGGCGAATGTGTCCTGTTCCTGCGGTTAGTGTTCTGTATTCAACACCAGCTGGCCCGGCAGCCAGGGGCGACCAGCAACTCATTGATGCTGGCCTCGATGATCCAGTAGCCGACGTTGCCATAGAGCTTCTGCCGGCCTTCGTTGAACACGAAGGTCGGACTGCCTTCGACAAGCTGCCGGTCCTTGGCATCGAAGTCCGCGCACAGCGCTGCGTGGGCAGCGCCACTGTCGATGTGCCGGCGGATGCCGGCAAGGGGCAATGGCATGTCCGAGATCATCGCGTCCTGAATGCTTCGATCAGCGTGACCACACCGACCGTCAAACAGGAACAGGTCATCAGTGCATGCAACGAGCCCCGTGCCAGGGCGCCGGTTTCTTGGGGTACGTGGAAGCAGGTTCTGCGCGCATGGGAATCATCCGCCCGGACTGTCCGCGATCCGTGTCCGCTGCACCGTGCGTTGCCCAATGGTTGAGGGTGTGTGCGTGGTCGCACAGACGAGGTCACGCGGGCCAGGCATATTGAATCGTCGCCCAGGACTGCGTGCTGGTTGCCGTTCCGTTCAGGGAGCGCATGCCGTGTTGATGTCGCTGCATGCTGTCGGGCCACAGACACCAACGAAGGAAGCTACTTGAAGACCAAACTCATGCCCGACACACTCACCCAGGCGAGCCTTGCCGAAATAGCCTCGTTCAAGGGGCGGCCCTGCCTGTCTCTCTACCAGCCGACCCATCGACGCCATCCGGACAACCAGCAGGACCCGATCCGGTTCCGCCATCTGGTGAAGGCGCTGGAGACATCGCTGCGTCAGCAGCATGCGACCGATGCCGTCAATGCCCTGATCGAGCCCTTCGAGGCACTCGCAAAAGACCACGACTTCTGGAACCATACGCAGGACGGCCTGGCCGTATTGAGCGCACCGGGCCTGTTCCGCGTGTTCCTCCTGCAGCGTCCGGTGGCCGAGTTCGCCGTGGCGGCCGACAGCTTCCACACCAAGCCGCTGCGGCAGTGGCTACAGTCGACCGGGCGCTACCAGGTGCTGACGCTGAGCCTGCACAAGGTGCAACTCTATGAAGGCGATCGCAACGCGCTCGATGCCGTGCCGCAGAAGATGATCGCGGCACTGGGTGACGAGCACGCCGAGCCGCAGACCAGCGGGTCCGGCCAAGGCAGCAAGAATGACGAGATCGACCGCGACGCCGAGCGCTTCTTCCGTGCGGTGGACCGTGACGTGCTGGAACTCCACTCACGCCCGTCAGGCCTGTCCTTGATGCTGGCGGCCCTGCCCGAACACCACCACCTGTTCCGCGAGGTCAGCCACAACCCGTTCCTCATGAGCAGCGGCCTGATGGTCGACCCGCAGAGCCTGACGCATGACGACCTGCGGCAACGCGCGTGGGCCGTAGCAGCGCCGCGGCAGGAGGCGCAGCAGGCAGCATGGAGCGATGCCTACGCGGCCGCTGCGGCCAAGGGGCTGGGCAGCGAGGACCTGGCGCAGATCGCCCATGCCGCCGTGGCTGGCCGTGTGGCAACCTTGCTGATCGAGGCCGAGCGCCAGGTGGCCGGGCGGATCGACGGATCGACCGGGCGCATCGATCCTGCCGATCTGGGCAGCCCGCGCGTGGACGATGTACTCGATGACCTAGGTGCGCTGGTCGAACGCATGGGAGGTGAGGTCCATGTCTTGCCGGCCGAGCGCATGCCTTGTCGTACCGGCGTAGCGGCGAGCTTTCGGCACTGATCCCTCGTCGCCTTTCCATTTCATGGCGGCAGCGCCGCACCGCACACCGCCTTTGTCCCGAACCCCACTGGAGAACCCCATGAAGATCCAACTCAACACCGACGTCCACATCGATGGCACCGAGGCGCTGGCCGCGCAGGTGAGTGCCACGGTCGAGCAGGCGCTGGAGCGCTTCAGCGAACATGTCACCCGGGTGGAAGTTCATCTGAGCGACGAGAACGGCGGCAAGAACGGGCCGCACGACCAGCGCTGCATGCTGGAAGCCCGGCTCGAAGGCCGGCAGCCGGTGGCGGTGACAGACCAGGCTGCAACGCTGGAGCAGGCGGTGCATGGCGCTGCGCAGAAGCTGGCGCATCTGCTGGACAGTACGCTCGGACGGCTGCACGACCACCGCGAGAAGACGTCGGGCCTGCCGTTGTCCGGGACCGAACCCGCAAGCCGGTGATGGTCTGCGGTTGGCGTCGTGGAGCACTGCA
>ENA-ORBV01013993-ORBV01013993.1-microbial-mat-metagenome-genome-assembly--contig:-NODE-13993-length-12091-cov-7.487348_pt1 | contig 12091 bp, 15 predicted proteins | sample MGYA00237777_ERZ505514 | MGnify/ENA primary metagenome ERZ505514 (study PRJEB26160, sample SAMN06269048) | microbial mat metagenome | isolation source: Oligotrophic lake microbial mat | place... | reverse complement strand
ATTTGCCCCCCAACCCCCAATTCTGGGGGAGCTAGAGATCAAAGTCCCCCAGAATTGGGGGATTTAGGGGGCGAGTGAGTAAGTCCTACTTCTAAAAGATGGCGATGGGCTTGCAGTGTGAGTTAAGGGGTAAATTGGTGCCCTAGGACAGAAAATACACGGCGATGCTCGAATAATAAAACTAGTTCAGTATTGAGCTTGTTATGTTCGGCTTCTTGTTTCAAAATTTGAATGGCAGATGGAATGTCTAGGCTGCGTTTATAAGGACGATCGCCCGCCGTGAGTGCATCATAAATGTCAGCGATCGCCATGATTTGAGATTGAACCGGAATCTCAACTTGATTCAAGCCTCTGGGGTAGCCCGACCCATCCAGTTTTTCGTGATGTCCATAGGCGATTAAGGGTACTCCTTGCAGTTCTTTAGTCCAGGGGATGCGCTTAAGGAATTCGTAGGTATGGGTCACGTGGGCTTGGATTGCCTCTCGCTCCAGTTTCGTCAAGTTGCCTCGACGCACTAAAAGCTGTTCCATTTCCTCTGGGGTAATCAAGGGCTTTTCCAAACCATCCACATCTCGGTAGGTAAACTGAGCTAATTCTTTTAGTTGCAGCAGCGGTTCTTCTGCCAAAATGCTGGGTTCATTCGCTTCTAGAAGAATGTCCCAATAATGGTTTAGCTTCGCGATCGCGTCAGTTGATTGAGCATTCAACCGCTCCAACTCTTGGCAATGGAAACAATCAGAATCCGATGGATCAGAATGCCGGATGAGATGACTTAGATGACTAGGGTGTTCAATCAAGTGGCGATATTTGGCTTGGGCGCACTCTAGTTCAAGGGTTCGTTGAGCCAAGGCAAACCGATGTTTTACAACTTCTAGCTGCAAAGGATAGAGCTTCTTTGCTTTGACTAAAATGGCTTCTGGTACGCCCACTTTGCCAAAATCGTGCAGCAGGGCAGCATAGCGAACTTCCTTAATTTGGTTGCGATCGAACGCAATGGGTGCTAACAGCCCAGACGACACAGCGCTGACCTCTTCGCTGAGGCGCACCGTTAATTCTGCGACCCGTTCAGAGTGCCCCGACGTGCAGGGATCGCGAGCTTCAATCACCTGAACGGAGGCTCTAACAAAGCCTTCAAATAAATTTTCGATGCTTTGATGCAACTGATTGCGTTCCAGCGAAATAGCTGCTTGACTCGCCAAGGATTTCAAAACGCGCTCTTCCCATTTTGAGTAGGGCTGAGTCACGGTGAGCGCATTCTCAGGGGTGACTATCGCATCAGCCGAGATTTTGCGATTAATCAGTTGCAAAACTCCAATCGTATCGCCCCGTTGATTTTGCATGGGCAAAACCAACACCGATCGCGTCCGGTAGTGAATACTTTGATCAAAGCTGCGATCGAGTTGATAAGGCGCATCGGGTGGAGTTTCGTAAGCGTCAGGTAGATTTAGGGTGCTTCCAGTGAGCGCAACATAGCCAGCCAAACTCTTTTGAGTCATGGGCATGGCAAATTCTCGAAAGGTGGTTGTGGGGCTGGAAAAGTTTTGAGCCACCTTAAATAGAAGACTCGGAAAATCAGCCGAATGATCGATTAGGTAAACGCTGCCTGCATCACTGCAAGTAATTTCTCGGCATTTCGTCAAAATTAAGCTGAGTACTTCTGCTAAATCGTCCGTTTTGGAGAGTGCTGTGCCGATCTCAAGCAGTTTCTCAATCAACTCGGCGCGATCGGTTGCCGCTTGAAAAACGTCTTGACTGTCTGACATACTCAACCTCAAACTGGCGAGTGGTAGTTTTCCTACCATGCTGCGATCGATAGACAAAATATAGAATTGACCATAAAAAACTTAGGAGGCATGTATAAAGTAATCAGCCATGCTAGCTAAATAATTAGCCATACTAGCTAAAGCGCAGCCTCTTCATACATCAACGACTAATACTAATTCTTTGTAAAGCTGCGTATGACAAGGGATTTAAGCCCCGTTGTCCCACAAAGCTTATTTTGGACGAACTCAAATTCAATGGGTACAACTCAGTTTTTATTTCTTCATCATCTCAAGCATATCCGAGCAATTCGACATCCGGATCTTTTGGATGGCTTAAACCGATGTAGATATGAATAAGATTCACTGGTATGGATGGTTTAGCTGTAGCGATCGCGTTCAAGCCAATCATAAAACAGAACAAACCATGACTATCCAGCCAATCACTCTCGTGTCAGCATTGATTGCAAGTCTCTTGCTGATGTGGATTCCTGGCGATCGCGCCAACGTCAACCTAGAAGTCAGCTTGGAACCTGTGATTCAGCGCCCCAACCAACAGGTTGAATCGGTTGCGATCGTTTTGCAAGACCTCGCTAAAGCAGAGGTTGTGTATTTGGCAGAAACCCACGATCGCCTTGAAGATCATCAAGCACAGCTTTATATTCTTCAAGAGTTGCATCGGTTACGCCCCAATCTGGCGATCGCCCTAGAAATGTTTCAGCGCCCTTATCAACCTGCGATCGATCAATATTTAGCAGGAAATTTATCAGAAGCAGAGTTGCAAAGCCAAACCCAATATCAAAAACGCTGGGGCTATCCCTGGGAATTTTATGCACCCATTTTGCGATTTGCCAAGCAGCAAAAACTGCCCGTCGTAGCACTGAACACGCCCACCGAAATCACTCGAAAAGTATCGCGCACTGGGCTAGATAGCCTAACTTTGGCAGAGCAACAGTGGATTCCACCAAAATCTGCCATTCTTTTGCAGCCAGAAGCTTATCGCCAACGCATTCGCCAGATTTATAACGAGATTCATGCAGGAAGCGGCAACAGCGCCAATTTCGAGAAATTTTTTCTGGCGCAAGTGCTGTGGGATGAAACTATGGCAGAACGGATCGCCGTCACCCTGCAAAAACGTCCAGACACGCTGATAGTAGTATTAGTAGGGCAGGGTCATGTCATATATGGCGATGGCATTCCCAACCGCGTCGCCCGCCGCGCCGGAACTAAAGGTTTTTTGCGTCGCCCTCTGCGCCAGCGATCGCTGTTGTTAAATCCATCCGAAGAAATGCAGAAAGAAAGAAACAGCGCGATTCGTGAAACAATCCCTTCGAGAATCGCTGACTACTTTTGGAACTCGCCTAATAGGAGTCCGGAGTCAGGGGGCAGGGGTCAGGGGGTGCTATGAACTTGCCAACCTGGATTACCCTATCTCGCTTACTGGCTGTGCCACCGATTTTGTATGGACTGGCGCAACCGACGAACACCTCACGCTGGATTGTGTTGGTTATTTTTTTGCTGGGTGCCAGCACCGATTGGGTCGATGGCTACCTAGCGCGCAAACTTGATCAGGTGACAGAGCTTGGAAAATTTCTTGATCCACTCGTAGACAAGCTGCTGGTTTTAGCGCCGCTGCTGGCGTTGGTAGAACTAGGACAAGTGCCTGCTTGGGGAGTGTTTCTGATTTTGGCGCGGGAGTTGACGATCGCCGGATGGCGTGTGACTCCGGCATTACAGGGAAGCGCAGAAATTTCGGGTGCCAATATTTGGGGCAAGCTGAAAACCGTTAGTCAAATTGGCGCGATCGCCCTGCTGATTGCGCCGCTTCCCTTAGACTGGCAGATTTGGGCACAGATTGCCTTTTGGCTCTCGGTCGCTCTGACATTAATCTCCGGGCTGATTTATCTAGTGCCCCAAAAGCAGCCCCAGATCGCTAAATTCTGATACCGATGAGCGATCGCCTGCTAGTGTTTTTGCCATTAGTTCTGCAATCAGCGGTTTTTCTTGGGCAAATTGGCTATCTGCATCAAACCAGACTTTTAAACGAGTCTTCACGGATTACTCCAATTTTCTATTTCTAGCCCTTCAATCCTGCCAAAATGCTGTTCGTTGCGAGTCGTCAAAACTAAATCGTTAGCGATCGCGACTCCAGCAATCAAAATATCGATATCATCAATGGGTGAACCTTTTCTGCGTAAATTGGCATAAATATCAGCCGAAATCGCCACAGATTGTTTCGTCAAAGGCAGCGTTGGATTTTGAGAAGCAAATTCCAGAAAAAGGGTCAACTGTCGTTGCGCGTCTCAATGCTTTAAGCCGCTCAAAATCTCGTAGTACGTAATGATGCTCAGGCTAATGGAGTTGTATTCCTGTAAATAGCGCTCAAATTTAGAAATAACATTTGAATTGCCTCGAAAAAACAGCGACAAAATATCCGTATCAACCATCGCTGGTTTCATCAGTGCGTCTCCCAGAAAATGCCTGTTGGCGACGGCTTGAAATATCCGCTACAAAGTCATCAAATACTTGATCTGGCAAATCGCTCCAGCATCCTGCATAGTTCATGGTCGCATGAGTATTAAATTCAGTGTCGTCTACAGCCATGCGAAAGTGATGGATTAAGTCATACAAAGCTGCTAATCGATTCTCTGGAACCTGCTGCACTTCTGCTAGCAGCTTTGCCTTCAAACTGGATACATCCATACATCCCTCCCAATGCTTTTCTGAACACCTATTCAGCCGTACCTATTCTCCCACCAATGCCCGAAACCGCTCATCCTGTCGAATGCCATCAAAATCAGCATCCGTCTTTGCCCACTCTCGGCACTCCAAGTTCAATTCAATTGCCCGCTGCAAGTTCTCAATAGCCTCTTCAAACTTACCCCATAGCGCATAACAACACGCCTTGTTATACCAGGCTCCGGGATCGTCCGGTTTAATCTTGATCGCCTGGTCATAGCTGGCGATCGCTTCTTCATTGCGACCTAAATCATTCAGCACAGTCCCCCGGTTGTTCCAGGCTAAGTGAAAGTCGGGTTTAATCGTGATCGCCTGGTCATAGCTGGCGATCGCATCTTCATTGCGACCTAAATCATCCAGCGCATTCCCCCGGTTGTTCCAGGCTAAGTGCAAGTCGGGTTTAATCGTGATCGCTTGGTCATAGCTGACAATGGCATCTTCTTTGCGACCTAAATTAGACAGCGCAATCCCCCGGTTGTACCAGGCTAAGTGCAAGTCGGGTTTAATCGTGATCGCCTGGTCATAACTGGCAATGGCATCTTCTTTGCGACCTAAATTAGACAGCGCATTCCCCCGGTTACACCAGGCTTCGTGATCGTCCGGTTTAATCGCGATCGCCTGGTCATAGCTGGCGATCGCTTCTTCATTGCGACCTAAAGCATCCAGCGTATAGCCCCGGTTGTGCCAAGCATAGTGATCGTCCGGTTTAATTGCGATCGCTTTGTCATAGCTGGCGATCGCCTCTTCTAGTCGCACCAAGTTATCCAGCGTATTCCCGCGGGCGTACCAGGCTTGGTGGTTGTCGGGATTAATCGCAAGCGCCTTCTCATAGTTGGTAATCGCTGCTTCATAATTTCGGCAAGCGTTAAACAAAGTGCCCTGCTCAAGCAGTAAATTAGCTTTGCGCTCCGGGGTTTGCTGGGTTTCTTCCAGCAACGCTTGCAGTTCCAAGATGCGAACATTGCGATCCTGGGGTGTCCAGGTCAGATATTCTTCACACTCGCCTTCTAGTGATAGTCGCTGCGATTCCTGCTCCACTTGCTTCGCATCCATAGCAAATTCCAATACGCCCGATCGCCAGTCAAAAAAGTCGGGGGCGCGACGCATCAGGTATTTGAGGGCGAAGAGGGGAACGAGGAAGACGAAGCAGAGGTTGAAGTGACTGCGGAATCGTTCGCGGCTCAGGTTCAGGTGTGCCAACAGCTTGGGAACACTGCCTTCGCTGTAGTTGTAGCGTTCCGCCGAATCAGTCCACAGTTTGTCTTGCTCATATTCGTAAAGTGAGAGTTCTAAGCCTTGAATGAACAAAATCTCGATGTCGTCTTTGTTGGGCAGGGCGGCAACTTCGTCGTAAAGATTGCTAATTGCCCGTTCCAGCTTCAGCACGTCAATGGTTTTTTGGGGCAAATCCGATCGCACCTTTTGCATCAGGCGTTCCCCTTCAGCGGGTGAACACTGGACAAAAAACAAACCAAAGCCACGAGTCCGGCGCAGGGAGCGCAGCAATGCCCGATACTCTAGCTCCGGGTCGGGGGCAACGTCTTCTGTCCAGTCAACGGGGTTTGATGTCATGATGGCTGCAAATATCAATTCGTAAGGGCGTAGCATCTGGTCGCAAGATTGTGAGTAGGGTCTACCGCGATCGCCCAGATGCTACGCCCCTACCGCCACCGCATCTTTAAATTCTGGAACGTCTTTCAGAATCGGGTGAACATCATGCCAGATTTCTTCATCGTAGTACTCCAGCAGGCAGCGGGTGAATAGCAGGCTGCGATATTGGGCGTTATTTTCAATCCGCTTGGTGCGAAACACGGTCGCCAACAGCGCCCACTGATCCGCATCGACGGTGTTGCGATAGGTTTTTCGGAGTTGGCGGATTGCCTGTTGCAGGGCTGGTGCGCGGATCGGCAGCGTGTCTTCATTGTAGTCAATCGCCAGTTGCATCAGCAAAATCAGGTTTCGCACATGCCCCCCACTAATGCAGCACAGTTGCTCTAGCGTCGCCGGGTCGTCGAACACGTCCGTTTCTAAGGATAGGGCTTCAGCATTGGGCACCGATTGCAGGCGCGATCGCACAATTTCCTTCAGCTTCTCAACGCCGTCTGGATAGGGCTGGTCATCTCGCGTTCTAATCGTGATCATCGGCAAGACATGAGGCGCACAGTTGTAAATCTCCATCAGGTCAGAGGAGCGATTCGAGAGCACCAGCGAGATCGGCACTGTGTAGATGATGTGGCAGTCCAGGGATTTCAACTGCTCAGCGCGATCGACAAAAATTTCGTCATGGTTCGAGCGTCCGTTGTCCCGTGAAATCAACGTGATTTTTTCCAGTCCATCGGCAATCACCACCAGTTTGGTTTTGCCCGCAGGCAGCTTGGTCTTGGCATCGGCAATAAACTGGTTCAGCGCTTTCACCAGCGTTTCGGTGTGTGGGTCGATCAGTTGCCGAATCTGATAGCGCTGGTTGGGCTGTGCCCGAATGCTGGCGGTGATTTTGGCAAACTGCTGAATTTGCGCTTCTGCCGACAGCTTATCCAGGGAAATTTCGGTTTGCAAAATATCGTTAATGGTTTTCCAGCGCTCTTTCAGCCAACTCAACACAGGTTGGGGGTCAGCCGCCTTCAGTCCTTCTAGCAAATGTCGCGTGCAGGCTAGCAGAATGTCGGCGTACTCCACATCTTCTGGATTAATGTCCTCATCTTCTGCGGAAAAGTAGATGACGAAGCAGTCTTTTTGATCCAGGTCTTTTTGCAGTCGCTTCAGTTCAGTCGATTTGCCGCCGCCACGATGACCAGAATATAACTGACAGGATTGATGCGATCGCGGAATCTTTTTGCCCAGTTCAACGAGCACATCGGCTCCGCCACGCACCGCTTTGCAGTCCACATACAAGGGAGAGTCGGCAGGCAAGGGAGACGGATCGAAGGCATTGTAAATGTCGTCCAAAATGCTCATGCGCGGCAGTGTTCCTTGATCATTCGGGCAGTTTCCAATGCTTTTATTAAACCGCGAATTGTTGAGATCAGCAGAGATGAATTGCTATGCCTCATCAATTTCCACCCGTTTGCTTTTAGACGATGCTCCAGATTTGATCCGAATCGAGGATTTAGATACGTCAAATAGCTTTGCCAGCACTTGAATCAGTTCAGCGTTGGCTTTACCATCCACGGGCGGCGACTTCAAATGCACCGTTAAACTGCCGTCTTCTTCGTGCGTCACCCGCTGCTGCTTGGAGTTCGGTTTTACCTTGACGCTGATGATTTTCATGGCTGCACGACCCTAACCAGATTTGCTATAACCCAAGCAACAACTTCAAGCGATCGCTGCCATGCTAACTCCTTTACAATCGGCTGCTGTTCTATCTGCGGGAATGCTGCGGCGCATACATCACATCGCCCTGAATGTGCAGGATATGGAAGCTTCTCGCCAGTTTTATGGAATGCTGCTGGGACTGCACGAATTGCGCGGTGAGGAAGTGCCTGCGACGTTGAAAGAGTTGGTGGAACAGGGAAAGGTGGCGAATTTCATCACGCCCGATGGGACGGTGCTGGATTTGTTTTGGGAACCGGAGTTGTTGCCGCCCAACCCTAATCCTGAGCAGCAGTTCACCCGCGCCAATCACCTCGCGTTTGAGATTGAGTCGTCGTTATTTGACTCAGCCGTTGAGGTGCTGCGACAAAATCAAGTGGCGATCGCGTCCCTATGTTGCCCACTATTCCCCTAGACCTGACCGCATCGGAAATCTTTGGCTGGCTCAAGATGTCCGTCTAACACCATTACAAGGGGAGATTGAAAAATACAAAGTTCGTTGAACTTGTGCTGTTGTCTACTGGTGCGACTCAACTCCTGATGCGGCGAGTTCTGCCAGTAGGGGCGTTTCTTTGGAAATCTGGCTAACTTGCAGAATAGAAAATCCGAGTAGATTCCCGGCTTCGTCCACGCGCTCCATCACCGCATCATTCTCAGTTTCTCGCATATAACCAGGCTGATCTGAAAAGAGTACTTCCAGAAAATCGCCCTCGGCATCAAACCAAATCTTGACTCGCTGACTCATATGAGGCATTCTCCTTGTTTCGGTTTATCGGTTAAGTAGGCGGTCAAAATAAAGGCATCTTCAACTAAGAATTTGACAACGACACAAAGCCATTTATCCCCAACCGTAGTTCCTGTATAGAAACAGTAATACAAAGCAATCTCTGCATCACTTTTAGATAACCTGACTATTTCTGGAGCTTGTAACGTGCGTTTCAGTTCAGCTTCCATGCTAGCCATTTCTGGATGTTTTAGGATGTGTGCTAATCGCTCATCTGTTAAACGAATCCTTCGACCCTGATAGTCAACCAGCACTTGCATCAATCAATTCCTTCATTCCCTGTTCTCAACGAACAACTGAAATTGTATATCTTACCCGAATGCCTCAAAACTAAGGCATTCCCGACCTGCATCATCCCGCCTGAAAGAATATGATGGTGGAAGAATTTTGTCGTTGGTGGGTGAGCATGGCAGATGATGTGATTTGGATCGTGATGGATGAAACGCCTGCCGTAATTCTCCCGGACGGTAGCCGTAGTGGACAGGATAGCGGCAATCCCTATGATTACCCTACTGAAATTGTGCGAACTCCCGGTCGCAGAGGCACTCCTGTTTCTGCTGAAAAACTAGAGCAGGGGATGGCAGAGTTTGTGCAAGCGCTGGGACGGGTGTTGCAACACGTAAAACAGAGCACGCACCAACTGGCAGGAATGGCATTGGATGAAATTGAGCTTTCAGTGGAAGTAAATACTGAGGGGCAGGTGAGTTTGTTGGGCACAGGCGGCAAAGCGGGTGCCAAAGGTGCAATGACGCTAAAGTTCAAAGCTCCCACACCTTAGTTTTCGACCCCCTAAACAGCGCTGACCCACTATGGCAAAAGCAAAAAACTGGGCGATCGTCGTGGGCATCAACGCCTACGAACACATTGGGCAACTGCGCTACGCCAATCGCGATGCGGCAGCCCTGCGGAACTTTTTCCATGAGGCGAAGTTCGATCGCGTCTTTTACTTTGCGGATGGGCTAGATATTCCCCCACAATCTGATCAGAAATCTACTCAACCGCGACACAGCGACTTAGTGGATTTTCTCCACGATCGCTTCACCACTAAAACTCCGCCCCTGAGCGCGGGTGACAACTGCTGGTTTTTCTTTGCAGGGCACGGCAAGCGGATTAAAGACTGCGATTATCTGCTGCCTCAAGATTACAATCCCAGACTTTCAAACCATGCAGATCGGGCAATTCCAGTTAACTTTGTGCGAGAAGCGTTGTTGAAGTCAGGCGCAGACAATGTGATTCTGCTATTGGATGCTTGCCGAACAGAAGGCGATCGCGCCGACGGCTTGGGCATTGGCGACGAGCAACCCGGAGCCATCACGATTTTTTCCTGCCAGCGCAACCAGAAAGCCTATGAAATCGAGGCGCTTCAGCAGGGAGCATTCACAGCGGCACTCTTAGAAGGCTTACGAATGCCAAAAGCATCTGACAACTGCGCCACGGTGCAGCGGTTGGATGCCTACCTTCGTCGTCGAGTCTTAGAATTATGTCGCTTGCATCCTGAAACCCCCGTTCAAACCCCTGCCACGTCCGTCGATCCAGGGCAAAAATGGTATTTGCTGCTGCTGCCTGATGTAGCGACAGAACCAGACATTGCCATGCTGAAAGTCAAAGCCTATGAAGCCGCCAGTCTGGATGAAAACCTAGAGTTGGCAGAACAACTTTGGATTCGCATCATCGCCGCCACCAGTGGGCAAGATCAGGAAGCACTACGGGCATATGCAAAAATCACTCGTCACGAGAAACCACTTTCACCCACACCTTCGCCAGCCCAAGCCACCCCTGCTACTCCACCATCCAGTAACCGCTCTACAGATTCTCAGTCTTTGCCTCCCCCAAGTGCGCCCACCCTATCAGCGAGAAGAAGTCCGCCAACGCAACCCCTTTCCCACGTTTTTTCTCAACCCGCTCAACCTGTAGACTTTATACCCAGAAGGGAAATACCCAGAAGGGAAATACCCAGAAGGGAAATACCCAGAAAGAAAATTCCTTCGATTCACTTAATGATTCTTGGGTTGCTATATGCCATAGGTGGAATGCTCCTAGCGTTAGCTTTCGCTTCTTATGGGGTTGGAGCTATATCTGTTGCTATGCTTGTGGCTTGGGCAGTGGCTATATTTGGGGCTGTGGTTGGGGCTTGGGCTAGGGCTGGGGGTATGGCTGTGGCTGTGGCTGTATCTGTTGCTATGGTTGGGGCTTGGGCTGGGGCTGGGGTTGGGACTTTTGCTTTGGTTTTTGCTTTGGTTATGGCTGGGACTGGAGAAAAGTTGCTTGCATCCTTCAGCCGGTTTGATACGTTCCTGATTCTAGCGGGTATACCCTTGGTGGGACTGGGGGTGGGAGGTTTGGGCTATTGGGCATTTAAGGCGACTGGGCATTGAGACGCGATCTTCAGAGGCTTCCCGTGCTAAAGATCTAGTCCTGATCAATTTCCACGAGCTTGCTTTCGGAAGATGCTCCAGTTTTGATCCGAATCGACGCTGATAATGGTCACGGCTGCATGATTCTCGCTGGATTTGCTATAACCCTATCAAAGCCTGTTACTGCGATCGCCCTTATGTTAGCTACTCCTTTATCCACTTCTGTTTTAGCTCAGGGAACCCTGCGGCGAGTGCATCACATCGCGCTGAATGTGCGGGATATGGAAGCTTCTCGCCAGTTTTATGGGACATTGCTGGGACTGCACGAATTGCGCGGTGAGGAAGTGCCTGAGACGCTGAAAGAGTTGGTGGAACAGGGAAAGGTGGCGAATTTCATCACGCCTGATGGCACCGTGCTGGATTTGTTTTGGGAACCGGAGTTGTTGCCGCCAAATCCCGACCCTGAGCAGCAGTTTACCCGTGCCAATCATCTTGCGTTTGAGATTGAGTCGTCGTTATTTGACTCAGCCGTTGAGGTGCTGCGACAAAATCAAGTGGCGATCGCTCATGGTCCAGTTAGCCGTCCTACTGGGCGCGGCGTTTACTTCTATGACCCCGATGGCTTCTTGATTGAGATTCGCTGCGATCCGGCTTAGGAAGCTGGCACAGTTAAATTAACTATTGGCAAATCTCGCTTTTTGAGACAGGGGTACACTTAAAGATAGTTATCGTTCTAGAGATTTGCTATGACTGGAAATTCTTCTAATGCACCCGCCACTCCAACCACTGCTACCAGTCAAGCATCCGCAGCGACTTCGGCAATCCGGCTGCGAAATTTTGTGATTGCCTTAGTCGCGATCGCCTTGAGCGTGTCTATTTTTCTAGGCTTCAGAACCCAAACTGCGCCAGGAATGCTAAGTGCAATGGCGAAAGATGCGCTCCCCTTAGAGGTTGCGTTAAGTAACGGAAAACCTACGCTGATGGAGTTTTATGCCAATTGGTGTACAAGCTGTCAGGCAATGGCAGCCGACCTACAAACTCTAAAGCAAGAATACGGCGATCGCCTCAATTTTGTCATGCTGAATGTAGACAACACTAAATGGTTGCCAGAAGTGTTGCAGTACCGCGTGGATGGCATTCCCCAT
>ENA-ORBV01013990-ORBV01013990.1-microbial-mat-metagenome-genome-assembly--contig:-NODE-13990-length-12092-cov-6.135081_pt1 | contig 12092 bp, 12 predicted proteins | sample MGYA00237777_ERZ505514 | MGnify/ENA primary metagenome ERZ505514 (study PRJEB26160, sample SAMN06269048) | microbial mat metagenome | isolation source: Oligotrophic lake microbial mat | place... | reverse complement strand
GGTGGCGCAGGACATCATCACCCATTTTGAAGCGCGGCTTAGTGTCCTGGACGGCAAGGGCATGATCGTCTGCATGAGCCGCCGCATCGCCGCTGATCTTTACAGTCAGATGATCCGCCTGCGCCCTGAGTGGCACAGCGACACTGACAATGCCGGGTTCCTCAAGGTGATTATGACCGGGAACGCCGGCGATCCACTCAACTACAAGCCGCACATCCGCACCAAAGCACAGCGTAAAGCGCTCGCGGAACGGTTCAAGAAACCCGATGATGCTTTCAAACTGGTCATCGTCCGCGATATGTGGCTGACGGGTTTCGACGCGCCGCCGCTGCACACGATGTATATCGACAAGCCGATGCGCAGTCATGGGCTGATGCAGGCAATTGCCCGCGTCAACCGCGTCTTCCGCGACAAACCGGGTGGTCTGGTGGTGGACTATCTCGGTATCGCCGCCGATTTGGTGGAATCAGTCGTCAAACGTCGGGCGAACATGAAAGACTCCGGCGCAACGTTTCCCGGCATCGGAGGGATGTTTGACCTCAGCGACAGCCTGCTCCTGACCGCGCCCGTGGCCTACTTTCTGTTCGGGTTCGCGCACTAAGCCGGACTATTTGAGGTCTTAGGCGTACAGACAGCACAGACAAGAATGTCCGTGTCATTCCAAGCCGTGTGATACCGGCATTCCTGCCGGTGCCAAACGGGTTGGGGACAACCCGCTCGTCCTTGCGGGGCGGTCGGACGGGGCCTGCCTGTTACATGTTACAAAGGCGAAAAAACCACACCCCCATTGCTTTGGGTGACGCATGGCGAGCGATTGGGAAAATCCAGCGCTACTGCGCACCCGCGCATTTCGAAAAATCTACTGCTCGCGGCACGTACCTAACGCGGGTGCCGTTGGGTGTGTTGTAACATGTAACAGTCAGGCCCAATCGGACCGCACGTAGTGCAGAGGAAGGCGCGACGGTTCAACACCGCAACACCTGCGGCAAGTGGTTGAAATGCGCGTCGGACGTGCAGAGGACGGCGTTGTGTTGGACGACGAGCGCGGCGATCCACAAATCGTTCGTTGGTATCGCCGCGCCCCTTTTCCTCAGCTGCAGATAGAGCTGCGCGTAGTGATGGGTGGTCTGGTCATCCGGCAGCAAAAGTGAGACCCGGGAACTGCCAGGAAACCGCTGGAGGTTGCGCGCGTTCGCCGACGCTTGGTTGCCCGCGGCAAAACCGGCGCGAAGTTCCCCCAGCACGAAAAGCGGAAGGTAGAGCTGGCGGGCCGTACGGACAACCTGGACCCGGGCGGGGTCGCCGCACATGAAAAGGCTGTCGGCCGTTGCTATCGAGCGCGACGTTCATTTCCACGCAACGGCGTCGATGCGCTCGAACTCGGCCACCGCCCGATCGAACGCCGGGTCCTCCTGCCACGAGCCGATGAGACCATCGAGGTCCGTGTGTTGAACCGGCTTGGCATCGAGTTCGAGACCGCGCGCGAGGGCCTCGACGGCGACCGTGTTGAGACTCTTTGACTCCTGCCGGGCACGGCGGCGCAGCGCCCGGTCGACCACCGACGGAACCGCACGAAGGGTGTATTGAGTGCTGATGGTGCAGGCATTGAAGGTGGATCATGCAGGCATTGCAACGTCGTCGTCACGGTTGGAGGCCTGTCGGGCCGCGGGGGCGGTCGGACAGGGCCTGCCTGTTACATGTTACCAAGGCGAAAAACCCACACCCGGACTGCTTTGGGTGACGCATGGCTCTAGGCCCGTCGAATCAGTTGGGGCGGGCGTTCTCGGCCGTGATAGATTGGCAACCTAACTCCGTTATTCTCACCTGGCCTCCAATTGCATGAGCCCGGCTTAGAACTGGGTCCCGATAGAAAAGCGGATAGTGATCGGATCGCCGAGAAACGGACCGGTTGTCACGTATTTCTTGTCCAGCAGATTGCTGACCGCCAGACGCAGATCGGTGGTGCGGGCAAAGATTTTGGCTGGGCTTTCGGTACAGGGTCAGTCCGCTAGTTGTTAATTTCCCCGCGAGAGGTACACGCTCACCGTATGGTCGCGGCGCCTCGATCGTCCGCAGGCGCGTTGGCGTTAGCGTCGCAGCAGCGCGACGGACGCTGAATTAACAACGAGCGGACCGAACCCCTCGGACCTCCCCAGCGTCTTTCCAACTCCGGATTAGCGCCCATTAGCGGTTTACTCATTTCTCCTATTTTCCGCTTTCCCACTTTTCCGATTTTCCCCTCCGAGCCTTTCAGACCTCAAACCCATCTTGATTTTACAGGAGGCCGCAGAGATCGCAGAGCTTGGAATCAAGAGCCAAGGCGTTCCCGTTTTTTGAGACGTTTCTTCTTTCTTCTTTCCCCATTTCTTCTTTTCCGAAGCCAGGTTTTACAGGAGGAAACAGAGATAACTGAGGCTAAGACGGGGCGAGGCAGCGTTCGAATGCCGCCGCCGCACCCTTGCCACGGAACAGATGCCGACGGTCGTTGCCGCGATTGATGACGTGATATTCGCAATTCGCGACATGACCCCGGCCGAAATCGCCCATCGCGAATGAAACCCGACGCTCGCACCTTGACTTCCCGCGGCTGTAGCTACGCCTTATAGCTATGCTCACCGCCAAGCTCTTTCGCCACGGAGGCAGCCAGGCTGTCCGCCTTCCGAAGGCCTTCCGTTTCGACGGCTCCGAGGTCCTGATCGAAAAGCATGGCGACGACGTGCTGCTCAAGCCGGTGCCCGCGAAGAAATTTCGCTCGTTCACCGAGATCGCCCGCCACCTCGCGGCTGCGTTTCCCGACGTCGGCGAGTTTCCCGCTCCTCCGCCCCGGCCGGTAAAGCATGAGCGCGCCGCCCCCACGTTTTGATCCCGCCGCGCCGTGAACCCCTCCTACCTGCTCGATAGCAGCGTGTGCATTCCCGTGCTGCGCAATCAAGCCGGCCTCGGCCGACTGCCCGACCCCGCGCTCACCGGCATCCCCGTCATCGTCGCGGCCGAACTCTGGACCGGCGTGAAGAAGAACCTCTCCACGCACCCCCGGCAAGCCGCCAAGCTCGAAGCCTTTATCAGCCTCTTTGTGATGGCCGATTTCAACTTGCCCGCGGCACTCCACTACGCCGAGATCCGCGCCGGCTTGGAAGCCGCAGGCACGCCCATCGGCCCGGTCGACCTGTTCATCGCCGCCCAAGCCCGCAGTCTCGGTGCCACGCTCGTGACGGCCAACGCCGGGGAATTCAAACGCATCAAAGGCCTGAAGGTCCTCGCTTGGAAATGAATCTGGATTCCGCAGACGGATGGCCGCAAAGAGGCTCAAAAATCGCGGGATTGTCGGCGTGGGCGAGGGAGAAAAACCTGCGGCGGGTGGTGGCGTATCTCGTTCGTCGGACCGTGGCTCGACGATGGACTCGCGGTGGAGCTGGCGCTGGCGCTGGCGCTGGCGCTGGCGCTGGCGCTGGCGGCGGCAGGCGTGACGGAATTTCCGCGCGAATCAAGCCGGCACTCGCCCTCCAGCATCGATGGCGTGGCGACGCGCCGCGCTTTGGCTTCGTCTCGTGATTTGTCTCTCCGAGGGGTGGTTTCGGGCCGGTTGGTCGTTCAGAGGCTGCTCGTCGAAAAATCGCGGTGCGGCGGTTGCGCGGACGGCGCGGAATCGTTGGGTGGGTCGTGAACGCTCCCTTGGAATTTATCCCGTCGCGGGCGGGCGCCAAGGCGCGGCTGGCGGAGTTCTTGCCGTCGGCGGGGCGCTATGCGGCAGAACGGAACTTCGTGCGGCCCGGGCACGACCACGTCGCGCGGCTTTCCCCGTGGGTGCAGAAACGGCTGCTGCTGGAATGCGAGGTCGTGGCGGCGGCGCTGGGGCAATGGACGTTTCCGGCGGTGGAGAAATTCGTGCAGGAGGTCTGCTGGCGCACGTATTGGAAGGGCTGGCTGGAGCGGCGGCCGGCGGCGTGGGCGCGTTGGACCGGGGCGGTGCCCCGCCTGCGTGACGGGCTGGACGGCGAGCGGGCGGCCGCCTACGCGGCGGCGATTGCGGGGCGCACGGGCATCGCGGGCTTCGACGACTGGGCGCGCGAACTCACGGCGACGGGCTATCTGCACAACCACGCGCGCATGTGGTTCGCCTCGATCTGGATTTTCACGCTGCGGCTCCCGTGGGAACTGGGCGCGGCGTTCTTTTACGAGCACCTCCTCGACGGGGACGCGGCGAGCAACACGCTCTCGTGGCGCTGGGTCGCGGGCTTGCAAACGGCGGGCAAAACTTATTTGGCGCGCGCCGACAATATCGCGCGCTACACCGAGGGCCGCCACGCGCCGGACGCGGGGCAACTCGCGGACGCGGCGTTCGCGATCACCGAGGTGCCTCTGCCGCAGGTGGCAGCATGGACGGAGGACGGCTTGTGGACCGCGACCGCGGGCGCGGGCGCGGGCGCGAGCGCGGGCGCAGGCGCAGGCGCGTCGGCGGAGAGGGTGGGCCTGTGGCTGCACGCGGAAGATCTCGCGACGGAAACAGGCGAGCTGACGGGCGAAAAATTTTGCGCGATCCACGCGGCGTGGCCGGCGGACATCGCGGCGCGCGCGGGCTGGAGCGCGCGTGTGGCGGCGTGGACGCAAGCGGCGCAGGCCGACGGCGCGGTCCGGGCGGGGGCGCACTTCGGCGCGGAGGTGACGGGCGGCGCGCCGGATGATTTTGCGGCGGGATTGGGGGCGTGGGCGCGGGAGAAAAACCTGCGGCGCGTGGTGGCGTATCGGCCGTTTGTCGGACCGTGGCTCGACGAAGGGCTGGCGGTGGAGCGGGCGCTGGCGGCGGTGGGCGTGACGGTAACGTGGCGGCGCCGCGCGTGGGACGCGGAATTGTTTCCGCACGCGGGGCGGGGGTATTTTCCGTTTTGGGAGCGGGTGAAGGCCGGGTTCTGACGCGCGGTCGGTAGCCAAAAAGCCTGCGCGACGAGCCGGGCCCGGCCGCACGCGCTGCGCGCGAACGGTGCGGGCGGTGGCTCCGAGCAGGAGGTGAATCGCACCTGCATCCGTAGGCAGCTCGCTTGCGAGCGCTCGGCGACCGGAGCGCTCGCAAGCGAGCTGGCCTACCGCCCGGGCGCATCTCCGAATTGAACGAAGCCGCACCCGCCTTTGTAGGCACCTCGCTTGCGAGCGCTCGGCGACCGGAGCGCTCGCAAGCGAGCTGGCCTACCGCCTACCGGCAGCCGCACGCAACCGGCCCGGGCCGTTCATTTGGGCCTCGCCAGCTCTTGTTACGCAGAAATCCTAGTCGGCCATGTCCGGCCCTCTTGACCACACGACGACGCCTGCGCGAGACCACGTCATCCCTGCGACGATGCGCGCCATCGTCCAAGATCGCTATGGTTCCGCCGAGGTTTTGAAACTGGCGTCGATCCCCACTCCGATCGCGGGCGAGGGCGAGGTGCTTATCCGCGTGCAGGCCGCGGGCGTGGATCGCGGCGTCTGGCACCTGATGGTCGGAGAACCTTACTTGATCCGTATCGCCGGCTTCGGCCTGCGTGCGCCCAAGACCCGCGTGCCCGGGCTGGACGTCGCGGGCTACGTCGCGGCCATCGGTAAAGGCGTGACGGGGTTTCGCCCCGGCGACGCGGTGTTCGGCACGGGCAAGGGTGCTTACGCGGAGTATGCCTGCGCGCCGGCGACGAAACTTGCGCTCAAGCCACCGGGCCTCGACTTCGCGCCGGCCGCCGCGCTCTCGATCTCCGGTTGCACCGCACTGCAGGGCCTGCGCGCGGGCGGCGAACTGCGTCCGGGCCAAAAAGTCCTGATCCTCGGCGCGGCCGGCGGTGTGGGCACCTACGCCGTGCAGCTCGCGAAATTTTTCGGCGCTCACGTCACCGGGGTGTGCAGCGCGGCCAAGCACGCCCTCGTCCGCTCCCTCGGGGCGGATGCCGTGATCGACTATACCAGGGAGGACTTCACCGCCGGGTCGGTCCGCTACGACCTCATTTTCGACCTTGCGGGCAACCGCCCCCTTTCTCGGCTCCGCCGCGTCTTGACGCCGAAGGGGACGCTGGTCCTGGCCGGCGGCGAGAACGGCGGAAAATGGTTGGGCGGCCTAGAGCGCAATCTGCAGATGCTCGCGGTCGCCCCGTTTACGGGGCAGAAACTCCGAGGCCTCCTCGCGACCGAGCGCCGCGAAGATTTTATCTATCTGGCGGAGTTGGTCGCGGCGGGAAAAATCACGCCCGTGATCGAGCGAACGTTTCCCTTGGCCGAGACGGCCGACGCGATCCGCCATCTGGAAAGCGGCCGGGCGCAGGGCAAGATCGTGGTCACGGTGTGACGGGAGTCGGGCTCCGCTCAATGCAAGGGGCCGGGGCCGCGCCGAGCCCAGATGGCCCGGGCTCCTGCGATCTAGGCCGGAACAATGCAGTTGCCCGCGAAACACGCGAATGAACGCGAATAAAGATCGGGCAAATGGTCCTGGCACCGAAAGGTGCACGCGGAAATTGGGAATAATACCAACGTTCCTTGAAAATGGACTTTCCCTATGCGGCAAACAGCGTTTGAAAACCGCGAATGGACACGAATACACGTGAGTATCGGAGCAGAGAGAGAGAGTTTTCGCCCCGAGCCCATGATTGGCCGATGCATGGACCGCACGGCTTTCCGGCTTGGGTTTGCAACTCGCGGAACCCGTAGTCCGCGAGCTCGCTCGTGCTCAAACCGCGCCAGCAAGCTGGCAGCCTACACTTACGAAACCAAATCGGAAAGCCGATGCATGGACCGGGCCATGGCGGATCAGAGTTTTCATTCGCGTCTCTTTGTGTCCATTCGCGGTTATCTCGGATTTTCTAACCTCGGATCAAAGGCCAGATTTTACGGGACGTTGGTATAAAAAGGCCTCTTGTTCCTCCGCCATGTGCGGGCATTCGCGTGATTCGCGGGCTCTTTTCTGCACGCTTCCGGCCAAGAACCCGCACGGTCTCACTGACTTTCTCGCAACAACACCGAACGGTGGCCCGAGGTCTTTGGCGCGGGGCGAAACCCGACCGACGGTCGGGCTTGAACGCACCAAGCCATCGCAGAGCAGAGGACGTCGCGAGACATCGCCGATCGGCCGATTGCGCTGACCGCGGCTCACTGCGGAATCGGATCGGAGCGGCGGACGATTTTGCCCTCCCAGACCGCTTCGTCGGTGGCCGGATCGTAGGTCAGGACGCGGCTGGCACTGTTCGTCGCGGGCGGGCGGTCGATCGTCGGCAGCCAGCGCCGATGTTCGGCGAGGACCGCGGCGTTTTCCGGACGGAGGGCGAGATTGGTCCACTCGCGCGGATCGGTGTCGTGGTCGTAAAGTTCCTCCGTGCCGTCGGCGTAGCGGATGTAGCGCCAGCGTTCGCTGCGGATGCCGTGGTTGCCCTGATTGTGGGTGGTGATGGCGGGACGAGCGCGGTGTGTCTGCGCGTTTTTCAATTGGGGCACGAGGCTCAGGCCTTCGAGGTCGGTGCGCGGGGTGAGCCCGCAGAGTTCGACGAGCGTGGGATAGATATCGAGGAGCTCGGCGGGCTGCGTGCTGCGACCGCCGCGGGAGACGCCGGGCCCGGCGAAAATTAACGGCACGCGCGTGCCGGTGTCCCAGAGCGTATTTTTGCCCGTGATGCCTTTCTCGCCGAGGTGATAGCCGCGGTCGCTCCAGAGGACGATGACGGTGTTTTCGGCGAGACCCGCCTCAGCGAGGGCGCGCGTGATGCGGCCGACCTGGTCGTCGACAAAGCTCGTCGCGGCGAGGTAGCTGCGCACCAAGTTGCGCCACTGCTTGTTTTCCTCGACCCAATTCAGGCGCGGCTCCGGGAGATTCCAGTGCAGATACCAGGAGAAGCGCGGCGTGTCGGCGCGGTCGTCGGGCTTGATCGAGGGAAGGATACTGTCGTCGTCGGGATAGAGGTCGGCCCATTTTTGCGTCACGTAAATCGGCACATGCGGGAGGAAAAACCCCGCGGCGAGAAAGAACGGCCGGTCTTTCGGCATCGCCTTGATCTGATCGACGGCCCAGCTCGCGACCAGGTAGTCGCCCTTGTCCTCGTCGCGGTGCGGGAACACGCCCCAGTCCATCAGCGGGTTGTTGCCCATCGGGGTTTCGCCGATGAGTTTTTTCCCGGGCCGCGCGCCCACGCCGCCGGCGGAGCCGATCACCTCGAACTCGGGCTCCGCAGCGTAAGCCGAGCCCCCGGCGGCGGCATCATTTTTGCCCTTGGCCCTGTCACCCCCGCGGGCACCGGGGGCGCCCGCGCCGCCGTGGTAAATTTTCCCGGTCGAGAGCGTGCGGTAGCCGTGCGCTCTGAAATGATCGGGCAGCGAAACGCGGTCCTTCCACTCGGGCAGCGTGCGAAACCACGGTGAGAGGCCGTAAATGCCGGTGCTCGTCGGGCGCAGGCCGAGCATCAGGCTGGTGCGCGAGGGATTGCAGAGCGGGGCTTGGCAATGCGCGTTAAGCATCACCGTTCCGCTCGCGGCCAGACGATCGATGTGGGGCGTCTTCGCCAGCGGGTGCCCGCCGAGGGTGCCGATCCAGTCGTTCTGATCGTCGATGGCGATGAAGACGACGTTGGGTTTGGCCGCCGACGCGGCCGCCGGAACCAAGGATAAAATCGCGGCGAGCAACGCGAAGAACGCCGGGGCGGGGCGGTTCATGGCGGCGGCGGGCGCGGCTTCAGTTGACGACTTCGCCGGCCTTCAGTTCGCGAATCTTCAGATTTTTCCAGCGCACTTCGTAAGGGCCCTTGCCCTTGGCGATGCTGTGGACCTGCAGGCCGATGAAGCCGGTCGCGTCGAGCGCGTCGCGAAAATCGGCGCACGGCACGCCGTTGATCCACGAACGGATGCGGTCGCCCTGCGCGACAATGCGATAGCGGTTCCACTCGCCGTTCTTGAAGGCCGTGGCGGCGCCGGGGCGCTTGGTCAGGTCGTCGTGCCACTTGGTCCGGCGGCCCTCGTCCCAAAAATTCCCGCTCACGCCCTTGGTGCCGTCGGCGATCTCGCACTGGTAGCCGTAGACCTCACCCGTCTCGCGAATCCTTTTCGGATCGGAGGCCTGCGGTGTCGGTTTCGCGTAGACATGGCTGCGGATTTGTATCCCGGAATTCAGCTCCACATCGCACCGCACTTCGCACTCGAACTCGAAGTCGGCGTAGTCGCGGGTCGTGGAGAGAAAGGTGTTCTTACTGCCCTCGACGGTGCGGCCGACGATCATGTTTTCCTCGACGCGATAGGTCGCCGTGCCGCCCTTGACGGTCCAGCCCGCGAGCGTCTTTCCGTCGAACAGGGAGACCAAGGGGCCCGGCTGGGCGGCGGTGAAAAGCGGCGTCGTGCAGATCGACAGGACAAGGGCGCCGAGGAAACGAGGACGAGGGAAGCGAACAGGGCGATTCATCGGGGCAAGCAAGCGGGATTTTTCATCACCAGCGAGGTTCGATTTGTCGGGCGTTTCAAAATTCCCGGCGCGCGGCGATGGCCTGCGCACGGGTTCCCCGGATGTGAGATCGGTCGATTGGGAAGCGTCGTGCCTCAGGGCTTTCTTCCGGCCAACGCGCCGTCGCAGTGACTGGTGTGGCGGGGTGCCGGACTCGCCGCGCCGGCGGCGAGCGTGAGCAGGAGCGCGAAGGTGCGCATGGGGCGGGGTGATGGGGACGCGGGCAAGAAGCCGATGCTGAGGTCGTGGATTTGGAGCGGTCAGTTCGAAAGAAAGGTCACGTCCGGGGAGCTGAGTTTGAGGACGGCGGGGAGGTTTTTCTCGGCGAGCTGGAAGACGATGACGTTGGCGCCGGGTCTGGCGGTGACCGTGAAAGTCGCGTCGGTCTTAAAGAGTTCGGCGTTGAGCCACGCGTCTTTGACGGTGCCGGCGAGCGCGAAGGCGGCGGGACCGCCCTTCGCCGACTCGAAGAGCGTGGCGGCGAAGAGGCCGCAGCTGTTGCTGAACGAGGGGTAGATCGCCGTGATGAGGTCGGCGGGGAGCGCGCCGCTCACGAGGGAGAAGACGGGTCGCCAGTCGTCGAGCGTGGTCCGACCCTGATCGTCGGTCAAAATGAAGAGGATGTTGAGTTTGCCGGCGGGCGCGGCGGCGGAAAGTGCGGTCGGCAGAAACGCCCGGCAATTCGTGTTTGATAAAAGCTATTGTATTTCAAGTAGCCCTGAGCTTCTTGGTCGTTCGTGAAATTCACTTGGGACCTGCGAAAGGAAATGGCCAACGTCGCCAAACACGGCGTGCCATTTACCGAAGCGCAGAGAGCATTCAAGGATCCCAACGCGATGGTTGCCTTCGACCCAGAGCACGGCGGAAAGCTGGAACTGCGTTGGTGGCTCTTGGGAAAAATCGAGCAGCGGGTGCTGCTCGTTCGGTATACCCATCGGCCGGGTGGAGTCATCCGAATCATCGGTGCCGGCTATTGGAGAATCGGGAAGGAAATTTATGAAAAAGCACAACGGCAGTTCTAAAAAACCGGTCTTCGACGCGGAGGGATACCAAGTCAACCTGAAGGACCTGAACGGCGAGACCTTGCCCGACGCCGCACGGGTTAAATTCAAGCATGGCGGCGTTCGTGCCGGTGCCGGCCGCAAACCGGTCGGCCGGAAAGCTATCCTGCTGCGACTCAGTCCGTCCGTAATCGCGGCACTCCGCGCAAGGGCGAAAGCTGAACACAAAACGCTATCGGATATTGCCGAAGAGCGGCTTGTGATCGCGTAAGGGTATCGCGTAAGGGGCTGCCGATTTTCCGATGCCAGCGCGGGTCGTCCCGGCGCGCCCACCGCGGCCCGCACCTTAACGGCCTGTCAGCGTTGCATCTCAACTGGAGCCAACTGTGGGCCTAGACTCCGGAAAAAAATGGTGCGGGTGCCGCATCGTTCGGCCAGTCGCCGGGATTCGGCGGCCGGGAAGGCTTGGTGGAGCGAGGCGAAGTCTTGGGCTTTGAGGCAGTCCGGCACCGGTCGGACTTTGACCGCCTGCGGATAGCGCTCATCGAGCATGGCCTTGATGAACCGGGCCCAATCCTGTCGGGTGCTTCGCCCGGCGACTTCGACGTGGCGATGTCCGGCCGGCGGTTCGACTTCCACGAACAATACCCCGACTCAACCCGCAGTCCACGCCCGCACGGAGCCCGAACGTTTCGCCACCGCCGCCGCGCATCTCCACGGCCACAAGCGCGTGAATGGCAGACGAGCGACAGCGCGCTCCTCTACCTCCACGTCCCACCGGGTGTCGCCGGGCGAAACCGAACAATGGGCATTCGTCGGATCAACGAAATCAAAGTCCCGCTCCCGTCGCTGGCAGAACAACGGAAGATCGTGGCATGGCTCGACGGCCTCGCTGCGCGTGCCTCCGCCGCCCGAACGCTTTGGGCCGAAAGAGTGGAAGATTCCCGGCAACTCGCGCGCGGCCTACTGTTCGGTCGAGTGGCCCGTCCTGAACCGACGCAGTTTTCCGAGATCCTCATCCGCCGACCGTTCGATGTCGAAGTCGAGCCGGAGGACGACTACCCGTTCGCGGGAGTTTACTGTTTCGGTCGCGGCATGTTTCGCCGGGAGCCGAAACGCGGCACCGAGTTTGCCTACAAGCAACTCACGCGCGTCCGGGCTGGCGAATTCTGCTATCCGAAGTTGATGGCGTGGGAGGGCGCGTTTGCCGTGGTGCCGCCAGAGTGCGACGGCTGTGTGGTGAGCCCGGAGTTTCCCGTGTTCACGATCAACACCGCGCGGGTGCTGCCCGAGGTGTTGGAAGCTTATTTCCGCCTGCCCGAGACGTGGGAAACGCTGGCCGGTTCCAGCTCGGGCACGAACCTGCGCCGCCGCCGCCTAAATCCAACGACGCTCCTCGCCGCCGCGATGCCGCTCCCGTCGATGCCGCAGCAACTCCGCTTCCGCCAAGTGGTCGAAAAAATGCGTGCTGCCGAAACCGAGTTGGGCCACATCGAATCCGACCTCGCCGCTCTGCTCCCCTCCGCGCTCGCGCAGGTCTTCGGCGGGTGAGCTGGCTTGCCTCAGTGCGGACGACGCCCTGATCTTTCTAGTGCTTACTTGCAATGATAAGCGATATATGCCAAACCGAATGCATGGCACGAATAGCTTCGCGGATAAAGTGT
>ENA-ORBV01013988-ORBV01013988.1-microbial-mat-metagenome-genome-assembly--contig:-NODE-13988-length-12094-cov-5.965715_pt1 | contig 12094 bp, 12 predicted proteins | sample MGYA00237777_ERZ505514 | MGnify/ENA primary metagenome ERZ505514 (study PRJEB26160, sample SAMN06269048) | microbial mat metagenome | isolation source: Oligotrophic lake microbial mat | place... | reverse complement strand
TTCAAGCAGAAGACGGCATACGAGATTCGCCTTAGTCTCGTGGGCTCGGAGATGTGTATAAGAGACAGTGGTCGTGCTGGCGGTGGCCGGCGCCGGGATCAGTCTGGTGGTATCGGGCTTGTCGCGGTGAAGGGGCGTGCGGCGGGCGGGGGATTCCAAGCCCGAATCCCCGGGCGAGCGCGCACGGATCAGGGCTCGCGCACTTTCAATTTCGGAAACCAACGGGTGAAATCGCGCGCATTGCGCGTGATCAAACCGGTGCGGTTCGCGGCAAACGCCCCGATGAGGATGTCGGCCACGGGCTTCTTGGCGGCTTTGCCGAGGCGTTTGGCCGTCACATAGTCGCTCCTGGCCGAGTGGGCTTGCTCGGTGTCGGTCGCCGTCCCCGGCTCGACGTAGGAGAGGCCGGCCAATTCCAAGAAGCGCTTCTGCTCCACGAGGTCGCCCGTGAAGGCGGCGGAAAGTTCCACCATGGTGATCGGGCTGACGGCCGGGCCCCGGGCCGAAAGTTTTTGGAGGAGATCGGCCGACGGCCGGCCGAACGAGGGATCGTGTTCAAAGACGTCGAGCACGAGGCAGGTATCGACAATCCACACGGCTATTGTTCCCCGGCGCGAAGTTCGGTCATCCAGCTCGCGGTGCGACGGTCCGGTCCGGGGCGGATATTTTTCGCGTATCCGAGGGCCGCCAACGGGCCCGCCGCCGGAGCCGATTCAACCGAGACGCGAATCTCCCGGTCCGAAATCCGCTGCCAGTGAAAGCTCTGGCCCGGACGCAATTTCATGGATTTCCGCAGGGCGGAAGGAATGGAGGTCTGGCCGCGCTCGGTGAGGGTGGATTGGGCCATGTCTGAAAAATGTCATGTGACTATCATGTCAATTTGGGGGCGGGGGCGATGGCGAGGGTGAGGACGGATACGGTGAGTGCGGCGAGGGCTAGCCAGGAGACGCGCTCGACGTGGGGCGCGGCGGAGCGGCGCGCGGCGAGAAGCCTGTTTCCCGGCTTTGAGCTTGGAGCAGATTGCGTGGACCAAATCAGGGCGTCACAGAGAGCACGGAGATCCGACTCAGAGTTCAATGAGTCGGAAAAAGACACGAGGATGCGGGGCGGATCAGCACCGTTTGAGAAAAGTAAAACACTCGTAATCCTCCCGCTGCCTCCGTGTCCGACCTGCGTGTCCTCTGTGAAAAACGGGAAGGGCGCGCACAAGGCGCGCCCTTACGGCGGATCAGAACGCTTGGCCGTCGGCCTTGGTGCCGCAGGTGCAGACTTCGAGGCCGAGTTCGGCGGCGAGGGCGGCTTTGGCGTAGAGGGCGAGATCGGCGGCCTTCGCGCTGTCCGCGTAGGCGACTTGGATGTGGTTGGCCTTGTGGCGAGCCATCATCTGGTCACGGGTCACGCCGTAGGTCACGGCGTGCATGATGGGCCATTGCACGGTCGTCTCTTTCCAGCGGCGCTCCGTCTCGGCCAGCGGGAGTGCGATGACCTTGGCGCGGCCGAGGTCCATCTTGAGTTTGCCGCCCTCCACGAAGACGCGGCTCCAGACGATCTCGCCCGGCTTCGCGATGCCGCGCACGGTGCCGCCGCCGAGGCGGAAATACATCGGGGGTTGGCGGAGCGAATCGGTTCCGGCGTAACCGCCGGTGTGGTGCGCGGGCGGGGCGCTGCCGGAGATGAGGAAGACCCAGACGTAGTCGGAGGTCGTGCCACTGGCGTCGGGGGCGCCCCAGCGCAGATCGTGCAGGGTGTTTTCGACGGGCTGGTTGAGGGCGGTGTGGACGCGGGTCGTGAAGAGGCCGTCGAGACCGGCGCATTCGTCGACTTCGTTGAAATGAGTGAGGGGCTGGCCGGCGCGGATGACTTTGCCGGCGGCGTTTTTGACGGGTGGGCGGTCGGAGTTGTTGAGGAGACCCTCGGCGAGATCGCTGGCGGGGAGGAGGTCTTTGAGACCCTGCTGGTATTGGATACCGATGGACTCGCAGCCGAATTCGTCGGCGATGCGGAGGGCGGCGACGTAGGTTTTACACTGCCAGAGGACCTGCGCCTCGGTGAGCTCCGTGGCCTCGTCGGTGCCGAGGTGGAACTTCATGCCTTTTTTCACGAGCCAGGCGTAAACGCCGCGGGCCTCGTCGTCGCCGACCTGCGTCGCGCCGTGGTAGAGGGCGGACTGCGAGAGGCGCTCTTTATAGACGCCGGCTTTGAAGAGGAGTTCGTCGGGGATGATGGCGTTATACATGCCCATGCAGCCCTCGTCGAAGACGCCCATGATGGATTTGTTGCGGCGGAGATCCTCGGCGATTTTCTTCGCGAGCGCACGGGCCTTGGGCGGGACGGCAGCCTTGGCGAGCGGTTTGACGTGGGTGGTCGGGTGCTTCGCGACGCCGGTGGTGAGCCAGGAATTCAGGCCGGTGCGAAAAAATGCGTCGGTGAAATCTTCGCTCCAGAGCGTGGAGTAGGTGACGCCGGCTTTGGTGAGCGAGCCGTTGAGGTTGAGCATGCCGACGAGGCCGGGCCAGGTGCCGGACCAGTTGGCGACGGTGAGGATCGGAGCCCGATGGGAAATGAGCCCGGCGAGGAGGTGGTGGGAATACTGCCAGACGGCTTCGGCGACGATGAGCGGGGTCTCGGGATCGAGACCGGCGAAAACGGCCATACCCTCTTTCTGGGAGCTGATGAAACCGTGCTTGAATTTCGGTTTGTAGGGATGCGCGCGGACGAGCTTGTAGCCGAGCTTGGCAACGGCGGCGGTGAGCGACGCTTCCATGGCACGCTGGGCTGGCCAGCAGACTTCGTTGGCGGATTGGCGGAGGTCGCCGTTGGCGACGAGGAGAATGGTTTTGAGTTTGGGCATGGGGAAAGCGGTGGGACGATAATGCGCTCGAACCGCGTCCGGGGAAATGGATAGATGGGGTATCGACATGGATAAAATCGGCCTCAAAGACGCGGCGGCGCTGCTTTCCAAACAGGTCACGGGCGCGCGGTATTTTTTCCTGAACCTCGCGCCGGGCCGGGCGCGGCCGCCGGTGTTGGCGATGGGCGGGCGTGAGCATTGCAACCCGGACTACGCGTTGGCGCGGCGGCGGTTTCCTTTTTACGGCATCGAGTTCGTGGTGGCCGGGCGAGGGAGCGTGACGCTAGCCGGGAAAAAGCACGCGCTGGGGCCGGGGGCGGTTTTCGCCTACGCGCCGACGATGCCGTGCGAACTGCGGGCGGACCCACGTGAGCCGATGGTGAAGTATTTTCTGTCGTTCACCGGGCGGGAGGCGGGCCGACGGCTGGCACGTTGCGGGGTGGCGCCGGGCCGGGTGCGGGCGCTGGCGGTCCCGGCGGAGATCACGAGCGTGCTGGAGGATATTGTCCGCGAAGGCCAACATACGGGTGCGCTTGCCCCGCAAGTCTGCGCGGCGCTGGTCGAGCTGCTGCTCTTGAAGATCGAGGCGACGACGACGCAGGCGACGCCAACGGTGGAGCCGGCGCGCGCGGCCTTTTTGAAATGCAAGGCGCTGATCGACGCGCGGGCGGAGACGCTGGGAACGCTGGCGGAGATCGCGCGGGCGGCGTCCGTCGAAGCGTCGAGCGTGTGCCGGTGGTTCCGGCGGTATCAGGGGACGAGCCCGTATCAATACCTCCTGCGACGCAAGATGACGCTGGCGGCGGCGCATCTGGTGGAGAACGGCGGGCTCGTGAAGGAGGCGGCGCAACGGGTGGGCTTCGACGACCCGTATCATTTCTCGCGGGCGTTCAAGGCGGTGCACGGGGTGGCTCCGCGGGCGCTGTTGCGGTATCGCTGAGTGGACGGGGCCGTTGTTTTCGAAGTGAATCGCGCGATGTCCATCCCGACTTCAATCCGTTCGCTCACCGTGGCGCGCCTCGACATTCCCCTGCACGTGCCGTTCGGGATTTCCGGCGGGGCGCAGGCGATGGCGAACAACGTGCTCGTGACGCTCGAGCTGGCCGACGGCACGCGGGGCTACGGCGAGGCGGCGCCGCTGCCGCCCTACAACGGCGAGACGCAGGCGATGGCGCTCGCGGCGCTGGACGGCGCGCGCGCGTGGCTGCCGGGACGCGATGCGGCGGAGTGGCGGACGCTGGCGACGGAGTTTTTTGGCAAAGGCGGGGCCGGCTGCGGCTCGGCGCAATGCGCGCTGGAGATGGCGTTGCTCGATGCGGTGACCAAGCGGCGCGGTGAGCCGCTGTGGAAATTTTTCGGCGGCGCGAGCGCGTCGCTTGAGACCGATATGACGGTGACGACCGGCACGGTGGCGGAGGCGGCGGATGCTGCGCGCGCGATCCGTGCGCGCGGCATCCGGATGATCAAGGTGAAGGTGGGCGGTGCGGCGGGGCCGGCGGGCGACCTCGCGCGCGTGGCGGCGATCCATGGGGCGGCGCCGGGCTCGCCCTTGATCCTCGATGGCAACGCCGGGATGAGCCGCGCGGCGGCGAGCGAACTCGTGCGTGGATTAAAGGGTGCGGGTATCACGCCGGCTTTGCTGGAGCAGTGGCTCGCGAAGGACGATCTCGCGGGGGCGGCGGCGCTCGCGGTGGAGTCGGGCTGGAAGCTGGCGGCCGACGAGACCGCCTGCACGGCGGCGGACGCGCGACGGATCGCGGCGGTGGGAGCGGCCCATTATGTGAACATCAAGCTCATGAAATCCGGCGTCGTCGCGGCGTGGGAGCTGGCGGTGGCGGCCCGGGCGGCGGGACTGGGCCTGATGATCGGCGGCAATGTCGAGAGTATGCTGGCGATGAGCGTCTCGGCGTGTTTCGCGGCGGGGCTCGGAGGTTTCGAGTTCGCCGACCTGGACACGCCGCTGTTCATGGCGACGAACCCGTTCGACGGCGGGTTCGCGCTGGAAGGCGGGATGATTTCCGTCGCGAACATTGCGGCGGGGCACGGCGTCACGCCGAAAACGTAGAGGGAACAATGCGGTTGCCCGCGAATCACGCGAAAGAACGCGAATGATGATCAAACAACTGATCCGATGAGCGAAAGGCGGACGCAGGATTGAAGATAGAAAGGCCTTTTCCCCCTCCGCAATTCGCGGTCGTTCGCGTGATTCGCGGGCACTCTCCTGCGGAGTTCCCGCTTAGCGGGGAGCGATCTGCGCCGCGCCCGAGCCCAGGGAAGCGGGAGCGGCGGGGGCGAGGCGGGCGATGCGCGAGGGGAGGAGGACGTAAAGCGCGCCGTCGGGGCCGGTGATGACATGGCGGATGCGGCCGAGGCCCTTGAAGATCACTTCGTCGGCGACGACTTTATCGCCGTCGAGCTCGATGCGGCGGAGTTCCTCGGCGGCGAGGGTGGCGACGAAGAGATGGTTTTTCCACTTCGGGAAAAGATCGCCGGTATAGAAGTTGGCGCCGCACGGGGCGATCGAGGGGACCCAATAGGTGAGGGGTTGCTCCATGCCTTCCTTCGCGGTGAGGTCGGTCATGGCCGTGCCGTTGTAGTTCATGCCGTAGGTGATGACGGGCCAGCCGTAGTTGACGCCTTTCCGGACGTGGTTGAGTTCGTCGCCGCCGCGCGGGCCGTGCTCGACGTCGAAGAGTTCGCCGGTGACGGGATGGAAGGCGAGGCCTTGGGGATTGCGGTGGCCGTAACTCCAGACGGTGGGCGCGGCTTTCGGGTCTTTGGCGAAGGGATTGTCGGCGGGGACGCGGCCGTCGTCGAAGATGCGATGAATCTTACCGGTCGGTCGGGCGAGGTCTTGGGAGTTCTTGCCGTCGCCGCGCTCGCCGATGGCGAAATAGAGGTAGCCGGCGCGGTCGAAGGCGATGCGGCCGCCGAAGTGGACGCCGCCGGCGGAGCGGTAAAATTCGAGCGGGCCTTGGTAGATCGTCGCGAGATCGACGAGAGCGTCGTCGCCGAGCTTGGCGCGGACGATGCGCGTGAGGCTGACGTCTCTACCTTCGGCGTTTTTCTGCGGGTCGCTGTAGGCGAGATAGAGCCAGCCGTTCTTCGCGTAGTCGGGGTGGAGGACGACGTCGAAGAGGCCGGCCTGGCCGCTGTTGTCGACGGCGGGGACGCCCTTGAGCGCGGGGCCGACCGAGCGGTCGGCGGCGATGATGTGGAGATCGCCTTTCTTTTCGGTGACGAGTGCGCGGCCGTCGGGGAGGAAGGCGAGGCCGTAGGGCTCGTTGAGCTTGGCGGCCCAGGTGTCGACAGTGTAGGTGTGGAGTTGGCTGGTGGCCGTGATGGCGTTTTCGGGTTTGGTGAAAACGGTCTTGTCGCGCTGATGCTTGGAGCGTTGCTCGCGCATGAAGATCACCATCGCGCGGATTTCTTTGTCGTCGATCGCGGCGCCCCAGCCGGGCATGCCTTTTTCGGGAAAGCCGAGGCGGATGCTCTTGGCGAGGCTCTCGTCGTCGCCGCCGTGGACCCAGACATCGTCGAGCATCGAGGGGGCGGAGCCGCCCTCGAGGTTGGCACCGTGGCAGGCGGCGCAGAGCATCGTGTAACGCTCGGCGATGGTGCCGGTGCGCTCGCGGATTCCCTGGGCGGAGAGCACGGGCGCGGCGAGTGCGGCGATGAGGAGGAGGGGGACGTGAAACGACGGGCGAGTAAGAAGCATTGTGGAAAAGGAATCTAGCCGAGTGCTTGGTGCAAGCGAGAGCTGGACAGTTCTTGAAAAGAAGCGGGCCACCGAGGCCTGACTCCAACGAAAGGAGCGATCACATCGCCACAGTCAGGAGCGAAACGACCTGGGTGACGCCCTCGGTGTCGAGGGCGAGGGTGACGGCGCGGCCGATGAGCGCGGTGGAAGGCACGGTGCCGGTGAGGGTGACGATGCCGTCGGCGGAGGTGACGCCGATCTGGCGGGCGGAGAGTTCGCGGTCGGCGACAAGTTTGGTGGTGACGACGGCGACGATGCGGGCCTGATCGGCGAATTGGCCGGATGCGGCGACGGCGGTGGCGGCCTTGGCGCGCACGATGCGGCCGGTGCGTTCAAGCTCTTCCTTGATCTCGGCCGGGGTGAGGTGCCACGCCACGAGCTGCGCGGAGATGGCGTCCTTGGCTTCGAGGGCGATCTCTTTGGTTTTGGCGAGGGCGTTTTTCAGGGCGAGCTCGGCCTTCTCGGCGGTGGTGGGCTCGGCGTTGGGCGCGGGTTTGGGTTCGCAGCCGGCAAGGGCGAGGGCGGCGAGGAAGAGCGGGGCGAGAGCAAAGGGTTTTTTCATGGATGGATGGGAGGCGGGGCGGCGGAGGCGTCGTCAGGGCGCGGCGCGTTTTTTGAAGATGATGAGATGCTGGCGGGGAAGGGTCCGGACGGTCTCAACGTAGTCGAGGGGCTGGGCGGCCATCTCCAATTTCACCTGGGCCTCGGTCATTTTGTGGAGCGGCTTGATCGGCACGGAGGGGTCCTCGCCGCGATATTCGACAAAGACGAGGCGTCCGCCGGGTTTCAACTGGCGGCAAACGGCGGCGATAAACTCGGCGGGTTCGCTGCACTCGTGGTAAACATCGACCATGATCGCGAGATCGACGGGTTGCGGGAGCTTCGGGTCGTCGACGGTGCCGAGGACGCCGACGACGTTGGTCACGCCGCGGGCGCGCATCGCTTTGTCGAGCAGGACGAGCATCTCGGGCTGAATTTCGGAGCCGTAAACGACCCCGCCGGGTCCGACGGCCTGCGCCATGCGCCAGCTGAAATAGCCGGTGCCGCAACCGAGGTCGGCGACGAGATCGCCGGGCTTGAGGGCGAGGGCTTTGAGCACGAGATCGGGACGTTCCTCCTGATCGCGTTCGGGACGGTCGAGCCACGGCGCGGCGTAGTGCGTCATGTAAGAGGCGATCTCACGGCCGAAGTAATACTTGCCGAGGCCGTCGCGGGTTTTGCGACCCTGCGTGTAGGGTGATTCGGCGGGCTTCGGCGCGGCGGCGGGGAGAATTAGAACGGTGCAGAGGGCCAGCGCGAGGACGGCGAGCCGGCGGTGGATGGAGCGGCGTGACGGCCGGCGAGGTGAGTTCATGGCGGCCGTGGCTTTCGGAGGGTCGCGTTCAGGCGGCGAAGAGTTGGCGCAGCTCGGTGAGGTAGCGCGGCACGGCGACGGCGGAGTTTTCCTTGGCCTCGTATTCGAGGGCGACCCAGCCCCGATAGCCGCCGTCGCGGAGGAGTTGGGCGAGGCGTTTCAGATCGGAGGGGCGGGCGGTGGCGGCGGTGCCCTTCAGCTCGGATTTGATCTGGACGTTGACCGCGTAGGGCACGCACGCGGCGAAATCGGCGTAGGGGTCGTCGGTGCGGAAGTTGCCGGAGTCGAGATTCACGCCGAGCCACGGGCTTTGCACGGCCTTGACCATCTGGAGCAGCGCGGCGGCGGTGCCGATGGAGTCGTGGTTTTCCAGGCCGAGGAAAACGCCGCGCGAGCCGGCGTAGGCGCAGCATTCTTCGAGGGCGCTGATGACGAGCTTGTCGGCGGCGTCGCGGGCGAGCTCCTTGGTGACGCCGGCGAAGACGCGGACGTGGGACGTGCCGAGCACGACGGCGCGGTCGATCCACTTTTTTGTGAGGGCGATCTCCTGGTCGCGCTTCGGGCCGACGGGGTGGGAGAAGTTGTTGCCGATGGCGGTGCCGCTGATGGCGATGCCGAGCAAGAAGGCGTGGCGGCGCAGCTTCACGAGGTAGGCGTCGGTCTCCTCGGCGAAGAAGTAGCTGGTGAGCTCGGCGCCCTCGCAACCGTGCGCGGCGCAGTAATCGATGAACCGAAACATGTCCGTCGCGCGCCCGACGGGGACCTTGAGATTTGGCTGGCCTCGGGAGACGGGGAAATTCTCGCGGAAGGAAAAGGCGGCGAGGCTGAGGCGGAGGCGCGGGCGTCCGGTGCGGTTGAAGGGATTGGCGGCGGCGGGTGTAGCGGGGACGGCCGCCAGGGCCGAGGGGGCGGCGGCGACGGCGAGACCGGCGGCGGCGCTGAACTTGAGGAATTGGCGACGATTTAGGGGATTCATGGGATGGTGCTGTTGAAGAACGGGAATCCCGGGCGTTAGTCAAAGACGGAGCGGGGCAGGGGAACGGCCCGCATGGGTCGGGCCCGGGAGGAGGTCAACGAGCTACGAATTCGACGGCGTGCAGCCGGACTCGATGCGTTTCCCCTGCACCTCGCGGGCGATCGCGAGGAAGTCCGGGCCAAGCGCGAGCACCTCACAGCCTTATTCCGAATTGCTCTCAAGATGAGATGAACAACGGCTTTTTGTCGGAGCCTGCCAGCAGGCGATCTCACCTATGTCGATTTCAACCGCGCCGGCTGGCTTCCGTCTGAATCGCCTGCAAGCAGGCTCCTACCTCGCGGCCTATTAGTCTCATCTTGAAAGCGAACCGGAATTAGTCGCCGAGGTGCGCGCGCTTTGCCGGGCCCGGGCCGGCGATTGATCCTGCGCGGGCCGACGCCGGTCGCGGGTTGGCGCGAGACCGGCATCGACATCGTGACGTGGGCGCAGGGCTGGCTCTTCGACGCGATCAGCACGGCGCACTTTCTCGACACGGATTTTCCAGCCCGACGCCGAACTGCGCGCGGCGCCGGGCGAGCCGCACGCCGCGGTGGATTTCACGGTGAAGCTCAACGGCGTGCCGATCGAGTGGTTGCCGCGCCGAAAGACGCCGGAGTTGTTCGTGGAGTTATCCGGTCCCGGCGATCTGTCCGGTCGAGGCCCCATGCCCGAGGCGAGCCGCACGTATCGGATCGCCCCGGCGTTGCTGCGCGTGGGCGGGAATGAACTCGAAATCACGAATGACGTCGCGGACGGCGTTGAGCTTGCGACGGTGAATCTCGGGCTGCGGTAGGGCCGCGAACCGGCTGCAGGCTTGCCACGCTCCGGGGCTTGGCTTGGCTCGCAATCTCATGTCTCCGAAAACCGCTCTCGTCACAGGCGCATCGCGCGGCATCGGCCGCGGCATCGCCGTCGAACTCGCCCGCGCGGGCACCCGCGTGGCCATCAACTACGCCGGCAACGCCGAGGCCGCCGCCGAGGCGCTTGCGCTCGTCAAAGCCGCCGGCGGCGACGGCTTCATCGTGCAAGGCGATGTCTCCGTAGCCGCAGACCGCGAACGCCTCGTAGCCGAGACGGTCGCGAACTTTGGCCGGATCGACCTGCTGGTAAACAACGCCGGCGTCGCGCCGAAGGTCCGCGCCGATCTTCTCGACGCCGGCGAAGAGAGCTTCGACCGCCTTTACGAAATCAACCTCAAGGGGCCGTTCTTCCTGACGCAGCTCGTCGCGAAGCAAATGCTCAAGCAGGCGCCCGACGCCGAGGGTTTCCGCGGTCGGATCGTGAATATCACGTCGATCTCGGTCTACACCGCGTCGATCAACCGCGGCGACTACTGCATGGTGAAGGCCGGGCTCGCGATGATGACGAAGCTTTTTGCCGACCGGCTCGCGGGCGACGCCATCAATGTCTATGAAATCCGCCCCGGAGTGATCGCGACCGACATGACCGGCGGCGTTAAGGAGAAATACGACAAGCTCATCATCACCGACGAGCGCGGCATCACGCCGATCCGCCGCTGGGGCAAACCCGAAGATATCGGCCGCGCCGTGCGCGCCATCGCCGAGGACCGTTTCCCGTTTTCCACCGGCGCGTGCTTCGATGTCGACGGCGGTTTCCACCTGCACCGGCTCTAAAAAAGCGCCGGGGAACTTGCGACCGACGCGAAGTTTGTTTCCATGATCATCGTCATGAAAAAAATCCTCGCCCTCGTCTCCGCCCTTTGCCTTGCGGTCGTCGCCTATGCGGCGCCCGGCAAGATTGCCGACATCTCCCACGCCGACCTCCAAACCGCGATCGCGGCCAAATCGGTCACCCTGCTCGACGTCAACGGCAGCTCGTCCTTTGCCGAAGGCCGTATTCCCGGCGCGATCGATTACGCCGCGGCGAAGAAGCAGCTCGCGGCGGCGTTGCCGAAAGACAAGGCCGCGCTGGTCGTCGCCTACTGCGGCAGCGAATACTGCAGCGCTTACCGCTCCGCCGCCGTCGCCGCGATCGAGCTCGGCTACACCAATGTCAAACACTACGCGCCCGGCATCGACGGCTGGAAGAAGTCCGGCGCGAAGGTCGAAAAAAGCTAAACCGGATCAGCGCCGTTTTTCCCAAGATTTGCCCGGGCCGCGTGCCCGGGCTTTTTTGTTTTCGGCTCGCGGGAGGGTGGCGACGCGGGACACGGTGTCCCCATGTTGCTAACGTGTCAGGCCGGATTTGAATCAGTGCTCGTGCGTGAACTCGCGGATATGGGGCTTGTCGTGGACGAACACGGGCCCGGCTGGGCGGTGGCGCCGGATGCGCCGGACGTGAGCGGGTTGGCGTTTCCCCATGTGACGATGCGCGCAGCGGTCGAATTAAAGGGCGAGTCGGTGAACGCCCTCGCGGGCGGGTTGCTCGAGTATTTCCTGACGAGCCTGCGCGGTGAGCGGGTGGAGTCGGCGTGGCCCTGCGTGTTCGGCGGGCCGGCGGAGTTGGTCGGGCTGGGACGGCGGATGAGCGGCGTGGAAAAGGAGTTTCACGAGCAATTGAAAAAACGGCTGGCGCGCGTGGCGAAGCTGGCGGTGGCCGATCTGCCGCGCGGGCGTGGCGAGGCGCGCGGGCTCTTCGTTTGGTTCGCGGATTTCGGCCGGGTGTTCGTCGCGCGGGACGCCGTGATCCACGGGCAGCGTCGCATGGCCGACGACGACGCGGCGCCGTCACGGAGTTATTTAAAAATCGAGGAGGCCTACGTGGTGCTCGGACGCGAGCCGCAGCCGGGCGAGACGGTCGTCGATCTCGGCGCGGCGCCGGGCGGTTGGAGCTACAGCGCGGCGAAGCGCGGGGCGAAGGTGATCGCGGTGGACAACGGGCCGCTCAAGGGCGGGGCGTTGGGGCATCCCGACATCGTGCACCGGACGGACGATGCGTTTCACTTCAACTTCGAAGAGGGCGCGGCCTACGATTGGATGTTCTGCGATCTGTTGGAGGAGCCGCACCACGTCATGCAGAACCTGGTCGAGCCCTGGTTGGCGCGCGGCTGGTGCAAACGCTTTGTTTTCAATTTGAAATTTGGCCACGTGGATTCCGTGGCGCTGCTGCGCGAGTTGCGCGCGCCGGAGTCGCCGCTGGCGCGGTATGCGCCGG
>ENA-ORBV01013986-ORBV01013986.1-microbial-mat-metagenome-genome-assembly--contig:-NODE-13986-length-12095-cov-3.527126_pt1 | contig 12095 bp, 4 predicted proteins | sample MGYA00237777_ERZ505514 | MGnify/ENA primary metagenome ERZ505514 (study PRJEB26160, sample SAMN06269048) | microbial mat metagenome | isolation source: Oligotrophic lake microbial mat | place... | reverse complement strand
TCGACAATCCGCGCGCCGCGCGGGCCGCCGGCATCGGCATGGTCTATCAGCATTTCATCCTGGTGCCGTCGCTGACGGCGGCGGAGAATCTGGTGATCGCCGGCGAGAACCCGCCGCAGGTCATCGACTGGAAGCGGGAACGGGAAAAGCTGGCCGCCTTCATCGAGCGCATGCCGCTGAAGGTGCCGCTCGACACGCCGGTGGCGCAGATGGCGGCGGGCGAGAAGCAGAAGCTGGAAATCCTCAAGCAGCTTTACCTCGACCTGCGTTTCCTGATCCTCGACGAGCCGACCTCGGTGCTGACGCCGGGCGAGGCGGACGAAATCCTCGGGCTGGTGCGCGACCTGACATCGGCGGGCGAGATCACGGCGCTGATGATCACGCACAAGTTCCGCGAGGTGCAGGCCTTCGCCCAAGGGGTGACCGTGCTGCGCCAGGGGCGCCTGGCCGGATCGGGTCGGGTTGCCGACCTGACGGTCGACGACATGGTGCGGATGATGATCGGCGAGACGGCGCTGCCGTCGTCATGGTCGGCGGCGACGCCGGCGATCTCGAAGGCGACCGGCAGGACCCGAAGACGATGACGATGCGCGGACTCGCGATCAACAACCCGCGCCGCGACGGTTTCCTCCGCTCGGACACCACGCTGCTCGACTCGTTCGACGTTGAGCGGGTCGAGGCCATCGGCGGTTCGAACTCGCTTCTGTTCGGGTCCGGCGATGCGGGCGGCGCCATCACCAGCACGTCCAAGCGCGCCTACCTCAACCGGCGCCCTTCCCTGGCACTCACCGGCAAGGTCGATTCCGAGGGCTCGTGGCGCAGCACGCTGGATGCGCAGGCCAGCAACCGGATGTTCGGCATCCGGGTGAACGGGGCGAAGGGCGACACCCGTTTCTTCCGACCCGGTCATCGGCAGCAGAATGCCGGCGTGCATGTGGCCGCCGCCGTGCAGCCGTTCAGGAACCTCCAGATTCGCGGCGAGTATCGCTACTTCACGCGTGATTCGATCTTCGCCCAGGCGATGACGGTGCGGGCGCCCCTCAGCTGGATGCTGCCGGGCGCCGATCCGTTGGGCGCACCAATCCCGACGGTGCCGATCGCGACGGCGCGGGTCGACAACAAGAGCTCCCGCTATCTGGTCGCGTTTCCCGAGGTCGCGGAGCTTACGCGCGGCGGTCCGTTCGATCTGACCACGGTCGATTCCGGGGTCGGCCCGTTTCATCGCGACGCCTACACCAACGAGATCAAGTCGATCGTGGCGGAGATGACCCTCGCACCGGGCCTCGCCCTGCAGCTGCGCTACGGTCACGACGCGCGCATCAACGATCCGTTGCGTGCCAGCAGCACGGTCGCCTTCGCTCCAGGGGCGACCGGCAACAACTACGTCGACCCGGCCACCGGCGCCGTCGGCACGCAGTGGGCCTTCAACACGGCCATGACCGCCTCCCCGTTCTGGACCGGCGCCCGCGGTTACCGGGGGGCGCTCGCTTACCAGAAAGACCTCAAGCGCTGGGGCCGGCACCAGGCCAGTGTGTTTTACCAGGACATGGATTCGTGGGTGAATACGCAGCCGTGGCGTTTCCTTGAGACCGACGCTGACGGCAACTTCGTGCAGAATCTTGCGAACATCACCAACGCCACCTCGGGCCGCATCGCGATGCCGGCGGTCTGGACCGCGATCTTTCCCTCGCAGGTCATCGGAGGAAAAGAGTGGCCCTTCACCAGCTTCGTCCATCCCAACGGCAAGACCTACCGCTACACTTCGCTCTTCTATGCGGACGCGGTGCCGCGGACCGCAGGCAATCCGATGGGGCTCTCCGGGCCGGTCAACGCTGCGGGTATAACCACGGCGGGCGGCACGCTCGACGACACGCGGGAGACCAGCTTCGGCGCCAGCCTGTTCAGCGAATGGTGGGGCGGGCGCATCGACACCATGACTGGTTATCGGGCCGAGGAGGCGAGCACGTTTCGCGTCAACACCGGCGTCAAACGCGGCCCGATCACCTACGACAGCCTCACGGCGGGATTTGTGGCCGACACGCCCATCAAGGGTCTCCGGCTGTCCGGCAACTACTCGACCAACGCCAAGATCAACTTCACCACCGACCGCGATATTTACGACGAAGTGCTGCCGCCGGGCAAAGGCGTGAGCAGGGACGTCGGGTTAAAGTTCGACCTCTGGGGTCGGCGCATCTCGGGCAACCTGAACTACTACGTTTCCGGGGCGCAGAACTTCACCGCCTCGCTGGGCGCGGCCCGAAACGACATCGATCCCGACGGCATCAACGGTCGCAACGGCGGCAACGGCTACACCTTCAGCAAGACGTCCGACGGCTTCAATGTGACGCTCACCTCGCGGCCGCTCCGGGGCTGGGAGGTGCGCCTCAACTTCGCCACGGCCGACGGCAGCGAGCGCAGCGACGTCGTCCTGCCGCAGTTCTACAACGACCGGTTCAACACCACGACCGTCGGCGGCCAGACCGTCGTCGCGGTGCGCGCGGCCGCCGGCGCCGCCCTCACAGCGTTGCTGGTGCCATCGGACCCACTCGATCCGAACTCGCCACAGATTCCGCTCTCGCTCGCAATGATGCGGGACCCGGCCAGCGACTATTTCGCGGCGATCGATCCGGATTCCGGGCAGATCCTCAACGCGGAGAATCTGGGCCTGCTGACTCCGGGAGTGGGCACCAACGAAACCGGCCTCCCGATCACCGAACACCAGCTCGGTTTCGTTTCGCCGTCGGGTGGCTCCGTCATCGTGAAGCGGGCGGGCGAGAAAACGGTCAACTATGCCGAACGCAGTTACAGCCTCGTGAATCGCTTCCAGTTCACCGAAGGCCGGCTGCGGGGGCTCGTCCTGGGCTTGAGCACGAGCCTGCGCGAAAATCATCGCGCCTACATGTATAACGACGCCGCGGACGGCGGGGCGCGGAAGACGTTCTATTTCCCCAACCGCCTCCTCCATGACGCCTACGCGATCTACCGGTTCAACGTCACCCGGCGCGTGCGCGGCTCCGTGCAATTGAACGTGGCCAACGTTCTCGATTCCAACCGCATGCTGGTGCTGCCCGCCAGCGCCACCGGCGTCCTGCGCTACGCGCAATGGTTCAACGCCCCGCAGAAGTTCTCGCTCACGACGAGCTGGAACTACTGAGACCGGGCCGCCGCTCCCGGTTTCGACCAGGGCCGGCGGCCGCAACCCCACACCCAAGAAACGTGCCTGTCTCGTCCGCCCCGATCCGCCGCCTCGCGCGCTGTACCGCGATGTTCCTCGGCGCCGCGGCCGCGTGGGGCGCCTCATCACCTCCTTTCCAGATTAGCGGGATCTACCCGCACCTCGCCACGTTCAACCACGAAAGCGAATGCGGCACCGGCGCGGTCGTCCCTTGGGCGGACCGACTGTGGGTGATCACCTACGCTCCCCACAAACCCACCGGCTCCTCCGACAAACTCTACGAGATTACCCCCGACCTGCAGCAGATCGTCCGCCCCGAAAGCATCGGCGGCACGCCCGCGAATCGTTTCATCCACCGCGAGTCGCAACAACTCTTCATTGGGCCCTACGCCATCGACGCGCAACGCAATGTCCGCGCCATTCCCTATAGTAAAATGTATGGCCGGCCAACCGGGGTCGCCCGCCACCTCAGCGACCCTGCCAATAAAGTCTACTACGCTTCAATGGAAGAGGGGTTCTATGAGGTCGATGTGCGCACGCTCGCCGTGACCGAGCTCTTTCGCGACGAGCAACTGAAGGAGCCTTTCCGCCGCGCCAACCTTCCCGGCTATCACGGCAAGGGACTCTACTCCGGCCAGGGCGTGCTGGTTTATGCGAACAACGGCGAAAGTTCCGCGCTCGCCCGCGTAAAGCCCGACATCCCCAGCGGCGCCCTCGCCGAATGGAACGGGGTCAGCGACACGTGGCGCGTCGTCCGTCGCAATCAGTTCACCGAGGTCACTGGTCCCGGTGGAATTAGCGGCAATGAAAACCCCGCCACCGATCCGATTTGGTCGATCGGCTGGGACCACCGCTCCCTCCTTCTCATGGTGCTCGATCGCGGCACCTGGCACAGTTACCGACTCCCCAAAGCCAGCCATTCCTACGACGGCGCCCATGGCTGGAATACCGAATGGCCCCGCATCCGCGAGATCGGCGAAGACGACCTGCTCATGACCATGCACGGCACGTTCTGGCGCTTCCCGCGCACCTTCAGTCCCACGCGCTCCGCGGGCATCACGCCCCGCTCCAACTATCTCAAGGTTGTCGGCGATTTCGCCCGCTGGGGCGACAAGGTCGTGCTCGGCTGCGACGACACCGCTGCGAGCGAGTTTCTCAACAAGCGCCGCGCCAAGGGCGACCTCGCCGGCCCCGGCCAATCCCAGTCCAACCTGGTTTTCCTCGACCCCGCCCAGCTTGACCAGTTCGGCCCAGTCCTCGGCCGCGGCGCCGTCTGGCTCGAGGAAGCCGTGAAACAGGATGAACCGTCCGACGCGTTCTTGTTTTCTGGATACGACCAGCGTCAGCTCCACCTGACGCATAACGCGGGCGCCGCCGTCACGTTCACCCTCGAGATCGACCGCACCGGCAGCGGCCAGTGGACGAAACTGCGCGATGTCTCGGTCCCCGCTTCCGGTTACGCGGCCTTCTCGTTTTCCGCCGCCGATCAAGGCTCTTGGATTCGTCTCCGGGCTTCACGTGACCTCACCGCCGCGACCGCCCTGTTCGCCTTTCGCAATCAGGACCGCCGCGGCCTCACCGCCGACGCGCGCTTCGACGGCCTCGCTCGCGATGGCGCCACGCAGGCGAGCGGGGGCTTGTTGCACGCCCGCGGACACAACAAGCGCACGCTCGCTGTCGCTGCGACCACGCTCACCGACGGAACGGCCGCGCCCGCCACGTTCTACGAGATGGACGCCGACATGAAACTGCGTCGCACGGATGAAGCCGGCGCCGCCGACTGGATGACGAAAAATGTGGCAATCCCGCGCGACTCACTCGCCTTCGACGAAGCCTCGGCGATCTACACGGACGAACAAGGCAAACGCTTCCGTCTCCCGCGAGGCCGCGCCGACTTTACGCCGGGCGGTTTGCTGGGCGTCGAACGCGCGGTGCGGGAAGTCTGCACCGAGCGCGATTTGCTGAACTGCGCCGGCACGTTCTTCGAACTGCCCGCCGAGAACGCCGGCGGCATCATCAAAGTCCGCCCTATCGCAACCCACAACCGCCGCGTGCACGACTACGCCACCTGGCGCGGACTACTGGTGTTAAGTGGCGTGGACGCCAAGGCGCCAGCCACCAATCGTCACATCATCCGCTCCGACGACGGTCACGCCGCGGTCTGGGTGGGCAGCGTGGATGACCTCTGGCAATTCGGCCGCCCCGTCGGCGTCGGCGGTCCTTGGAAAGCCAGCGCCGTTACCGCCGGCGCCGCCTCCGATCCGTATCTGATGACTGGGTACGACCGGAAGAAACTGCAGCTCTCGCACACCTCGCCGCACGCGGTGACCATGACCGTTGAAATTGATCTCACTGGCACCGGAACTTGGGCAACGTACGCCACCATGGACGTCGCCGCTGGCAAAGCGCACGAACATGTATTTCCGGCTGACTTTCAAGCTTACTGGGTGCGCCTGACAGCGCAGTCCACGACCACGGCCACGGCCTGGTTCACCTACGAGTAATCGATTTCCGCATCTCGCCCCTCCGTTCCCATGAATGCCTTCGATAAAAATAGCCTGGGATTGCGACCGGGCGTCACTGGCAGCCTTGATTGGCTAAACGCGTTGTGAACAGGTCAAGTTTCCCAAACCTCAGATTGTTAACCGCGGATTACGCCGATCCCGCGGATAAGACCTGGAATACCGCCAGCGATCCGCTCCATCCGCGTACTCCGCGGATGATCGATGTTTGAACCTCAGTGGTCTGAGGCTACGCCTCGCTAGATAAATCATCGCTGAAGCAGCAGTGATGAGATCGCCTGAACTCACCTCTCTCGAGCCCAGCCCTTCCCTTTTTCGATCATCCCAACCTTCCTTTTTATGAAACGCCTGCACTCCCTCTTCGCCTGCGCGCTTTTGAGCATCACGCCGGCCTTGGCCGCCGATCGCCTGCTCGTGGAAGCCGAGAGCTTCCAGCAACGCGGAGGCTGGTCCCTCGACACCCAGTTCATCGAGATCATGGGCTCTCCGTATTTGATCGCCCACGGACTCGGCAAGCCCGTCCCCGACGCCACCACCACCGTCACGTTTCCCGCTGCTGGCACGTATCGCGTCTGGGTCCGCACCAAGGACTGGGTCGCGATTTGGAATGCTCCGGGATCCCCCGGAAAGTTCGAGCTCCTCGTCAACGGCACGGCTCTTGCCGAGGCCTTCGGCACCAAGGGCGCCGAGTGGTTCTGGCAGGACGGAGGTACGGTCAAAATCAACCAGCGCCAAACCTCCCTCGCGCTGCGCGACGTCATGGGCTTCGACGGGCGCTGCGACGCGATCTATTTCACGACCGACCTCAACGAAACCCCGCCCAACGATTCCGCCCCGCTCAACGCCTGGCGCAAGCAGGCGCTTGGTTTGCCCGCGCAACCGCAGGACATGGGCGAGTTCGACCTCGTCGTCGTCGGTGGCGGTTACGGCGGCATGGGCAGCGCAATTTCCGCCGCGCGCATGGGCCTCAAGGTCGCCCTGATCCAGAACCGTTCCGTCCTCGGCGGCAACGGCAGTTCGGAAATACGCGTCTGGGCCATGGGCCTGATTCGCCGCGGCAAATACCCGCACATCGGGGAAATCGTCGAGGAGTTTGCCGACAAGGCCAAGAACTCGCCGGGACCAGCCGAAGAGTTTGGCGACGCGCAAAAGGAAGCGCTTATTCGCAGCGAGAAAAACATCTCCCTCTTCCTGAACGAGCACGTGTACGCGGCCCAAACCAAGGACGGGAAAATCACCTCCGTCACGTCACTCACGACCACCAACAGCCGCGAGCGCACCTACCGCAGCAAGCTCTTCGTCGACTGCACCGGCCACGGTTATCTCGCTCACCTCGCGGGCGCCAAATACGAGATCGAACCCAAGGACCTCCTCGGCATGAGCAACATGTGGGTCTGGAGCAACGGCGAGAGCGAACAGGCATTCCCCGAAACCCCGTGGGCACTCGATCTCACGATGGATGATTTCCCGTATCCCAAAATGGGACGCGGCAACATGGAGGATCAGGGCAAGGGCGAATGGTTCTGGGAAAGCGGCTTCAACAAGGATCCAATCAATGACCTCGAACTGATCCGCGACTGGAATCTGCGCGCCGTCTTCGGCGCTTTCAATGCGATGAAAAATCGCGACGGCAAAGCCGAGCACGCCAAGGCCAAACTCGACTGGATCGCCTATGTCGGCGGCACCCGCGAATCCCGCCGGATCGTCGGCGACGTCATGCTCACGCACGAAGATATCGTCACCAAGCGCGAGTTTCCCGATGGCGCCGTGCCCAGCACCTGGAGCATCGACTTGCATTTCGCCAAGCAGGAATACGCCAGGAAATTCCCTGACAATCCCTTCATCGCCGTCGCCGAGCACGACCGCCGCATCGATCGCGCCGTCGGTTATCCCATCCCCTACCGCTGCCTTTATTCCGTAAACGTCGCCAATCTGTTCATGGCCGGCCGCAACATCAGCGTTACCGATCAGGCGCTCGGGACCGTCCGCGTCATGAAGACCATCGGCATGATGGGCGAGGTCGTCGGCAAGGCCGCGTCCATCGCCATCAAACACGGCGTCAGCCCCCGCGATGTTTATACGCTGTATTGGTCCGAACTTGATGGTTTGCTGAAGCTCCCAGGCCGGGCTCGACGTGGCGCCGACAACACGATGGATATCAGCGGACCCGCCCCTGGACCGGTGGACGACGCCGGTGGCCGCAGCTCCGGTGTCGCCCTCTCCGCGCTCCCTGGAATCGTGATCGATAACAAGGCTGCTCAACTCACCGGCAACTGGAACGCCGGCGGATCACTCGCGCATATCGGAATCGATTACGTTTACGCCCGGGGCGCCGGAAACAGGGCGGTCTTCGCTTTCACCGTCCCCAGCGACGGTCTCTACGAGGTACGCTTCGCCACCGCCCCGCACGAAAACCGGGCCAGCAACACCGCCATCGTGGTTCGCACCAGCGAGGGCGAGCGGCCGGTCACCGTAAATCAACAACAACCCGCCACAATCGACGGCCGCTGGGTTTCCCTCGGCCAATACCGTTTCCAAGCCAGCAAGCCAGGCGCCGTCGAAGTCAACGCCGCCAACGCCAACGGCAACGTGCACATCGACGCCGTCCAAGTGATCCCGGCGCCGTAATGGCAAGACGGCCGGGCCCGACCTTGGGCCAACCTTGGGCCCGGACCGCAGAATCCCCGGAGGATCACCGATCCTCCGAACCCAACCTCAGCTTCCCTCGCGCAAACTCGTCTTTGCCCGTTTGCCTCAACCGCGCGTTGACGCTACCCTCCGACACGCGTTTCACTCTCCCTGTGCGCGCCGCCTTTTCCGTGAAGCTCCCCCACCGCCTGCTCGTTCTTGCCGTCATCATCGCCGCGCCTGTCGTGGCGCAGGAATCGATCTCGTTCAACACCCACATCCGGCCCATCCTCTCCGATAACTGCTTCGCCTGTCACGGCACTGATGCCGGACACCGCGAAGGCAAACTCCGTCTCGACATTGCGGATACACTCGAGGGAGCCTACGCTTCCCGTGACGGCGTACGCGCGATCGTCCCGCGCGATCTCGAAAAGTCCGAACTCTGGCAGCGCATCATCAGCCCGCACGACGATGAAATGATGCCGCCGGCCGAGTCGCACAAACCGCGTCTCAAACCCGGGGAAATCGACGTAATTAAGCGGTGGATCGAACAGGGCGCCGTCTACCAACGGCACTGGGCCTTCGAACCCATCGCCCAACCCACGCCACCCAAGGCCAACTCCCGGTCCGGCGCCCACCCCGTCGATCGTTTTCTCTCGGCCACGCTCGCCACCCGCAAACTCCAACTCGCCACCGAGGCCCCCCGCGAGGTCTTGCTGCGCCGTCTCACGCTTGATCTCACCGGCCTGCCTCCGACGCCCAACGAGATCGATGCGTTTCTCGCCGACAAGAAATCCGGCGCCTACGAACGCGTCGTCGAGCGATTGCTCGCTTCGCCCCGCTACGGCGAGCACTTCGCCCGCGGCTGGCTCGATGCGGTCCGTTATGCGGACACTCACGGCCTCCATCTCGATAACATCCGCACGATCTGGCCCTATCGCGATTGGGTCGTGCAGGCGTTCAATCGCAACCTGCCCTTCGACCAGTTCACCATCGAACAACTCGCGGGCGATCTGCTGCCCCATCCACGCATCGATCAGCTCGTCGCGACCGGTTACAATCGCAACATCCTCTCGACCTCCGAGGGCGGCGCGATCGAAGCCGAGGCCGAGATGCGCAACACCGCCGATCGCGCCGACACCACCGCCGCGGTGTGGCTCGGTCTCACCGCCAATTGTGCCGCGTGTCACGACCACAAATTCGACCCGATCACCCAGCGCGAATATTACGAACTCGGCGCCATCTTCAAGGGCCTTGAGGATCGCGTCTGGGATGGAAACATCCGCAATCCCGCTCCCATCGCCATCGTCGCCGGCGATCCCGAAAAGCAGCGCCGCATCGCCGAACTCTCGGCCATGATCGCGCCCTTGGAACTCGCGCTCACGACCAAGGCCGAAAGCCTCATTACCGGCGGCAAGGAGCTGATGAAGCTGACAAAAAAACCCGTCACGTACGAAGTCGTCTTCGCCGAGGACTCCGATCTAATCACGCCCGAAACGTTCAACGCCCGACCCGCCGGCGCATGGCGCCAAGGGGCGAACGTCCCGGTCGCAAGCGGCGAGTCGGCCTTGCGCTTGGAGGGCTCCAGGGCGCGGCCGTTTTTCTTTAGCGCGGGTGACGTCGTTCTCACCGCTCGCACCGAGGTTCGCTCGTTCGTTCATCTGTATTCCGATCCCGTCAATCCGCCCCGCGCCGTCAGTCTGGAATTTATCAGCGACCAGAAAACCCGCCGCTTCGTCTGGGGCGATCTCGCCGCCTTCGGTCCCGACATTGCCGCCGCCGCAATCCATGCTGGACCGTTGCCCGCGCCCGGCGGTTATGCACGGCTCGAGTTGACCGCCTGCGATGGCGGCGTGGCCGAGGGCAAGAACTACACCGGCCTTCGTATTGCCCAGAGCAACGGCACCGCGTGGTGGGATCGCGCCGGCGCCGTCATCACGAGTCCAAGTGCCAGCGATGATCCGCTCTTGTCGAAAGATGCGTGGGCTCGCACCTACCGCGCCACCGCCCGCGATGATTCCGAGCTGCCCGTCCGCCATGATTTGCGTTACGTGCTCGGCCTGTCCGGAACACAACAGAACGAAAAGGAAAAACAGCGCCTGGCCAACTATCACCGCGATCACATCTACGCGCCCTTCCGCGCCGAGCTCGAAAGGGAACTGCACGCGGTGCGCCCGCTGCTCTCCGAACAAATCCACTACGAACTCACGCTCCCGACCACGCTCATCTCCCGCGAACTCGCCGAACCACTGCCCGCCCACATCATGATTCGCGGTCAATACGATCAGCCCGGCGAACGTGTCGAACCCGGCACACCGGCGTTCCTTCCGCCGTTGCGTTCAGCAGGCGCGAAGGCCACGCGCCTCGACCTCGCCCGCTGGATCGTGGCGCCTGAAAATCCACTCACGGCCCGCGTCACCGTAAACCGTTTCTGGCAGCAACTCTTCGGCGCCGGCCTCGTCCGCACGCCCTCCGATTTCGGCTCGCAGGGTGATCCGCCCACCCACCCCGCGTTACTCGACTGGCTCGCCGCCGAATTCGTCCGCACTGACTGGGACGTGAAGCAATTTGTCCGTCTGCTCGTGACATCCCGGGCGTATCGCCAGGATGCATACGCGTCTCCGGAGCTGCTCGAGCTTGATCCGTCCAACCAGCTCCTCGCCCGCGGCCCGCGCTTCCGGCTCGATGCCGAGGTGCTGCGCGATCAAGCGCTCGCCTTGGGCGGATTGCTCCAGCCGGAAATCGGCGGACCGCCCGTTCGGCCCTATCAGCCCGCCGGCATCTGGGAACCCGTCGCCTTCGGCGGCAGCAATACCAAAACCTACGTGCAGGACCAGGGCGACGCGTTGTATCGCCGCAGCTTGTACACGTTCTGGAAACGCACCGCCCCCGCCCCGGCCATGGTCACCTTTGACGCGCCGTCACGCGAAAATTTCTGCGTGGGCCGCGGTCGCTCGAACACACCCCTCCAGGCGCTCGCCTTGATGAACGACGTCCAGCAGTTCGAAGCCGCCCGCGCCTTCGCCGAGCGCCTGCTCCTGCGCACCAGCAGCGATTCCGACCGGCTCACTTACGCTTTCCGCAGCGTGACCGCCCGGGTGCCCTCGAAAGCCGAACAGATCCTGCTCCACGACGCCCTAGCCACCCATCGCGGCCATTATTTAAAAAACACCGAGGCCGCCCAACAGGTTCTCGCTAACGGCGAATCCAAAGCGAACTCCACCTTGCCCGTGCCCGAATTCGCAGCCTGGACCATGGTCACCAACCTGTTGCTGAACCTCGACGAAACCATCAATCGAAACTAATCCACTACGTCGGAACGGGACCATCACGATGTCGCCGCTTGATCCATTCTCCATCGCGGCCAGCCGTCGCCAGTTTCTTCAGCACACCAGCCTCGGGCTTGGCGTCGCCGCACTCAATTGCATAGGCGGCAATTCCGCAGTGGCCACACGGATAGGGGACCCGACTACGCCTCTGCTTTCACAGCTGCAGATCGCCCCCCGTGCGAAACGCGTCATTTATCTATTTCAAGCTGGGGGGCCTTCTCAACTTGAATTGCTGGATTGCAAGCCGCAACTCGACAGCCGCTTTCAGACCGAGTTGCCCGACTCGGTGCGACAGGGCCAGCGCATCACCGGCATGGTGAGCGGTCAGGGCCAACTGCTGATTGCACCCAGCCGGTTTGGGTTCACGGCCGCGCCGAATTGCGGCACGCCGATCGGAAATCTGTTGCCTTTCACGCAGAAGATCGGCGATCGGCTCTGCGT
>ENA-ORBV01013984-ORBV01013984.1-microbial-mat-metagenome-genome-assembly--contig:-NODE-13984-length-12097-cov-6.512313_pt1 | contig 12097 bp, 12 predicted proteins | sample MGYA00237777_ERZ505514 | MGnify/ENA primary metagenome ERZ505514 (study PRJEB26160, sample SAMN06269048) | microbial mat metagenome | isolation source: Oligotrophic lake microbial mat | place... | reverse complement strand
CGTCGGACAAGGCGGGCATCGACCTCAAGGTGCAGCTCGAGCGCGACGCGACGATAAATTCGGTCGGACGTGGTGACGGGAATACCTAAGATCGAGGTATGTCGCTATCTCGCCACCTGTCCGAAGCAACTGGGATCTACTTCGGCATTGGCGACGGCCTCGAGAGCGGTCCCTTCGTCTCTCGCATCGCCGTATCCGCACTGCCGAACGGTGGCGTCGCCATCGATTATGAAGCCACGTCGCGCGAGCAAGGCGTTCAACATATCGAGCACTCGTTGCTCGTGCCCGGCCCAGACGGAAACGACCAACTCTTCATCGCACATTCGGAGTCGCCCTTCGTCACAGTCATGTCCGAGCGCGAGCCGGGCTCAGGCCGCTTTGAACAGATCGCCCAGGTCGGTCCGTACACGATGGCGGTCGTGATCGAGTCACCAAGCGAGGACGCGCTGACGTATGCGTGGTGGTGGGCTATGGCGGGGCGGCAGTGATTGACGGACGGTTTTCGATTGGGGAATTAGTCGCGTTTAACTCGTACCTGCTGCTGATTTTGCAGCCGATTTTGCTGATTGGCTTTGCCGCGCCAGCGATCGCCCAGGCGGCTGCCTCAGCAGAACGGGTGTATGAAGTGGTGGATGCGGCAATCGAAATCCGCGATCGCCCCCAGGCCGTGCCGTTCCAAACCTGCGGCGGCAGAATTACCTTCGAAAACGTTTCCTTCCGCTACCCAGGTTCTACCATCTATGCGCTCAAAGACGTGTCGTTCGAAACCCAACCGAATGAACTAATCGCCATTTTGGGCATGACGGGTTCCGGCAAAAGCACGATCATGAACCTGCTGCCCCGGTTCTACGACGCCACCCAGGGTGCGGTGCGGATTGATGGGCGCGATGTCCGGGATTTTACCTTGGCTAGTTTGCGATCGCGGATCGGCATTGTGTTCCAAGAAACGACGCTGTTCTCTGGCACCCTGCGCGAAAATATCGCCTATGCCAAGCCTGAGGCGTCCTTAGATGACGTGATTGACGCTGCCAAAGCGGCTCAAATGCACGAGTTTATTACCGCCCTGCCCAATGGCTACGAGACCCTAGTAGGCGAACGCGGCGTTGGGTTGTCGGGCGGCCAGAAACAGCGGATTGCGATCGCCCGCACGCTGCTGACCGACTACAGCATCTTGATTCTCGACGACAGCACCTCCGCCGTCGATGCCAAAACCGCTGCCCAAATCCAAGATGCCCTCGATCGGCTGATGCACCAAAAAACCTGCACCTCCTTTGTCATTGCCCAGCGGATTAGCACCGTGCAAAACGCCGACCGAATTTTCCTGATGGACAAAGGGCGACTGGTGGCACAGGGCACCCACGACGAGCTGATGCGCCACAGCCCGCTTTATGGCGTCATTCTAGAATCGCAGGTCAAACAAAAGGCACCCGTATGAGAAGCACTGGTCCCGTCGTGGCGTCCGAGCTAAAGCCCCATAAACAGCTCTCAACCCTACAACGCTTTTTGCAATATTTGCGTCCCTACCGCAAAGAAGTACCCGTTGCCCTCAGCCTAATTACCCTCGGTGCCGCTACCCAGGCGATCGGCCCTTTTTTCATTGGTTGGTCAATCGACCACCTGATTGGCCAGGGCAACCTCCGAGGGCTGCTGCTACTGTTAGCCATGCTGGCGCTGCTGTATATCGTTGGCGTCTGGGCGATTCGCGGCCAAATTTTGCGAGTTGGCTCAATTATGCAGCGGATTTTGGGACAGTTGCGCCAAGACGTGTTCGACAAAATCCAGAGCCTGCCCGTTAGCTTCTTCGATCGCAGCGAAGCCGGGGATCTAATGAGTCGCCTGATAAACGATGTCAGCACCGTCAACCAGGCATTTGGCCAAACCGTCGCCCAAATGCTCGGCAACCTGTTCAGCCTAGTGGGGATTGTGATTGCCATGCTGTGCATCAACCTCCAGCTCGGGCTGCTGAGCAACCTGGTGGTGCCGCTGATGATTTTTACCACTGGCCTGTTTGCCCGCTGGGCGCGAGCGCGGTTTCGGGTAACGAGAGAAACCATTGGCGAACTGTCTGCCAAACTCGAAGAAGACATCGGCAGCGTCAAAGAAGCCCAGGCATTTAACCGCGTGCAGCTCAACATTGACGAGTTTAAAGCGCTCAACGCCGCCAACCGGGATGCCAACGTGCAGGCCGTCGCCATCACCGCCGCCTTCTTGCCCTCAATCGACTTCCTCAATACGCTGGCCACCGCTGGCGTACTGGCCTATGGCGGCTACCTGGCCGTCACTGGAGCGGCCACCGTTGGTGTCGTCACAGCCTTTTTGCTCTATGTGCAGCAGTTCTTCCGCCCGATCCAAATTCTCAGCCAGTTTTACACCCAGGCGCAGTCTGCCCTAGCCGGACTCGATCGGATTTTCTTGCTGCTCGACGAACCTGCAGAACTAAAAGATGCCCCCGATGCGACTACCATGCCGCCGATGCAAGGGGATGTTCGCTTTGAAGCCGTAGAATTTGGCTACACGCCCAGCCAGCTCGTGCTCAAACAGGTGAATCTACACGCCCAGCCCGGACAGATGATCGCCCTAGTTGGCCCAACTGGAGCCGGGAAAAGCACGATCATCAACCTAATTTTGCGGTTCTATGATGTGTCGGGGGGGGGGGTCAAAATCGATGGGGTAGATGTCCGCCGCGTCACTCAGGCTAGCCTGCGGCGGCAAATCGGCATCGTGCTGCAAGACAACCTGCTGTTTACGGGCACCGTCGCCGAAAATATTGCCTTCGGCTGTCCCAACGCCACCCACGCTGAAATTGAAGCCGCTGCTCAGTTGGCCAACGTCCATGAGTTTGTCACCTCCCTGCCCCAGGGCTACGCCACGCAATTGGGCGAACGCGGCGCACCGCTGAGTCAGGGTCAACGACAACTGGTTAGCATCGCCCGCGCGGTGCTGATCAACCCGCGCATTTTGATTTTGGATGAGGCCACTAGCAGCATTGATACGCGCACAGAAGCCCTGGTGCAGGCGGCGATCGCCCGTCTACTCAAGCACCGCACCAGCTTTGTGATTGCCCACCGCCTCAGCACCGTCACCCAGGCCGACCAGGTACTGGTCATCCAGCAAGGCCAAATTGCCGAGCAGGGCACCCATGCCGAACTGGTGGCAAAACAAGGGGTCTATGCTAATTTGTATGCCCTACAGCTCGGTGCAGATGCGACTCCGGTTGCCCGTTAAGTCACAGGTTTCGCCTGAGCGCGAGTGGGGCACCTCGGCCTCGGTGGGGTAGTCATGGTCGCTGTCTGCGTCGCGGCTATCAACGCCGTCGGCACAGCGTTAAGTTGGCGATCGCCCCACCTCAAAATTGTTCCAGTGCCGGAAACTTTTCTGTTCCTGCGCGAGCCGCCTCACCGCAGGTTCTAGGTGTCGGGAAAATCTTTTCTGGGTTGGCCAAGCCGCTGGGGTTAAATACTTGGCGGACATACTGCATCGTTTCTAAGTCGGTCGCGCTAAACATCTCGGGCATGTAGCATTTTTTATCCGCCCCAATCCCATGCTCACCCGAAATGCTGCCCCCCACCTGCACACACAGCTTGAGGATATCGCCTCCCAAGGCTTCTACTTTCTCTAACTCGCCCGGAATTGCATTGTTGTATAAAATCAGCGGGTGCAAATTGCCGTCGCCCGCATGAAACACATTGGCGACGCGATAGCCATGCTTTTGGCTCAGCCCTTCAATTTCTTGCAGCACATATTGCAGCTTGGTGCGCGGGATGACGCCGTCTTGCACGTAGTAGTCGGGGCTAATTTTGCCCATTGCGGCAAAGGCCGCCTTCCGCCCTTTCCACAGCATCAACCGCTCTTGCGGGTCGATAGCAGTGCGGATGTGGCGCGCCCCATTTTGGCGACACAGCGCCTCAATCTGCTGGCTATGCTCGGCTACTTCAATCTCTAACCCATCAATTTCGATCAGCAAAATCGCTTCGGCATCGCGTGGGTAGGCGTTGGTGCCCACAACGTCTTCTACGGCATTGATGCTAAAGTTGTCCATCATTTCCATGCCGCCGGGAATAATGCCCGCACTAATGATGTCGGATACGGCCTGCCCCGCTGCTTCCACACTGGTAAAGTCTGCCAGCAGCACATGAACCGCTTCGGGTACTTTCAGGATGCGCAGGGTAATTTCTGTAGCGATCCCCAGGGTGCCTTCAGAGCCAACGAATACCCCCGTCAGGTCATACCCCGGCGTCTCTGGCAGCTTGCTGCCCACGTCTACAATCTCTCCGGCGGGAGTCACCAGCTTTAGCCCCAACACATGATTTGTCGTCACCCCATACTTGAGGCAGTGTACCCCACCCGAGTTTTCGGCCACGTTGCCGCCAATTGAGCAAATAATCTGGCTCGACGGGTCAGGTGCATAGTAAAACCCAGCTCCGCTGACAGCCTGAGTCACCCAGTTGTTAATCACACCGGGCTGCACGACTACCCGCTGATTAGCGAGATCGACCTCCAGAATTTTCTGCATCAGTGCCGTCACAATCAGCACGCAGTTCTCGACGGGCAGCGCCCCGCCCGATAAGCCCGTGCCTGCCCCGCGCGCAATGAATGGAACCTGGTGGCGATCGCACACCTGCACCAACGCCGCCACCTGCTCGGTTGTACGCGGCAGCACCACCACCGCTGGACGCTGTTTGTAGCTCGTCAACCCATCGCATTCATAGACCAACAGCTCCTCTCGCCGCTGAATCACGCCATTTTTGCCCAAAATGGCTTCAAATTCACGGATAATCGGTTTCCAGTTGAGTTGGGTGGGGTCGAGGGTGAGCATGGAGAGCCGGATTAGGTAAAAGGGCGCGGGATCGTATGTTTATCGGAAATTTGGGTCTAAAACCCCGTCCTTCTAGGACGGCTTTTCTTGATCTTGAATATAGCGCTTAAGAACTTCGATTGGTGCGCCGCCTACCGAAGATGAATAGTAGCTAGGCGACCATAAAGCATCTTTGCCAAAGGGTTTCTTGTATCCAGCTTGCCCGTAGCGTCTACTAGACACCCCCTTAAGAGCATTAACTATTTGAGAGACTGAAAGCTTAGGCGGGAACTCAATCAATGCATAGATATGGTTGGCTTCACCATTAAACTCTAGAACCTGAAAGTCCATCTTTACTGCTACTTCTCTAAAAGAATTTTCAATCACAGCAAGGCTTTCAGCCGTTAGAACAAACTGATGATATTTAGTAACACAGACCAAGTGAATCTTTAAGTCTGTAACACTATGTCTTTCCTTACGAAACAGGGTTGTCATTTAATGCAGACCAATGTACAATAGAAAATACAGACCAATTCTAGCACAAGCCGTGAAAGTCGGCTATCAATACAGATTCTACCCAACAGACCAACAGCATCAGAGCCTAGCTCAGTTGTTTGGTTGCGTCCGGGTAGTTTTTAATGATGCGTTAGCTCTCTCAAAGGCTTCAGAAAAATATCCAGGGTACAACGCTCTATCAGGTGTTTTAACTCTGGCTAAAAAGACTGAAGCCAGGGAATGGCTTAAAGATGTGTCGTCTGTGCCGCTGCAACAGGCGCTTAAGAATCTAGATACGGCTTATAAAAACTTTTTCGATTCCTGCAAGGGGAAGCGCAAAGGTAAAAAAGCCAAGCCACCTAGATTCAAAAAGAAAACTAATGCTCAGTCTGCAACGTTCACTAAAGCGGCATTTTCTTTGTCGGGTGAATCGGTTTACTTGGCTAAAATTGGGAATCTAAATCCAATTTGGTCAAGAGAATTACCCTCAGACCCTAGCTCTGTAACGGTAATCAAAGATGCTGCTAACCGCTATTTTCTAAGTTTTGTAGTAGATGTTAAGCCTGTTAATGTTGCCGCTAAAAACCAAAGCGTCGGGATTGACTTAGGCTTAAAAACCTTTGCGGTGCTGAGTAATGGTGAGACTTTCAAGAGTCCTAACTATTCAAAGCACGACCGCAAGGTAAGGAAGCTACAGCGCAAGCTAGCCAAGCAAATCAAAGGTTCTAACAGACGGCATAAAACCCGTTTGAGGATTGCCAAAACTCACAACTGTATTGCAGATACCCGTAAAGACTTTTTGCACAAGCTATCGACCAAAGTGGCTAGAGAAAACCAATCCATCATTTTGGAAGATTTGAACGTGTCGGGAATGGTTAAGAATCGCAAACTATCTAGGGCGATTAGCTTGCAAGGTTGGAGAGAGTTTCGAGTATTGGTTGAGGTCAAATCTGAAAAGTTTGGTCGTCAATTCACAGTGATTAGCAGGTGGGAACCAACCAGCCAGATTTGTTCTGACTGTGGTTTTAAGTGGGGCAAGCTGAATCTCTCTGTACGCTCTGTAGTCTGCTTAAATTGCGGCTCAGAGCATGACAGAGATGAGAATGCAGCAAAGAATATTGAAAAAGTCGGGATAGGGCATTGCCACGACTCTAAATGGACAGGGAGGGCAGGTAAGACTACTTCGGTAGCACAGCCCGTTGAGCTGTCAAGAATCACCGTGGCTTCAGCCCGGTGAGTATGTCAACCTACCGCTATCCACTGATCTCTGGCCTGTGGTTGAACCGCTCAATTCAACTCTTCTAGCAGCGTTTGCACCCGCCCATCAGGATAAAGCACCAGGCGAATCAGCGCCCTCTGCCCACTTAAAATTGGGGAGACAAACGGTTCGCCGATCAGCGGCATCCCCGTACGGTCGAGGTAGTTTCCTGCCTGATCACCTAGGGGAATGACCCGTTGAATGGTGCCGTCGGGGGCTACTTGGAGGCGATACTCTAGGGTGCGATTGAGGGCTTCGGGTGGCTGCCACCGAGCTAGGAAGAAGGTTCTAACTTCTGCGACCTGAGGGATGCTGTCCAGATTGCCACTGCGAGCGGTGGCACTGGGAGCGGTGGCTGTCGGAGCGGAGGCAGCAGATGGCTGTGATGGCCGCAGGGTCGCCGTAGCCGCAGTGCCAGCCGCAGAGTCGGCTTCTAGAGCCGCCGAGGCAGGTTGGCGATCGCCACTGGGCACCTGCTGGGCAGATGCGATCTGGTCAGGGCGAACCGTTGGCGGCGCAGGTACTCCTGTGGGCACTGGAACTTGCCCGCCTTGCGTCGATCCAAGAACGCGAGTTCCCGCCGCAGGAGGAACTAGCGATGGGTTAAAGGCTGTGCCTGGGGCTACACCGGGCTGCTTGAAAACACCGGACGGGGGTGGCAGGGGAATGGTGTCACTACTGGGAACGGTTGGAACGGCCAACGGCGGCGCTGCCCCGGCAGGAACCGGAACTGTCGTCAACGGGGCGGGAGACGCTAACTCTTGATTGCTGGCGACAGACTGAGTCGCAGGCGCTGTAATGTCCATCGCAAATTTGACAATGCTGCCCGTAGTCCCCAGGGCTAAGACCATCACTGCCGCCACTCGTAGCCAGCCATTGGAGGGCTGAAGCCAAGCAGGGCGATTAGCAGTAGGCAACGCTAAAGACTCAGCCGCATACTCTGCTAGCGCATTTGATAAATCAAACAGTTGGGTCACGCTGAGCGGCACCACAGCTGTTTCGGGGGTGCCAAGGGTACCTAGGTGCAGCTCGTGGTTTAGTAACCCTTTGGGCTGAAGGTAAATACCTTGCTTAGAGCTGTCCTGAGCAGAACTCAAATCCGCGCTGCCAGCTAGGTCATTGGATGGAGCCAGCGGCAGCTGCACCGCCGAACAGTGATCCATAAGCAACTGCTGCACGTAATCACTCACGGCATCATTCAGGGCCTCCAGCTGAATCCGATCGCCCGCCAGTTCTACCAAATCGTCGGGCGATCGCCTGGGATCATCAAAGCTCAGCTGGAACCGCAGATTTTTCATCACAGTTCGGTCTGTCCAGCGAGATAGCGCAGACCCAGTTGCCGCAATCTTGAGCGTGCAGGTGGGAGGGGTGTATCGACGGAGCACAGAGGTGGACATGGGCGTAAGGGAGGAAGGAGGAAGGATGAGGGATGAAGGATGAGGGATGAAGTATGAAAGAGGTAGCCCGCTTGGGAATGGATAATGGATGAGTTCTAAACTGAATGAATCCTAAACTGACTGTCTAACTCAAAACTTATCAAAAAAATGGGTCTAAAACCCTGCCCTTCTAGGGCGGCTTTTAGTTAAAATGAAAGCGGTTGAAATCCCCAAGGTGGGCGGTTGTGAAGCGGGCACCCTAGAACCTGAAAGCTTCTTGAAAGCACAAAGAAGGGTAGCGAAAACCTTGTAAAACAGAGCTAGAGAATCACCGCATTCTCACACCAGAAAATACATAATTTGGTTCCATTGATTTAAGTAGGGCGGGGCACGCCCAAACTCTAGGGCATATCCTAGTACGCTTTTGGAGATAGACCCTCTGGGGTTGCTGTAAATCAGGCTCGTCAATTGGTGTCTTTTCACGGTTGAAAGGTTTGAAGATTGCTCGCAAGAGATACGGCGCTTAAAGGTCAGTCGCTGAATTAAGAATCTCCGTGCGTTCACGCCAGGGAGTGTCAGCCAATGGAAATCACGTAGACATCTAAAACCAGAGGAGCGTTTGTGCCCAAGTCAATCTTTACCGCCCTGCTGATATCTTTACTGGTAGCCTTACTAGCACTCAGTCCAGCTCCTCTCAGTGCTCAAGCTTCGTCAACTCGCCCTAACAATAACACGCCTTCTGGAGGTTCTCCTTTGTTTTCATTCGCAGGCAAACAACCCGATAACCTTGGTCTAAACCAAGGAAAACTAGCACCTTGCCCTGATTCACCCAACTGCGTTAGCAGTCAATGTGCAACAGCCGATACAGAACACAGTATCCCCGCATTTACTTACCAGTCTGAGCCATTGCAGGCGATCGAGACTCTGAAATCTGTCCTTCAATCCATGCCACGGACTAAACTCATTACCGAAAACAGCACCTATCTCTATGCTGAGTTTGCCACTCCGCTGATGGGCTTCGTAGACGATGTAGAGTTTTACCTAGATGAGGCTGACCAGGTTATTCATGTCCGCTCTGCCTCTCGACTAGGAAAATCTGACCTAGGTGTGAATCGCAAACGGATGGAAGAGATCCGCGCCGCGTTTTCAGACTTAGACTCAACGAAATAGAGCCATATGCCCCTCCCCCCTCTCACTGACCACCTAGCGCAAGAGCTACCTGTAGTTTACGCAGATATTGAAGCCGCCGCTCAGCGACTTCAGGGTCGTTTAAACTTCGGGGTGCATTTAACACCATGACCCAGCTTTCTCCAACCCAAAAGCAGCAGGGTGTATTAGCGTATTCTTCCGGAAACCATGCGCACGCGATCGCTCTTTGTGGAAAACTGCTTGGCATTCCGACTACGATCATCATGCCAAGCGATTCACCTCCAGTGAAACAGGCCGCCACAAAAGGGTATGGGGCGGAGATCATCTTGTATGATTGTGGGCACTGGTTCCGTTGGATAAGGAAGGCTGAATGCTTTCATAAATATGGGTTAGAAGGCATAACGAATTGAGAATAGTTCCATCCATGACAACCCGATTTCCAAAATCCCTAGTTTCACTGCCGGGACCACTTTGGTTGTGAAATGAACCCGGACAAAGTTGTGAATTAACCATTGCAGATCTAGAGTTCTTTGTAGATTGTCCCGAGTTTTTGCATACATGTTTGTTTTGCGCCGAAAGGCCGAATTCCGTCGTCTCAAAGAGGCATTAAATGCTTCTACATGATTGGCATGAATTTGGGCATTTTCAATTCGAGTATCTGTCTCTGGATGTTCTGGCACAGGGGCCTGATACTTCGGTCGTTTTCGCCCAGGACGTTTCTTGGAACCTTTATTTTTTAAGCGAACACGCACTCCCTTACGCAGCCGCTTTGCGGGTCTACCGGGTTGTCCAGTGCGAAACACTTCATGGCAAATGGCAAATAAAATCTTGCCATAGCGCCGTTCTCCATCCGTTAGTAATGTCAAGTCTTGCGTTTGTTCAATCACCTTGCATAGCAGTTGCAACGCCTCCTCAAACAGAGTCTGGTCTTTCGCTCCACAGTTTAGCTCCCACAAGAACCGACTACTGCGCTCCATCAGCACGATGGTCCAACCTTCTGACTCACTCGCGGCGCTATTGTGGTGAACTTTGGTGTACAACTCATCCCCTTCAATCACCAGAGCAAGGAATTGATGGCATAGTCCGTACAGGGTTAAAGCGGGCTTCAACTCCGACAAGCGCCACTCCCAATCAATAATGCTCTTTTTAGAGACTCCAAAGATTCGCGCTGTCGCATTTAATCCTTGTCCTTCTGTTCTTGCTTTAAGCACCTCAATGATCCGACTCAATGGTGTTCTTAAACCAGCCATCGGAGTCGCGAAGGTATCACTAAAATAAATATCGCAACTCCGACAATGGTAGATGGGGTGAGTGCCATTATTTTGAGTCGTATAGCGGGTACGAACATCGACTTTGGCGCTGTCACAGCAAGGACAGTTCTGAGAGAATAAATCTATCATGAGATCCAATTGAGGTGCAGGGTTAGTAGACTACTGAATCCCTGCAATATAGCAATATCAAGGCTTTATGTCTCCTCACTCAGCGGAACCAGTGCCCTTAAAGCAGTTTCCTCACCCACTCGCGAAACTCGCGGATTAAAGCAGGATAATTGCTGTCGATTGCCCGGTTGAGGAATTCTGATAGTTGGGTGATCGGGAAATTTGGAAACGCTAAACTGCGATCGCTTTCCGCATAGGTGCCATTTTGCAACTGGTATATCATCAGCCGTTGTCCATCGTAGCGCCACACCTCGGGAACACCAAGAGCCGCATACACGCTTAACCGATTCATCGATGAATAGGTAATATCAATTTCGAGGGCGAGGTCAGGCGGGGGGTCGCGCTCTAAATCGATTCGCCGTAGCCCTTGCACAGCGGCAGCATTGCGAAAATAAAAGCACTCGTCGGGTTCTACCGCAGCGAAGTTGGCTCGTTTATAGGTAGTTGAACCGAGCGGATAGTAGTCTAACGCCAGTTCCTCGGCCAGGGTTTCCACTAATCGCCCTGCTGTTTTTTTGTACAGCTCGTGTTCGGGCGAAGGAGACATAATTTCTAATGTGCCGCTGTAGTAGGTTAGGCGCAGGTGGCGATGCTGAGCCTCCAGATCGTCTCGCAGCGCTTCGTAGGTTTGCCAGCGGATGCCGTCTAGTCGAATCGAGGCTTCGACGGGAGTAGGAACAGCAACGGCAGTCATAAGGCGATCGCTCTTTCAGGTACTTGTGCTGATCCTAGCGCCAATCGATTGGGCGCGTGACCTGTGATTTCCTAGCTTTACCGGGAAACAGGTCACGCCCCTGCGAACTAACTCTGCTGTCTAGAGTCGTTACGCCCCAACCGATTCTTTGGCGGCGTAGAGCACTTCGGCGGTAATTTGTTCAAAGCCGCGATCGCGAGCGAACTTCTCAGTATTGCGTTTCACCTTGCCGCGCACAAAGCCAGGGATTTTGTTGAGTTCGGCCAGACCATCTTTACTCCAACCCAGGTCAGAGTCGGCAGACATGCCCTTGGTGATGCCTTCTTTGGTATCGTGACCGCCGAAGATTTCTAGCAAGTGGTCTTCCATCCCCAGGGTGAAGGAGTTGTAGATCAAGTCGGTAAGCTGATTGGTGCCTTCATAGCCCAGGAAAGGCTTGTAGCCAATCGGGAAGTTTTGGATGTGGATGGGCGACGCGATGACGCCGCAGGGAATATCTAGCCGTTTGCCGACGTGCCGCTCCATTTGGGTGCCAAAAATCGCGCCGGGTTCAATCCGGGCGATCGCGTCGGCAATGGCTCCGTTATCTTCGCTAATCAGCACTTCATCGCAATAGTCACTCACCTGCTCGCGGAACCAGTCCGCATCGTATTTGCAGTAGGTGCCTGCCATCACCACATGGATGCCCATTTCCCGCGCCAGCACTTTGGTCATAGCGGCAGCGTGGGTGTTGTCGCCAAACACAACGGCCTTCTTGCCCGTCAGGTTTTGGCAGTCAATTGAGCGCGAGAACCAGGCCGCCTGCGACACATGCAGCGTTTGTTCCTGAACTGTCTCTTATACACATCTCCGAGCCCACGAGACTAAGGCGAATCTCGTATGCCGTCTTCT
>ENA-ORBV01013983-ORBV01013983.1-microbial-mat-metagenome-genome-assembly--contig:-NODE-13983-length-12097-cov-6.871464_pt1 | contig 12097 bp, 7 predicted proteins | sample MGYA00237777_ERZ505514 | MGnify/ENA primary metagenome ERZ505514 (study PRJEB26160, sample SAMN06269048) | microbial mat metagenome | isolation source: Oligotrophic lake microbial mat | place... | reverse complement strand
GTAGATCGCCACCACCCGCATCGGTGCCTGCGGAAACAGCTTGCGGAACTCGCCAATGCTGTGGTTCACCAGGATGCTGCCGGACGCCGCGCGCACCGCGATCAGGTGCGCCCGGCCCTGCGAGAACTCAAGCACCTGCAGCGCCTCGGGGTAGTCGATCAGCTGGTTGATGTAGTGCATCAACGACTCTTCGGGACAGATCACATGGTCGACACCGAAACCTTCCGGGCCCAGCAAGGGCTGGCCCTCCTCGAACTCGGGTGAGCGCAGCCGCGCGATCGTGGTCTGGATGCCGAACACACTGCGCGCGACCTTGCAGGCGGCCAGGTTGGTCTCATCGAGTGACGCGCAGGCGATGAACAGATCGGCATCCTGGGCGCCGGCGCGGCGCTGCACCGACGGCTGCACACCATCGCCCGCAACACCACGCAGGTCGAGCCTGTCCTCGAGCGAGCGCAGCAGGTCCGGATCGGGATCGATCACGGTGATGTCGTTCTGTTCGGACGCCAGACTCTCGGCAACACTTTCGCCGACACGTCCGGCACCCAGGATGATCAGGCGCATGGGAGGGGAACCTTGAAACTGCGGGAATGATATCTGCTTGCCATTTCGGCAGCGCCAACGCCGGCTTGACGGGACCCGAGCGACGCCGCCGGACCTGCGGTACTCAGGCGTGCCAGACGATGCTTGTCTGCGCCTGGGGCTGATGAGACGACCCGTCGTGGGCAGCCGAAGGCGCCGCATGGCCCATGGCCATCACCGCGAGCAACATGGTTGCAGCGGGGGCCTCCATCTGGGCCAGCGTGTTGTCGGCCAAGCCTCTCCACCCGGTCTGCACCTCGGTATACAAGCCCCTGTCGTCGGCGGCTGCCGCGATGTTTTGCAGGAACATGCCGCAATCGAGCACCGAACCCAGGCCCAGCGCGCTGTCAATCGTGCACACCAGGGCGACCGGGGCGCCATGCAGACCGAAGTACCGCTGCAGAGCTGCAGCGTCCTGCAAATTGCCGCCGCCGAACGCGGCATTGGCGCTGGCCAGGAAATCGCCACCGGGCTGTTGCCAATCCGGACCAGGCCAGCTGCTGCTGCCCGGGAGCCGCTTGAACTGGTCCCAGAAACACGACTGCGCGCCAACATCTGACAGCAGTGCCGGCAGGGCAGACCGGGCCAGGCGCACCAGTGCATCGCGCGACGCTCCCTGCAGCACATACACATTCCACGGCTGCGTGTTGACACCGGATGGGGCGCGGCGCGCAAGTTCCAGGATGGCCGTGATCAGCTCGCGCGACACGCCCTGCGGACGCAACGCAGATGCACTGGGGTTTCGCTGGCCGCCGTGATCCAGCGGATTGTCATCGGTGGTTTGGCTGCTTGCTGTGGCGGGCATGGGACGCATGATAGTCGCGGCCTGTCGAGGCCTGTGCACGGCCTGGCGCACACTGGCATCTGGTAAAACCCCTGGCAGGACCTTCACCATGGCGCATTTGTCCCGACTCACCTTGTCATTGCAGGCCCTGCTGCGCGCGCAACGCGTTGCCGCGCTCGGCAGCCTCAATACCGACGGTTCGCCGCTGGTATCGATGGTGCCGTACGCCATCGACCCGGTGACTGCCAGCCTGGTGATCCACGTGAGTAGCCTGGCCGCCCATACCGGCAACATGCAACGCACGCCCGACATATCGCTGATGGTGATGCAGGCCGAGCCATCGGGTGCACCGGTCCACGCCCTCGAACGTGTCACGTTCCAGGGCCAGGCCAGCGCACCGGAGCCGGACAGCCCGGCCTGGACATCGGCCCGCGCCGCTTATGTGGCCCGATTTCCGGAGGCGCAGGACATGCTGCAACTGGGCGACTTCCGCTTCGTGGCCATCGTGCCGGCACACGCCCGGCATGTGGCGGGTTTCGGCGCCGCGCGATCGGTTGATCGGCAGGAACTGCAACTTCTGCTGACGGGCGCGATAGCCGCCGGACCGTGACAGTGTGCAGTTGCCCGGCAGGGGCGCTGCGAAAGACCTGACGGGCAGATCCGGGGGCAGTTGCGTTTCAGCCCCTGGGCCGCTTGTCGATCACGCGCCGTGCCTTGCCGGTCTGCGTGCGTTCGACCGAATTGGGCGGCAACACGCTGACGCGGGTACTGATACCCACCAGGCTCTTGATGCGGTGCTGCAGCCATTGCCCGATCTCGCCAATGCCCTGATCGGTCTGCGCCGCGTGGGCGCTCTGCAACTCGACCAGCACCTCCACCTTGTCCAGCGGACCCTCGCGCGAGACCAGGATCTGGTACAGCGGCGACAGTTTGCCGTGCTGCAGCACCAACTCCTCGATCTGGGTCGGAAACACGTTGACGCCACGGATGATCAGCATGTCGTCGGATCGGCCGACGATCTTGCCCATGCGCCGGAACGCGCGTGCAGTGGGTGCCAGCAGCCGGGTCAGGTCACGCGTACGGTATCTAATGATCGGAAACGCCTCCTTCGTGAGCGAGGTGAAGACCAGTTCGCCTTCTTCTCCGTCGGGCAGCAGTTCGCCCGTCAATGGATCGACGATCTCGGGATAGAAGTGGTCCTCCCACACCACCGGCCCGTCCTTGGTTTCGATGCACTCGCTTGCCACGCCCGGGCCCATGACCTCGGACAGGCCGTAGATGTCGACCGCGTCCATGCCGGACTGGCTCTCGATCTCGGTGCGCATGGCTTCGGTCCATGGCTCGGCGCCGAAGATGCCGATCTCGAGTGAACTTTCGCGCGGATCCAGGCCCTGGCGCACAAATTCCTCCATGATCACCTGCATATAGGAAGGCGTGACCATGATGATGCGCGGCTTGAAGTCCTGGATCAGCTGCACCTGCTTCTCGGTCTGACCGCCGGAGACCGGGATCACCGTGCAACCGAGCCGCTCGGCGCCGTAATGGGCGCCCAGACCGCCGGTGAACAGGCCGTAGCCATAGGCCACGTGCAGCAGATCGCCGGCGCGCCCGCCGCCGGCGCGGATCGAACGCGCGACCAGATCGGCCCAGTTGTCGATGTCGCTACGGGTGTAACCGACCACCGTCGGCTTGCCGGTCGTACCGGACGACGCGTGAATGCGCAGCACCTGCTCGCGCGGCACCGCGAACATGCCGAACGGGTAGTTGGCGCGCAGGTCCTGTTTGGTGGTGAACGGGAACTTCGCCAGATCCTGCAGCGTGTGCAGGTCATCCGGGTGCACGCCGGCGGCATCGAATGCCGTGCGGTAGTGCGCCACATTGCGGTAAACGCGGTTCAACGTGGCCTTGAGTCGCTGCAGTTGCAAGGCCGTGATCTCATCGCGGCTGGCCCGCTCGATCGGATCGAGCAGGTCGGTCGGCGTGGTATGGCGTGGCATCGGGTGTCTCCTTGTGATTTTTCACGACCCGCCGCAGTGCGACGGCCGGTCGCCTGATTGTGGCAAGAACCGGCTCCCAAGAAAATGCCGGGCCGCTCCCAAGTTTCCTCGCACCCCCTTGGGGGGCCTGGCGAAGCCAGGGCTGGGGGCGCTCATGAGGAAACGCCGGGCCGCTCCCAAGTTTCCTCGCACCCTCTCGGGGGGCCTGGCAAAGCCAGGGCTGGGGGCGCTCGATAGAGCCGCGTGCCGGTGGCTTGTTCGAGATCGGGACAGTCACGGCTTGTGTCTGTGCAACTTTGCGGCGCAGCAGGTCAACAGGCGCGCCAGAAAGCGGGGATCTGAAACGATCAAACAGTGCCATTGCTGCAAGATGCCCTTTCATGTTGCATCCACGGGCGAAACACCGCGCGACGGGCGCATATTTGGAGTTTAGGAACAATGGCGGAGATTGGGTGAAAAAGCGAGGTCTCTGAACCCGGTCGGAATCGATATGTTGGCAGATGACAACAGTGACACGTTTCCGGAACATCACACCATTTGGATGGGGTTCAACATACCAAGCGCGCGGTCGAAGTCGAAGTTTTCTATCGCGGTTGTGATGTCCTGGATGGCTTGCGCGCTGAGTGTGCCTGCCAGCGCTGACTTTTGCGTTCGCCACAGTGCTCTGGCATCGTTGTCGCCCTGCGACAACATGGTGCGGAGTTGGCTCAGCCACGCAATGTCCCCTGGCGGTCGAGGTTGGTCGAACCCCGTAACCTTGACCATGGATGGGGAGTCGTCCGATCGGTTTTCTTGCGTTGCGGCCGGGGGTAGTTGCACACGCAGGGCGTCGAACAATCGACCCAATTCTGCGCCAGTGCTTGCCAGACAGAGTGTTTCGTCGGCGCGACTGTTGTTCTTCATTGCGGTCTCCAGTGCCACGACATGTTCGAGAACGCGGACCGCACCCAGCGTGGCGCACAGCCCTCTGAGCGTATGTGCCTCGCGCCCCGCGCCTTCCCGGTCGCCGGTTTCGATCATCCTGTGGATCCGCGGGCAAATGTCTGAGCAGTCTTGCGCGAATCGGCGCAGCAGTTCGACGTATAACCTGGCGTCTGCGCCAGCGTGGCGCAACCCGGCGTCAATGTCGAGACCGGGCGCTTGGGGAAGATCCTTCTGCGCGCCAGTCAGTGCCGGTTCTGCCCACGCCGAGGATGTGGTCATCGGTCCGGGTCGCACCTCGGCGTGAGTGGTGGTCTGGTAACTGGCGAGCAACGCATACAGTTTTTCCGGGTCTATGGGTTTGCTGATGTGTCCGTTCATGCCCAGTACCTGGCAGCGCTGGCGCTCGTCAGGCATGGCGTGCGCGGTCATTGCGACGATCGGAAGATCGAGGTGGCGTTCGTCCAGGCGCAGTAGCCGAGTCGCTTCATAACCATCCATGACCGGCATCTGCAGGTCCATCAAGATCACGCGGTAGTGATCCGGTGCGAATGTGTTGATCTTGTCGATGCCCTCTTGTCCATTGTTCGCCACGTCCACCTCGACGCCGCGAGCCCGCATGAGTTCCACGGCCAGTTGTTGATTGATGGGATTGTCTTCGACCAACAAAACGCGCAGCCCGGTCAGGTCCTGCGCGACGGGGACGTTGTGGTTGGCAGGCTGCGCGTCGGTGCCATCACTGACCAGCCATTTGATCAGGTCGCGCAACGACTCCGGCAAGACGGGTTTGGGCAGGAAGTGTTGCACGCCCAGGGCGCTGGCCGTGTTGTGCAACAGATCCGAATCATAGGCTGACACGATCACGGCCAACGGTGCCTGCCCGCTGCGGTGCTTGCGCGCCTGCAGTGCCGCCAGCATACCCGCCCCGTCGAGCCGTGGCATGACCCAGTCGACCAATAGGAGGTCATATGGCCTTTCTTGCGCGTCGGCCTGCTCGACCATGGTCAGCGCCGTGTCACCGTCATCCGCGCAATCGATTCCGCCAGGAGACAGTGTCCCGACCCCCAGCGCACCGAGCAAGTCTGACAGGGCGATACGCGCATCCGGCTGGTCGTCCGCAACCAATACACGCATCGTATCGGCACGTGGCATGGGTGTTGCGGGCGGCGCCGGCGGCTTGGTCAGCGGAAAACGCGCCGTGAAGTTGAAGTTCGATCCACTGGACGGAACACTGTCGACCCAGATCCGCCCACCCATCAACTCCACGATACGTTTGGATATCGTCAAGCCCAGGCCAGTGCCGCCATACCGGCGGGTTGTCGAGCCGTCGGCCTGGGTAAATTCCTGGAACAACCGCGCGATCTGTGCCTGTGTCATGCCAATGCCGGTATCGCGCACCGTGAACTGCACCGTGACGCCGAGCGCATCCGCCTCGTTGATCTGAATCAACAGCTTCACGTACCCGTGGTGTGTGAACTTCACGGCGTTGGACAACAGATTGGTCAGGACCTGACCGAGCCGTAATGGGTCCCCCATCAGCGCGCCGCTTTCACCCAGCAGCCGGGAGTCGGTCACATCGAACAGCAGTTCGATATCTTTTTCGTGCGCCCGTTGACGCAGCAGCGACAACGACTGTCCTGCCACGTCTTCAACCCGGAAGCGCCCCTGTTCCAGCTCAAGCTTGCCCGCCTCGACCTTCGAAAAGTCCAGGATATCGTTGATGATGCCCAGCAGCGAGCGGGCCGCGTCATGGATCTTGTTGACATAGTCGTGTTGACGCGCGTTGAGGTTGGTCTTGAGCGCCAGATAGGCCATGCCCAGGATGGCGTTCATCGGTGTGCGTATTTCATGGCTCATGTTGGCCAGAAACATGGACTTGGCGTGTGTCGCCTCTTCTGCTTGCCGGCGCGCCACCTCCAGTTCCTGCTGCACCTCCCGGCGATGGCCGATATCGTCCTCGATCGCCTGTGCCATCGCGTCCACGGTCTGTCCCAGCGCGCGCAGTTCGTCAAAGCCGCTCAGCGTGCCGGTACGGGTTGCGTAGTCGCCTACGGCCAGCCGGTCGGCGTTCTCACCCAGTCGCTGGATCGGTAGCAGGACCTGGCGCCGGATCACGCGCAAGGCCAGCATCGCCAGGGTGATGGTCACCCCCATGCTGACCAGCGACATCAATATCCAGCGCTCCAGCGCCTGTCCGGCGGTGGCGACGTCGGCACGGGTACGCTGGTCCGTTGTTGCCACCAGGGCGCCGACCGCACTGGATTGGTTGGCCTTGAGGATGTTGTATGCAGTGCTATGGACCAGCTGGCTTGCAAAGTCCAGCCGCGCCGGCCCGTCCGACACGAACTCACCGGTGTCCGGATTGAAAAGGCCCTGGGTGGCGGCAAACGCCGTCTGCTCGATCTTGTTCATTGCGGCTGTCGCGCTGAAGACCTGTTCCACAGCGCCCAGTTCGGCGGCTCCGAATCCTTGCGACTTCATTAGTTCGACGACCGAGCGCTTGGTGCCGTCGACGGGTATGGCATGCCGGATCCGACCAGCGATCACCGCGTCCCAGTAGGACGTCGGGTTCGCTTGTACCGGCGGTGCCTTTTCACCCTCGCGCACACCCAGGATGTCGTAGTAATACAGCAGATAACGTGCTTCACCGGTGCTGGTGTAGGCACGCACCAGCCGCGCCAGTTGTTCGGTCTCCTGCTGCAATTCGGTGGACAAACGCAACGACCGGTCGCGATGATCACGTGCCGAAACGACGGAGTCGTAGGAGCGCTTGATCAGGACCAGGAACATGGCGTTTGCTGCCAGTGCCAGCGATACGATGGCCAGGAACCAGATCGAGACCTTGCGCAGTTTCATTACGCCAGTCTTTCACGACGTGGTGTGATCGGCGGGCCCAAGGCGAGCCGAGACCGCATACACGGCAACCGGATTGTGGAACCCCTTGAGCTGCATATGGCCCCGTGACTCGCTGCGCACCTGGTCTGCCACAAAACCATGGACACGGTGTGACACCAGGATCTGACCGCCGGTCGCCTCGCCGCACAGCCGCGCAGCAAGATTGGTCACATTGCCTATCACTGCGTAGTCGCGTCGGCCCTCGAAACCGATCGCACCGATGGTGGCAAAACCCAGGGCGACGCCGATACCCATCGACAGTTCGTATCCCCGCTTGTGCCAGCCCTGGACCAAATCGGAGAATCGCGCCTGCATGCCGATGGCCATGTGCACCGCGACCAGTGCCGGGTTCTCGATCTCGACCGGGTCATTGAAGTAGATCATCATCCCGTCGCCGGCAAAGTGTTCCAGCGTGCCACCGTGTTCCATCACCAAGGCACCCATCGCCTCGTGGTACTGGTGGATCACATGCATCACGTCCTCCGGGTCCGACGTCTCGGTAAATGCCGTGAAACCGCGCAGGTCGACGAACGCCGCGGCCACCTCCCGCCGATGGCTCTTGAGCGGGTCGTCGGTATTGCCGGACAACATGAGTTCCACGACCGATGGCGAGAAATAACGCTTGAGCCGACCCAGCCGTTCGACCTGGGCTACACCGTCCGCGATGCGTTGCTCCAGCGTGTGGTTGAGCGTTGACAGCGCGACGGCCTGTAGTTCGAGCCGCGCCACCAGCTGCTCACGCTCGCGCGCTTGCCGGGCCATCGCCAGATGGGTACGGATGCGCGCCTTGACGATGGCGGGCCGGATTGGCTTGGTGACATAGTCCACGCCGCCCAGTTCCAGGCCCAGCGTTTCGTCTTCGACTGACCCCATGGCCGAGAGAAAGATGATCGGGACGTCGCGGACACGGGGTTCGGCCTTGATGCGCCGGCACACGTCGTAACCGGTCAGCCCTGGCATCATCACGTCGAGCAGGATCAGGTCGGGCGGGTCGGTGCCCAGGGTCAATTCGATGGCCTTCTCGCCATTGTTCGCCACCCGGGTCCGATAGTCGGTCCGCAGCAGCTCGACCATGAGCGCCAGGTTGGTCGGCGTGTCATCGACGATGAGGATCGTCGCTATCGCGTTCGAGGTCGGCACGAGACACCCCCTGTGGCGCAGTGATGGCCATCGCCCGGCGAGGCAGTCCAGCGGCGCCGTCACCGGACGCATTCTTGTTGTCGCGCTTGCGGCGCCCAAGCGTTTGCATTATCCCGAGTTTCGCGTCGGATCCCCAACGGAAATTGCGTCGTGGTGTCCCGTTTGTCGGCCTTGGGAGTCCGATTGCCGCGCCCATCCCGACCGCGCCAGTGTCAGCGGCCGAACCCGGGCGCCTTGGGGCAAGATGAAAGCGTCAGGGCCCGAACTGCCGGACTTCGACGATCGGATCGTCGTGCCGCGCGACCTTGCCTTCGGCCGCAGCGGCCAGTGCAATACGGGCGCCGGCGCGGGCGAACAGCGGCAGCGACGACAGGGGTGCGGGCACCGTGTGCCGCTGGCCGGCCTGCAGCCGGGCACCGCTGGAAAAGTCGTACCACGCGGCGGGCCCGGCTGGCAGATAAACGCTGCGGCTGACCGCGCCGCGCTCCACCACTGGCGCCACCAGCAGGTCCGCGCCCAGCATGAAATCGTCGCAGTCCGCGAAGCACTCTTCATCGTCCGGAAAATCATAGAACGTCGGCCGGATGATCGGCTCATGGTGGCTGCTGGCGCGTTCAAACAGCGACCACAGATACGGCATCAGCGTGTAGCGCAACCGGATCGCCGCCGCCACATGTTCGGTCACCTCCGGGTGCAGCCAGGGCACGTTGTTGGTGCCGTCCGCCTTCCAGGAGTTCATCACCATGCGCGGATTCAGGCAGCAGGCCTGCACCCAGCGCAGGAACAGCTCGGGCTCTGGCGAAGGGCCAGCAAAACCGCCGACATCGTGGCCGACGTTGAACAGGCCCGAGAGCGACATCTGCAGCCCGGTGCGGATGTTCCAGCGCAGCGATTCCCAGCTGGTGGTGTTGTCGCCGCTCCAGGTCTGTGCATACCGCTGAATGCCGGGCGGGCCGGCGCGGCTGACGCTGTACACCGGCTCGCCCGGCGCGTGTTGCTGCTGCGCCTCGACACTGGCGCGGGTCATCAACAAGCCGTGCAGCGGACGCGCCCGGTGCATCGGCATCGGCGTACCAAAACCATCGCATTGGGCATCGTCGTCGAGGATGGCGTATTCGTTGTTGTCGTTCCAGCCCACGTCGATACCGTAGTCCAGCACCTGCTGGCGCAACTGCTGCTGCCACCAGGCGATGGTTTGCGGGTGGGTGAAGTCCAGGTGCGCGCCCATGCCGTCCCAGAACGGCTCGAGCACGGGCTGCTTGCCTTGCATGTCGTGGATGAAGCCGCCTTGCTGCGCCAGTTGTGGATAGGCCGGGTGGTCATCAAGCAGGCACGGCTTGATGTTGGCCACCACCTGCATGCCGGCCGCATGGAACCGTGCGTTGAGTGTCTTCGGGTCCGGGAACTTGTCGTTGTTCCAGGTGAACACATAACGCCGTTTGCCGCGCGACGAATATCCCGAACCATAGTGGAACGCCGAGCAGGGAATACCTTGCTGTTCGATGCGGCTGATGAAGCTGTCCAGTTGCTGCTGCGCGTCGGGTGCGTCGGCCAGGCCCATGGCGGTCTGTGCATATCCGAGCGACCAGCGCGGCGGTAACCGGGTGCCGCCGATCAGCCGCGTGAAACTGGCAATCACGTCGGCTGGCGACACACCGGCAATCACGTAATAGTCCAGGTCGCCGTCGTCGATCTCCACATGGCGGTACAGGCCGTGGTAGTTGTCGTGTTCGCAGCCCAGATCGAATGTGCAGGGCGCCAGCGTGTCGTAGTAGATTCCGCACCAGGCGCCAGTGCTGCTGCGGCTGAGCACGAAGGGCCAGTGCTTGTACAGCGGGTCGCCGCTGCGCGGGTCGTAACCCAGTGCGTCCATGGCCAGCGTGCGCAGGCGTCGGCCGTGCAGGTTCAGCGGGCCGGTCTTGTCGCCCAGCCCGTAGTACCGATCGCCGGGCTCGCGTTGCAGGTAGTGGCGCACGGCGCCCAGGCGGCGGCTGGCCATGTAGGCGCCGCTGGCGCGGTCTTCCAGCATCGATCGGCTCTGGGCATCGGTCCAGCGCAGCGCCAGCGTGTCGGCACCCATCGCCACCGACATGGCCTCGGTGCGCAGCGTGACTTTGCCTTCGGTGTGGGTGACTTGCGCTTGCGGGCAGCTAAATCCGCTGCGGTCGTCGCGGTTGCGGCCGTGCCATGGCACATCCTGCCCGGCTTGTGGCGCAATGGCCCAGGTGCGGGGTTCGCGGTAGCCGCCCTTGGGACGCAGCCGCACCCGCGCCAGTGCGGGCTCCAGGATGTCGACGCTCAGGCGGGCGCCGCCGGGCAGTTCGCGGTGCACGCCGTGTGAATCTGCCTGGATTGGCCCGATGGGAAGGAGTGTTTTCAAGATCGGGCTATCGGATCGGGGGCGCTGCTGGGCTGGTTATGGCGCCGCCGCGCGGCCGGCGCCCAGCCGCAGGCCCTGCGCGTCGAACCAGTGCAGGTGTTCGGTCGGCATGCCGATACCGACACTGTCTCCGCCGCGGATCGTGGTCTGGCCGCTGCACACCATCTCGAACGGCGTGTCGGTGCCGACGCTGCCGTGCAGCAGGCTGGTGGAGCCGAGTTGCTCGACCTGTGCCACCCGCATGCGGATCGGCCCGTTGTCTGCGATGAGCGCGTGTTCGGGACGCAAACCGATGGTGTGGGCGCCAGGGGGTGGCACCGGCGCGCCGTCGGGGTGGTCGGCCTTGGCCACCAGCTCGGCCGGCAGGAAGTTCATGCGTGGGCTGCCGATGAAGCCGGCCACGAAGGTGTTCACCGGGTGGTTGTACAGCTCGAGCGGCGCACCGACCTGCTCCACTATGCCGGCGCGCAACACGACGATCTTGTCGGCCATGGTCATGGCCTCGACCTGGTCGTGCGTCACATAAACCATGGTCGCCTGCAGCCGTGCATGCAGGTCGCGGATCTCGGCGCGCATCGATACGCGCAGCTCGGCATCGAGGTTGGACAGCGGCTCGTCGAACAGGAACAGCTTGGGCTCGCGCACGATGGCGCGGCCGATCGCGACCCGCTGGCGTTGCCCGCCCGAGAGCTGCGTGGGCTTGCGTTGCAGCAGCGCGTCCAGCCGCAGCAGCTTGGCCGCCGCTTGCACCTTGCTGTCAATCTGCGTCTGCGGCTCGCCGGCGTTCTCCAGCCCGAACGCCATGTTGTCGTACACGCTCATGTGCGGGTACAGCGCGTAGGACTGGAACACCATCGCGCAGCCACGGTGCGCGGCCGACACGGTGTTGACCGATTGGCCGTCGATGCGCACCTCGCCGGTGGTCGGCGACTCCAGCCCGGCGATCACCCGCAACAGCGTCGACTTGCCGCAACCCGAGGGGCCGACGAACACGACGAACTGGCCGTCGTCCACCTGCAGGTCGATGCCGTGCAGGATGGTGGTCTGGTCGAAGGTCTTGACGATGCGCTCGAGTGCGAGGGTGGCCACGGGAAGATCCTGGTCAGGGGGCAGGTTTCACTTCACGCCGGCGCTGGCGATGCCGGTGGTGATGTATTTCTGCAGGAAGGCAAACACCAGCGTGATCGGGATCAGCGTGATCACCGTCATCGCCAGCAGGTAATGCCACTGGGTGTTGAGTTCGCCCTGGAACGCGTTGAGCGCCAGTTGCAGCGTGAAGAATTCGGAGCGCGACAACACGATCAGGGGCAGCAGGAAATCGTTCCAGCGCCACATCACCGAGAAGATCGCCAGCACCGCCAGCGCTGGCGCGGCCAGCGGCAGGATGATCTTCCAGTA
>ENA-ORBV01013981-ORBV01013981.1-microbial-mat-metagenome-genome-assembly--contig:-NODE-13981-length-12098-cov-8.060977_pt1 | contig 12098 bp, 9 predicted proteins | sample MGYA00237777_ERZ505514 | MGnify/ENA primary metagenome ERZ505514 (study PRJEB26160, sample SAMN06269048) | microbial mat metagenome | isolation source: Oligotrophic lake microbial mat | place... | reverse complement strand
AGTCCTTGATCCTCGATGGTGGTCGCTGCGCCCTTCTGCTCACCTACCTCACTGTTTTGCTTGCACTTTTCGCATGTTCGGGACGTAGGAGTCGGAGGTTCAAATCCTCTCATCCCGACCAATTAAATCAGATACTTATAAAAGTTATTGTCTGTGCGACCTACCGCTGAGATTCGCGGAAGCACATCTGAAGCACAACTGTCGACGCGATCACACGCATCCTCGTGTCCCCCGGTGTCGGTCTTGGTGTTCGACACGATCGCGGCTGCAGAAACGCGGGAGTCGCAGCCTTCTCGGGCGTCTACGGGGAAGCTCGACGCACGGGTAGTGCCTCAGTTTGAAATCTAGCCTTCTTGAGCGTTCAGGCATCCCGGGGGACAATCGGGACATGACTAACCCCAAGCGCCCCCGTGACCCAAACCAGTTTGCCAAACTCATCGTGGACATTGCCACGGGCGAGGCCCAGGACCGACGTCCCCCCGCTTTCAGTAGCGCAAGGCTTTAGAGTCTTCCGGCATTGTAACGGCCGTGATGGCCAACTGCTTTGCGTACTGGGCGGGCGTCAGCCCGCCCAGTGACTTCTTCGGTCTCTCTTCGTTGTATTCGCGTCTCCATGCTTCGATCACGGTCCGGGCATGGGGCAAGCTCGTGAACCAGTGTTCATTCAGGCATTCATCCCGTAGTCGACCGTTGAACGACTCGACATACGCGTTCTGGTTCGGCTTGCCGGGCTCGATCAGCCGCAACATGACGCCGTTTCGGTGCGCCCAGTTCAGCATCGCTTTGCCTGTAAACTCCTTGCCATTGTCGGAACGAATCACGGCAGGCCATCCTCGCAATGCGCAGATGCGATCCAGGGTTCGCGTCAGGTGATCGCCGCCGATCGCATGCTCCGCAGCCACAGCGATCGCCTCATGACTCCCGTCGTCCACGATGACCAAGCACTTCAGCGTGCGACCCGATGCGATCCGGTCGATTACAAAGTCGACAGACCATACTTCGTTGGCCTTTCCAGGTCGCACCAGCGGCTGGCGATCCGCGATCGGGATCTGTCTTCCGCCGTCGGCGCCGAATATGCAGCTTCTCGAGCCCGTATAGCCGCTCGACGCGCTTGTAGTTGATCACCTCGCCAGCCTGTCGCAACTTCAGGTGGATCATCCCAACGCCGTAGCGTCGATGGCGCTGGGCAAGTGCCACGATCCGCTCCCGCAGCGCCTGGTTCCGATCCGGGCGTGGTGCATATCGCAGAGCACTGGCGCTCATGCCAACGATGGCAAGGCTTCGCCGCTCCGTCAGCCCCTTCGTTCGCATCCACCGCACCAGTTCGCGACGCGCCGGTGCGGTCACCATTTTTTTCGGAGCGCTTCACGCGTCACCTCGTTCTCGAGCATCGACTCGGCCAGCAGCTTCTTCAGCCGGGCATTCTCCGTCTCCAGCGTTTTGAGTCGCTTAGCATCCGACACGTCCATGCCGCCGTACTTGCTGCGCCAGAGGTAGTAGCTCGCGTCCGAGAACCCGTGCTTGCGGCACAGCTCCTTCACCGCCACGCCTTTATCCGCCTCCCGCAGGAAACCGATGATCTGCTCTTCGGAAAACCGCTGCTTCACGTCCAACCTCCTGGCCGGGGCTAGACTCTAAACACTCCTGCTACTCAAAAGCGGGGGACGTCGTGCCGGAAGAACTGGGTGGTTGAGTAGTGACGGGCCAAGCTTCACCTCCGCATCGCAGCTGCGAACTGCCCCCCCATGGACGGTTTTGGACTATGCTGCGCGTCGCAGTATATCCGCAGTACATCTGCCGTATAGGGTAAACCATGGCCACCGGCAAGACCACCACACTCACGTTCCGCATCGAGCCGGCGCTGAAAGAAGCGCTGCGCACCGCTGCAGAAAGCGAACACCGAAGCATCGCCAACATGGTGGAAGTGCTGATCCGCGAGCACTGCGGACGACATGGAATCGCCATTCAGGAAACCGCGCCGCTCTTTCCCGAAGCGCATGAAGCACCCAGCTCCGGCCTCAAGCCGCAAGACCGATAGAAATCCCCCGTGGCCCTGAAGAAATCCGCGCTTTACAGGTCCCTCTGGCAGTCTTGCGACGCCCTGCGCGGCGGCATGGACGCCAGCCAGTACAAGGACTATGTCTTGGTGCTGCTGTTCATCAAGTACGTCAGCGACAAGTACCCCGGCCAGCCCTTCGCGGCCATCACCATCCCGCCCGGCGCCAGCTTTGCCGACATGGTGGCGCTGAAGGGCAAGGCCACCATCGGCGACGACATCAACAAGAAGATCGTCGGCCCGCTGGGTGCGGCCAACAAGTTGTCTGACCTGCCGGACTTCAACGACGCAACCAAGCTCGGCACCGGCAAGGAGATGGTCGACCGGTTGACCGACCTGATCGCCATCTTCCAGAACAAGGCGCTCGACTTCTCGAAGAACCGCGCCGACGGCGACGATATCCTGGGCGACGCCTACGAATACCTGATGCGTCACTTCGCCACCGAGAGTGGCAAGAGCAAGGGCCAGTTCTACACGCCGGCCGAGGTCAGCACCATCATGGCCTGGGTCATCGGCATCCATGAGGCCAAGACCACCAACGACACCACCGCCTACGACCCCACCTGCGGTTCGGGCTCGCTGCTGCTGAAGGTGGGCGACGCGGCCACCGCCAACATCACGCTCTACGGCCAGGAGAAAGACGCCGCCACCAGCGGCCTGGCGCGCATGAACATGATCCTGCACGACAAACCCACCGCGGTCATCGTGCAGGGCAACACGCTGGCCGACCCGAAGTTCAAGGACGGCGACACGCTGAAGACCTTCGACTACGTGGTCGCCAACTTCCCCTTCAGCGACAAGCGCTGGCTTACGGGCATCGACCCGGCCAACGACCCCTACCAGCGTTTCCAGCCCTTCGGCACGCCGCCCGCCAAGCAGGGCGACTACGCCTACCTGCTGCACATCGTGCGCTCGCTCAAGAGCACCGGCCGCGGCGCCTGCATCCTGCCGCACGGCGTGCTGTTTCGCGGCAACGCCGAGGCCGACATCCGCCGTGCGCTGGTGCGCAAGGGCTACATCCTGGGGCTGATCGGCCTGCCGGCCAACCTGTTCTACGGCACCGGCATCCCGGCTTGCATCATCGTCATCGACAAGCGCGATGCCGCCGCGCGCGCGGCGGGCAAGTCCGGCATCTTCATGGTCGACGCGAGCCGCGGCTTCATGAAGGACGGCCCGAAGAACCGGCTGCGCGACCGCGACATTCACCAGATCGTCGACGTGTTCACACGGCGCCAGCAAGTGCCCGGCTATGCGCGCCAGGTGCCGCTGGACGAGATCGAGAAGAACGACTTCAACCTCAACCTGCCGCGCTACATCGACAGCCAGCAGGCCGAAGACCTGCAGGACATCGAAGGCCACCTGAAGGGCGGCATCCCCGCCGCCGACATCGACGCGCTGCAGCCCTACTGGGCCGTCTGCCCGGAGTTGCGCCAGGCGTTGTTCACCGCATGCCGCCCCGGCTACCTGGCGCTGGCGGCGGACAAGGCGGCGATCAAGACCACCATCTACGCCCACTCCGAGTTCGCCACCTTCATCGCCGGCATGAACGCGCTGTTCGCCGACTGGCGCCACCGCAGCGCCCAGACGCTGAAGGCGCTGCAGCCCGGCTGCCACCCCAAGGCCGTGATCGCCGCGCTGGGCGAAGACCTGTTGGCGCACTACACCGGCAAGCTGCTGATCGACAAGTACGCCGTCTACCAGCACCTGATGGACTACTGGGCCGCGACGATGCAGGACGACGCCTACCTGATCGCCGCCGACGGCTGGAAGGCCGAGACCTATCGCGTCATCGAGACCGACAAGAAGGGCAAGGAGAAGGACAAGGGCTGGGCCTGCGACCTGGTGCCCAAGGCATTGATGGTGGCGCGCTACTTCGCCAAGGAGCAGGCGGCTATCGACCAGCTTGCCGCCGACCTGGAAGGCGTGGCCGCGCGCCTGACCGAGCTGGAAGAAGAGCATGGCGGCGACGAGGCCGTGTTCTCTGGCTTCGACAAGACCAACAAGGCCGACGTCACCGAGCGGCTGCGCGAGATCAAGGGCGACGCCGACAACCAGGACGAGGCCGCTGTGCTGAACGACTGGCTGGCACTGGCCACCGACGAGGCCGAGCTGAAGAAGCGCCTGAAAGCCGCCGAGGCTGCGCTCGACGCCGCTGCCTACGCCCGCTACCCGAAGCTGAGCGTGGCCGAGATCCAGGCGCTGGTTGTGGACGACAAGTGGCTGGCGGCGTTGGACGCCGACATCCACGGCGAGATGGATCGCATCAATCAGGGGCTGACGCAGCGGGTGAAGGAATTGGCCGAGCGGTATGAGGCGCCTATGCCCGTAATGGCGGGCCGAGTTGCCGAGTTGGAGACCTCCGTGAACCGGCATCTGGAGCGGATGGGGTTCTCGTGGAAGTGAAACCCGGGTACAGGCTAGCCGAAGTGGGCGCATTGCCTGCGGACTGGGTAGTTCATGAGATTGGCGAGCTATGCGACATCAATGCAGGTCGCGACTTGGTGAAGTCTGACTATTCGTCACACCAAGACGAAAGACACCCGTTTCCAATCTATTCGAACGCCCTCACCGGAAACGGTCTGTACGGCTACTCAAGCACTTTCCAGTTTCCGCCAGATAAGGTCACGGTTACCGCTAGAGGAGACATCGGTCACGCCGCGCATCGGAACACTCGCTTCTGCGCCATTGGCCGACTGCTTGTTCTATCGTCGAAACGCGTGTGCGATCTTCGATTTCTCACCGAGTACATAAACAGCTTCGTTGAGTTCGCGATTGAAAGCACGGGCGTCCCCCAACTCACCGCGCCGCAGATTTCAAAGTACGTCGTAGGACTACCCCCCACCCAAGCCGAACAAGAAGCCATCGCCGAGGCGCTGGGCGACGCGGATGCCCTCATCGAATCCCTGGAGCAACTCGTCGCCAAGAAGCGCCGGATCAAGCAGGGCGCGATGCAGGAATTGCTCACCGGCAAGAGGCGGCTGCCGGGGTTCAGTGGGGAGTGGGAGGTGAAGCGGTTGGGTGACGTGCTGACCATTGCACACGGGCGAAATCAGCGCTTGGTAGAGGATCGAAATGGACGCTATCCGATTCTTGCCAGCGGCGGACAAATCGGAACCGCCAACCAGTTCCTGCACGACAAGCCGTCGGTCTTGATCGGCCGCAAGGGCACGATTGATCAGCCGCAGTTCATGGACACACCGTTTTGGACAGTGGACACGCTCTTCTACTCTTTGATCCGTGAGCCCAACTGCGCGAAGTTCTTGTTCTACCGATTCTTCTTGATTGATTGGATGAGGCATAACGAGGCGTCGGGCGTGCCAAGCCTCAATGCCGGAACGATCGAGCGGATCGAGGTCGCCATCCCACAACACCGCGAGCAGGAAGCAGTTGCCGCCCTTCTCAGCGATCTGGACGGGGAACTCACCGGCCTCGAAACCAAGCTCACCAAGGCCCGCCAGATCAAGCAGGGCATGATGCAAAACCTACTCACCGGGAGGATCAGGCTCATATGAAGATCTCCACGATACTGGACCACATCGACAGCGGCCACATGGCGCTGCCCGAATTCCAACGCGGCTACGTCTGGAACCGCGACCAAGTGCGCAGGCTCTTCGATTCGCTCTACCGCCGCCACCCGGTGGGCGGGTTGCTGGTGTGGGCCACCGAGAGCAAGACCGCCGCCCACCGCGGCGAAGGGCCGCTGGCGGCCGGCGTGGTGAAGCTCCTGCTGGACGGGCAGCAGCGCATGACTTCGCTCTATGGTGTGGTGCGCGGCAAGCCGCCCAAGTTCTTCGACGGCCACGCGCAGGCGTTCACCGGGCTGCACTTCAACCTGGAGACCGAGGCGTTCTCGTTCTACCAGCCGGTGACGATGAAAGACGACCCGCTTTGGATCGACGTCAGCGACCTGATGAAAAAGGGCAACGGCGGACTGGGCCTGTTCGTCACCCAACTGGCCGCGCAGCCCACGCTGGCAGCCAAGGTGGGTGACTACGTGGCGCGCTTGAGCCGGCTGCTGGGCATGACCGACATCGACCTGCACATCGAAGAAGTCACCGGCGCCGACAAGACACTGGACGTGGTGGTGGACATCTTCAACCGCGTCAACAGCGGCGGCACCAAGCTGTCGAAGGGCGACTTGGCGCTGGCCAAGATCTGCGCCGAGTGGCCCGAGGCGCGCGACCAGATGAAGGCCCAACTCAAGACCTGGAGCCAGGCCGACTTTCACTTCAACCTGGACTGGCTGCTGCGCTCGGTGAACACGGTGCTCACTGGCGAGGCCAAGTTCCAGTTCATGCACGAGAAAACGGCCGAGGAAGTGCAGGACGGCCTGAAACGCGCCACCAAGCACATTGACACCTGCTTGAACCTGATCGCCGGCCGGCTGGGGCTGGACCACGACCAGGTGTTCTTCGGCCGCTTCGGCGTGCCGGTGATGGTGCGCTACCTGGACCGGCGCAGCGGCCCGATGAGCGTGCAGGAGCGCGACAAGCTGCTGTTTTGGTTCGTGCAGGCGGGGATGTGGGGGCGCTTCTCGGGCTCGACCGAGTCGTTCATCGACCAGGACCTGGCGGCGCTGGAAGGTGACGACGGCGGGCTGGACAATCTGCTGGAGCAGTTGCGCCTGTGGCACGGCGGCCTGCGCGTGGAGCCGGGGCACTTCACCGGCTGGAGCCTGGGCGCGCGCTTCTACCCGGTGCTGTACCTGTTGACGCGCATGGGCGCGGCCAACGACTGGGGCAGTGGCCTGCCGCTGAAGGCCAACCTGCTGGGCAGGATGAACAAGCTGGAGGTGCACCACGTCTTCCCGAAGGCGCAGCTCTACAAGCACAAGTACCGCCGGCCCGAGGTGAACGCGCTGGGCAACTTCTGCTTCCTGACCAAGGACACCAACCTGCAGATCAGCGACAAGCTGCCGCAGGACTACTTCCCGAAGATCGAGGCCGCGCACCCCGGCGCGCTGGCGTCACAGTGGATCCCGACCGACCCGTTGTTGTGGAAGATCGAGAACTTCCGCGACTTCCTGGAGGCCCGCAAGGCGCTGCTGGCCGCCGAGGTGAACAAGCGCATGGAAGACCTGCTGCACGGCCAGACGCACTGGCTGGCCGGCGCTGCGGCCGCTGTACCGGCGCCCACGGTGGTGAGCGGCGGCATTACCAACGAAGAGGAGGAAGACCAACTCGACGCGCTGAACGACTGGATGGAGACCAAGGGGCTGCCGCGCGGCGCCCTGGCCTACGACTATGCCGACCCCGATACCGGACAGCAGAAGGCGGTGTTTGACCTGGCATGGCCCAGCGGCATACAGGAAAAACTGAGCCAGTCGGTGGCCGTGCTGCTGAACGGAGAGGCCGAGACGCTGGCGGTTGCCAGCCAGGCGGGCTTCCGCTGCTTCACGACCGTGGCTGAGTTCAAGAAATACGTGCAGACAGAGGTGCTGGCCGACGAGGCGTTAGCGTGACGGCTGTCGGCAGCCCAGAGCGTGCGACGCAGAACCGCGTCGTCGCGCTATTCCGGGAAGAGCTGGGCTACCGCCATCTGGGCGATTGGACCGACCGGCAGGACAACAGCAATGTCGAGCCGGCGCTGCTGAAGGCCTTCCTTGCCCGCACCGGGTACAGCGCGGCGCAGATCAGCACGGCGCTCTACAAGCTGCGCGTGGAGGCCGACAACCACAACCGCAACCTGTACGGCAACAACCAGGCGGTCTACAGCCTGCTGCGTTACGGCGTGCCGGTGAAAGTGGAGGCCGGCCGGGTCACCGAGACCGCGCACCTGATCGACTGGCAGACGCTGGAGAACAACGACTTCGCCATCGCCGAAGAGGTGACGCTGCGCGGCAACCTTGAGCGGCGGCCCGACCTGGTGCTGTACGTCAACGGCATTGCGGTGGGCGTGATCGAACTGAAGAACAGCCGGGTGAGTATTGGTGATGGCATCCGCCAGAACCTGTCGAACCAGCAGCCCGAATTCAATGCGTGGTTCTTCAGTACCGTGCAGTTCGCCTTCGCAGGCAACGACTCGCAGGGTCTGCAATACGGCAGCATCGGCACGCAGGAGAAGTTCTTCCTGAAGTGGAAGGAAGACGAGCAGGACAACAGCCGCTTCAAGCTGGACAAGTACCTGCTGAAGATGTGCAACAAGGCCCGGCTGGTGGAGCTGATGCGCGACTTCGTGCTGTTCGACGGTGGGGTGAAGAAGCTGCCGCGCGTGCATCAGTACTTCGGCATCAAGGCGGCGCAGCCGCAGGTGCTTGGTGGGTCGGGGCAGCGGCGCGGCGGCATCCTGTGGCACACCCAAGGCAGCGGCAAGAGCATCGTGATGGTGCTGCTGGCCAAGTGGTTGCTGGAGAACAACCCGAACGCCCGGGTCGTCATCGTCACCGACCGCGACGAGCTGGACAAGCAAATCGAGCGCGTGTTCAACGAAGCCGGCCAGTCCATCAAGCGCACGGGCAGCGGCCGTGAACTGATGAACCAGCTGGGCCAGGCCACGCCGCGGCTGCTGTGTTCGCTGGTGCACAAGTTTGGCCGCCGCGACGTGGACGACTTCGACGCCTTCATCCAGGAACTGCAAGCCCAGCCCAGCAAGACGGTGGGCGAGGTCTTCGTGTTCGTGGACGAATGCCACCGCACGCAAAGCGGCAAGCTGCACCGCGTGATGAAGGCCATGATGCCCGACGCGGTGTTCATCGGCTTCACCGGCACGCCGCTGCTGGCCAAGGACCGGCAGACCAGCATGGAAGTCTTCGGCGGCTACATCCACACCTACAAGTTCAGCGAGGCGGTGGACGACGGCGTGGTGCTCGACCTGGTCTACGAGGCGCGCGACATCGACCAGCGGCTGGGCGCCGAGGACAAGATCGACGCATGGTTCGACGCCAAGACAAAGGGCCTGAACGACTGGCAACGCAATGAGTTGAAGGCGCAGTGGGGCACGATGCAGATCGTGCTGAGCTCCAGGTCACGCATGGCGCGGGTGGTGGCCGACATCGTGTTCGACTTCAGCGTCAAGCCGCGCCTGAGCAACAACCGCGGCAATGCCATCCTGGTGGCGTCCAGCATCTACGAGGCCTGCAAGTACTACTCGCTGCTGCAGGGCACGCCCTTCAAGGGCAAGTGCGCAGTGGTGACTTCGTACAACCCGAACGCGCAGGACGTGACCAGGGAGGAAACCGGCGCGAACAACGAGACCGATAAGCAATTCCTCTACAACACCTACACCGAGCTATTGAGGACCATCGACGCCAAGCCCAACATGACCAAGACCGAGACCTACGAGGAGCACGCCAAGGCGCTGTTCGTCAAGGAGCCGGCCAACATGAAGCTGCTGGTGGTGGTGGACAAGCTGCTGACCGGCTTCGATTCGCCGCCCTGCACTTACCTCTACATCGACAAGTCGATGCAGGACCATGGCCTCTTCCAGGCCATCTGCCGCACCAACCGGCTGGACGGCGAAGACAAACCCTTCGGCTACATCGTCGACTACAAGGACCTGTTCAAGAAGCTGGTCAACGACAAGGGCACCGGCGCGCTGCAGGTGTACACGTCAGAGCTGGACCACAGTGCCGGTGGCGCGGAGCCCGAGGTGCTGCTGCAGGATCGCCTGAAAAAGGGCCGAGAGCGCCTGGACGATGCGGTGGAAGTGTTGGCGCTGCTGTGCGAGGCGGTGGCGCCGCCCCTGGGCGAGCTGGAGCACATCCATTACTTCTGCGGCAACTCGGAAGTGGCCGCCGACCTGAAGGAGCGTGAGCCACAGCGTGTTGCGCTCTACAAGGCCACGGTGGGCCTGGTGCGCGCCTACGCCGCCATTGCCGACGACCTGGAGCCAGCAGGCTACAGCGCTGGCGACGTCGCCCGCATCAAGCAGTCGATGAAGCGTTACCTGGACATTCGCGAGATCGTTCGCAAGGCCAGTGGCGAGACGCTGGACCTGAAGGCGTACGAGGCCGACATGCGGCACCTGATCGACACCTACATCGAGGCCGACGGACCGCGCCCAATCTCGCCCTTCGACAACATGGGTCTGCTGGAGCTGATCGCCAAGACCGGCATCGGCAACGCGGTCGCTACGCTGCCAGACGGCGTGAAGGCCAACAAGGACGCGGTGGCCGAGACGATCGAGAACAACGTGCGCAGCAAGATCCTGAAGGAGGAACTGAGCGACCCCGAGTTCTACGCCAAGATGTCGGCGCTGCTGGACGAGATCATCCGGCGGCGGCGGGAGAAGGCGATTGACTACGAGGAGTACCTGCGCAGCATCGCCGACCTGGCCCGCCAAGTGGCTGCGGGCAAGGGCGACGACATGCCCCCCGCGCTGAACACGCCGGGAAAGCGCGCGCTGTTCAACAACCTGGGCCGCGACGAGGCGCTGGCGCTGAACATCGACGCGGCCATTCGAAACGCTCGCCCGGACGGCTGGCGTGGGATTCAGGCCCGTGAGAACGTCATCAAGGCAGCACTGTGGCCGCTGCTGGGCAACGACGTGGCCGAAGTCGAGCGTGTGTTCCTGATCGTCAAGCAACAGCCGGAATACTGATGGCTGCGACGCTGACGCTGGGCGACATCACGGTGGACGTGCAGCAGAGGGACATCAAGCACCTGCACCTGTCCGTGCACCCGCCCGAAGGCAGGGTGCGGATCGCGGCACCGCTGCGGATGAAGCTCGACACGATTCGTGTCTATGCGATATCGAAGCTGGGTTGGATCCGGCAGCAGCAAGGCAAGCTGCGAGCGCAAGCGCGTGAGGCACCGCGCGAGTACGTCGACCGCGAGAGCCACTACGTATGGGGGCAGCGCCGCCTGCTGAAGGTGCTGGAGGGGGACGCAGCGCCATCAGTGCAATTACGGCATACGCGGCTGACGCTGCAGGTACGCCCTGGTGCTTCGCGCGAGCAGAAGCAGGCCGTCGTGTCACAGTGGTATCGGGATCAGATCAAGGCGGCGCTGCCGGCGTTGCTCTCAACATGGGAGCCCCGTCTTGGCGTCAAGGCGGCCAATGCCTTTGTGCAGAAGATGCGGACGAAGTGGGGGAGCTGCAATCCTGCGGCGCGGAATATCCGGCTCAACACGGACTTGGCGAAGAAGCCGGTCGAGTGCTTGGAGTACGTGCTGGTGCACGAGCTGATTCATCTGCTGGAGCCGACCCACAATGCGCGATTTGTGGCGTTGATGGATCGACACCTGCCGGACTGGGCCCATCGGCGGCAGGTATTGAATGCGTTGCCAGTGCGGCATGAGGACTGGGTTTATTGATGCTGTAGCCGTTCGACTTTTAGGGGAGTTCAATGATTCCGGAGCGCTTTTGTATCGATTACCCCACCCGTGTGCTCCAACTGCTTGAGGGGCTGGCTGGACACGCCGCCAGCATGGACCTCTCGACCACGTTCACCCTGTCCCTGGCGATGCCAATGCTGGTGATCCCGCTAGAGAGGTTGAAGTCTGGCCACAAGTTCAGCGAAGCGAAGGTGGACTCGAATCTGCATCGAGAACTTTACATACTGATGCGCAAGAAGTTTGGTGAGACACCGTTCTGGCGCAATGACGACAGTCGTTACTGGCGCTTTGCGTATGTCGTTAAAAACGTAGAAAAACTCGATCAGTGGTGCGATGTGACCGGCGCACATCCGTTGGCAGACCCCCCTGCGATTCAAGCAGAGGACGCGTCGCTGGAGAACATTCTTTTGACACTTCGCCACGCGCTCTCGCACGGGTGTGTGGTCTACCTGGACGAAGCGGGTCATGAGCGGCCAAACCGACGCGTAACCCAGGTCGCATTTGTAAGCGATACGCGCGGTGACCATGCTGCCCCCGCTGGCAGCCACCGCATAGTGGTGGTCGAAGAGCAGGCGCTACGGCGATTCCTGATCGCTTGGTGCGAGCGGATGCAGCAATTCAGTCTGTCGCCGAGGCTCCGCCTGGCGGCTTGAAGAGCGCGTGTCGCGCATGTCGTCAGGTCTGATGCGCATAGTACTTTCAAACCACCTGCCCTGCCGAATCCCGCCAAACCGCCATCCTGAATCCCACCCACTCCCGGCTTGCTT
>ENA-ORBV01013980-ORBV01013980.1-microbial-mat-metagenome-genome-assembly--contig:-NODE-13980-length-12098-cov-16.061725_pt1 | contig 12098 bp, 8 predicted proteins | sample MGYA00237777_ERZ505514 | MGnify/ENA primary metagenome ERZ505514 (study PRJEB26160, sample SAMN06269048) | microbial mat metagenome | isolation source: Oligotrophic lake microbial mat | place... | reverse complement strand
CTGGCGCAGCCGGGCGACCTCTTTACGATCATGCTCGATGCGGGAGTCCGCACCTCAGGCCTGCTCAAGGCGCAGACGCCCATCGCTCTGGACAAGATGCGGGAACACATGGAAGCGAAGGTCGCGGCATACGCAATTGGCGGCGGGGCTGAAGCCCGATATGTGCTGCCCATGCCTGCGGTGCTCATAACCGCCGCGAAGACTGCGAGGTAGAAGTCCGCGCGGGAGTGGCGGAGCGTGCTCGGCGGGAAGTAACATGGCGCACCGCCTCCAGGGTGCGATACGATATGGATGATGCGCAGCGCCGCTACCAAAACGTCGATTGCCGCTTCGGACTTGCCCATCGCGATGCGGATGGGTTGGTGGCAACGCCACGCGCGGCGGGTGTGGCTGGCGGCGCGAGTCGTCGTCGTGCTCGCCATCGCTGCGGCGGTGGCATGGTGGTTCCTGCTCGCGCCGGTGGCGGTCACGACGCACACCGTCGCGACCGGAACGGTGGATGCCGAAGTGCTGGGCACCGGGACGCTGGAGGCCCGCGTGGGCGCGACGGTGGGGCCGAAGATGGCCGGACTGATTACGCGGGTGACGCCGGACCAGGGGGACCGGGTCAGGGCGGGCGACACGTTGATCGCGCTTGAGGACACCGATTACCGGCAGCAGGTGGCCGTGGCCGAGGCGGATATGGCTACGGCGGCGGCGGCGATCGACCGGCTGAAGGCCGACCAGCGGCGAGCCGAAGCCGTGCTGGCGCAGGCGCGGCTCACCCATCAGCGGCAGGCGCAGGCCGGCGCCGCGAACGCGTCCTCGGCGCAGGAAGTGGACAAGGCCACCGAAGCCCTGGCGATCGCCGAGGCGGAGTTGTCGCGGGCCGCGACCGCGATCATCGAAGGACAGAAGCGCCTGGCCGCGGCGGAGCGGGTGCTCGAGTATCAGCGGGCGCGGCTGCACGACACCACCATCGAGGCGCCCTTCGATGCCCTGGTGGTGCGCCGCGACCGCGAGGCCGGGGATGTCGTCACGGCGGGGTCGTCGGTGCTGCAACTGATATCGCTTGCGGAGATGTGGATCACCGCGTGGGTGGACGAGACGGAGTTGTCGCGTCTTGCCGATAGGCAACCCGCGCGGGTAGTGTTCCGCTCCGAAGCGGGCGTCGAGTACCCCGGCACCGTGGCCCGCGTCGGGCGAGAGGCCGACCGCGAGACCCGCGAGATCGTCGTGGACGTGCGCGTGGAGACGTTGCCCGCGAACTGGGCCGTGGGGCAGCGGGCCGAGGTCTACATCCGCACGGACCGCAAAGAGAGCGTGACCGTGCTCCCCGCCGGGCTGGTACTGGTCCGGGAGGGAAAGACCGGCGTCATGGTGGACGACGGCGGCACGGCCCGTTGGCGGGAGATCGCGGTGGGCCTGCGCGGGCGAGAGGTCGTCGAAGTGACGAACGGGTTGTCCGCGGGCGATGTCGTCGTGAGCCCGGCGGGCGCGAACCCGGGGCCGTTGCGGGACGGGCGGAGGATCACGCGCCCATGAACCTCGCCGTCCGCGACATCCGGCACAGTTTGGGCCGATTCGTCCTCACCACTATCGGCGTGGGGATGCTCCTGATGATCGTCATGGGCATGGGCGGGATCTATCGCGGGCTTGTGGATGATGCGTTGGTGGTGACGCGCGGCGTGGGCGCGGACCTGTGGATCGTGCAGCGGGACACGCGCGGGCCCTTCGCCGAGGTCTCGCGCCTGCCACGGAGCGTTGTCGATCGGGTGGCCGCGGTGCCGGGCGTCACCGACGCCCGCGAGTTCGTGTTTCACACCATCCAGCGCGAGCACCGGGGCCAGCCGCTGCGCATGGGCGTGCTGGGGCTGGGCTGGCCCACCGACAAGGGCGAAGGCCTGCCCCTGATCGCCGGCCGCCCGCTGGCACAGAACCACTTCGAGGTGATCGCCGATGCCACGCTGGGCCTGGGCCTTGGCGAGAGGCTGCGACTGGGCAAGGAGACATACACGGTGGTCGGGCTGACGAGCGGGATGGTTTCTTCCGGGGGCGACGGGCTAGCGTGCTTCACCAGCCGCGACGCTCAGGCGATCCAGTTCAATGAGCCGGGCGAATCGGCCCGGCTGGAGCGGGAGGCCCGCCGCGCCCGGGCCAGCGCGATCGACTTCGGGCGTACTCAGCCGGGCGTGCTGGAACGGGCCTCCGGACCGTCGCGCGGCCTCGCCGCGTTGCCGGGTCCGGCGATCAGCGCCGTGATCGCGCGGCTCGCGCCCGGCGCGGATGCCGATGCCGTGCTGCGCTCGTTGCATGGCTGGAGCGATGTAACGGTCTACTCCGGGGTGCAGCAGGAGGACCTGCTCCTCAAAGGCAGCGTGGACCGCGCCCGCCGCCAGTTGCTCCTCTTCCGCGTTCTGCTCACGCTCATCTCCGCGGTCATCATGGCCCTCATCATCTACACCCTCACCCTCGACAAACTCCACCCCATCGCGCTCCTGAAACTCATCGGCGCCCCCAACCGCGTCATCGTGGGCCTCATCATGCAGCAATCCATCATTATGGGCGTGCTCGCCTTCGGCGTCGGCTGGCTGCTGGGGCAACGGCTCTTTCCAATGTTCCCCCGGCGCGTAATCCTCACCAGCGACGACCTGCTCCGCCTCGCCGGGATCGTGCTGGTGATCTCGATATTCGCCAGCCTGCTGGGCATCTGGAAGGCGATGCGGGTCGCCCCCAACGAGGCGATCGGCTGAAACGAAAGGATGGAGGACCGGCGCGGCATGGGCGAACCACTGGCACTTGAAACGAGCGGACTGACCAAGGTGTACGGGCACGGCCACACGGAGGTGGTCGCCCTGCGCGACGCGGGCATGCGCGTGCGCCGTGGCGAGATCGTCGCCCTGCTCGGCCCCAGCGGCGCGGGCAAGTCCACGTTCCTCATGTGCGTGGGGCTCATCAACCCGCCCACACGCGGCCGCGTCGCCATCGGCGGCGTCCCCGTGCTGGACGGCTCCCGCGCCCTCTCGGACCTCCGCCGCTTCCGCCGCGAACACATCGGCTTTGTCTTCCAGAAATCCAACCTCATCCCGTTCCTCAACGCGGTCGAAAACATCCAGATCGTGGGCGAACTGATCGGGCGGCCCGCGTCCTTGGCGCGCCGCCGTGCGATGGAACTGCTCGATGCACTCGGCGTGGGGGCACGGGCCCACAACATGCCAACGCAACTCTCCGGCGGCGAGCAGCAGCGCGTGACCATCGCCCGCGCGCTGGCCAACCAACCCAGCCTCATCCTCGCCGACGAACCCACCGCCGCCCTGGACGGCACGCGCGGGCGGCAGGTGATGGAACTCTTCCGCGACGTGGCCCACGAGCACGGCGCGGGCGTCATCGTCGTTACCCACGACCACCGCGCACTGGACGTCTTCGACACCGTGTACGAGATGGAGGACGGCGTGCTGAAGCCCGCGCACCGCGCCGGAATAGACGCCGCCGTAGGGCACCCGACGGCACGCTAGCGGTCGGCTTTGCGATCTCGGTGCGACCCCACTCCGCACGGTGAAGTGCCCACCGGCACACCGAGTCTTCGACGCGTGACAACCGCAATCGACTTCTGACCACGTCATCGTTCCGCGTACCATCGCCCGTGACGTCCGATCCCTCGAGCTCGCTCCCCGATCCCTTCCCCATCGCTCCCATCTCCGCGCGGAGGCGGTTCGATGTCGCCATTCGCCCGCCCGGCTCTAAGAGCCTGACCAATCGCGCGCTGCTGCTGGCCGCGCTTGCCCGCGGCACATCCACGCTCCACAACCCGCTCACCGATGCCGACGATGCGAAGCGCATGCTCGCCGCGATTCAGGCCCTGGGCGCGAAAGTCTCGACCGATCCCTCCGCTCCGCACACGCTCCACATCACAGGAGTGGGGGGCCAGTGGCAAGTGGGCAACGAGCCCATCACGCTCGACCTTGGCAACGCGGGCACCGCCACGCGCTTTCTGGCCGCGGCGGCGATGCTCGCTCCGTCGGGTTTAGGTGGCGGTGGGGGGGTCATCATCGACGGAAACGCACGGATGCGGCAGCGCCCGATCGGCGAACTCGCCGATGCTCTCCGCTCACTGGGCGGACGGGTCGAGTATCTCGGGCAGGCGGGGTATCCGCCCATTCACATTCACCCCGCCGACCCGGCTTCGCTCCGCAGCGAGGCCACGTTTGCCCGCACCGCCTCCAGCCAGTTCATCTCCGCGCTGATGCTGATCGCGCCGTGGCTTCCCGGCGGGCTCACCGTGAAGTTCGCCGAGCCGCCGACAAGCCCGACGTACATCGACATGACGGCCGCGCTGCTCCGCCGCTGCGGCGCGCAGGCGAAGGGCGCAACGCCCGGCCCCGTGACCGTCTTCCCCAGTGGCACGCGCGAAGCGCCGGGCCTGAACTGTTTCACGTACGACGTTGAGCCCGATGCGAGCGGAGCGACGTATTTCTGGGCCGCGGCGGCACTGTGCCCGGGTTCGCATATTCTCGTGCCCGGTCTGTGGCTGGAGGGCGGTGCGGGGCCGTGCTCGTTGCAGGGCGATGCGCGGTTTGCGCGGCTGCTCCATCGCATGGGCGCGGCGGTCGAGTTCACGGCGTCGGGCATTGCGGTTCGCGGCCCGGATTCTCTGTACCCCATCACGGCCGACCTGTCCGACATGCCTGATGCGGCGATGACGCTCGCGGCGGTCGCGTGCTTTGCGCAGGGGACATCGCGCATCTCCGGCCTCCGCACGCTTCGGGTCAAGGAGACGGATCGCATCGCCGCGATGGTCAACGAACTCTCGAAGATCGGCGCGAAGATCGAGCCCTTTGCCGCGGCGGGGGATGAGGGCATCACGATTACTCCGGCTGCTGGTGCCACCACCGATGAGGTCATCTTCGACACGTATGACGACCACCGCATGGCGATGTCGCTTGCACTGATCGGCCTCCGCCGCCCCGGTGTTTCGATCCGCGACCCTGGTTGCGTCGGCAAGACGTATCCCGGGTTTTGGCAGGACCTGTCCCGCCTCAACCCTGCGTGATCACTCATTGTGTTCCAGCTCCAAAGCGATCCGAGCGCCGACGAGCTCTCCGAGCCCGCACTCCGCACTCGTGATCCAAAATCCAGAATCCGCAATCCAAATCCCTTGCCCCCGTATCCTCCACCCATGCCCAGCCTGCTGATTACCGGCGCACGGATCATCGACCCCGCGACCAACCTCGATGAGATCGGTGATGTCGCCATCGCCGATGGCCTCATCGCGGCGGTTGCCCCGCGGCGTACCCACAAGTCCGGCTTGTCGGCATCGGGAGCGGAGCGGGTGATCGACGGCGAGGGGCTGATCCTGACGCCGGGCCTCATCGACCCGCACGTCCACCTTCGTGAGCCCGGGGGCGAAGTCCAAGAGACCATTGCCACGGGGACGGCCGCGGCGGTTGCCGGCGGCTTCACCAGCGTCTGCTGCATGCCCAACACGACCCCGGCGATCGATGACGATGCGATGGTGGAGTTTGTGTATCGCCAGGCGCAGATCACCGGGAAGTGTCGGGTCTTCCCTGTTGGCGCGGTGAGCAAGGGCCGCAAGGGCGAGGATCTTGCCGAGATCATGCTGATGGCGGGCGCTGGCGCGGTCGGCTTCACCGATGACGGCGACGGCGTAGCGTCGGCGGGGCTGATGGCCAAGGCGCTCACCTACATCAAGCCCACCGGGACGGCCCTGATGCAGCACTGCCAGGAGCCGACGCTCACCCGTGGCGCGGCGATGCACGCGGGCAGTGTTTCGACGCGGCTGGGGCTTACCGGATGGCCGCGGGTTGCCGAAGAGGTGATGATCGAGCGGGATGTGCGGTTGAACCGCGGCATCGGCTGCCACTACCACGTCCAGCATCTGTCGAGCGGCGGTTCGGTGGACATCATCCGGCGTGCGCGGCGGGACGGTCAGCCGGTTTCCGCCGAAGTGTCGCCGCACCACCTCCTGCTTACGCACGAGGAGGTGGAGAGGAACGGCGGATACTGGACGGCGGCGAAGATGAACCCGCCGCTGCGGGAGAAGTCCGACATCGCCGCGATTCTTGAGGGCGTTGCCGATGGCACCATCACGGTGCTGGCGACCGACCACGCGCCGCATACGCCTGAGCGCAAGGCGCTTGATTTCGACAACGCGCCCTTCGGGATTATCGGGCTCGAGACGGCTCTTGCGCTGTACATCGAGGCGCTGATTACCCCCGGTGTCATCGACTGGCCGCGGCTGGTGGCGATGCTCACCATCGAGCCTGCGCGGCTGTGCCTGCTGGATCAACTCGACGTTTCGCACGCGGGTTCTGCATCTGGGCCCGCGGCGGGTCTGGGCCTCGGGCGGTTGCATGTCGGCGGCGCGGGGGACATCACGCTGATCGACCCTGGAATGAAGTGGACGATCGCCGCGACGGACTTGGCGGGGAAGTCCCGCAATACCCCGTTTGTCGGGCGCGGGGTCACTGGGCGCGCGGTTGCGGCCGTTGTCGGGGGCGAGGTCCGCATGGAGCGGCTGGCCGATCGCGCGGTGCAGAGCCGTTCGGCTTCGGGGATGCGGGCGAGCGTCCGCGCCTGATAACCCGCATCTGGCGGGGAATCTCCCGGGGACCAGTCATCGGTGCGCGGCATTCGCTAAACTAAGCCCTATGCCGCAGATGCCGCTCACAACCCCGTTCACCAGCGTCCTTCAGATGATCGGTCGCACGCCGATCCTCGAGTTCACCAAGATGGATGCGGGCAAGTGCCGCCTGTTTGGCAAGATGGAGCTTGCGAACCCCGCGGGCTCGATCAAGGACCGCATCGGTCTGTCGATGATCGAGGCGGCGGAGAAGGATGGCAGGCTGAACCCCAAGGCCGACCCGCGGCCGACGATTGTTGAAGCGACGGCGGGGAACACGGGCCTCGGGCTTGCGCTGGTGGCGGGGCAGAAGGGGTATGCGCTGAAGGTAGTGATGCCCGACAAGATGTCGCAGGAGAAGATCCAGCATCTGCGGGCGATGGGCGCGGAGGTGATCCTTACGCGGAGCGATGTTGAGAAGGGGCACCCGGAGTATTACCAGGACTTGGCGGCGCGGCTCGCGAAGAAGATCCCCAACTCGCTGTATGTGGATCAGTTCAACAACCCGGACAACCCCAGGGCGCATTACGAGACGACCGGGCCCGAGATCGAAGAGCAGATGGCCAGCGTCGGCGGCGTGGATGCGGTGGTGGTGGGTGTCGGTTCGAGTGGCACGCTTGCAGGCCTGTCGCAGTACTTCACGGAGCGTGCTGGCAAGGGGGGGATGGGCGGCAAGCCGGTCAAGATCATTCTCGCCGATCCGGCGGGGTCGATCCTCGCGCCGCTCAAGAACGAGGGGAAGAAGATCACGCCGGGCTCGTGGCTGGTGGAGGGTATGGGCGAAGATTTCATTCCGAAGTTCTGCGACCTCGAACAGGTGAGCGAGGCGATCAGCGTGACCGATGGCGAGGCATTCCACGCGGCTCGTGACTTGCTGCGCATCGAGGGTGTGCTGGCGGGGTCGAGCACGGGGTGCCTGGTGTCCGCGGCGATCACCTACGCGAAGAAGCAGACCTCTCCGCAGAACGTGCTGACGTTTGTGTGCGACAGCGGTGCGAAGTACCTGTCCAAGATGTTCAACGATTTCTGGATGATCGACAACGGGTTCATCGAGCGCGAGCACTTCAACGATCTGCGCGACCTGGTTGCGCGGCGGCATTTGCTGCAGGAGGATCACACGCTGCGCGACAATGACCCGATCCGGCAGGCGATCAAGCGGATGCAGATGTACGGCGTGTCGCAGATGGTGGTGATGGATGAATCCGACCGCGTTGCGGGGATCATCGATGAGGGGGACATTTTGCTGGCGGTGACGCACGACGCCGCGGCGTTTGACAAGCCGGTTTCGGACTTCATGTCGCGGCGGCTGGAGACGATCGTGCCGGAAGCGCCGGTGAGCGCGCTGGTGCCGATCTTCCGGGCGGACAGGATCGCGATCGTGGTGGGGCGGGACGGGACGTATTACGGGCTGATCACGAAGATCGACATGATCAACTATCTGCGAAGCCAACTTGTCCGCTGATTCGTGAACAGGTCGAACGGGACCGATGTGACTTACACGACCAATTTCAGGCAATGAACCCCATGCACCACTCCGACAACTTCGACACCAAGGTCATTCATGCCGGACAGCACCCCGACCCCGTCACGGGCGCGGTGATGCCGCCGATCTCCGTCGCTTCCACCTATGCGCAGCGGTCGCCGGGGGAGCACGCGGGGTTTGAGTATTCGCGCTCGCACAACCCGACGCGGTACGCGCTGGAGCGGATGATCGCCAAGCTCGAGGGCTCACCCATCGATGAGAAGGATGACCCGTCCTGCGGCGGGTTTGCGTTTGCGAGCGGGCTGGCCGCGACGACAACGGTGCTCGAACTGCTCGATGCAGGCGATGAGGTCGTCTGCATGGACGATGTGTATGGAGGCACCAACCGCCTGTTCTCGCGCGTCGCGGAGAGGTCGCAGGGCTTGAAGATCAAGTACGTCGATATGACGGACTTGAACAAGCTGGGCGAGGCGCTGAGCGCCAAGACCAAACTGGTGTGGATCGAGACGCCGACGAACCCGACACTGAAGATTGTGGATCTCGCCGCGGCGGTGAAGCTCGCACGATCGAAGTCCCCGCAGGCCATGCTCGTATGCGACAACACGTTCGCCTCGCCCTACAACCAGCGGCCGCTGGAGCACGGGTGTGACATGGTGATGCACTCGGCGACGAAGTATCTCGGCGGGCACTCCGATGCCATCGCGGGGCTGCTGGTGTGCAAGGACCTGACGCTTGCGCAGAAGGTGCGGTTCCATCAGAACGCCGTGGGCGCGGTGCTCGGGCCGTTTGATTCCTACATGGTGCTCCGCGGCATCAAGACGCTCGCGGTGCGCATGGAGCGGCACAACGCCACGGGGCAGCGCGTCGCCGAATGGCTTGCGAAACACCCGGGCGTCGAACGCACGGTGTATCCCGGCTTGACGTGCCACCCGCAGCACGAGTTGGCGAAGAAGCAGATGAAGGGCTTTACGGGGATGATCACGTTCTTCATCAAGGGCGGCCTGCCCGAGGCCCGCAAGTTCCTGGAGAACGTTCGCGTGTTCGCGCTGGCCGAGAGCCTCGGCGGCGTCGAATCGCTGGTCGATCACCCGGCGATCATGACGCACGCGAGCGTGCCCGCCGATCAGCGGAAGGCGCTGGGGATTAGCGACACGCTCATCCGGCTGAGCTGCGGGATCGAGAACTGCGATGACATCCTTGCGGACCTGGAGCAGGCGCTGATGGCGGCGAGGTAAATAAGCGTTCGCGTCGGCCTTTTCGCCGGTCCAAACTCCCAATCTTCGAGTTCTGGCACCGTTTAAGGGGGGTTGTTCTCTCCGAAGGTATCAGACAGATCCCTCCCCTCGGTCGTTACCTGATGTATGCTCTACTTGGCCCGTGTTTTTTGCACTGGCCGCGGGCGTTCGCCCGGAACGAGAGTCGGCGGGATGTCCCGTGCATTCGCCTCTGTCGATAGGCGTCCATGAAGGACGGAAAGGCCTCGAAATGAAGAAGGTTCAGTGGCTCCCGATGTCGTTGCTGGCCGCGGCGTTGGCTGGCGCATCGGCCATGGCGGATGACGCGATCGTCCCACCATTGCCCCAGCCTGCAAAGGCGACGGCCCTCGTTTCGGAGGCGCCGTTTGTTCCGAACTCGATCCTGGTGCGGTTCTCGGCCAATCTGACACCCACCAGCCGCGCCAACTTTCGCCAGTTGGTAGGCGGGACGCTCGAGAAGGAGTTCAGCCTTGTTCCCGGCCTCGAACACATCAAGGTGGATATCGATGTGCCGACCGCCATCAACACGCTGAAGGCCTTTAGCGGGCTGGTCCTTTATGCCGAGCCCGATTATGTGGTCCAGCGCTGCGCGCCGCCGAACGATCCGTCTTATGGCGTGCTGTGGGGCATGAACAACATCGGACAGACGGTCAACGGCGATCCCGGAATCGCTAACGCCGACATCAACGCCCCCGAAGCCTGGGCGACGACGACCGGCTCCGCAGTCACTGTGATCGCCGACATCGACACGGGCGTGAACTACAACCACCCGGACCTCGCCGCCAACTCATGGATCAACCCCGGCGAGATCGCTGGCAACGGCATTGACGATGACGGCAACGGATACATCGACGACACCCGCGGCTGGGACTTCGTCAACAATGACAACAACCCCATCGACGACAACGGCCACGGCACGCATACCGCCGGCACATTCGGCGCCGTGGGCAACAATGGCGTGGGTGTCACGGGCGTGAACTGGCAGTGCAAGATCATGGCGCTGAAGTTCCTCAACTCCGCCGGGAGCGGCTCGACCTCCGGTGCGCTCGCCGCGCTCAACTACGCCGTCAACAAGGGCGTAAAAGTCTCCAACAACTCCTGGGGCGGCGGCGGTTTCTCGCAGTCCATGCTCGACGCCATCAACAGCGCCGCGGGCATCGGCCACATCTTCGTCGCTGCCGCGGGCAACGGCGGTGCGGACCAGATCGGCGACAACAACGACTCCCTTCCGTCCTACCCCGCCTCCTACAACGCCGCCAACGTCATCTCGGTCGCCTCGACCACCAACAACGACACGCGTTCTTCGTTCTCGAACTACGGCGCGACGAGTGTTGACCTTGGCGCTCCCGGCTCCACGATCTACAGCACCTACGGCAGCGGTTACGCATACCTCAGCGGCACATCCATGGCGACTCCACACGTCACCGGCGTCGTCGCCCTCGTCCAGACGCTCAATCCCACGTGGACGCACGAGCAGGTCAAGCAGCGCATTCTCTCCACCGCCCGTCCGGTCTCGGCGCTCGCCGGCTTCACCGTCAGCGGCGGAGTTCTGAATGCCGCCGCGGCTGTCGCCGGGGCTCCCCCCGTCAACAGCGCACCGACAGTCACCATCTCGTCGCCCGCCAACGGCCAGAGCTTCAACACCGGCACGTCTATCACGTTCACGGGTTCGGCCACGGATACCCAGGACGGCAGCCTGACCGCCGCGCTTGCCTGGAGCTCCAGCATCCAAGGGGCGCTCGGCACCGGCGGTTCGTTCAGCCGTTCCGACCTGATCATCGGCACCCATGTGATCACCGCCATTGTCACCGACTCCGGCGGCCTGAACGGCTCCGCTTCGGTCACCATTTCGGTACAGGACCCTGCCGCTGCGCCACCGGCTGCACCGAGCAACCTGACCGGGACGCGACTGGCCCGGGGCTCAGGACGGATCAACTGGGTCGACAACGCGAGCAACGAAACCGCCTTCGAGATCCAGCGCGAGAGGCGATCCGGGAGTAGTTGGGTCGGCACGACCAACCTTGGCCCGGCGGCTGCAAACTCCACCAGCTTCAGCGATTCTCCCGGCCGCAACCGTTGGCGTTACCGCGTCCGGGCGGTGAACTTGGACGGCGGATCGGCGTGGACGGGCTGGGTCGAGCTTGATCTGCGGTAGTCTCCGCCTGCCTCATGCAACGATCACGGCGGACCGCTCCTGACAGGGGCGGTCCGTTTTTTTCCCAGACATTTCCTGGATGGGTGGGCATGAACATCGCGCTCACGCTCGCGTAAAGTCCCTCCTTGTCCCACTGGCTCCGAGATCCTGCCCTCCGCCGCGACCTCGACCGCATCATGCTGGTCGACTGGCATCGGCTGCGCGCGCGGGCACGGGGCCTGGTGGCCCAGAATCCCGATGATCCGCCCGCGGCGTGGCGGGAAGAACTCGGCCGGGCGGTTGAGCGGATCGAGGCTCGCGAGGCCAACGCGCCAAGGCCGGATTACCCGGGCGATTTGCCGGTGGTGCAGCGCCGCGAGGACATCCTGAAGGCCATTCGAGAGAATCAGGTTGTGGTGGTGTGCGGGGAGACGGGGTCGGGAAAGACGACGCAGTTGCCCAAGTTGTGCCTGGAGGCGGGCCGCGGCCGGCACGGGATCATCGGGCACACTCAGCCGCGGCGGATCGCGGCGCGCTCGGTGGCCGCACGCATCGCCGAGGAACTGGACCTGCAGGTGGGGAACGGGGTTGGGTACAAGGTTCGGT
>ENA-ORBV01013979-ORBV01013979.1-microbial-mat-metagenome-genome-assembly--contig:-NODE-13979-length-12099-cov-3.316087_pt1 | contig 12099 bp, 16 predicted proteins | sample MGYA00237777_ERZ505514 | MGnify/ENA primary metagenome ERZ505514 (study PRJEB26160, sample SAMN06269048) | microbial mat metagenome | isolation source: Oligotrophic lake microbial mat | place... | reverse complement strand
GGGGGGGAGAGAGAGAGAGAGAGAGCACAGAAGCATATGAGTCCACATAACCGAAGCAAGCGTTGGATAATAGAAGGTCCACCATGTTGCTCACCTTGCGGTTTCGCAGCTCCACATTCATTGACATACTACGATCCTGCAGGTCTTTGATCTCCTTGCTAATGTCACCCAGATTGTTTTGGAAGTTACTGAGCCTGAACACGGCACATGAAACAAGCGCATCGTTCCAGCAAGCCCCTGATCCTTCCTCCGCCCCCATGCCAACAAACCAGCACGTACATTTGCTGCATGCTCTCAAGAATGAAGTCACAAGTGCGAATTTGCGTGTGCAGTTCAGCCAAGCCGTCACTGTGTGTCAGATCTGTGATGCAAACCCGAAGTTTATCAACACACATTAAAAACAGCAAGCACGTGCTAGCGGCCCCAAGAACACGTACAATCATCGACACATGACCCTTCAGCATCCTTCAACTCGTCCTCGATCTGCTTGGAGTAGTTTCGCAGGTCCACTCCCTGTTCGCGAACATCAATCGAAAATGAGGCGAGCCCAAAATCATCTAAAAATTAGCCCGGGCGCTACCTTTGACAACGCTTCGCGGACAATGTCATCCTTCTGGAACTTGAGAAGATCGTCTGCAACGAGCACAAATCGAACGCACGTCAGGTCCGTTCGCTTGACAATTTCAACGACAGACGTCGAATACCATCCACTTCCGTGAAGTCGACTTCGTCCGAAGTGATATTCAGGTCACCGAAATCCATGTTCATGACCTGTTGTCGCACGCTTTCCTCGTCATCCATCATCTGCTCGTCAGATGCAGGTGGAGGTGCAGCCGGCGGGGCTGCCTTGGCGGCTGCAGGCGGCGCAACAGCAGCATTCGCAGCGGCACCGGGCACACGACCCGGCCGTGCAAACACGGACACTGTCGGTGCAGCCGCTGCCGCACCCGAGCTGGATCCAGCGCCGTTGAACGACATCGTTGCTTCAAGCAACGCAACCCACTTTGCACCAATAGTCTTAAATCCGTCGATCGGAGGCACTTCTTCCAGTTAGACGTTTAAGCTCCGACGGAACGCGCGGGATCGCCATCCAGCACCTGGAATAACTGAACTGACTGGGTCTGGCAAGCAAGCTTATCGTGAACAAGTTTATGTTTGCTGAATGGCTTTGCATGCTGCCACGATTCTGCCCGAGGATACTTCTTTCTCTTCGTTTCATGGGTTCTTGACTGTTCGAGTATGTTCGGCCTGCCTGCAAATCAGTGCAACTGCAGCTGATAGAGTGTGGTGTGTGCAGGATCGAGACTATCGCGTGTGTGTGCGTTATATCAGCGATAATGAGCTGACTGACACTGCAGTAGCCACGGCTCCTTCAATACCATTGAGCAAGGGCTACTATCTCCTGGTCGATCTAGCCACGAAACAGTTGTTGTCTGGCTGCGAACCCTTGTTGAAAGAGGTAGACTATGTCCAGGCATCTCCATGTTCTCGTTCCCCAGCAGCTGCTTATGCATTTGCTTGTTGCAGCGATTTCGACAAAGCGCCGACATGCAATCTTTCTTCCTTGAGCTTCAGGATGTGATGGTGCGTTTGCTTCCTGCTTCGCTCGTATCGTGCTGCTCGTTTAGCTGCTTTGCATGACATGGATTGTCGTCAGGAGCGCACGGTGCAGTCCTCGCCATCATTTTCACTGCCTGAACCAGCCTTCTACAACCGGGTGCTTATCGAGATGCAATCTATTGGATTTGAGCGGATCAAGCATGTGGATCAAGCCTTGACAAGCGTGTCTGTGAGCATCAGGTATATGATGGCACCTGAGATACCGTCATCAAGTCAGGCACTCTTACAATGGTTGCTCTTGAGCAGGGACTCTGCGAAACGCGAGCACACGTTAACCTTTCAGATGGACTCTCGCTATCCAGAGGTTGCTCCTAGATGTAACATCGATCTGCCAACACCGTTGGAATTGCGTTGGAGCAGTGCAAGCACGTTGCGTGATGCGTTGCTGCAGGCCAGTGAAGTATGTGATGGCACCCTGTTGCTTCTGCGCCCAGTCCCCCGCATAGTGGCTTTCACTAGCGACATCATTTTTACACTCACTGTGTCGGTGTTGTAACAGGCAATTGAACGTTTGCTACCATTTTGGGCTGTTTTAGACGACCTGGACGCCAACTGCTGGGTGCTTGAACCTGACCATGTCATTCGATCAATGTGTACCAGAAGAATAGCCGTCGGTACGATTGGCTTGTCGTGTTGCGCGAGAGTTTTGATTATCACCCAAGTTTATGACCTTCCTTATCAGCCCGCAACTGCTCGCTGTCGCTGGAGATCGATCCCAGTCGACCGTACGCCATCTGCGATTGTCGTTTCCTTGGTGCGGACTCAGTAGTGAACCCAATCCGCCTGCTGCTGAACCAGCGTTTGTTTCAGTGGTATGTCAGTCTGCTGTGTTTTCATCGAGCTGTGTTCGCTCATCATTCGGCATCGTGTTAAGGGACACTGCTCTTACGCCACGCCGTAATATCGAGAGAATATGTGATCTCAAGCTGCCTCAGCGACCTGCGGCAAGCACCGCAGATTTCGGGCTGGAGTGTGGTATCTGTTACTCGTACAAACTTGGCCAGGTACGCAGTTCCATGCTCGCCTTGCCTTTCGGTTGTGTTCAGTGTCCATCTCCAACACGTCTACAGACGATACCTGAGTACGTGTGCGACAACTCCAAGTGTGCTCGAACGTTTCACGTCAGCTGCCTGTATGAATGGCTCAAAGCACTTCGAACCACACGACAGTCTTTCAATTCGTTGTTCGGAAACTGCCCCTATTGCTCTCATCCGTGCACGGTAACCGCACCAACGACGTAAGCCTGCACACGCAACGTCCTGAACTCTATTGTACAAATGTTTATGCACAAAGTGTTTCAAGTTTCAATGAATCTCAGTAGGATGAAGAAAGTGATCATAGGTTTCTGCTGGACTTTTAGGCTGAACACACGTGCAAGGACTACAGAGAAGGGATGTCACAGTCTTGTTTTTTTCTTATTGTCTCCTTGCCATGGGACGACGCTCTGTGCTGCAGCGTGCTGTGCTGCTACTATTGTTTGGTCTCGCCTGGTCAAATGTAGCAGACGCACTCGTTAAGCGTCACCGTGTTCATACGGGAGTTCGTCATTTTTCGCGACCGTCTCCCTCGGCTGATCTGTCGTCAGTCTCTGTCCCATCACGTTCAGCAATCAGTGCAGACGTGGTCAGCAGTTCAACAGAGGCAGGGATCTCGAAAAGTGTGGACCCTTCAACATCGACGTCCTCAGCTGCTAATGTGGCAGCGCCCGAACAAGCGAATCCAGGTTAGATGCTGAGACTGACGTGTACGTTCGATTGCGTCTCACTTTCCCTGATTTTGCATCTTCCGCTGATCCTATGCGTTGCAGTGATGCGTTTTTTGGGCAACATGTGGCAAAAGCTTTCCAGCGCTGCTTCGAGCGTGTCATCTTTCTTGCAAAGCAAGATGCACGCCTTCGTGGCACATTTTGCACAACCAGTGCCAGCACCGAAGGAGCCGGCTCCGCCACCTATTCCCCGGGCTCCCATCAAGCTGCCAGACATGTCAAAGTATGATACGGAGGGGTTGGTGCAGAAAAGATTGGAAAAATTGCAGCAGCGCGCGATCGATGATGCATTTGAACGTCTTGGCGCCACCATCAGCCGCAATCAGGACCCGGGAGATTACATCAGCTTGGCACGAGACGGCGCTACGCCATCATTGACTCGAGAAGTGCTAGGGGCATCGGACTATGAATTGAAAGAGGAGAAGCGCCTTGCTGAGGTCGAGCGCGTGCAAGGCAAGCGTCGGAAAGAGGACGTGCATACCATTCGAACGCCGGTTGGTGATCCATTGCCACGTCACAAGCGCAATCCATTGCTGGATGGTCGTCGAAGAAGGATTGCGCGAATTAATCCGGATTTGATCACAAACCCGCCGCAAGAGGACATGGACCAAGAAGAGCCGAATACCGTACCAATATTGCCTCCCAGTGATCCTGCTGAGGCATGATACGCGCGGCTCAGATCAAGCAGATCGCACGATTGTCCTGGCGACCTGGTTCGGACTGATTTCTCGTTTACAGCAGAGCTAGTATATGACAGCCGTTGTAGTGGACAACAAACTTGTGAATGATATCTCATTAGTCACACTAGAACGAGTCATGACAGGCGTTACACGACTCAACAACTTTGATTGGTCACGACATCGCAACTAGAAATGCAAATCATTGTCTTGCGCTGGCGCCATGTGCATCGCGTAGCTTGTTCTCATGTGCGACTGGTTTTGGACCGGACGTTGGCCATAACCAGCACACCACTCTGCCGAACAGCTAGCAACGTACCATCTGAGGCTGCTGCGACATGTGAAAAAGGCCCTCCTAGAATGGCCACCCATTTTCCGCCTTGATATCGCACCAAGTTTCCATCCGTCGTCAAAGCAAACACGTGTCCGGAGTCCGCTACAGCGATATTGCGAAGCGGGTACCGGCATGGTCGAGATCCCCATCGGTTGCCCGAGTACTCCAAAGCTTGACCTCGAGAAGACACTGCCCACAGAGAGGCATCGGACCCGATGGCAAGGTCTGACAACGGTTGCACCCTGCTCAGACGTCCCCACCCTGTCGTGTTGTACAGATACACAGTACCACGGCCATTATTGAATTCGTACGCGGCTGCGATATTACTTTGACCTGCGGCTAGCAACGCGATTTTGGGGACGTCCTTTACTTCCTCATAGCTTTCTTTCGGACCGTTCCAGCGCAACGCAACCCCGTCAGCATTCAGTAACCATTTGGAACCCTCGACTCCGCACGAAGCAGAGACAACTCCGGCGCCTCCTTCTGGCACCCAACTTTCATTTGCCCATCGGACTGCAGTGTTGTCTGCCAGAACGGCCATTCGCAAACGTCGCGACCCCAGTGATACCCGCGCTGCAGTGCCCTTTACGATATTCCAGTCCAGGCTGATCACTGACAGTCCCCTAGGAAACACCGTTGGTTTCCGAACTCGCGAGACTGCAGCTTGTGGCGCAACAACTCTGGCATCCGCAATAGGTACGATGCATAGCAGCGCTAGCGCAGCCGCACATAGGAACCCCAGTGCGGTCATGACTGCGCTTGTCACAGAGTCCTTTTCCTTTGCCTATATCTGCTGGCTGAATTATATTGATGGTGGGCAAAATTCAGTTCTGATCTGCTGCGATTGACATGTCGACGTGAATTGACTGAATTGGCAGCTCCTCAGCCGCAGCCGAGCTAGCTCACACGACTGAGTTAGCAGACGAAACAGCATCCCGCTTGCGAATGCGCGCGATAAACAGGCCACTTGTGCCCGAAATCAAAGGGTCAAAGCGGATAGTGTGAGGGATCGAACCAGGCCGTTGCCGAAATGGAAGCTCAGCGCCCGTCAAGGGTTCCTGCGAGCCTGAGCTCAGATATCTCGCATCAACGGTGACAGGAATCAACTCGGCAACAGTTCCATTCTTCAGCATAAATTGATGCACGATATCTTCGTTTTGAGCTTTTGTTAAACTGTCAAGATACAAGCAACAAGCGACTTCAACACGCACACAGCATGGGCAAAATCAAAACTGTACCTACCTGCATGTACTGTACACCAGTATTCCATGCGGCTTCAGGAGAGAAAACCCGTTCTCTAACAATTTTGTCTGAAGTCAAGTAGAAGACAACTTAACGTCGGGCACAGGTTCACGTAGGAGTCAAACAGACCAAATTTCAAACCTGGATGGAAGTGATCTGTTTGACATGCTCTGGACTCAGGAAGGTGTCGGCGTATTCTTGCCTACAGCCATTCGAGATAGCATATTAGCGGACGTGTTCACTTGCAGACAATCGTCAACATACCACCCGGACGGCCTGTCTTTCCACTTCATCACGTGCTTCACTGATCCGTCGTGAGTGCATTCTGCATCAACTAACACCTACATAGAGCACAATCCAACGCGTCAGTGCGTATTGCTGCAGCATACTAACTGCAAAAAACATTCGCAAACAGAAAAAACATTCACCTTGTCGTACAAACGCACTCGTTGTGGCGATCCTGCCTTGTCATCAGCATCCGAGCACTTTAGCTCCATCGGCGAGGGCGTGACTTGCGAAGCTGTGCTGAGAGAAGATGCATTTGATGACTTGATCTCCTCATCTACAGAGTCTTCGGTTCCGACGTTTGATTCATCGCTGTCTTGAATCAGCTTAGGTCTCTTGCCAGATGTGGCAGCAGCAACAGACGACGCGCACGGGGTGTTCAACGGCAACCGCGATGCCGAGCGGGAGCGCTTCGATGCCCGGCTTGGAACCGGTACACCAGCAGTCAGTATATTGCAATGAAAGAGCGGCTCTGAAGTGGGCGGCTCGTGAAACAGAGTGCCGTCACATTCAAACAACCGCGTGTTCATGACCTTGTATTTGCGCAGCTGCAGTTGTGCGCAAACGGATGATGTCAAACCATCATTTACGTCTGAGTAAGAGTCCGAGAGAACACAGCTGCACGTACCAAACCGCGGCAAACCTCCAACCGGTCTCGTCGAATGTCCACTCCAGTAACCGTGCCGTGCACTTTGCCGTCATCCGGATCGACCAAGCAGTCTGCGATGAAGCAAAGCTTGGCACCTAGCCGTCGGGCATAGATTACAAACGTCAGAACTTCAGCTAAGATGATATTGTCGCATGCGGATTTGGTTAAGCTGGAGAGACCTGGGGCACAGCACAGGTCCAGCACATCGTCTCCCTTGCATGGGTTCAACGCCAATACCGATACGACAGAGCTTAGATCGATGCCATACACCTGTGGCGTTACAGCGGCGGTAGGGTGAATGTCAATACGACAAACCGATGTCGCGTTGTGATTCACTGTGTACCTGACCGGCCTTGTATCTGCAAACGCGTCAAGACAACAAAGGTGAGAAACACAATATCAGCCAGCAGACACAAAGCCGAGGGATGCATACGCGGCGCTGTGGGCTATAGATGTGGATCCTGGTAACGCGTACACAAACTTGACTGAGGTTGCTTCTACTTGGCCCAGCTGCAGTTGTAATTGCTCTAAGGACACTTGGCGTCGCGGATTTACCCTGCGCACAAGCTCAATACATTCCATGATTATGACCATCGAGGGGGTCCACGGACGAGAACTACAAACCGAATAAACCTCGGAAGTTCGCCCGCGTTAAGATAGACCGCTGGATCGATATCATTCTGTTTCAGAAACGCAGCAAACGACGGATCCAATGAATTATCCATTGACAACGCTGGAGGAGACTCCATCTTGTGTCCGCGGCAGAATGATCCTTTGAGATTTCCATTGATCACAATTGAAAACTGACCTCTGTTCGACTGTTACTTCTCAAAAACAATCATGGCGGAATCTGTCAACGTGTCTGTGTTCCGGCCTCCGGCATCTGACCAGAAACAGAGCGGTACATCCAACAAAGATAAACGATCTTCTTGGAATGGCGGCATCGACCAGCTCAACACGGCCGCTCGCAGACAGGCTGGTGGTGCTGCAAGTACAGCGAACACAAGTGCTGCAGTCACTTCAATGAACGCCTCGTCTCCCACACAGGCAGGCAATGCGCCTCTGAAACGAACCAAGCCGGCAATTCCGTATGTTTCATTCCATTTGACACATGGCTAAATCTGTTCTGATGTTGAGTCGTGAAAACACCCCAATCGCTCAGAACTATTCGATTTCGAACATCGTACACCAACACCGTCCTTGACGTCCTGCTGGCTAGGGGGTATCAGCCCACAACAGACATCGAGTAAAGAGTTGAATTCACAGATCTGCTGCTGCTGTGTGTGCATATCTTGACCGAGCATGTATTGCGTACAGGCCTGCGACGGAGACGGATTGGGAACTGCACTGGTGCGATAAGCCGTGGGTGCGAGAGCATTATGACAGTGTGCACTTGGATGGTCATCAACGCGTCAATCATTTCCGCAACTTCTACGAGGTGCGTTCAAGCTCTTTCTGGTTGGAACACTCGCAGCAGAATCTTTATGCGGTCTGTGTGCGAACAGATTGCGCGCAAGGATCTCTTGTTCAGGAATGTTCGACGCGAGAAGAAAACGCTGGAGAAACGAGGGCTGCTGGTCAGTCCTTTGATTAGCTGGTTATGTGTTGTGAGCAGGGCATGCATGTAAAATGATATATATCTGGCTGATGTGATATGTCAGGAGGAGGCTACACAGTTCGATTTCTGTCCGGAGACGTTCTCGCTCCCTGGAGAGTACCTCATGTTTGTTGAGACGTTCAAGAAGAATCCCGATGTGAAATGGATCATGAAGCCGGTATGCACGCTTGTGCAATCTGCAGCTTTGAGAGCGTTATCTTAATCTAGAGTTGGTGACTGTGCTACGTGAAGGTATCACGCTCGCAAGGCAAAGGAATCTTCCTGTTTGAGAAGCTCAGCGAGATAGCGGAATGGAAACACGACACCCGCTGGCAGCCTCCTGTGCCAGGGAAAGAGGACGCGCAACCGGTAATGTATCAGATTATTACGTTCACAACGATTTGCAGAACTGGCGTAAATACCATGGGCTCTGTTTGCCCTGAATGAAACGTACATCTCAATCATCACCCGCTGTCTTCTTGTCCAGTTGGATCGATACATCGTTCAACGCTACATCAAAAACCCTCTGCTTGTGGGTGGCAAGAAGTTTGACATGCGCATCTACGCGCTGTGCACCAGCTACTCCCCGCTGACCGTGTATATACATCGAGAGGGCTTTGCACGCTTCACTACGTGTCGATTCTCAATGGACACAACAGACATATGCAATAACTGTACGTTGTTGCATTTTGAATACTTGCACTATCTGCTTGTATGTGATTCGAATTACTTTTGCATGATTGTTTTGTACCGCACAGACGTGCACCTGACAAACGTCGCAGTGCAGAAGACCGGTCCCCAGTACGATGAACGGACAGGTTTGTAACAGAGCACCACATCATCAGCAAAGCTTTGTACTAAGATTTCGTGGCTGATCACAGGCGGTAAATGGGACGTGAGGGGCTTAAGGCAGTATCTGATCAGGTATTTGATTTCAAGCAGCCTATTGCCAGTTGGATAGTATGCTAACGCTGTTGTGGATGGCTATTTAATTGCAGTAAATTTGGCGAGGAGGTAGTACGAGATCTCTTCCATCGGGTGCAACAAGTGATTGTCCGCACGCTGATGGCCGGGTCAAAGGTGGTCATAAATGATAAACATAGCTTCGAGCTGTACGGCTACGACATCTTGTTCGATGACAACCTCAAGGTGAGTCCACCACTATGGTTTCTTTGCGCCAACAATGTAGCCGACATCGTATGCATGTATCAGGTCTGGCTTGTGGAGGTCAACGCGTGTCCCAGCATGAGTACCAACACGGACAGTGATTATCAGATGAAGTGGGGACTGCTCCATGATACACTCAATGTGGTTGACATGGAGAACAGGTGCGTGCACGTGCAGCCGGTACGTGATCGATGCTTGTGATGTGCACGCTGAAGCTGTCTTATGCTCATGCAGGTTAAAAGGAAATGAAACTCAGATTGGAGGATTTGATCTGGTGTACAAGGACGGCTGGGTTACCAGTATGTGCACAGCATCGGCATGAGTTGAGACTTGAGCACTTTTGGAAAAGCTGATTGTTTGTAACCTCCGATTTGTGCAACACAGACGATCTCCGCGTACAGCAGACGATGGCCGCTCGGCCTAGTTCGAAAGGATGCGTTACGGGGCCTGCCAGTCCCTTGGTCAGAAGCAATGTCGCACGCAGGGACCTGGACTCTATTTCCCCTTCTTCTCCCATCTCCGGCACTGGCACAGCAAACGGAAACATTGATCAAGGTGTATATACGCCGTCCTCACCGTCTGATCGTGATGAGGTCAATGGTAGAGCGGGGTCTCGTGAGATAACATCGCCTGTAGCCGGAGCCAGTGGCCAGGCTCGACCTAACGGTCTCGAGGCACGGCACATGCCGTTCGTACTGGGTTGTCGCAACGATCGTAATCGACAGCTGCGAAAACTGTATCGCAGTCTAAACCCCCGGACTCAGCAGCGCAATGCTGCGATAGGCGCTATATATGCCACAACCTCTGATGACACGCAGGGTACTAATGCGGTCGCGTCTTGATCGAAGCGTCGGTCCATGATCAAATACAGACTGCTATGAAGGTTATCGGCACTTGATGAGCAATCTTTGAGCATTACCAGATCGACTTTTCATGGGATCGTACTGAGGATCCCATGGCATCAATCGCAGATGCGGCGATCAAATCAAGATCCACAAGCAGCAGATCGAGTCGATCCACTGATCACGTATACGCATCGAAACGGTCAATACTATGGTGCATACTTCCATCAACACTCTGTGAGTGACCGGTGACCGCAAGGATACGGCGTCAGGTCGATGGATTATAGACAGTTTCTTCAGCTTCGAGCTCATTCACTGGGAGCTCAGTCACTGCACGCATCCGATGGCTCCCCGGAGCCGTCACACTAGATACCGATTAGATGTCGGCCGGCAAGGCGGCTGATTAGTCGAAATTGCCAAAGGCACCATGAGTTTCCGCGCGCTGCGCTTGGCTTTTCCGCGGCTGACGTTTGGTCAGACCAGCATCACTCGTGGTATGTGGACCAAATATGTTTTGCGTTTGACAATCCGCGTTGATGGTTGGTTTGGACATGCTCTCTGGAAGGCGTGCGATGGGGCCACAGTGCAACGACAACTTCACCGCCAGCCAAGTATGAGCGTTGATTGCTCAGCTTATTGCAGACTTGATGCTCACGAACGATGTTCTATCTCCATTCTGTGTGGTCCATCAGGGTTGCGATCACATTCATTGATTCCCGCGGCGTGAGAGTACAAACAGAGGGCAAGGCAGGCGAAACGTTGCTGGAAGCGGCTCAGCGGAATGATGTTCCTATTCCGGGTACATGCTGCTGCTGCATGTTGCATCTTGACAGCTCCAAGATGGCAGTCCCGTTCTGGCTTTGCCATACACCGCACGACGCGCTGGGGCTGATCGTCGGTGTGGTTCAAATACAGGTGGCTGCAGTGGCGGTGGCACTTCGGAAGCCGAGTTCGGTTGGGGCGCAATGTGCACTACCTGCATCGTGGGAATATCAAACGAGTTTTTCCCCAAGCTGCCCGAAAAGGAGTCCATGGAGAAACTTCAACTGGAACGCCTGATAACTATGCCATCAAAACCAAAGTAGGTGGTCTACATTTGCAGCGCATTTTAACGGTTGCCGTTACATGACCTGTGACACCTTGCGTTATCCCTTACAGCTATCGATGCGCTTGTCGAATCACACTAACGCCAGAGCTCAACGGCATGGCGGTGCACGTGCTCGATCACGAAGAGTATCCGGATGTGTAACGAACTTATTCAGAGCGCGCTGTTGCAGTGAATCTGGATCAAATACAGCCTGATTCTTCACAGATCATCGTCTTAGCAAAATGCTGTTGGCCACATTGGTGGTCGATGCAGCTCGAGCAGGAGCCTGAGGAGCACGGATATCGTTCGCAAGCACACGTGTGTGAACCGCGCTGCTGGCTTCAACAGTCCTAGCTCGTGCGCCTGCCGATGATGCTGGTAGCGCAGCAAGCACACTCGAAGCTGCAGCGCCGGCAGGTGCAGATGCGGCAATGACCTGACGACCCGCTGGTCGCGAGCCTGTCCACACCATCTTCGAGCTGCGAACAACCTTGTTCTGCATCTGCTGCGCTTCGGTCAGAAGCGTCGTTTGCTCGACAACCACTGCATGTGATCAGAACGAAAGTCCATTAGAACTCATCGGCATACCAGACAGCACGACGCAGGCACGTTGCGTGTACCAGCTTGATACGGTTTCTGTCCTAACTCCCTCAAGCCTCGCAGCACCTGCAGACACGATTGTCAGACAGCAAGCACGTGACCAACATCCAGACAAACGGCAGATCAAATCCACGAACCCGCTTGATGTTCCCTGCTTGCACGTCGCTCAGCAGCTTGGGTCCTCCCCCCATGCAATCCGGGTCCAGCACCACGAGGAATATCGCTCCAGAGCGC
>ENA-ORBV01013978-ORBV01013978.1-microbial-mat-metagenome-genome-assembly--contig:-NODE-13978-length-12100-cov-4.217333_pt1 | contig 12100 bp, 7 predicted proteins | sample MGYA00237777_ERZ505514 | MGnify/ENA primary metagenome ERZ505514 (study PRJEB26160, sample SAMN06269048) | microbial mat metagenome | isolation source: Oligotrophic lake microbial mat | place... | reverse complement strand
GAGCAGGCGCGCTGCCGTGTTGTCTTCGCTCAAGATCAAGTGCGAATCGGCTTCGCTGCACTGCAGGGCGATGCGCACCGCCATCTGCCCCAGCGTGCTGCGGGCGAGCGAATAGGCCCCGGCCAGCGTTTGCGATCCCAAGAGCACGTGAATTCCAAACGCCCGCCCTTGCCGCACCAACCGATCCAAGAGCAATGTCGCTTGTTGCGAAACGCGGTCATCTTCAGTGAAGAATTCCTGGAATTCGTCGATGAGCAGCATGATCCGCGGCAACGGCGGCATGCCGGGAATAGCGCGGTAACCGGCCAAATCCTGTTTGCCGTGCAGACGAAAGAGTTCGCCGCGGGCTTGCATCTCGGCATCGAGCCGGGCCAGGGCGCTCAAGCCGAATTCGCGCTCGCTCTCGATGGCGATCACCCGCGCATGCGGCAGCCGCGCGGTGGCGTAGCACTTGAACTCCACGCCCTTCTTGAAATCGATGAGGTAAAACTCGACCTGCTCGGGACTGCACGCGAGCGCGAGGTTGGTGATGATGACGTGGAAGAGCGTCGATTTGCCCGAGCCGGTGCGGCCGGCGATGAGGGCGTGCTGGGCAGTGCCTCGTCCGAGGGTCAGCCGCTGCAACTTGCGAGCACCCGCCCGGCCGATGGGCACCGAGAGTTCCAAGGACGAATCGCCCGTCCACTCGCGGTCGGGAGGCGGGGCGACGGTGTCAAAGGGAACCTGGACGCGGCCGGATTCTTTGGCGGCCGCGCCGACCTTTGAGAGGAGTTCGGTAAAGCGGTCCTCGGCGGGGGGTTCATCGAGGTTCAGTTCGAGGCCGCGGAAGGGTTCAAGGTCGATGCCGGGGCGTTCGTTAAGGACGATCGGCAGGGCCGTACGTTCGATTTCGACCATGGGGATCTGGGACGGGCTGCGGGCGGAGATGTCGGCGGCGGCTATTTCCGGAGAGGTCGCAAGGAGGGCTCCTGCGGGCGGCGCCTCTGCGGTTTGCTCGGTCGCGGCGGGCGGGATCTCTGTGGCCTTCGGAGAGCAGGCGGCGAGCGCCAACAGGACCAGCCCCAATGCGGCGCGCGCGAACATGCTATCTCTTTCGTCCAATTATGTCGGCGGAGATTATCTGCGACGCGAGGGCCGGCAAGCTCTTTCGCGGGCAGGGCTGATACGCACGCGCCGCCGGCGCAGCAGGCCTGCGGAATTGTCGTTGGCATTGGATGTTCTGCACGCGAACGACGCGGGGTCCTGTCGTTCAGGCAGGCGGTACGTCGGGCGGCCAAGGTTGCTCATCGCCCGGCAACGGAATCCAGCTGGTCTCGCCAGTCGGCTGGGAAAACCATGAGCCCTTGAACCCCGCCGCGATCGATGCGCGCCAGTTCGCTTCCGCTTTGGCGAGGCGCTCCTTCGAACTCGAAACGAAATTCCAGCGGAGATGGCGAGGAGCGTCCAGCGGGTCACCGCCGGCGATCATGATGCGGGTGGCGGGCGCCAGCCGCACGACGCAGGGGCCGGGCTTGAGGACAGCCATCCTGGCTTCGGAAACAGCCAGGCCGTCTATCTCGCAGGAACCACTGACCACATAGACGCAACGCTCGGCAGCATCAGGGACAGCGATATCCGCGCCGGTCTTCGATTCCAGAATGAGTTGGCAGATGCCCGACGGGAAATCCACAGGCGAGGCATGGCCAAAGGCGGAGCCGGCGATCAGGACGCCTGTTGCCCCGGGAAGGTCGAGTTTCGGCAGCGTGTCGGCGGAGTAGTGCCGAAACGCCGGTTCCTGCTCCTCGTGAGAAAGCGGCAGGGCGACCCAGGTTTGGATGGCTTCGATGCGGTGGCCTGCGGCTCGCTCGGCTGGCGGCGTGCGCTCGGAGTGCGTGATGCCGCGTCCCGAGGTCATCCAGTTGACGGCTCCCGGACGGATGGTCTGTACAGTGCCGAGACTGTCGCGATGATCGAGCGCGCCTTCAAACAGCCATGTCACGGTGGCAAGGCCGATATGCGGGTGCGAGCGGACGTCCAGACCCTGACCCGGAGAAAACACCGCAGGTCCAAGATGATCGAAGAAGACAAAGGGTCCGACATTCCGGCGTTTGGCGTCGGGCAGGGCGCGGCGCACGCCGAAGCCGCCGATGTCGCGCGAGCGTGGAGCGATGACGAGGGCCACGGCGTTGGTCATGCGGGTTGTACTCCGAGATCGGCCGGATGATCCTGGCGAGTATGGACGAGGTCTGGCGAGGAGGCGACGGGATGAGGAGCGGAGATCCTGCTTTTTCCTCCACCGGTCGAAGGCTGGGGGAGGCGCACCTCCGCCTCATGGCGGCGAAACGGAGGGGGCCAACCGCATCGGGGCTTGCCGTTCTTGTTCTGGTCATGGCGGTCCTGGTCGCCTGCGCGCCTGTCCAGCAAGGCGCCTTCCGGCCGACGCAGCTCGTGACCGCAGGTTTCTCAGAAGGCTGGTTCGAGACGTTCGACGGCGCCAGACTGGGCCTGAATGTCTGGCGGCCGGACACCGCGCAAGGCGGGGCGGCTGACGGCGCCGAAACGGTCATCGTCGCGGTTCATGGCATGAACGACTATGCCGGCGCATTCAACGGAGCGGGAGGCTGGTGGGCCAAGCGCGGCGCGACGGTCTACGCCTATGATCAGCGCGGGTTTGGACGCTCTCCCAACAGCGGCATCTGGCCCGAGCATGAGCTGATGCGACAGGATTTGCGGACCGCTGTCGAGGTTGCGCGTCGGTTGCATCCGGACGCCCGGATCGCCGTGGTCGGGGAGTCGATGGGCGCCTCCGTCGCCGTGACGGCTTTCGCCTCGGAGAAGCCGCCCAGGGCCGACGCTCTCGTGTTGTCTGGGCCAGGCCTGCGCGGCTGGGGCGTGCTTCCCGTGCTCTACCGGGTGAGCCTGTGGGCGAGCGCCCATGTGCGGCCAGACTGGGTCGTGGTTCCGCCAAAAGGCGTGCGGATTACGCCGACAGACAATCGCGCCAAGCTGATCGAGATGTGGAACGATCCCTATGTCCAGAAAACCAACCGGATCGACAGCGTCTATGGCGTCGTCTCGATTATGGAAGAGGCGGATCAGACGATCGGACGCCTGCCGCAGGACACACCGACGCTGCTGCTGTATGGCGCGCGGGACGAGGTCATCCCTGAAGACGGCCTGCGGCGGGCCGCCGCGCGACTGCCGATGCACGTGCAAACGGCCTATTACGCCAACGGCTATCACATGTTGATGAACGACCTTCAGGCCGAAACAGTGTGGGCGGATGTGCTGGCGTTCGCGCGGTCGCCAGGCTCGCCCCTGCCCTCGACGGCGCCGCCACTTCCATGGAGTCCGAAGAGGCTGGAGGCGGCCCGGTGAATTTGAAGGGCGTTTCTGCCTTCGATATTAACCAAGCTCGCCTAGGATTGTCTGCTGAATTGGCGGAAGGCGCGCGCTCGAAACGATGCTGGGGCAGGTCAAAAAACTGATCGAACCTGTCGCCGGCAACGACGTTGCCGGGCGGTTTGGCGCGTGGTGGAACGGGCGGGAGTATGTCGCGCCGCAAGCAGAGACTATTGAAGAGGCGGGCGCCACGTCCGTCGATGCGGTTGTCGCCATCGCGGCCGTTGCTCCGCAGATCGACTCCAGTCCTCCCGCGCCCGCGCCAATGCGTCGGATACTGGACGGAGCGGCGGCCGGCAGGCCTGCATCGATCGCGACTGTCGATGGCCGGCTGAGAGCCCTCGCTACGCTCTGGGGCGCGCAAAGGTTCGCGCCGGGTTCGCCAAGTCTGGATGCACGAATTCTGGATACGGTTTTCGAAGGGGCGCGGAAGCCGGGCGAGCTCGGCTTCATCGGAGCCGATGGGGCGCTGCTGAACGCTTGTCGGGCGCGAACCGAGCGCGTTATCCGGGCCGTCGAATGGCGGGGCGGGTGTGTCGATGTCCTTCGCGAACTCGCGTCTGGCGTCGATGTCCTCTGCGAGCGGCCGGTGTCGCTGGCGTCGAAAGGAGTCGAACGCATTCTGAGCGCCGCCGCTCGTGCGGGTCGCAAGGTCTTGGTAGGCAACAACCATCGCTTCCGCAGCGACGTGCAGGCGCTGGTGGGTTTTCTGGGTGGTGGAGAACTGGGCAAACTGCACGGAATGCGTGCTGGGTCGTATCACCCGCGCGGAAAAATCGAGGGGTGGCGGCTGAGCCGACAGGAGGCCGGAGGAGGCGCGCTCCTGGAGCAGGGCTTTCCGCTCATCGATCTTGCCATGTGGCTGGCCGATTTTCCCGTGCCCGAGCGGGTGTGGGCGCACGTCGATCGTCCCCGCGGCGCGAATGCGGTGGAGGAGTCGGCGTTCGTGGCTATCGAATGTGGCAACGGCGTCTCGTTCACCTTCGATACTTCGTGGGCCTATGTGGGGCAGGACGAACGCTGGTGGTTCGAGACGCTGAATGCGCGTGGGAGCTCGCGTCTCGCGCCGTTGCGCGTGGTCAAGGAGCTCAATGGGAAGGCGGTCGACGTCTCACCCACGGGAGCCGCAGCGCGGGAGAGTGCATTCATTCAGTCGTATCGCGCCGAACTGAATCACTTCGTATCCGTAGTTCGCGGCGAAGTGGCGTACGAGCCACCCACCGACCAGGTCATGGTGCATCGCATTCTCGAGGCAGCCTACAAGTCTGCCGAGGAAGGAAAGGAAGTGCGACTGTGAACCGGCTGCGCAGGGAAGGCGCGCGCGCAATCGGCGCCGGACGCCTATCACTCGTTCGCATCTGGTTATGGGTGCTGCTCGCCCTCTCACTCTGCCTCGGCGTCTCGGCGAATGCGCAGCAGGCAGAACCAGGCAGCGAGCTCCAGGTGTACCTCATGACCATGGGCCAGGGCGACCTCGTATGGGAGCGCTTCGGGCACAATGCGTTAGGCATCCGCGACGCGTCCACCGGGACCGACATCGTCTATAACTGGGGCACCTTCTCCTTCGAACAAGAAGGATTTCTCCCGCGATTCCTCCGCGGCGAGATGCTCTACTGGATGGCGCCCTACGACGCGGTGCAAACGCTCATGGCGTATGAGCAGATGAACCGCTCGGTCACCGTGCAGGAGCTTCATCTCACCCCCACCCAACGGTTGGAGATCAAACGTTTCGTCGAGTGGAATCAGCGCGACGAGAACAAGTTCTACCGCTACGACTACTATCTCGACAACTGTTCCACCCGCGTGCGCGACGTCATCGATCGAGCCACCGGCGGCGCGGTACGACGGGTCGCCGAGTCGCAGATGACGACCATGACGTTTCGCGACCACTCGCTGCGACTCATGGACGGAATGTTCTGGTCGCGTACCGGCATCGATCTCGGATTGGGTCACCCCACCGACCGCCCGATCACCTCCTGGGAAGCGATGTTCATTCCCATGGAGGTGCAGCGACGGCTGCGCGACATCACAATCAAGGATGGGTCGGGCGCCGACGTGCCGCTGGTGTCATCGGAGAAGGTGCTGTTCACATCGTCGCGGCCCCCCGAGCGCATGGAGGCGTCCAGCCAGGTGGGAGTCTTTCTGCTCGCCGGACTGGCCTTCGCGGCAGTGAGCGTCGCGTTAGGCTACAAGCTACGCGGACGCATATTCTCTACCGGACTCGTATCACTCTGGAGCCTTGTGGCTGGCGTTGTCGGACTCCTGCTCCTCCTGCTCTGGACCGTCACACAGCATTCGGCCGCCCACGCCAACCAGAATCTCTTCTTCGTCAACCCCCTCTGGCTTGGGGTCGCACTACTGGCTCCCTTGGCCCCACTCGCACGACGCTCGCGGGACGCACTGCTCCTCATGGTCCGCATCTGCGTCGGGCTCACCGTAGTGGGTGCCGTCGTGGCGCTCACGCCGTGGGGGCAGCCGTCGGGGGCGATTGCCGCGTTCGCAATTCCCGTGAACATCGGCGCCTACCTGCTGGTCCTGCGCGTGGTGTATCTGGCCCAGCAGAAGGCAGCGCCGTCGGCGTGAACTCCGCTACATGAGCGCCTCCGTCGGCAGTTCCTCCGTCGGCAGCTCCTCCATCGGCAGCTCCTCCGTCGGCAGCTCCTCCGTCGGCAGCTCCTCCGTCGGCATAGACGTGGGCGGAACCTTCACCGACCTTGTCTCCGTATCGTTAGTCGATGGTTCGGTGACCAGCGGAAAGGTGCTGAGCACGCCGAGCGACCAGAGTGTGGGCGTCGAGCAGGCATTGCGCACGCTCGCGCCATCGGCACACGACGTCACCCGCATCGTGCACGGCACGACCGTGGTTACAAATATGCTGCTCGAGCGGCGCGGCGCCCGGGTGGTGTTGTGTGCCACCCGAGGCGCCACCGACCTGCTCGAGTTGCGGCGACAGGAGCGGGCATCCCTCTACGACCTGTCGGCGCAGCATCCCGCGCCTCTGGTCGATGCCGATTCGGTGGTGGCAGTGGATGAGCGCATCGCCCCGGAAGGAATAGTGCGTGAACTGTCCAACGACGAGATGCATCGCGTGGCCGACACCGTGGCCGCGATGGCGCCCGAGATCGTCGCCATCTCGCTCCTGCACGCCTATGCAAACGCGTCGCACGAGCGCGCGCTCTCGGCGGTCATCGCCGCCCATCTTCCTGGCGTCGACGTGGTGCTCTCGTCGCATGTGCTTCCGGAGATTCGCGAATACGAGCGCACCACGACGACGGTGTGCGAGGCGTACGCACGCCCGGGTGTACGACGGTATCTCGACAATCTCTCGGGACGCTTGGCGGCGCTCGGCATGCCGGCGCCCGGCGTCGTGTCTTCAAACGGAGGAATGCGCGATGCCACTGACGCGGCGCAGCACGCGGCGTCACTCGCCCTCTCTGGGCCGGCGGGAGGGGTGGCCGGCGCCGCGCTCGTGGCGCGCCTGGCAGGCTTCGGTCGCGCCCTCTCCATCGACATCGGCGGTACCAGCGCCGACGTCGGACTCATTCTCGACGGCCAACCGCTGGTGGAAGCGGGGGGCTCCGTAGCCGGTGTTCCGATCGCCTTGCCGCGCGTGCTGGTGGAGACGGTGTCGGCGGGGGGCGGATCGTTAGGATGGGTGGACGACGGCGGCGCGCTTCGGGTGGGGCCGCGGAGCGCCGGCGCGGTACCGGGGCCGGTCGCCTTCGCTCGCGGTGGGACGCAGGCCACCGTCACCGATGCCCATGTATCGTTAGGCAACATCCGCGCCGACAGAATGGGAGCCGATGTGCGCCTCGACACCGAGGGAGCGCGCTCTGCCGTCGGTCGCTTGGCGGAGAAGCTGGGTGCGTCGGTCGAACGCACCGCGCAGGCCATGATCGCCACCGCGAACGCCGAGATGGCGCGCGCGCTGCGTCGGGTGAGCGTAGAGCGGGGCATCGATCCCCGGGGCTGCGTGCTGGTGGCTTTCGGTGGGGGTGGGCCGCTGCATGCCTGCGCCCTCGCCGAGCGGCTGGGTATGACCCGGGTGCTCGTGCCGCCGCACGCTGGAGTGCTCTCGGCGTTAGGTCTGGCCGTGGCGCCAGAGCGGCGCATGGCGCTGGCGAGTGTGATGAAGGCATGCACCACGCTCGACGCGGTGACGCTGTCGGATATCGCCGCGGAAGTGGCCTCGCGCGCCGGACGGGTGGGCCAGGCGGAATGGATCGCACGCGCGCGCTATCGCGGGCAGGGGCATGAACTCGAGATACCGTTCGCACCAGGCGACGATGGCGCGAACATCGCGCACCGATTCGCCGAAGCGCATGAGGCGCGATACGGCTTCACGCTGAAGGTGGGCACCGAAGTTGTGAGCGTACGGTGTACGCGCTCGTCCGCCCCCCCGCTGGTGGTTCTTGCCCGTCGTGGACCTAACGAGTGGGACGCGGCACACGGGCGTGATAGCGGCGGAAGGCTGGACGCCATCGTGCGAGGGCCTCACGTCGTGGCCCTGCCCGATGCCACCATGCTGGTCGCCGAGGGGTGGACGGCGCGCGCGCTCGAGATGGGAGGGTGGATGCTGGAGCGTGACGCGTGAGATGTGCACGTTCATCCCAGGCTGAGTCCACGGTCAGCCCACGGTTAGCGCACGGTGAGCGCACGGTGAGCGCACGGTGAGCGCACGGTGAGCGCACGGTGAGCGCACGGTTAGCCCACTATGAGACTACCATGAGCCCGCAATGAGCACCTTCGATCCGCTCGCCCTCACCGTCTTCTCCAACGCGGTGGCCATGATCGCCGAGGAAATGGGAACGGTGCTGGAGCGGGGCGCGCTCTCACCGAATATCAGGGAACGACGCGACGCCTCGTCGGCCCTCTTCGACGCGGCGGGGCGCATGATATCCCAGGCCGCGCACATTCCGGTGCATCTGGGTGCCATGCCGGAGGCGGTGCGCGCCGTTCGCGAGCGGGCGCCTAACGCGGGTGACGTCTTCCTGCTCAACGACCCGTACCGCGGCGGATCGCACCTGCCCGATCTCACCATGGTCGAAGCCATCGGCGAAGCGGGACAGATAGTCGGCTACGCCGCCGTTCGTGCGCATCATGCCGACGTGGGCGGCGTATCGCCCGGCAGCATGCCGCGTGGCGCCACCGAACTGGTACAGGAGGGCATCATTGTGCCGCCGGTCCGTATCGCGCGAGGCGATGAGTGGAACGAGGAGCTGCTTTCGTTCCTGCTGGCCAATGTTCGCACGCCAGACGAGCGCCTGGGCGACCTGAGGGCACAGCGCGCCGCCTGTGCTGCCGGTCGCGATGGCTGGCTGGTGCTTCGTTCGCGCGAAGGGGGCGCCATGATCGAGGCGGCGAGCGGAGCGCTGCTTGACTACACCGAACGGCGCACGAGGGCGCGCATCGCCCTGTTGGGCGCCGTGAGCGGCTCGGCGCGCGATGCCCTCGAAGGCGACGGCGTCACCGACGACGATGTGGCGGTCGTCGTTCGGTTGGACGCGTTAGGCGACCGACTGCGACTCGACTTCACGGGCACCTCGCCCATGGTGGCGGGCAACGTGAATGCGCCCTTTGCCGTGACGAGGGCGGCCGCCGTCTTCGTACTGCGCACCCTGCTCGATGACGACGTTCCCACCAACGATGGCATCGCCCGGGCCATCGAGTTCGTGGTGCCGGAAGGCTCGGCCATCAATGCGCGCTGGCCGGCGGCGGTGGCGGCTGGCAATGTGGAAATGTCGCAGCGGGTGACCGACACCCTCTTCTCCGCTCTCGCCGATGCCGGCGTCGACGTGCCGGCCCAGGGGCAGGGGACGATGAACAACATCACCTTCGGAGGGCTCGGCTGGACCTTCTACGAAACGTTAGGCGGAGGGCAGGGTGGGGCGTCGCGCGGTCCGGGCCCCAGTGCGGTCCACGTGGGAATGAGCAATACGCGCAACACGCCCATCGAGGCGCTGGAGCAGTCCTATCCCCTGCGCATCGACGAATATGCGATACGAAGGGGTTCGGGCGGAACCGGCGCGCACGCCGGTGGCGACGGCGTCGTTAGGCGCTATCGGGTTCTGGAGCGCTGCAGTGTCACGCTCGTTACCGAACGACGGCGCCATGCTCCACAGGGCGCAGCCGGTGGTGGGTGTGGGGCGCTTGGGCGCAACCTGTTGAATGGTGAACCGATTCCCGCCAAGTGCCGCCTCGACCTCATGCCGGGCGATGTCATCAGCGTGCTGACACCTGGCGGCGGTGGTTGGGGACGGGCAACCGAGCGCTAGATTTCGCTCATGCGTCTTCTGCCATTTCTCGCCGTCTGCTGTTGCGTCCCGTTCCTTGGCCCCCGTGCGCAGGAGGGCACCGAACACACCGGACGCGGAGCCCCCACGGTTCGCCTTCCTCTCGCCGCCGACGCCATCACGATCGACGCCGAGCTCTCCGAACTGGCCTGGGCCACGGCCGTCCGCCTCACCGGTTTCTCTCAGTATCTCCCGGTCGATCAGCGCGCCGCCGTCGAGGCCACCGAAGTCCGCCTCTTCTACACCCCCAAGGCGCTGTACGTTGGCATCGTGGCCACGGCGAGCGATCCGTCATCGGTGCGTGCCACCCTCTCCAAACGCGACAACATCGGGAATGACGACCGGGTCACGGTCTATCTCGACACCTTCAACGACCGGCGCCGCGCCTTTTTCTTCGGGGCCAACCCGTTAGGCGTGCAGGTAGATGGGGTACGGACCGAAGGGGCGGTGAGTGCGGGCAACATGTTTGGCGGAAGCGTGGACCTCAATCCCGACTTCCGATACGATACCAAGGGGCGCATCACCCCCACCGGATACATCATCGAGATGCGGATCCCCTTCAAGAGCCTGCGCTTTCCGAATGGCGAGCAGCACTGGGGCGTGCAGGTGGTGCGCGACATCCCGAGCCGTGGAGCGCAGGACACCTGGACCGACGCGCGGCGCGGGGCGGCGTCCCTCCTTGCGCAGTCCGGCGTGCTCGATGGCATGGAAAACATCGAGCGCGGCGTCGTCACCGACATCCAGCCCTTTATGACCGAGGCTGTTGCCGGCCGGCGCGACGAAGCCACGGGTCAGTTTGCCAGGGATAACGGCACGTTCGACGCCGGCGTCAACGTCCGGTTGGGCTTTCCGTTGTTAGCCATCGAGGGCACCATCAACCCGGACTTCTCCCAGGTGGAGTCGGACGCGGGGCTCGTCACCGTCAACGAACGCTTCACCCTCTTTCTTCCGGAACGGCGCCCCTTTTTCCTCGAAGGCATCGAGCTCTTCGCCACGCCCAACCAGCTCGTGTACTCGCGGCGCATCGCCAATCCTGTCGCCGGAGCCAAACTCACCGGAAAGTTCGGCCGATTCGGCGTCGCGTATCTCTCCGCTCTGGACGAGGCGCAGGGAACGAATGCCCTCTTCAACATCGCGCGATTCCGTACGGACTACGGCGGCAACTCGGTCGTGGCGCTCACCGTCACCGATCGGAGGGGGGGTGGCAACACGAATACGGTGGTCGCCGTCGACAACCGCTACGTCTTCCGCAACATGTACTACCTGGAGACGCAGGTGGGACAATCGCTCACCTCGGCCGGGGGTGGACCGGTCCGGAGCGCGCCCGTCTGGAAGGTCGAGACCGATCGCACCGGCCGCACGTTCGGCTATAACTACCAGTTCTACGGCATCGGCGACCGCTTCCTGACCGAGGCCGGATTTGTTCCGAGAGTGGGCTACCAGTATGCGCACGGCTTCAATCGCATTGCGCTGTTAGGGTCCCCCGCCTCGTTGATACAGAACTTCACGATCTTCGGCGGCCCCACTCGCTTGTGGCGCTATGGTTCACTGTCGCGCGATGCCCAGCTCGAGGGCCGAGAGGAGATCACGACCTTCATCACCCTGCGCCGCGGGTGGTTGCTGAGCCAGAGCGTCAAGCGCCAGTTCTTCGTGGTCGATCCCACGGTCGCGTCAGGCATTCAGGTTCCCAGTATCGAAGGCGATCTGGTGCCGTGGGCACCGAGCGCGCGACTCTCAAACCTCTGGACGGGCAGTGTCTCCGTCACGACACCCGTGTTCGGAAAGTTCAATGCATCGGCAAGTGTGCTCAGCGGGCAGGTGCCGATCTTCGTGGAAGCGATCCCTGGGCGCGAATTGAGAGCGAGCGCCTCGTTATTGGTGCGCCCTTCGGCTGGCACGCGGGTAGAGGCCACACTCACCAATTCGCGTATAACCCGCGCCGTAGACGGATCGTTATTCGCCCGTGTGACCATCCCGAGAATCAAGGCCGAGTTTCAGCCGACGCGGGCCCTCTTTTTCCGCGTGGTGTCGTTGTACCGCGCCGATCGCGTGGCGGCCCTTCGGCATCCCGTCACACTCCTGCCGCTCTTCAACCCTGCCGGGCGCCCGATAACGGCCAGCGACCGTCGATCGATCCGCAGCGACTGGTTGGTGCAGTACGAACCATCACCCGGCACGACGGCCTTTGTCGGCTACGGCGATGGATGGCGGTCACCAAGTCTCGAGACTGACACCGACCTGCGGCGCGAGGCCGACGGCTTCTTTCTCAAGGTGGCGTACCTCTTCCGGCGTTAGGCAGCCAACCCCTCAACGGCCGAGTCGCACCATGGCCCGGAGTCCGCTCACCAGCTAGTGTCCGTCCTGAAACACGGGAATTGCGCGCGCGTCACGGCGTTTTTTGTTCGCCAACGGCATGAATGCGCGAG
>ENA-ORBV01013977-ORBV01013977.1-microbial-mat-metagenome-genome-assembly--contig:-NODE-13977-length-12100-cov-4.367961_pt1 | contig 12100 bp, 8 predicted proteins | sample MGYA00237777_ERZ505514 | MGnify/ENA primary metagenome ERZ505514 (study PRJEB26160, sample SAMN06269048) | microbial mat metagenome | isolation source: Oligotrophic lake microbial mat | place... | reverse complement strand
AACGGCGGGCATACGGCGGCGACCGCGAGGCAAAATAACGCTCCGCGTCTCAACAGGGCGGGACGCGCCAGATTCATTTCTCAACCTCCACCGCCAGATGTCCGATGGCTTTATGGCCGAATTCATTCTCGCGCTCCACCGTGACAATATACGTGCCGGGCCGGGCGAAGCGGTGCGTGGTGACGGCGTAACCATCCTTGGCCAGTTGCTTGACGTTGCCGTCGGACTTCACCGTGACCGCCGCCGAACTGTCGCCAAAATCCCACGACTCGCTGCCGTGAGTCGTGCGAAAGCTGCGGACTTTGAACGTCACGGGAGCTCCGGACTTGATTCCCATCGTCGGCGCATAGGTGGGATGAATGGCGGGCGGCAGTTTATCCAGATTCGCGGAGTCAATTACCTGCACGATGGCGAAATCGTACGCCACATTGCCGCGCGCATCGGTCACTTTCAGCACTTCGCTATAGGCGCCCGGCTTGCGGTAGACGCGCTCGATCGTGGCCCCACTGGCCTGCTGACCGTCAAAAAAGGTCCAGTCATATTTCACGATCTTCCCGACCTCGGACCACGACTTGGTCGCGTCCAGGATGAGCTTCTCACCCACGGTCACAAAGTGATGCGGGCGCGCAACCGCCACAATCTTCGGCTGGTATTCTTTGCGATAGGATTCCCAAGCATACGCGTAGGCCTCCTCCGTGCCCCACCGGCCGGAAGGCTGCCGGCTCACAATGCCAAAGTGCAAATGGCTCCAGCCGCCGCTTCCGCCCTCTTTCCCCAGCACGCCCACTTTCTGCCCGCGCTTCACCGTTTTGCCCGGCTGGATGGCCGGATCGATCGACTCCATATGGCTGTACCGATAGTACCAACCGCGATCGTCGAGCAGATAGACGACATCGTAGCGCGGACGCGCCGGCGTGTTTTCATAACCCGGCAGAGTCTTGTTCGCGGCGGAGACCACGAGTCCGTCGGTCGCCGCCACGATCTCGATCAAGCCCTCGCAGCCGCCGAAATCGAGGTCGTTGTGGTAGTAAATTTTCTTGCGCTGGGGCTGGTCGCTGCCGTCGACATACGTCGGGTCATTCCCCATCTGCGTGCTCGTGGCGAACCACTTTTGTTTGAGCGGATAGCCGAACGTGCCCGGCTCCATCAGCGGCGAGCCGGCGGGCCAGAGCCGCAACCGCGCATCCTTTTCCAGCGCCCACGAGTCGCTGCCGGAATTGCTGTTATAGGCCTTCACCATCGAACAGTCGATCTGCACGCCCGCCACGGTGACGGGCAGATGATACGTCGCACAGCCCAGCGTCACCGGCGTGCCATTGACCTCCACGTGCACGCGCGCCGAACGGACCGCCTCGCTCATGGTGTCGCGCTGCACGCTGACACCCACCAGGCGCACGGTTGCCTTCGAGCCGTTGGCGAGCCGGATCTCCTGCGATTCACCCACGTTCAAGTCGGCCACCCGTCCAAGCGGCTGGCGGGTCGGTTCCGGTGGCGCCGCGGCCAGCAGGCGGACCAACGTCAGAGCCACGATCGTCCGCAGCAACCAACGCCGACTAAGGCGGGAGCATGCAGTCGACGTGCGTTCTCCCTCCGAAAACGAAACCACTGAAAGGTGGCCCGCGTTGACCCCAACGCGCGTAAAACGCACCCTGGCAAAAAGCGCGTTGATGCGGCCAGAGGCGCACAAGGGCTTGCTCGCCTTAGGCGAGTCAACGCGCTCCACCGCGACTGCATGGATACGACCGAGACCCGGTCCATTCATGAATGTGCGTGTTTTCATCGTGCTCAAAACCGTCCCTGCAATCCCGCCGCGATGCTCGGATACACCATGCGAACGTTCGCCACCCGGTCCCGGTAACCGCGCCAGTTGTTCACTTCCGGTTCGCGGAAAACATTGTCCCAGTTGAAATACACGCTCGTGCCCTTCCCAAAGTTGTAGGTGAACTTTGCGTTGGTCATGGTCCTCGGCGCCGCGTACGCGAGCAGGGCGGCGTTCGTGGAAACGGTCGTCAAGTAGGTGTCGAGCCAGTTGGTCTGAAGCCGGACCTCGTATTTACCCATGCGATAGTTGAGGGAGATATTGCCGGTGCGCGGCCTGAATCCCGCCACCTTCGTGGTCGCGATTATGCCGCCGTAGTCCCCTTTCGTTTCCAGCTGGGTGTAGTTCATGTTCAGCCCGAACCCGCGCCAGAACCCCGGCAGAAACGTGAACTGCTGCTGGTAGTTCACTTCGAAGCCGCGATAGCGCGCCGAACCCCCGTTCGCCGAGGTCGTGATCGCGTAGCCTTCGTATTGGCCGTCAAACCCATTGCTCGGACCGGTGCCGACAAACCGGCTGCTGTCGGTGTAGATAAAGTCGCTGACTTCCTTCAGAAAGAAACCCATGGATAGAAGTCCGGTGGGCTCGAAGTAATACTCCAGGCTGACGTCGAAGTTGTTTGATCGCTGGGGCTTCAATCCCGCGTTGTTCACCGTCACCCGTTCCCCCGGTTCGTTGACCGTCAAGCTGGGAATGATCGAGGCGATGCCGGGGCGTCCGATACTGGTGGAATAGCTCGTCCGGGTCAGGAGTCCCGAAGCATGCGCATACTTGAAATGAATGCCCGGAAAAACATTGCGGTACTTGCCCTCCGCGTGGGTGCGGGAGCCCCAGTCATAATAGGCGCGGCGCTTGATTTCCTCCTCCGTGAGGGTTCCCACGAACGCCGCGCGGCGGGCCGCTTCCGCCGGATTGACCGACTTGTTCACGGGGCCGTTGCCCATCGTCTCCGTTTCCTCGACGCGCAGGCCTGCCAGGATCCCCAGACGCCGGGATATCTGCACATTACCCATGACATAGGCGCTCGCGATGGACTCCCGCATATCCTGCAGGCTTTGCAGCCGCTGGACGTAAAGGTAGCTAATGTCCTCCGGCCACTGCGCGGGATTATCCTCCTTGTGCTGGGCCACGCCGAGGATATCGACCCACGGCGCCTGGCGCTGCCCGCTGATGGTCTCGTTCACCCATGAACTCTTGTCCGCAAATTGGCTCAGGGGGCCGGGACCGGTGTACGTGTAGCGGTGCTGTTTGTTGTCCCGCTCGCGACGCTGCTGCTGGTACTGAATGCCGGTTTTCACATAGGTGGGCACGGCGAGCTCGATGTTCTTCTTCAGGTTGAAACGGCCCTCGGTGATGATCGCATCCGCACTATTGTGATTCTGGGTCATTACCATCGTCCGATAGCTGTTCAGGTCGTAGGCGTCGCGCCCCGCCGTCTGGGTGATAATGGGCCAGGAAGGATCCCGGCGCCGATCGACGATGTAGCCAATATCGGTGAGGCCGCTGATGGTGATGGTCCCCTTGGGCCGGCCGGGAAACCCCCGCTCGAACGGGGCATAATACTGATAACCGTTCGACTGGGATACGGTGGCGCTATAATCGATGAGCAGGTCGCTGAGGGTGTGCACCACCCTGAGCTGCGAGCGGTAGTTGTTGCTCACATTGTCGTAGGCGGTCTCGGTGATCTGGGAGAGGGTCGCGACATTGGGCAGCGCCTCGGAATAGTTTTCATTATAGCCTGGAGCGAAGCGGGCGACGGTGTCCCCGGTCTGGAAAAGGTGCGTCCGGGTTTCGGGGTTCTCGTGATACAGATTGTGCACTCCGGTCAAAGAGATGACGGTGCGGTCGCTCAGTTTGTATTCCAGTTTGAGATTCATGTTGCGCCGCGTGTGGGGACCGGCTGCGGCCGTGACCCTTTCGCTCACGTTGCGGATATAGGCCGGACGGTTCAGGGTTGACTGATAATTGAAAATCGAATCCTCCGAGCCGCCAAACTGGGTGTTGCGGGAGAAGCTGAACGAGACCCCGAGATTTCTGTTTTTACCCAAGACATCCGAATAGGTGAAACCCACAGAGGGAGAAATTCCTTTGATCGGTTCCTGGTACCACCGTTTCTGGGGTTCGGCCCGGCCTCCAATCCGGCCGAGCTTGTGCACGAGCCCGATAGTATAGGTGAAAACCCGGGGATTGGCTCGGCTGAAGGCGGTGCGGGTGACCATGTTGATACTGCCGCCGATCGAACTGGCCGGCATGTCCGGCGTCGGGGCTTTGGTCACTTCGATGCTTTCGACCATGGACAGCGAGGCCTGCAGAAAATCGAAAAAACGGTTGGTGCCCGAGGAGTTCGTGTTGGCCATCTGCACGCCGTCCATTTCCACGGTGTTCAGGCTCGAGCTGATCCCGCGCACCATCACCTCGCGCACCAATCCGGCGTCGCTGATGATGTTCAACCCGGGCAGTCGCTGCAAAAACGCGCCGACGTTGTCCTCGGTGGCGGTGCCAAAGGCGTCGCCGGCCACGACGTTCTTCACGTTCGCCGCCTGGCGCTGGCGGGTGATGGCCAAGGCGCTTCCCTCGCGCTCCCCTTCCACGACCAGAGCCTCCAGTTTATAGATGTCGGAGGTGAGGCCGACATTCTCGATCCGCGACTGACCGGCCGCCACGGTGACGGCGATGGATTGCCGCGCGAGCCCGGTGTAGGAAACGTCCAACGTTACAGCGCCCGGCGGAGCTACGATCACGTACCGCCCCTCGCGATCAGCCACCGCCTGGCGGCCCGCCCCCCGCACTTCGACCCGGGCCCCTTCAAGATAAGCGCCGGTCGCCGCGTTGGAAATTTGGCCCGAGATAGTTCCGTTTTGCTGGGACACCACCTCGCCGAGCCTGCCGTCCGCGGCGTTCAGGGCGTGAGGCGCTGCCAGCGCAAAGACGGACGAGAAACATAGCAGGGCAAGAGGGGGCTTTCGTTTCATGGTGTTTGTTGGTTCACTGAACGCTTGGGGTGCGGATTACGGTGAAAGAAGACGCGTGGGGCAGACACTGACTGATAGGAAATCCGATTTTCAGGGGTCGGTCCGGGAGGGGTTTAAGGGGAGGGGGCAAAGTCATGAAATCGGACGCCCTTAGCCCCCAAGGGGAAACTAGGCGCAAAAGCCGTCGCACGCTCAGCAGGTCGGTATCCTGCCCCGCTATTGGCCAGATTCGAGGCCGAATTTACCTGAAGGAGAAGGGTTTTCTTGCCAGACCGTCACGGACCGAAGCAATTCTCCGGCCCACTCGCCGTCAACCGGCGAGTTGAAATTTCACCCGTGGTGCGTCGGGTGTAATCGAAAGTGAGGTCAGTCCGCGGTGGCACGGACATTCCTGTCTGTGGCTTGGACTCCTGCCCGGCGCTCAAGGCACACCGGCAGGGCGATCAAGCCACACAGGCAGGAATGCCTGTGCCACCACGCCGGCCTTTATTAGCGCTCATCAGTGGTTACTCGTTTTTAGGAATTTCGGATAATTCCAATCAATCGCGATCGGGATGCCGGATATCTTTTCCTTCGTAGAGGTAGACCACGTCTTCGGCGATGTTGGTGGCGTGGTCGGCGATGCGCTCGAGGGCATTTCCGACTCCAATCAGGAGTAGACAGCTGGGTATGGTGGAGGGACGTTCAATCATAAAACTCGACAGCTCACGATGCAGTTGATCGTTGAGTTCGTCGACGCTGGTAACGTCCGGCAACAGGTCACGGGCACGGTCCGGACGCTGGTCGATGAATGCCCCGATGGCAGCGTTGAGCATCTGCCGTGAGATGGTGGCCATCAGCGGTAAATCGATATAAGGCTTCAGCGGCGCATCCTGATTCAGGGTCCTGGCGCAATAGGCGATCGAAACGGCCTCGTCGCCAATCCGCTCCAGGTTGCGAGAAATCTTCATTGCCACCGTAATGAGGCGCAACTCTCGCGCCAGGGGCGCCATGGCGAGCAACTGCACGCAGAGTTCATCGGCCTCGAGCTCGAAGTGATCGAGGATGGAATCGTCCCGGATCGTCTGATCCGCCAGCTCGTTGTTGCGTTCGACGAGTGCTCGCATGGCCATTACGAGCGCGGTTTCAGCGCGGCTCGCCATGACGAACAGACTTTCCAGCAGACGGGCCCGCAACTGGTCATAGGGTTTGACGACGAGTGTGACCATCGGCGCGGCGGTTTCCGGACTAGGTGGGGCGGCGTGGGCAAGAACATTCATGGTTCGACTAAATTTTCTGCGTTCTCGACGTCAGGAAGGTCCGCGGCGATGGGATGACGTTTCACGAAGTCGTTGAACTGGATCAACTCGAACCTGCCGTCGTCGTGCTCGACGATCGCGGTCAGCGATTCGACCCAATCACCTGAATTCAAGTAATGGATACCATCGACCGAGCGGTCGGCCGCGGTATGAATGTGGCCGCACATCACGCCCACGCAGCCGCGCCGACGCGCAAGTTCGCAGATGTGTTGCTCGAAATTCGAGATGTGGCTGACCGCCTGTTTGACCCGCGCCTTGATGGCCTTGCTCAGCGACCAGTATTCTTTTCCGCGCAGCCGCCGCCAGGCGTTGTAGAGTCGGTTTAGCCCGAGCAGCGCCCGATAGCCCCAATCACCCAGGTGGGCAAGGAAGACAAAATTCCGGGTGACCGTGTCGAACACGTCACCGTGGAGAACGAGGTAATTTCCGCGCGGAGTTTCGTGCACGTAGTCTTCTACAATTTGCAGGTTTTCGAACGCCAGCGGCAGGAAGGTTGACAGGATGTCGTCGTGATTGCCGCGCAGGTACACGACCTGGGTGTCGCGCTTCTCGAGTTTCTTGAGCACGATGCGGACAAAGCGAGTGTGGGCCTTGGTCCAGCTGCCGCCGCGCTGCAGCTGCCAGCCGTCGATGATGTCGCCATTCAGGATCAATTTCTGGCAGTGGACGTGCCGGAGGAAATGGTTCACCTCGTGCACCTTTGAATCGGGAGTGCCGAGATGCACGTCGGAGAGGATGACGGTGCGGACTTTGAGTTTCACGACACGAGGCGGGTGGTCGGTGGGAGGAGCGTGAGCGTGCGCGCCGCGCGCGCCGGTAGCGCTGGGACAATTACGCGGAGGCTTTGCGGTCGCACGTCAACGACGACCCGGGCATCCGTGAGGTGAGTTTCGCCGTCGGTATGGATCAGGCCGCGTTCGCGGCGAGCGATCGTAAAGCGCGGCCCAGGCAGGCGCAGGACGTGCGGGCTGCGGTCCAGATTACCCAGAAACAAGCGCGGCACCAAGGCCGCGGCCTGACCAAGACTGATGGCCCTGATGGCGACGAGATCCAGCTGGCCATCGTCGACCCGGGCGCGAGGCGCAATGCGGGCGTTGTTGCCGTATTGATCGGAATTCGCGATCGTCACGAGGAGTACGTCGAGTGCGACGGAGCGGTTCGCACCGTCGATCACGACGCGCTCGGGTTGCAGTGTGCGCAAAGTATTCCAAGCCACCCGGGCGTACGCTGGCAGGCCGCGGCGGGTGAGCTGGTTGAAACGCCAGCTGACGTTGGCGTCGAGACCCAGGCCCATGGCGTTGACGAACGGATGGCCGTTGGCGGTTCCCGTATCCATGTTAAGGATGCGTGGAGTGGTGCCACTCGCGAGGGCAAGCGCGGCGATAAACGAGCGCGGCAGCCGGAGAAAACGCGCGAGGCCGTTGCCCGAGCCGCAGGGCACCAAGGCAAGTGCCGCAGGGGAGCCAATCAGGCCTTGGGCGATCTCGTTCATCGTACCATCACCGCCGATGGCCACCACGACTTCGCTGCCGCGCTGGACGGCGTGGCGCGTCAGTTCGGTCGCGTGCCCCCGGGCCTCGGTCGTGGCGAGTTCTGCATCGAGGTGGCGGGCGGAAATGAAATCCCGCACGCTGCGCGCGAGTCCGGGATTGCGGCGGTTGTGACCTGAACATGGATTCAGAACGAACAGCGTTCTCATCCAGATGCGGAAAGGGGTACGCTGGCGGTCGACGGCAGCATCGGAACCTCCGGGTTTCCGCGCATGGGCAGCGGGATTGGTTCCTGGAGGCGACCCAGCCGCGCCAGCACTATGCGCGCGATATCAGGGGCGGCCTGAGGACGGGAGAGCGGCTGGAGCGCGCGTCGCCACGCTTGCCAGACGGCGCCGCCGTCGCGGAAGGCGAGTTCGAGCGCGGCCAAAACAGCTCGAGGCGTTTCGGCCAGCGTGCCGATCCGGTGACGCCGCAGCAGCTCGTAGTTGCCTTCTTCCTGGCCCGGCACGATTTGATTTACGATCATCGGACAGCGGGCGGCGAGTGCTTCCTGGGTCGTTGCGCCGCCCGCTTTGCTGACGACAACGTGGTGCGTCTGCAGCAGGGCAGGAATCTCGTCTGTCCAACCCAGAACCCGGGCCACTCCCGCTCCGGGTGGGCGCTGCTGCGCCAATGCGGCAAGTTCGACGCGGAGCGGCTCATTGCGCCCCACCGTGCAGGTGACGTCCCATTCCGGCCGCTGCACGAGCTGCCGGGCAAGTTCGACCGCGGCAGCTGTGCGTGAATTGACGATGTAGAGCACGCGTGGCCGCACGCCGGATGACAGATCGGTTATCGCCGCGGCGGCCGGATGCGTGGAGCCAAACTGCCGGTCGACCGGGAAACCGTGGACGTGCAGTAAACGCCCGGGGATACCCGCCTGGCGGAGGACGGTGGCGGAGTCTTCATTGGGTAGAAACCAACCGTCACAACGGGCCCGCCACCAGAGGGAGTTGATGCTGATCGAATCCGTGACGACGTTGTAGTGCGGGATGGGCGCCTGGCCGGAGCGATGCAGCTGATCCAATAGATAACCATAAACTGGATACGTACTGCAGAGCAACGCCGGCTGCTCCTGGGCGAGGATGCGGGCAAGGGCGCCGCGTTCACGGGCGAGCAAACGCAGCAGGGCGGGGGCCCGGGGCGAGCGGTCGAGCCAGGTATACGCCGCGCGCCAGATGCCCGGCGCGCGATTGATCAGGCCAAGGTAGACGCGACGGGAAAGAGCGTTGCGCCGAGGTCCGGCGAGTTCGAATGCGTCAACCACCCGGGCGGTGCGTTCGCCGCCTTGAGTATTGATCGCCTGCGCCAGGGCGCGCGCGGCTGCATTATGACCTTCGCCGTAGCTGGCAGTGAGAATCAAGATGGGTGTGCTCATACGGATGCCGGTTGGACGGGGGCGGAATGTTTCAGACCGGCGGCCTGGATCAGGTCGGATTCGAAACCAGCGATGACTTTCTCCCACGAGTGTGATTCCACGGCTTGTCGTCCGGCATAACGAAGCTGGGTGCGAAGCATCTCGTCGGAGGCGAGCAACGCGGCGGCCTCAATCAACGCCGATGGTTGATCGCAGGGCACGGCCAGGCCGTTGTGGCCGTGGTGAACAAATTCCCGCGCGGCCGCGTAGTCGAAGCCCGCCACCGCCAGGCCGCTCGCCATCGCCTCGGTGAGAACATTACCGAAGGTTTCGCTCAGGCTGGCATGAATGTAGATGTCGGCCGAGGCGTAGTGTCGGGCGAGTTCCTGCCGCGGAACAAAGCCAGTGAACGTCACGTCGGGCCGCGCTCGCTGCCACTTTTTCCGGAGCGGGCCGTCGCCGACGGCGATAAATCGGCAGCGCGGGTTCGCGCTGCGCATCGCGTCAAAACATTGGAACAGCAGATCGTAGTTTTTCTCCGCGGCCATGCGCCCCGCGTGAATCACGACCGGGTCGTGGTCACCGGCTTGCCATTTCATCCGCAGTTCCTCGGAGCGACGTTTGGGGTGGAATTGCCACGTATCCACGCCTCGGGAGAGGAGCTTCACGTTCGCAAAGCCGAGGCCGCGGAGCTGCTCGCACAGTTCGCGCGTGGGCGCAAATGTCTGTTGAGTACGATTGTGGACGCGACGCAGCCAGGCGAGCACGCCCGATTGAAGGGCTCCGCAACCGTAGTGGCGGGTATAGGCGTGGAAATTGGTGTGAAAACTCGAGGTGACCGGAATGTCCAACGCGCGAGCGGCGGTGATGGCGCTCGCGCCAAGCGGACCTTCCGTGGCGACGTGCACCAAGTCAGGACGTTCCCTCTGCCAGAGTGCCTGCAACTTGCGCCTTGCCGGGAGCCCAAGGCGGAGCATGGAATAGCCTGGAATGGGCAATCCCGCCATGGGCACTTCGATATAGTCCGGGTTGCGCGCGGAAGGGAGGTCGTCGCGCCGGGGACGATATACCGTAATAGCGTGACCACGCCGGCTGAGCTCACGGGTGATAACGCCGAACGTCATGGCGACGCCGTTGATTTCGGGTGGAAAGGTCTCAGTGACGAGCGTGAGGTTCACAGCACTTGCGAATAGCTGGCGCCGATTAAACCCCAGCGATGTCGCGATTGCGTGGCGGGCGCGTTACGAAACCGCAAAGATTACGAGCGTTCTCGGTCGCAAACGGTACCCGGTGCTCCGATTGGGCAGGGGAAGCAGGATTGAAGCTAAATTCCGCAGACGAGGTAACTACTGATGAGCACTAATAAACACTGATCAAATAGATCCAGATCGATGTGATAGACTTTACCTTCACTTAACGGGTGAACGGCCTTCATCGCGCAACTCTGTTTGCATCAGTGGTCATCAGTGAAGATCAGTGGTTCAACTGCGTTTCTTAGGAATACCTCAGCTCCCGCTTTTCCTCCGTCCGAATCACTTTGGTATGGAGCGACGCCACGTTCAGCCCTGGAGTGGCATCTTCATCATGACTCGTTGCTGCTCCTTCTTCATCCCGGCCGCGGTTCTCGTCGCTCTGGCGGCATCCGCGTTGAGTGCGGCCGAAGCAGGTAAACCAGCCGGGCGCTTCGACTACGCTCATCGGGTCGCGGCCGTCACGCGCACTCCGGGACTCGTCGCCTTCTGGGACTTCGTGCAACGCGAGACCGCAGGCGCACACCGTTTCACCGCGCATATCCCACCCGGAGCCAGCAACGTCTACGCCCTCGATGCGGCCAATTACGTGCACGATTACTGGAGCGAAGGGCGCGTCGCCTCGTATGCCGACTTCCCGCTACTCGGCCGCGGGCCTTTCGGCCAGGCCATCCAGATTCGCGCCGAAACCGAGGCGACCTTTCGACCGTTTCTTTTGGTGCCGCGGTCGCGTCTCCATGACACGCCCCTCGACATCAAAGGTAAGGGAAAATCGGTTACGGTCGTGGTGTGGGCCATTCGCGAGAGTGGCAATCACGCCCTCGCCGGTATCTGGCACGAGGGTACGGATCTGAAACAGGACTCGACCACGGGCATCCGCAAAGTCGAGCGCGGCCAGCGCCAGTACGCGCTCTTCGCCGGACTCAACAAAGAAGGCAGCGCGTGCGGCCACGTTTCCGAAAACGGCGCCAGCTCCTTCCTCAACCGCTACGCCTTGCACAAAGCCAATTCCGCCGGCATCTCGCCCAAAGTCCCGGCAAATTCGCCGCCGGCAATTCTGGATGCATCGTGGCAATGTTTCGCCATGACGTTCGATCACGAACGCCACGAACTCACGGGATGGTTGAACGGCGAAGCCGGCGACCGCTGGCTGGAAAACCCCGCGAGCGATCGTCTGATTGCCTCGGCTTACGAGGCATGGCGCCAAGGTCACCTCCACCTCCAGCCCGGTCTGCAAGCAGGCGAAGATCCCCAATTCCCCCGCGACCAATTCTACAATCCACCAGAGGACAAACCGCTCTCCCGCCGCGTGCTCACCGAAACAACCGACCGCCGCGAGGTGCTGGAAGAGTTCCGTTACACCCGGGTGAAAAGCACGCAGACGCGCGACGCGGACGGAACCTGGACCACCGTCAATCGCGACCTCACGGCGTTGCGCTTGAACCCGTGGTGGTATCCACACGACCTACACGCCCCGCCCGACGCGAACAGCGGCGGGCCTTTCACCATTGGCCGGGTGATCCACAGCTCGCGGAGCGTTGGCTTCACCGGCTGGATTGGCGGTGTGGCCGTTTTCGATCGCGCACTTTCCGCCGCCGAGCTCGCCCAACTCGCCGCCCTCGCCCGCGGCGTGGGAACATCGGTTCGCTGACGTTCCTTCACCAGGTGATCGCTCCCTGGGACCGCGGCCGCCCCCGGCCGCATCAGCGCGAAAGCCCTCGGGCTAAGCCCGGATTGCTTTTCCGTTCCAAATTGCGGCCGAGGGCTGCCGCGGTCCCAGTCCGGCACACCGGAACGCCGTGCGACACGCTGCTCAAACCTGAGCTGACATCGCCCGATCCAGGACGTCACCTGTCTCTTATACACATCTCC
>ENA-ORBV01013974-ORBV01013974.1-microbial-mat-metagenome-genome-assembly--contig:-NODE-13974-length-12101-cov-6.534098_pt1 | contig 12101 bp, 8 predicted proteins | sample MGYA00237777_ERZ505514 | MGnify/ENA primary metagenome ERZ505514 (study PRJEB26160, sample SAMN06269048) | microbial mat metagenome | isolation source: Oligotrophic lake microbial mat | place... | reverse complement strand
ATCTTGTATCTTCGTTGAAATGACCAATTCATAACACTACAAAACCTTAGGCAGCAATAACAAGCAAGCCAGCAATTTATTAGTAGTAGTTAGTCTACAGCATCATCACCAGCAGATCTGGCAGTGGGGGTGTACCGAGCCAACGAAAGGCCCTAAGCCACATCACCTGAACCTCGCCGGCGAGGGAACAATCACACGAACATGTTGGGCGTGATAACATGGTCAACCAAACATCAGCTTTGGCAGTGGGTGAACCCAAGCAACGAAAAGGCCCTAGGCCACATCACGTGAACCTCTTCGAAGAGGGAACAATCACACGAACATGTTGGGCCAAACAATCCTTTGGCCCGACATCACAAGCCAGCCACTACTATAGTAGCCAAATAGCCAGCCTACTGGTCAATTGTTTGCAGCTTCGGTATCTCGTTGGCTGGAGAAATCTTTGATGCATGAATATAATGACTGCACGATGCTGAACCGTCATGAGTGAACTCTTTTGCGTGTTGCTGAAGCTAAGTTTTGCTCATAAAATTGCCAGCCTCAGGAAAACACTCCATCATTTGTTTTTGAAAGCAATAATACTTTTACCCAGATAATATTTCAACAAATCATGAGAATGTCGTTTGGAACATCGATTGGTCGTCGAACCGTATGTGCGTTGTTGTTGTTTTGGTCCAACTTGGCCCGTCTGGTGGAGGCAGAAGGCCAAGGGGGAGGTAATGTCTGTTTTATGCTCTACCAGGTGGCGGATACCACCAACCTCGAAACAGACATCATCAACGACTTTCTCGAGCTAATCGGGGCTCCTGGCATCAAAGATCCAACGTTAATGACGTGGGTGTATCACGATGGTAAGCAAGGTAACCATTGCTTGCTTGCAACCCTCTTGCTTTTCTCATCCCAACATATTCATCTGCAAACTTTTTTCTCCACGCTCTGCTATTCTTTTGCAGGCAGAGAAAATTCAGGTGCTGTCGGTGTCCAGACTACACCCATCAAGAACATTTGGACCTCGGATGGTTCTCAGAGGATCTCGGACCTTTCAGATACAAAGTTTACAGGAAGCCGTTACTTCCATTACAACCACAAGCTGGACAAGATGTTGCAAGTGGTAAAATTGGATGAGCAGAACTCGGACGATCCGAATGTCATCTTCAGATTCTTCTCACATGCCATGACGGACTGCATCAAAAAGGGTTCCAAGGAATTCTTTGTGGCATTCTCTTCGCACGGTACTGGATATGCTGGGTTTGGAGGGGACAGCAACAAAGGAAGGCGCAGGCTGGTTGGAACGAACGCGGGCATTGCCGCTGCCTTACAGAGAGTCCTAAAGGAGGTCGAGGGTGCACCCGCAACGTATGACGTGATTGGCTTTGATGCCTGTACGTGAACTAAGACAGATACCATGCCATTGACAAAAACTATGCTTTTTCTCACAATACGTTCTTGCCGGTGCACCTTCAAAAATAAAACCAGGTCTCATGCAGGCAGTGGGAGCCGTAGATGACTATGCTCCAATCACAAAATACTACTTGGCCAGTGAAGCCGAGGAGCCAGGACATGGCTGGAACTATGGAACTATGACCGACACATCCTCAGCACTTGCCATGGCAAAACAATTTGTGGACACCTTTGTCGATACAACACAAGACGAGCCTGGTGCGCCGCACCAAATACCGAAGACTCTCGCCATCGTCGATACGCGCTACTTCCAAAACTTTTACGAAGCCTTTGACTCTTTTGTCATGGCAATGGCCAACCTTCTCAAAGCCAATAATGACGCAAATTTTTATGAGCAGCTTCACCGAGCAAGGAAGGACTCCATTTCCTTTGAGGCTTATGGCGACGAAGAGCAGCATAAAACAACGTCGGTAAGCATATGAAATTGCATCAAAGCAAACGTGACACAACCTCTTTTGGTTCGTCAATTTCCTAACGGTTATATGATATGTGCTGTTGCGGCGGTCCCGCCCTCTCCCCACTGACATGCATGCAGGCTGTGGATATTGGAAGTTTCATGACTACCTTCGAAGACTACTGCAAGCCCAAACCCGGAAGTCCATTGTCCAAGACTCTAAATTCTGCCCGCGAGGCCTACACCAAAGATTTGTTTACAGTGTCTAGAACTGGACCTGGTACGAAGCCCGGTACTGGGATGGCAATGATGTGGCCCACAAAGGAACTTTGGGCAAATCAGGAAGGCCAAATGCAAAATATAGCGGAGGAGCTAAGGGCCGGAAGTGGTTACAAACTGCCAGACTTGCTCGACGCCTTTTATGCAGCTGAGAAACCAGCGACCAATGGCGACAACTGCTCGGGCGGTAATCCAGGAACAGGCGAGACTTCTACGGGAGGAACAGGCGAGACTTCTACGGGAGGAACAGGCGAGACTTCTACAGGAGGAACAGGTGAGACTGCTACAGGAGGCGAGTCCGATACTTCCGAGGGGACTCCTTCTCCTGATACTTCCGAGGGGACTCCTCCTCCTGAGAATTAAGAGTGGTCTCCTTCTCCCTGGACTTCAGAGCAGACTCCTATTCCAGATGACGGTGGTTCCAACTGGCCTGATGAGTTAGGTGCATCCGGTGGTGGGGAACCCTTTCTACTAGGGTCTGGTTGGATGCATCTACATACATTTACATACATGTGATTCGAACGGAAAAGAAACAAGCAATACATTGTCACCAACCATGGGCAGGTTTGAAACTGATACATGAAGGAGAGCGCGTAACTGAAGTGTAGGTCTCACAAAAATAAAATAAAAAATAAAATGATTCCGCTCTTGTAGTGTGCGTAGGAACTAGCTAGCCTAGCTAGCTAGCTGCTATGAAACAATCAAAATTAATGATAGTGCCTTTCTTTGGTTTGAATCTATTTAGAGTTAGAGCTTAAGCCTGACGAAACTTCCTTCCATCTCAATGAATCTTCCTTCTTGGCGGCGCACCATCCAATCGCATGCCAACCGTTGCTAAATGCAATGCGAATAACGTCCGTTTTTGCGTCGGCCGACCTTCACTGGGCGGGCACTTTGTATCTTTTGAAAAGTAGCTTCCAAATTTTGTTGGAATGATTCAATTCAATCCGAACTATCTTACTTATTGGTGTCTGAAACTCGAATCACAAACAAGCGTGGAAGCAATCACATGCAGTGTATCATGAATCATACGTACAATTAAATACAACAATACAAAGAGGAGCTCAACGATTGATTCTGCCATGTGGCATGAGGTCTTTGCAAGATAGCTGTTACCTTTCACTTGATCCTTTTTCGCTAACTACTGTAGTCCTCCTGCATGTAGAAAGAGCCATCTTCTTGTGGGCAAGAGTCAAATCATTACACTTGATTGCACTGCCAACAAAAAAATCAGAAGCAACCCAAAACATACTTTTTCTTAAATTCATTGATTGAGTGAGAAACTACCATGAATACTACAGCATGTACTACCCGTACTATCGCCGGTGCAGGTGTTACATCCTCCACGACAATTTCCAAGAAATGCTTTGAAAAATCGACAACCAAGAATGTCAGCAGCAGCAAGACACAACTACCAACAGACCAATTTGTCCTCGGAACGGACAAACGCGAAAGCAACCAACACAAAAACTCATCCAAAAAGGCAGCACCGCATCATGGACACCATTTGGCACGGAACCTCTTGCGTTGTCTGCTCTTGGATTTACCATCCATGCTGGTCTTTGCCTCCTACTTGGGGATGCTCTTGTTGGAACACGTTCATGATTCGTATTTATTGCCCATAAAATTACAAATGGAATGGACTCCTCTTCGTCGGGATGCCGAGACGACGGCGTATCATTATTCGTGTACGCCCGACGACATTTCCGCCACGTCTGCCGCCGAACTCGTGATTGACGAGGATATGGATATTCGCAAGGATGCTTTGCCGCTAATGCAACGACACGGTGCGACCATTTTCCCAAAGTTACTTTCCAACACGACAGCACACGCTTTGCGAGAATTTATCTTGCACGAAAACAAGCGACTCTCCAAAAAAGACGAGCTCTTTTGGGTGATTGAAGGCAAACATCGATATAGTTTTGGGATTCAAGTCGATCAAGATGCCACAGTCACAATGGCACTCCAAGAATTGTTGGGAGGCCATTCCAGTCCAAGTGCACGCCTCGTCGAAATGTTGGAACAGATGATGGGCCGGAATCCTGCCGTGATTGAATTTACCGCCATTACGTCGACGTACGGTGCCGTCTTGCAAAATCATCACCAAGATGTGGTACCCCAAGGAAGTGCCGCCAAATATGGACGATCCTTTGTTCCATCGTATTCCTTATTTATTCCACTCCAAGATACGAGCGAAGAAATGGGTGCGACAGAGATTTGTCCTGGCACTCAGATTTGTGCCAATGAACACGCCGTCGAAGCCTTGTGCGACGAACACAGTGTCTTGGCATCCTCTGCCTCGGACGACGAAGTATGGCCGGCGGGTTGGGGAGCTTTGGTCAATCAACAAACGACGCATCGAGGAACAGCACATGTGGATCCTACACTGGGGCAGGAACGGGTCGTCTTTATTTTGACCTTTGCGCCACGACCCCAATATTCGTTGCCGGGTGTCATTGAATCACGCATGATTGGACAACGGGGTTCCTATAGTTTGCATTGGAATCAATGGGGACATACTCTGCAAGATTTTGCAAATCCCACCACCCAAATGAGACAACCCTGGCGCACCCTGCGGTCCTTTGGTATTTACTTGCCAACCACAACGAGTGATTGGGGATGGGATGTAGTTACTGTGGCCTTGATGCGCATGGCCAATGGTGATAATGGATACACCTGGGATACTTTGGAAGAATTTGTCATGGAACAAACTGGAGTTCTTGCATTTTTGCCGCGCTGGTTGCAAGGGACCTTTCATGAAGAATATGGCGAAGAAGATGACGACGCCTATGAGGAATTGGACATTCCATTGGATGGTGGATGGCATGAATTTCTAGTCACCACGGGACACAAGGTCAAAGATGCCTTGAAAATCGCGAATCAAATTGTTTTGGGAATATTTGGGATTGGCCTTGGGATTGCGGCTATTGGGAGTGCCGTCCGGAACAAGCGAATGGGAGCTGGAGTGGCCACCCTGGGGAGGGGTGTCGGTCGTTTACTCTTTACACACGGTTCACTCCTGATAATGGCCTGGCTATTACTCCAGCGGGTGGACAATTCACTGTGGGCGAGACATATTCGAAACGGCAAGCTCTTTCGACCACTGAATATTACCGCCGAAGTATCCTCCTCGTCGTCACTATCCGAAGATGAAGACGCCGGCGAGAATTCCTTTGTTCCATTCACATTGCCCAATCGACACGACGTCTTGGTCGATTCTCACTATCAATCACGGTATTTGTCATCCTATGCGCACATTCTGGAGTACAATCAACCTGGGAACGTCGTCTGGAAACAACTAGTAGCTGAACATTCACAAGGATTCGCTCAACTCCCATCGCGGACTCTGCAGTCTGACTATTGTGATTTTTTGATCGGCGATCTCATGTATGCTCAACATGCGGCAAGATTTCTTCATCAACCCGAAGCGGGCCGGTGGTCGGAAATGTTGCTGGAGGATTCCAAAGAGTATTGCCTTTCGCAACTTATGATGGACCATGACCGGTTGACCAAACTTTTGTTGAGGGAGATTGCCTTTTTGCGAACTGAGACAAAGGTTGGTGCTTGGCGTGACAAGGCGATTCACAAGTCCCATATTCCGGCCTATTTGGATTTTTGGACCAATGCCATCTTGGATCTACAGCGCAACCCGAACCACGAAGCTGAATCCGTACTACCGAAAACGACGGAAGGCTCTCAGGGAGCAGTAGCATTGTCGATCCGCAGGCCTCTGGTTACGCCAACGACTGTGACGCCAGTAGCAGATTGGAAGACAGCATCGAGTATACCATTCTCTCCAGTCACGGTGACGGAGCCGCACAATGGAGCTTGGCTCAGCTCGGGGGATTTTGTGGAAGCCAAATACCAAATCATTTACGACGGTGAGTACCTACCCAGTCATCGGCGTTTGCACACAGCGCAGAGTTTATGCATTACGTCCTAACGTTTTTCTTTCTTTCTGTGGCTTTTGCAGAATGGTACAGGGGCATTGTGACGGATGTGAGTGCGGATCGAAACACCTATGATGTAATGTACGACGATGGGGAAACCGATTACGATTTGTGTCGACGTTGTGTACGTCGGTTTCGACCATTTGAAGTGGGCGAAGATGTCGAGGCCCGCATTGAAGCGGATGTATATGAACATGCGAAAATTCTGGCTGTGAGCGAGGACGATGATACGTGCGACATTCGCCTTCGAAGCAACAATCATATTATTGAGGATGTTCCTTTGTTGGATCTTCGTCGCTTTAGATGAGCACGAATAGAACGAATCATTGGTTGGACGCTGCTATGTTATATTTCCAGTTGATTACCTAGCTAGTAGAATCCATATTTGACTAATTCGCCGTAAAAATAGAAGTATTCTTATCTGTCCTACCCGACTAAATGAAAAAGGCAGCAACATCTGTTTGCCAACCTCACGAACCACCCAACCTTCGGGCAATGGCCGGCAGATACCTGATAGGAGATTTATCAAGCCCAGATTGTTGGGGCTGACCTCAACAATTCGTAGACAAGGCTCTCTCTGCTTTGCCAGACTGATAAGTTGCCCAGCCTATTCAAGAATTCGACAAAGCAGGACTTGGATGTGTTCTGATCAATTGCTGCCTTACGACCCCACTTGTTCAGAAGCGCCAAACCACGAATCAACATTAAATTGCCATCATCGGGGCCTGGAAGGCCAATGTGGACAAATTCCAATGTAGTGTTGTGGACCATGATATCTTTGATAAAAGCAAATTCTTCGTCGGGCTGGTAAATGTCATCTGCTCTCAAAAACTTCAAAGAAGAATTAGCTTTCAACAGCACTGACAGTTGCTTTGTATCTACAGGGAATCGGCTGAGGTAAAGATACTCCAAATGACCCTGCTCCAATATTTTGGTGATTGTCTTGCATATATTCGTATGCCATGGATAAACGCGATCCTGTCCAAGGTCAATTCTAAGCTTTGTAAGAGCTGACGTTACGGGGCTTAAATCAAGCAGCAAGGATTCCAACCACATTTCTGGCTTGGATACAAAATCACACTCAAGACAAAGGTCGCGGATTCGACAACCACCAGGCGATGCGACACATGCTTCCTTCAGCCAGCCCCCATCAGCTTCCCTGACCGCAATGCCTACTTTCTGTGGTGCTGCAGGCCCCGCCAAGAATCGACTGAGAGATAGACCATCAGAAATAGACAGGTTATGAATCTTGAGGCTTTCAAGAAAATTGTGGTCCTTTAGAGACTCCTCCAACGAAGCAAAGAAGTCGTCATCAGCGTTATGGACACGAGGTAAAGTGAGCTCCAATGCTTTTAGTCGGCACTTTTTGTTTCTCATAAAATTAAGAGAAGGCATGCGCTCTAGTAGATCGAGATGCAGAGTCTCTAATTCGCTAGTGTTTCCAATGCAGTCGTGCAAATAGGACACAGCTTCCAGATCTGTGCCTGTCAAATAGCATTTGAGCCTCGTCAGGCTGGGCAGAATCATCTTGACAAGTTCTATCTGATCCAAGCTGAAACCAGATCCGTCCAGAGGTTCTCGCAGATGCAGATGGAATGTGGCGTTGGGTTTTTCGTGCTCGATGTCGTGATCTGAAACGACAGGCATGGTGGTGGCAGCTTTCTGAAAGAACCATCGTTTACTCTCAAGGCTCATGCGTGGGTCTACTAAGAGCATGCCCAGCGGATGCGTGTATTTGGCCGAAGTATATCCTTTTTCCATGCAAGAGAAAAGTAATTCCGGGCGCAATTCTACCATTGTTTGCAACGTCCGAAACTCGCTTGAGTTTTCGTCCGACCATGCATTGTTGTTGGCTTGCCCCCTTTGTTCCATGAAGAAATGAATTGGATGGTAATTCATGCGCCCTGGCAATGGGCACCCGTCAAACTTATTCTTTAGCTCCAAGGCCGCCGGGTAGCATTGAATGATCCACTGGATCAACTCTGCGCTGTAAAAAGGATCTTTGCAAAGATTGAAGAACAGTGAATCATTTATGGAATCACGGAGCTTGATTTTAAGTAAAAGTCCCTCCTTCAATGCATCTGGATTCAAGTCGTAGACTTTCGCAAGAGTCTCCAAGCCCGCCCCGACCAAAATCAGAAGCCACAAGGGGGAGATGGGCTTGTTTAAACCATCAATTTTCACTTGCGCAGCTGCCAAGGATGGGTGCTTTTCCAACAACAATAGGGTGGCCTCTATGGAATGGTAACCTTCTAACTTAAGGAAAAGAATAGAGTAATATGTTTTGTAGAGAGACTGCAATTCAGAAAGGGCCCTAGAAAAAGATGCTTGACGGTCTGTCTCCTCAGTCGAAGATTCATTTTTCTTGCAGTTCAGATCGGCGTCGTCACAGCTCCCTCCTGCGCTTTCTTGCCGTGACGATTGCTTGCTTGGGATACTGTCGTCGTCCTCCTCCGCGTCACTTCTTCTCGTGCATTCCCCATTCTGGTGTGCATCATCCATCATGCACTCTTCAATTACGTTATTTTCGACTAAATGGTCTTGCTGAGAATCGTGGTTCTAAAGGCAGCACCTACTTGAATCAATGGAAGAGGGTACCTGGTATATACTAGTAGGTGTATTGGGGCCGCTCTTTCCAGTCTCGTCGTCGTGCTCTTGCCCCTGTCGTCTCTTGACATCATTGGCAGGCGGAGTCAACACGTCGTACCAGTATCATGAATGGTTTTCCGTTGATGTGTCAGTAACTAGTCTGTTCGTCACTGACCGATAATTTTTCAACGAACGCACAGCGCCTCAAAATGTGGATTTCGAACAGGTGTCTACTATCGATAATACTGTCATTACTACGCACAATGGCGCCTCTGTCTCCCTCATTTAGAAAAATATCTGTATCTTGAAAATGGGTTATAATAGCATGTCTTATTATCTGATGATTGGAGCTACGTTTGTATCCAATAAGTGGCACTGGTCTGTTTCCCGGTCCCGACGAAGACGGCACAATTGGTTCTTGAGATCTTTCATTCGAATGGGCTTGGTCAGCCACTCGTTGAATCCCAATTCTTCAAAATCCGATCGTGCCACACTGGCCGTCAAGCCATAGATGGGCAAGTCGTGATATCCCATGGTTCGTAACCTCCGAGTGGCTTCCAATCCATCGCAGACTGGCATTTGAATGTCCATGAGCACCAAGGAGTAACCACCGGGATTGCGTTCTACCAAATCAATCGCCTCTTTGCCATTTTCCGCCAGAGTGGACTTGTGGCCCATGCGCTTTAGCATATTCGCTAGCATCTTTTGATTGACTTTGTTGTCTTCGACCACCAAAATGTTGAGGCCTGTTTCGACTGCCTGTGCCACGGTGACACCACCATGTTCCGGGGACGTATTGTGTTCCGTTTCGTCATCGTCGTCGCCCGCTAGCTCCTTTTCCGTAGGCAACTCTGCCGGGACCATGAACCAAAAAGAAGACCCATTTCCTTCTTGGCTGTCCAATCCCATGGTACCATCCATCATTTGGACCAAGGATCGACAGATCGACAACCCCAGTCCCGTGCCACCAAAGTTCCTCGCAATGGCCGCATTGGCTTGTTGATACTTTTGAAAGATGACTTCTTGCTGTTCTTTACAAATACCCATGCCGGTGTCTTTGACCACAAATTTGACCATGGGCTTATTGGGACTACGGTTCTCATCCCCTGGAACACCGTCCTTCAAGTACGTAGCTTGAATCGTAACGCCACCCCGTTCCGTGAATTTGACCGCATTGGACATGAGATTTTGAAAAATCTGTGCGAGCGAAGAGACAGAGAAGCGCGGTGAGCAAAACGTGTCTCTCAATAATGACAGCTGTACACCCAAGATACAGTACAAAATAAAGAATAAACAAGGACGACTGCGAACACAAATCATCATGTACCCACCTGGCGTAACCTATTAGGATCAGCTTTGAGCTTGAAGGGAATGTTCTTGTCCCATTCCAACGTCAGGGATAGATTCCGTTCTTCACAACAAGCCCGTACCGCTTCGATGGATCCCTTGGCCACACTGAGGGGTTCATAGGGGATACTTTCGAGTTTCATTTTGCCGGCTTCCAATTTGCTGTAGTCGAGGACATCATTAATGACGGTCATGAGTCCCTGTGCCGATGTTTTGAGCAATCGCACAAAGCCTTTTTGTTCTTGCGAGAGTTGTGTTTGATGGAGCAAATCCACAAAGCCCGTCACTTGATGGAGTGGCGTTCGAATTTCATGGGCCATGATGGCCAAAAACTCGGCTTGTTGTTCCCGGGCTTTTCGTTCGGCCCGGAATTTGACGGCATCGGTTTTGTCTTGAGCACTAAAGAGTATAACGCTTTGTCCCGTGACGGGATCTTTGGATTGTCGGACTTGAATGGCGGACCAGGTTTGACCACAGCCCTTTTGGGGCGTATAGAGCATGGCTTCCAAATCAAAGGGTATTTCGCCACAGGATTGGACTCGTTGCAAGACTTGTTGTCCCACCTTGGGGTCGACAAATCGATGTATTAAATTCAAACCATCGTTGCTGTTATTGTTACAGGAGGAAGAGGTGGTGGAGGTGGAGTCGTTGTTGTTGGTTACCTTGCTCTTCTCACCAGAAGAGTTTTGCTTTTGCTTCTCATGCTGTGCAGTGGAGGTGATGGCGGCGGCGTTGTTGTTGCTTTCTATTGTCTGCTCCTTGTCGTCGTCATGAGGATGCTCCGAGTTGTCTGGAGTCGCTACGAGCGTCACGCATCCTGCCTTTGCAGCTTCGGAAGGAGCATTTGGATTGTCATGATGGAGTTGATGATCCTCCTCGGATTGAATGCTCGCAGTACTGCTGGTGCCGTCGTCGTCGCCGATGTTGTTCTTTGCTTCTTCTTTCTTGTTGATCGTGGATGGCATTGCTTCTTCTTTGTTGTTGTTGTGATTGCCTTTGCCCGCTTGGTTTTCTTCATGACCATTATCACCTTCTCCTTCTTCTTCCCGAGAAGAAGAAGACGACGACGCCGACGAATGCTCACAGTCCTGTTCACTACTACTACTACTTGTTTCACCATCACTTGCAGCATCTCGTTGTTCTACAGCGGCCACGACAAAGCTCTTGTTATTCGTGTTGTTGTGGTTACGAAGACAGGCTTCAGGATTTTGAAACATGGTATTGCCTTGCATATCAAATTGACAGACGGCCATGGGCAAATGTCGTAGCATTTCCACGCCTCGTAGGAGTGTATTGTCCAATTCTTCTTGGACGACCGGAACACCTTCATTCAACAAACACATGTACGGCAAATTGTGGTTGTTGTTGCCACTACCGTGTTGTTTGTCTTGTTCTGCCGGCGCATCTCCTTCCAAGCGAATTCCACTCAAATTGACATGGACCGTCTTGGCTTGTCCTTTGGGATAATACGTCCATTGATCGACGACATGCTCGCCAACTTGACAGTGCATCAGCGTTTCTTCGAGCCTCTTGGCCGTGGCCGTCGACATGTCACTTCCAAAATCTCTCGCCAACAATTCGTCCAAAGTGGCAGAATTCCACAAGGCCACACCGGCCGCATTGGCCCAGCGCATTTTGTTGAGACGGGAATCGAAAATCCACATGGGATGCACGAGTAAATTGAGAACGTTCAATTGTTCCAAGGACACCACTCGGCGTGGGTCATAGGCGGGTGTTGCTGCTTGTGGGGCAGACGCCGCAGTCGTCGTTGTTGTGGAAGTGGTGGAAGTGGTTGCTGGGGCCGTAGAGGTTGCGGCCGAAGCAGCTGTAGAAGAGGATGTTGCACACATGCTAACTGTCCTGTCGTATTCTTTATGCTACTATGCGTATATTGTCTTGATCGCTTCTGAATAGGTTGCTAACTCACTGTAGATGGCTAACCAGCGCTACTTTATTGACTGTATAATAGCTACTAGCTAGCTAGCTAGGTTGGAATGTTCTACGGTGTGTTGCTGTCTCTTATACACATCTCCGAGCCCACGAGACTAAGGCGAATCTCGTATGCCGTCTTCTGCTTGAAA
>ENA-ORBV01013973-ORBV01013973.1-microbial-mat-metagenome-genome-assembly--contig:-NODE-13973-length-12102-cov-5.632516_pt1 | contig 12102 bp, 6 predicted proteins | sample MGYA00237777_ERZ505514 | MGnify/ENA primary metagenome ERZ505514 (study PRJEB26160, sample SAMN06269048) | microbial mat metagenome | isolation source: Oligotrophic lake microbial mat | place... | reverse complement strand
CCTCCTTCCATTCCATTTTTTTGTTTCTCCCTGTCTGCAGCCATTTCGGTCTGCATTGGATTACCCAGTTTGGTGGGGGAAATTATGGCAGGTTTTTTGTTGGGACCACCACTTGCCGATGTAGTCCCATTTCCAGGGGCACTCGTGCTGACGGGAAATTTGGGCTTGATTGGTTTGATCCTCGAAAGTGGGATTGCCTTGGATGTGGCGCAACTCAAAGAAGTCGGTAAACGCGCCTTACTACTTGCAATTGTCGGGTCCTCTCTTCCGCTTTTGACGGGCTTTGGTCTTGGCAGATGGATTGGGAAAGATGTCAAATCGGCCATTGCCGTAGGAGCCGCGTTTGCTCCTAGCAGCTTAGGGGTGGCCTCCAATGCGTTGAGCAGTGGCGATGTCCTCAACACGCCCATTGGTCAAATGATTGTGGCCAGTAGCGTGTTTGATGATGTGTTTGGGTTGATTCTACTGAGTATTTTGGAAGTCTTTGCCGATCCAGACCCAACAGTCTTTCAATACATCCTGCCCTTCATCGCTTCCTTTGGCTACTTGATTGTTTTGGGATTGTTGGGCATTACTGTTTTGCCAACACTGATTGAAGACCGCATCCTCCCACTAGTGTCGGAGGGGAAACGAGATCAGTTTGCCATGGTGCTCATGCTGGGCCTCATGGTTGTATACATGTTGGCACTCAACTATTCCGGTGCAAGTTACTTGACGGGAGTTTTTCTTGCAGGATTGACATTCAGTCAGCTTCACTTTGTTCATGCTTCCTTTGTCAAGCAAGGGCGACCTTTACTGAACTGGTTGCTCCGAATTTTCTTTGCGGCTACTATTGGGTTCCAGGTACCCATAACGTCCTTCTCAAAGCCCTATGTCGTGAAGTGGGGCTTTGCTCTCTGTAAGTCGAAATACTGAATTGCAAATGGACAGAAACCGCAGCCCACACTAACCAACAAGGCGTCCTTGTCATCTGTGAACCCTAAAGTGCTCGCCGTCGTTGCCAAAGTACCCCTTGGACTGTTTGTCCCTCATTTTCAAAAGGAAACGCCGGATGACTTTCCTTACAACCCCTACATTCGAGACGTACTGGTGACTTCGTTGGCAATGACATGCAGAGGGGAATTTAATGTGATTGTGGCGTCCTATGCGCTCAGCGAGGGCCTCTTTCATCCTGATGTGTATTCAGCCGTGATTTTTGCAATCTTGTTCGGCAGCATCGTTTCCCCACTGGTCCTCTCCAAACTTCTCCGTTACTACAATGACTTATCGCTTGACTACCTTGACGGGCAGCATCCAATCGAACGCATTGGCAACACATGCGATGGATACAGACCTCTCTTCATGGCTATTCAAGCAAGAACGCCTGTCCACTGGAATTTACAGGAAGATTTTGAAAGAACCTTGGGAGAGAACGGCCTCATTATCATTGATCACCGAACGTGGCACACATTGGGCAGAAAAGACATGGGGCAAGACCCAGTCGACATCACTGAGCTTTTCGTGCAAGACACGAAGGTAAAAGTAAAGATTGCTGGTTGTTTTGATACTAGCTCTCGTGGAACACCAAAGGAAGCAAGCGCCATTGGACCGGATAAAGATAGTCCGGAAGCGACCAGCAGTAGCTCGACGGAGCTCAGCGTTCCCGCGTGCATAGAAGAGGGCGTCCGCGAGGAAAAAGAAATTCAGGCGCGCTGCGATGAAATCAAAACAGGTATGTTGCGGTATTTGGATTCGACGTCGCCATTGTGTTCATCCTTCTCCTTACACATGGTACAAATTTTGCTCCCAGCTTTGTCGCAATGCTTGAAATCGGACAGTTCATCGGACTATGTCATCCAAGTGTCGCAATGGCAAACCTTTGTCGTGAAGAATTCGACGGAAGAGGCGAATCGTCAGCGTTTCTATTCTTTCCATACCCATTCAGAAATGGATCAAATCGAACAAGAAAACGATGACACAGCGAAGCCAAACTCCAAGCGCAGTTTGCAGTCATCAACAAAATCAAGGCACAGGCGCAATCACAGCCATTTCAGTATCTCATCGACAAAATCGAGGCACAGGCGCAGTCGCAGCCATATAAGTACCAACTCGGCGCTAGAAGATGAGGGGCCGACCTTATCTTGTGCAGATCTATGGGAATTGGACAACGCATGTCACGATGCCACTCGCGAAGGATTTATTTTGTCCCCGGACTCGCATGGGTATGGCGGTCACAACATTACTGCAGGGCTTGGAAGGGAGCTACGCCGCTCACGTAGTGCCCGCCATCAACGTGCCGTGAGTTTTGACGCCAGTCTTCTTATTGCACAAGAGAATGACGAACGTGAAATGGAGACGAAAGCTATAAGAGATCGGCTTCACGGCTACGTGAGGCACCACGCTCTTCCCGAGTTGCCGGAATCCTGACTCCCTTCTCTCAGTACAAGCTAGACAGCAAATTTTGATTCAATGCAGTGAGTGTGTTTCACAAGCTAGCCAAACGTCGTTTCCGCCTTCAGCTTTTTCGCAAATAACACACATAAAAAAAGTAACACAAATAAAAAGATTGCTAGGTTTTCTCATGCTACAAAACGGGTATGTATCTTGTAGGGAAGAACAGGCACCACAACGTAGCATATTGCAACCCGAGCATCTCTTTTTTTCACTCGAACGATTTTTGCATCAGCTGTTCCCTCACGCGTGCATTATCACGATCAGGTTCCAACGGTAAGAACATCCACTACCATGTCGTAGTAGTAGCGAAGACATTCACTCTCAGCATCCAAAACATAAAAAGCATGATTTGCTCCCGCCAACTGATGCGACAAATCGTCAAGTCGCTCACATATAATTTCCTAAATCTGAGGGAAATAAAAAATAGGAGTCAGAATCATGTTGGGAGGGTGCGCGAGAAGCTATAGTGACGACAAGGAGCGCAAACGCGAGCAACATCCTATGCGACCTTCTTACCTGGTATCACATTTCATCATTTTAACTTCTTCTCTTTTTCACTGGAATCAATCAGCAACTGTTGAACAACGAACGTACTAAGCTAAGCCTGAATCTCGACATCCGCAGAAGTGGCCTCCTTATTATCAGACTCTACATTTGTAGCCTTGCCGTCACTTTCTGCTTCGGCTTCGTCCACAATATTCTTCTCGGCATCATCAGTGTGTACTACCTCCACTCCCACTTCCTCTCCTCCTTCGTCTTCGGTCACAAAACTGTCTTGGTCAAAGGGCAAAGGAATCAAGGGTTGTCTGGCACGGTCACCACGAACCATAATATCCAAAAAGGACACCAAGTAGGTAACAAATCCACTGGCCAGTGGTGTAACAATAAAGGAGATCATGGTTTTGCTACCACAGAGGGCACAAATGGCATCGTTTTTAAGCCAAAAATAGTCAAACAAACCTCCTTCGGCATCATTGACGACGCCATTGATCAAGACTGTCGCGACACCCGCGATACATCCAAGAAAGGCACCGAGTTCGGTAGGAGCTTTGAACGGTCCGATATCCTTGGTTTGCAAGCCCAAAAAGACGGGCAAGACACTGGTGGCACAGACCAAATCGGCCACCAAAAAGAGCGAAATGACATCGTATTTGATCGAGGCCATGTAAATGGCGGGTATATTGACAATGACCACCAAGGCCCGGGAAATCCATTTGGGATTCCATCCAATGCGGACCAAATCGGCACTGAAAATGCACGTAATTCCGTTTTGAAGGGAATCAATCGAGGATGCGGCCAATGCCGTGACCAAGATCAATACCAAAACATGCCATCCATTTTTGAGGGGTTCCAGTAGATCAAAAAAGGCCAACCAAGAATATTTTTCCCCATCATCATAGGCCTCGGGATCTTTGGCATAAGCAAGCATACCCATGATTCCAAAAAAGCACATGAGCAAAAAGACCATCAAGGATCCCGCCGCAAAACCACGTCGCAGAGCACGTTCATCTTCCGCCGCCCACACACGTTGCCAGGTAGATTGATTGAAGAGTTCGGCACACATAATGGCAATCCACAACGTGACGGCCGCCATGAGTCCATCGGTCGTCCAATTGCTGGCCAAGGCAAATTCCTCCTTGGTGACTCGATTTTCTTCCAAACTACAAACGGCAATGGTCAAGACCAAGACCAGTACCGCCATGATGATGCCTTGAAATTTATCCGTCACAATGGACGCGGGCAATCCCGCCCAGGTCGTGTACAAAATCGTGACGGCTCCCAAACTAATGGTGACGGTATAACTAAAGGACTGTTCATAATTGTCCACCAACAATTCAAAGACGTTGCTAATGGAGGTCAATTCCGCCACAATGAAGATGAACATGTAAAAGACACTGACCGCCATAATGGCCAATTGCATGAGACGCCCATAGCGTTGTCGACCAAAGTCGGTCGTACAAAAGGCTTGACGACCTTTGTTGCCCGTACTAGTACTTTGCATGTAATTTCGGACGCGTGGACCCAGGATACAAATCATGAGGGCAGGACAGGCGGATGCACCACTGTAGCCCAAGACACCCAACCAACTGAGTTGAGGCGTGGCGCCCATTTCGACGGATCCGTATAAAACCCAAGCGCCCATGCCCGAGGCAAAAAACGAAAGGGCAATGGCGGTGGCCGAAGCGGAATTGCGCGCCGACAAGAAATAATCCGTCGTTTGCAAAGCGAGGGTGGAATCGGCCTTTAAAACAAACCATGAGGCCAACGAGTCGGGCAAGACCGAAGCCAAAGCACCCGTACTGCCAATGGCAATAAAGGTAAAGACGGCCAGAACACTGTACAAGACAGCGTAAGCTGCGGTTTCCGAGACGTTAAAAACCATGATTGCTTAGTGTTTTAGTAGTAGAGTTGATGTGGTGCGTTGTTGAAAACTGTACTGGTGAACTGTTGGTTGCTTCGAGCTGCTTTTCGCCACAGCAATCACAAACCAGATGGATTCGAGTTGGAACCTTTTTATGTGCTGACTGACTGCTTGGTGATGGATGGATATCTGAAGTAGCTTCTGCAATCCTTTCAGGTGTCAAACAAGAGAGACAACTGAATGAATGAATGGTTGTTTGGTTGAGTGATGTGAGCGAATGAGTGAATCAATAAGGGTTTCCTTGATTGCCGATCTTTCGCATGCATGCCGATCACGTACGAGATGTGCTGGAAGTGTCAGTTGATTTCATTACACCTCGTGTAGTGAATCTTGGATACTAGCTAGCTACTAGCTACTAGCTAGTAGTATCTTCCACCTTCTTTGTCCGTCCTTTTCCCGCCAAGAAATACTTTTTTGAGACGAAGGGCAGACGAGATTGTGAAAGTACACTATCATGTCACATACATGACTAAAACAGTCCTGAATCAATTTTTTTGCGAGCTTTCGTTGACGAGGTCGTTTTTAGCCCGGTCATTGCAAAACTTGCCGGTTATTCTATGCGGTCACCAACGTGGTGTGCAATGTATGTATGTGTAGTTGAGTACTGTAGTTGCACTTTGGTCGTGGTCACAGTCTCACGTGTTACGGTAAGCGATTCCTCATTCCTGGAATGTTTAGCCAGGAATTTTTACTGTAGGAATCTCACAATTTTTCATTTGGTGCAAGTTTGCATTGGAAACCATTCATCCGAAACTAAAAATTCCAGTCAGTGAAAGCAATAAACACGGAACAACCACCTTGCCACCTCTTCATTACATTTCCTCTCTTAACTTTACTAGATAGCTAGCTCCATAATATACAATATACAATATACAATATACAACAATGGCCGAGTTATTAGTTGCCTCTCCCGAATTCGTCTTTGACATTGCCGCTGGATCCGTAGGTGGATTCTGTTCCAAAGCTTTGGATTATCCCTTTGATACCGCCAAGGTCCTCCTCCAAACGCAAACCAAAGACGCCACAGTTCAATACAAGGGCACTTTTGATTGTCTACAACAATCCATCCAACAAAAAGGCTTCATCTCGTTGTACAGTGGAATTGGATCCCGTTTATTGGGAAGCATGGCGGAAAATGCCGTGTGCTTTTTGGCCTATGCCGGTATCAAACGCACTCTGCAACAACAACAACAACACGGCCACAAACTGAGTGAACTGTCCGTTGTCTCTCTTGCGGGAGCAGGATCGGGAGCTGTTGTTTCCTTTGTCATGACACCCGTAGAGCTTATCAAGTGTCGTATGCAAGTCTCGTCGCAATTACCGACCCCACTCTACAAGGGATCGATTGATTGTATGATTCAAACCGTACGAAAAGATGGTGGTTTGCGTGCTCTATATCGTGGCCACACGTCCACCATGTGTCGGGAAGTACCCGGAAACTTGTTTTGGTACTTGACCTATGAAGTATGTTGCAATGCTCTGACTCCAATAGTGGGAGCCACCAGTCGCGACGACTTGCCGGTCCGAGCCCACATGGCCGCCGGTGCCGCGGCGGGAGTCGCCTACTGGGCGGCAATCTTTCCGGTAGATACAGTCAAGAGTGTCTTGCAAACGTCTTCGACTTCCAGTCAAGCTGCCGATGGGGCTTTGATCCAACGACCACCGACCTTTGCCCAAGCAGGTCGTACCTTGTATCAACAACAAGGCATGCGAGGATTGTATCGAGGATTTGGTGTCACGGCCCTACGAGCAGCTCCGGCCAATGCTGTCTTGTTTGCAGCCTATGAACAAACCGTCACTTTTCTCAAGAATTTATAAATTTACTTTCATATAGCTGTTTACGTAATGTATAAAAATACTATTTTTACCTCATGAAAGCTTGCTTGCGTCTGTCCTCAACAGCTGGAACCTGGTAAACTACATGCAATGATTGCACGAAAGACACATTCCATACGCAGCACGAAACGATGGTGTTCATGTAGTCCAAAGATACGGGGAAGAACAGGCCATGGATTCAAATAACCAGGCTCCCAGTCGCCGACCAACTCACACTTCCACTTCAGCTCTCTACTAGCACAGCATGTCGGTTGGCTGTGATCTCTCTGCCTGACCTGAGCTTTGCTAACAACATCTGTAGAGGGTAACTGCTTCTCCTCAGATCATTTTTCTTGCGTGCGTCATACCGATAGCGATAGCGTGCGGACTTTGTCCTTTGCCGACGGACACTCCAGCCACCGCGTTTGCCTCCTTTTTCTGCGTGTCGAGACTTGGGCATTGTAGCACTGCCTTGATCCTCCTCCCATTACTCTGCCGTGCTCCATAGGACTGGCACTGGACTGGCTGAAGTATGAGGGGGGGTAGATGTAAGGAGGGGAGGTGCTTTTTGGTGCCAAGTAAGGATCATCACGAGGACCTAATAGACTCGGACAGGATCAGGTTTAACTATCACTAACCTTACTAAAAATATGCTCACTACCTACCATTCCACTGGCGATAACGTGTTTCAATCCTGCACAGAGAAGCGCGAATGAGTACATTAACCAGCAGATCAATCAGATGTGCGACTGGTAGAATAGAATGGACCACGACTATTTGAAACAGATGAACTTGTTTGAATCTCTTCTCATAATACCAAATACGATTATACAGTACAAAACACAAAACACACAATGCCACTTACCCAGAAATCTTCCAGAATTGTGACAGCCCGGAATGGAGGTAAAGCAGGCCACCGAAGACAAAAGCAACAACCGCGTGGGCAAGCTCTGACAACCCGTGGCAGCCTCCGAGAAAAACATATCATTCTCAACCAACAAGTCAATAATGCTCGACGACTCAAGCTAATTGCTGAATCCAAGACGAAAACATCAAATTGCCGAGTTCGTACCTTTCACAGGGAAGATAAATCATCATCGCTACGGTTATCCTTGAGACAAGCCATGCGATCATCACTTCATTCATCGCTCATTGGAAGGACTGTGATCACGCCACAACCATCGCACCACCAAACCCACCCACCCGCAATCACAGAAGGAAAAAAGAACCGATGCTTCCAGATCAAGAAGTGCTTTCTCCTCCCTTCGTTGTTCAAGCATTCGAGGAGTAGTTTAAAGGCAAAATCCGCCCAACCACAGCGTACTTACTTCATGGAAGAACCCAACCGGTTGTAAAATTGGAGAACAATTTGCCTCGCATACCACTGCGCTACATTGTACCCATACATAATAAAGTAAATTGGTCAGCAGCTACAACCGCAACGAAAGCATGCACGCCGTGGATCATATGAACAATAAACATTGAATTCATTACAGTATTTCAGTTATCATCCTACTACTGTAGAACATTATTAAAATGCGTCGATTTCACGATGTTCAGTGGATCTTTGGAACAGCCCAGTCGCCACCGTCCCGTTCTTGTTCCTACTGTCCTATTAGCCTAAAGATCTATCCGGATCCTAGTACCAGTACCACACATTTGATGAGGCGACCATCACTGACCTCGGGATTCCCAGGCAGGATTGTGACCAGTGTGCGAGCGTTGCTTCATACTACGTACAGTAACGTACTAGTATTTCCGATAGTATTTCTCGGAAGACGATTGTAAGTTGTAACCCGTGAATCTTTTCTTCTGGTGGAATTCGCTTTTTACTTGAGCAGAATGACTGTAATACGACCCGTGAACTTGTTCCTTCGGAGTAAATCGAGTAATTTTATCTACTGTGCAGTAGTTAACGTACAGCAATGACCCATCATGACATTTTAGTCCAATACCCTGCTGGAAAAGCTGCTGGAAACCACAAGACTTTGAAGGCAAAAGAAGCAAAACCTGGAGCCACAAAACGTTCTTGAGCTTCTTGCTTTTAAGCAAAACCTAGAGCCACAAAACGTTCTTGTGCTTCTCGCCATTATATTTTGCCTCCCATAAAGTGAAGTACAGTATCTCGACCAATCCTCTTGAATAAGTACATTTGAAAAAATTAATCACAATGACAATGACCAACAGAAGAGTATACTTTCCCTTGTTGCTATTACAGCTTGTCGTATGCGCGAGCCTTGTTATTGGTACGATGGGACAAGAAGTCGGTTGTACTAGCAAGACAGGAGTGCCTTGTGACGTTCCCGCAAACGTTTCCAGCAGTGTCCTGGAGGTGGCGGAAGAGAAAACAACGGCACCATTTGCCGAAGACGATCTGCATTATCCCATTTTGGAAGTGGATAGTCACCCGCCGGAAGAGCATACGACTGCCATGGGCATTGACAGCGGCAATGGCATCAAATCCAACACAACATCCCATTCATCGTCATCCGAGTCCAATACAAACATAGACGACAATGGTCAAGATTCTGAGAATGCTGGTACTTCGGACGGTGGGCTTGGGTTCCGTGGTTACTACTGCCTGGCTTTGTTTGGTATCACAACCATGGCACTGCTATAATAGGAACAGTTGGTTGGTGCTTTGATTATAAAAAAACATGCATATGCATGCATGACGACTGAACATTCTTGCAAGACTTGAAGTCAAGTCCACGGAGCAATCCATTGACCAATCCACCCATCCAAAGTGTGTACTACATGTAATCCAAATTTTTATAGAGCATTAATATTACTTCACTTCCGATCGCCATTGAGATATACGCCACAGTGGACGTCAACAGCTGACTGTCTAGTAAATAGCAGATTGTAGTTTGGGCTTACTGGGATACTCACCATCTGGTGATGTGACGGCCTAACTCTAGAACTTCTTCAAGTTCATCAGCATTTTCAGTCACGGTGCCCAAAGCAAGCATGCATTATGTTTCATCATAATTCACTCACCTTGGCCAACTAGTAATGAATCCCTGCGTGCTTGGATTTCTTTTCCAGAGATTTTGCAGGGTGCGAGACACAGAAGTAAGTTCGCCGATAGGATGGGCCTGGATTCCACAATCATGGGCGGACAAAAATGTTGCTTATTATGGAAGTGCATTTTTCCGTCTCCGTTTGGCTGCTGGAACTTTGCTGGATGAATTATCGGCTTGTTCCAATTTTGACAAATCGACCGAAAGAAATTGATCAATGCGATTCGCTGCCTCGGCCAAGGGGCCATCGCCAGCATCCCTCCACGTTTCTACCAATTCGGCATTGGGACAGAGGCGGCAAATTTGTCGTGCTGTTTCGGCAGGATGATTTTTATCACGACCCATAAACACCAACAGCGGCGTCTGTATTTTTGTGGCTTCGTCTTTTGATATGCTAAAGACAAAATCATTGCCATTTTGAAACATTCTATCGTGGAGTCCCTTTAAATCTGGAAACATTTCTTCACCTGGATATAACTTGGACGCAATGCGTTCGTGACCCCAATCCCCTACCCACGACCATGTAGCATCAACGTTCATAACATACCAACCTATGGGTTCTGTGGTATGATGTGCCAAACCAATGGGTTGGAGCATGACACACCGTCCAAAGCGTTGTGGATAATGTTTCAACAAGTTAAAGGCATAACTCGGTCCAATGCAACTTCCCACCAAATGACACTGCTTTATCTTCAAATGATCCAACAGCGCCACTTGATCTGCCAGGAAGGTATCCCATCCATCCGTCGCCTTCACACTTCCTCCAGTCGTTCGTGGAACATTAGCAAATCGTTGATCCATTCCAATCACTTTAAACTTGTCGGGTGACAAAGCAGTCCATGGATTGTAGGGAGACATCTCCCATTTCTTTATAGATGATCGCATCCCTCCTGGTGCCAACAACAAAATAGGAATGGATCCTTTGCCCTTGATCTCATAGTAGATTTGAGTACCGCAGGGACGTTTTAGGAACGGCATGCTTGTATGATATGATAGTGTTGAAAAAGACGAGTTGTTTCTTATTGTTGTTGTGCTGTAACCTAAACTAAGATTTGCTCTGTCAATGCATGAGTGCGTGCATCACAGGGTTGTGCGAGAGAAAAATACCAGCGTTAGGCTTCGCACACAGTAGGGGTAGGGCTATCTCCTTTAAAACCAAGCGGCAAACAAAATCCACCAGGTTTCTGGGTTTTGGACGCCACTGATCCAAAACATATCCTTTTGCTACAACACAACAATTTCAGCCATCCAATGCTTGAACTGTGTCTTTGGAGGACAATCTGTTGTGGTGGCTAACCATTTGTTGAGCAAGGGATGCCGATTGAATGTGCACGCATGTCAGCAGCTGTGCAGAGAAGTTGCTGTTGTTGAGGGAATGGCTGAAAAATTAAAAGACAGAAAGCAAACATGGCATGCTTAAAAGTCAATCAAAGTGTGAATGCATGACCTTGTGCTAAAGATGACCCCCTCCTTGCTTGCACTTGCAGCAATGCCAGCTTTTTACTAAAAAGCATTGGATCCCCTCATCTCCAACTGCAAAGTTTGGCTTGACAAGTTCTTCATCTTGAAATCAAATGCTCCAAACATCAAGTCAAAGGACTGGTGGAAAGTTGAACAACTGACTTTGAAGTTCCACTTCAATGTGCAACTAATTTGATCCCAGCAGACCAATGGGGAATGTCAATGTCAAATGCGGGACTCCACTCAAGACATTGGTCAATTGAATTGGAACCCATGAATGTGTGATTTTGTCAGCATTCAACAAAACAAGATTGTGTGAAACCAAAACTACAAAATCATTGTCAGAAAAACTCTTGAAACAATTTCACCTATTTTAAGCAACCTAGGCATGAACCATTGCTATCCTGTGTTTGTCCCAACACACCTGACTCTCACAATTGATACAAAATTGCATTGCAAATCATCAATCAGTTGCAAGCATGCCGCATGAATTGAATTTGATGCCACACAGCAGCAAACACGTTTTAGCATTGGTGGTCATTTTTGAAAAAAGCAAAAGTAGTAGAAAAATCAAACCCATGCGGTAATGAAGTCCATGATGTTTTTTCTGACACCTATTTTTTGTGGCACTAGCTATCTAGTAGCTAGCTCTAGCTAGTAGCTGTAGTGATAGCCGAAGTACGATTGCGAGAAATGCTGAGACGCACATTGTTTCGTTGTCGGGTCGTTCACTTGTGCCCGAACACTGTTTGTACTTAAACAGAGGAGTGCGGGGAGCAAGCACTCTTTCTTCCAGAGTAATGTACTGGGTGTGGATAATGAGCACGTCTCGGAGTCGAAGGGGACCGAGAATTGAATCTTGTTATTGCATTCCCCATGAAGAGCATTTTGCCTACTGTACTACCCTGTCTCTTATACACATCTCCGAGCCCACGAGACTAAGGCGAA
>ENA-ORBV01013972-ORBV01013972.1-microbial-mat-metagenome-genome-assembly--contig:-NODE-13972-length-12103-cov-4.710378_pt1 | contig 12103 bp, 8 predicted proteins | sample MGYA00237777_ERZ505514 | MGnify/ENA primary metagenome ERZ505514 (study PRJEB26160, sample SAMN06269048) | microbial mat metagenome | isolation source: Oligotrophic lake microbial mat | place... | reverse complement strand
CTCCTGCGGTCCCATGCCGACGCCGCCATACACCGCCGCGGCGGTGTATGGCGGCGTCGGCATGGGACCGCAGGAGCATGCCTTGCGCAGCGGCGTCGACGTCGTCGTCGCCACCCCCGGTCGGCTGCTCGATCACTTCAAGGCGCCCTACGCCAAGCTCGACGGCTTGCAGTACCTGGTGCTCGACGAGGCCGACCGCATGCTCGACATGGGGTTCCTACCCGACATCAAGCGCATCATGCGCCACATCCCCGCCAAGCGGCAGACGCTGTTCTTCAGCGCCACCATGCCGCCGCCGATCGCGGCGCTGACGCGCGAGCTGCTGCACAACCCGGAGGTCATCAACCGCGAGCGCAAGGCGGCGCCGGCGGTCGGCATCACGCAGGCCGTGTATCCGGTGCCGCAGGAGCTCAAGGCACCGCTGTTGGTGGCCCTGCTCGAGCGCGGCGAGATGCGCGAGGCGTTGGCCTTCACGCGGACCAAACATCGCGCCAACCGCCTGCAGGCGTATCTGGCCCAGCACGGCGTCAAAGCGGAGCGCATCCACGGCAACCGCTCGCAGGGGCAGCGCACCGAAGCGCTGGCCGGGTTCAAGAGCGGCAAGTATCGCGTCCTGGTCGCCACCGACATCGCGGCGCGTGGCATCGACATCGAAGCACTCGGCCACGTGGTGAACTTCGACGTGCCGGAGGTGCCCGAGGACTACATCCACCGCGTCGGCCGGACGGCGCGCGCCGAGGCCACCGGCGACGCCTTCACCTTCGTCGCCCCGGAGGAAGAGGGCGACCTGCAGCGCATCGAGAGGGCCATCCACAAACGCCTGCCACGCGTCGTCGTCCCCGACTTTGATTACCAGGCGAAGCCGACCGTCCGCCTCGAGGTGCCGCTGCACCAGCGCATCGCCGAGATCCGCGGCCGCAAGGCCGAGGAGCGCGGTCGCGCCAAGGCCAACGCCGAGCGCCGCGCCGCGGCGGCGGCCAGGCCGGGAGGCCGTCCGACGCCCGCTGGTTCGCCATCGCATGCACCGGCGCCGAAGCCGCGCGGCGGTCCCGGCACGGCGCCCAGTCCGGCTCGCGGCGGCCCCGGGGCGCGCAGCTTCACGCCGACGCGCGGCCGCCGGCGCTGATCACCTCCCGCTCGGCGCGCCGGCACGCCCGAACGCGCGTCGTTCCCTGTCCTGGGGGTGGGCTCGATCCTGTACAGCGGCGCGGCCATGGCGGGCACCTCCTGGTTCGCCTTCCGACTGTCTGATCGACGGGCGGCCACCTGGTCGCTCGTTCGCGCTCGTGCACAGCAGCGGCCTGATCCACGGCACCCTGGCGCGGCCTTACCCCTTGGCGCGGCTGCTCGTCTTCATCTCGACGACTCACCGTGTGATCTTCAGACAGACCCGACGGCCGAGTTCACTTGTCGCGTGGCGGGTGGCCCTGCCGGGGTCATTCGACACCGATCCGACGCCGGATACCCGATCACATACGTCGCCGGCGTACGCAGGCCCGTGCGGTGGTCTCGCCCACGTCCCATGCGTAGCTGGCGCCGGCCAACTCGTCGGTGAACTCGGTCAGTTCCGCGACGGTGTAGCGGCGCAAGACGGAGACGACGCCGTCAAACACGACGACGCACCGGACGACGGGCAGCCGGCACGTTCATAGCAAGCGCGACCACCAGCACGGCGTGATGATGGAACGCCGTGGAGAGCGCCGAAAGCCGGTGAGCCCCGGCGGGACGTGCAAGGCCTTGACCGAGGCAGGGTCGCGCGCGTCGAGCGCCGGTTCGCGCCGCAGCCACGCGCCGCCACCGCCTGGGCGGAGGTCGACGATGCGCGTCGCGCCGCTGCGCGCGACTGCATCCCGGAGGCGCTCCGCGATGGGTTCGTAGGCATTGGCGGGGTTGATGACGTCGTACCGGTAGTCGGTGGTGCAATCGCGTTGCCCATGCACGCCACGGCAGGTCCCCCCAGGCACCAGTTGTGCTGCCCCGTGAGGAACGTCTTGCAAAAGCCTCCGCGACTACTGCAGGGTCGTCGGAAATGCTCGTGTCGTTCTCCTCCGCAGCTTGCCGCGTGCGCCGCCGTCTCGGGCGCCGATCCGTCGCTGTTCGTACCACCTTGGTGCTGGCGGCGGTCGTCGCCGTTGTCCCGTCGCTCGCCGCGCCGTCCGCCCGCGCCTCGGCGTGCCCCGCCATCCCGAGCGTCTGCGTCGAGGCGGAGACCGGCCAGCTCAGCGTCATGAAGCGCAAGCACCACGGGGCGAAGCTCACGTGGCGGGCGGCGGCGCTGGACATCGCCCTCGAGGAGCTCGCTGATCCGACGGTCGACGCCCCCTACGCTTTCTGCATTTACGCCGGCACCGCCGAGGCGCTGGTGAAGGACGTCGAGGTCGCCCCGGGTAGCAAGTGGCGTGGTAACCGCACCAGCTACTGGTACCGGGACGATACGGGGAGCGCCGGCGGCCTGCAGTCGATCCGGGCCCTGCCCGGCAGTCTCGGCGAGGCGCAGCTCAGCGTGACCGCGCGCGGCGACGAATTGCTCGACATCGGCTTCCCGCTGGCGGACGACCAGTTTCCGCTGCTCGTCCAGCTGGCCAACTTGAACAACGACGTCTGCTGGGAGACCGCCTTCGAGAAGACGATGTTTGCCAAGAACAGCGTCAATCGGCGCGGGGCGCTGCGCACCGTGGCCGTGCTGCGGCCGGAGCGCTGTCGCAAGGGTTCGGGCTGCGCCGTCGAGCGCCCGCTGATCGGCGCCGCGCTGTGCCGCGACCGCGTCGCCGCCGGCGGCGGCATGGCGAAGCGGATGAAGATCAAGATGGGCGATATCACGCGCTGCCGGCAGCGGGAGGCGGTCGGCAAGACCGACGGCGCCTGTGACCCGGGCCTGTGTCCGTTCTCCGATCCCGCCTGTGCCCTGCTCGACTCGAACCTGCAGCGCGGCGTGCTGCGCGCCATCGGCCACTACCAGACCAAGCTCGACGCGGCCTGCGACGACATCAGCGTCGCCGCGGTGCAGGAGAGCATGCCGGGGTGGGGGGCGCCGTGCACGTCCGCACGCACGGTCGCGGCGCTGATGGAGTGCCTCGAGACCGAGGCCTGGAGTGAGTACGGCAATGTCCTCGGCGACGCCGTGTTCGGCAGCCAGGGGACCCTGGCCGAGGACCTGCTGCGCTGCCGCAAGGAGATCGCCAAGCTGACGCAGAAGTACTCGTCGAAGTTCAACACGCTGCTGTACTCCTGCCGGCGATCGCCGATCATCCACGGCCGGCCCTGCGCCGAGGATCCGCTGATCACCGGGCAGACGATCTTCGACAATTACGTCGTCAAGCTGCGCAACTCATGTGACGACGCGAAGATCGCGCGGCTGACCTTCGGTGCGCCCTGCGACGGCCTGACCAACCTGGTCGACCTGACCAACTGCCTCGGCGGTTTGGCGCGCGACCTCGCCTTCCGCGGCGTCTCCCTCTCCTATCCGTAGGACCTGCGGCGCGGCCGGTGCCGCCGCGGGAGAGCCGTCGATACGCGCCGCCGGCGTGCGCGCCCCGCCGCGCGTGGCTCGGGCGATTCGCTGGGTTCGACGCGATGGTCGCGGCCTCCGGCACGCATAGGCAAGCCGCGCTACCACACGTCGCAGGTCTGGCTGGGGCGGAGCGCCGCGCCAGCCGCGCAGTCGTAGGCGTCGGCGAAGGCCGGAAACTGGGCGACAGTGGCGTTGACCCGTGCAGGGGCTGGGACGTGGTGGTCGACGCGAGCGAGCCAGTGTGCGGCCAGCGGATGCACGCTGGTGCACCACGATTGCGCGTCGGCGAGGAAGAATGCGCGGTCGTCGCTCGTCGCCGCCGGCGCGGCGCCGCGGCCGTGCACGGCCGCGTGCTCGCGAAAGGCGTCGTGGGCGAAGGCGATGCCCGCGACGTCGGCCAGATGTTCATCGACCGTCCGCTCGGCATCAACCGACGCGGCGGCGACGAGCGCCGCCGCCCGGTAGCCGCGTTGGTCGTACCGCGGCGCTGCCTCCTCACGCGCCAGGCGTTCGGCCAGGCAGATCTCTCGTGTGCGCAGACCGTCCTGGGATCTCGAGAGCCAGTCGCGCGAGCGTCCGTCGGCATCGACCTGCCGTCCGTAGCGATCGAACGCGTGGCCGATCTCGTGGCCGATGACGGCCCCAAGCGCGCCGAAGTTGGCCGCCGCGGGCTGGGTCGCGTCGAAGTAGGGCGCCTGCGCTATGGCCAAGGGAACGACAACATCGTTGGTACGGCTGCGGTAGAAGGCATTGGCCGTCGAGGTCGGGGCCAGATCGACGCGTGGGTCGGGGCCGGAATCGAGCTGCGCCACCATCCGTTCCTGCAGGCGCGCATGGGCCGCCAGCAGATTGACGAGGTAGGCGTCGCGCCGGATCGGCAACGGCGCGGCGGCGCTGGCCGGGAGGCCGACGAGCACGCGCATCCGCCCGACCTTGTCCGTGGCGGCGCGGCGCGCGTCGGCGTCGAGCCACGCCGAGCCTTCGAGCCGGCGCACCGCCGCTCGCTGGATCGCCTCGGCGATGGCCTGCGTCGCCGCGCGGGTGTCAGCGGAAACCGCTTCCGCTTCGTACAGCGCGGCGACCTCGTCGGGCAGCGCGGCCTCGGTCGCTTCCACGCACTGTTGCCAACGTGGCCGACGATCCGTGCGTTCGTACGTGAAGCGCGTGTCGCGCACCGCCCCTGGGACGTGGGGGGCGAGGGCGCGCACCAGCGCCCAGCGCAGGTAGTCCTGTACCGCGGTCCCGTGCTCGGTGAGCAGTTCGCGCACCGCCTCAAGATAGGGCACCGAGACGACGCCGACGATCGCCGGGTTTCCGAGGCCGGTCGCGGCGAGGTACTCGGCAAACGGCAGCGGCGCCATGCGCCCGTCGAAGTCGCCGCGTTCCAACCGTTCGGGACGGCTGTCGAACGGCCGGCCCGCCGCCGGCGGCGGCAGGGCGGCGGCCAAGCGCCGCTCGACGAACAGGACGCGCGCCGCGCCCGCGCGTGCCTCGGTGTGCGCGTCCAGCTGGCCGAGCATGGACGTCACGTACGAGGTGTAGCGCTTCATCCGGCGACGTCCGTTGATATCGGTGTCCGCGAATGCCGGTGGCGGCAACGTCGTCGGTCCGACAACCACCATGCTCTGACCCGGCGCATCCCAGTCGCGGTCCACGACCGCGGCGAAGAGCGCGGGGATGCGGACGCGGTGCAGCGATGCGCGAGCGCTACTGTTGGCGCTCGCGCATCGCTGCCGGCGTTGATGGCGTCCACCACGGGCGCCACGTCTCGCAGGGCTCGTTGCGCGGCGGCCGCGTCGTCCATGCACGACGCATAGAAGGTCGCGGCTTGGGGACCCGATTCCCCGCCCGCCTCCGCGGAGAGCCGCTCCCAGAGCCAGAGCCGCGATCGCTCGTGCACTCCATCCAGGCCTCGGCCGATGATGGGCCGGTCGGGCCTCGGCGGATTGGCGTTCATCCAGGGGTTGCAGGCGTACCGGTAGAAGTCCTCGCAGGGGTCTACGTCGGCATCAACCGGTGCGGGGGCGAGGCTCGTGCGGTATGCGCGCTGGGCATCCGCGATCGCGGCGGCCGGCGGGCGGTGGTCGTCGCTGCAGCTTGCGAGTCCCGCCGCGCAGGCGGCAACCGCGAGGATCGGCGTTCTGTGCGCCAGCGCCCAGGCCATGCCAATCGCGCTTGCCATCGAGCCTGCGGCACCGTCAAGGTCCCGCACACCAGCTGTCGCGCACACCAGCCCGCATCGCGCCGGGCATGGGCCGACTCGCCGTGTGTCGAAGTTGACTACTTGCTGAAAGCGCGTGCGCGCCTGCTCACCAACGAGCGCCAGAATGCTGGCCGGCCCATCGTGGCGCCGGCCACGTGGCGATGCCCGGCTAGGCCTCGCGGCCGCCTTTCGCGAGGCCCAGAACATAGGCCGCGACGCAGCATGCCAGCAGCGGCCACACGCACACCGCCATTACGCGCGCGCGCCCGTGCGTTGCCAGCAGCGAGATGCGCGCGCAATCGAGGAGGCGCCGAATCGGGTAGGGCTGCCGGCCCTGCCACAGACGCGGCCGCAACGCCGCGTGCGCGGCGGCCGTCCGCTGGCCGCGGCGATACTGATCGGTGAGCATGGTGATCGGATCGGTGGGATTGGCGTGCGCCGCGCACACGTCCGGCGCCCAGACCGGTTTCAGGGCGTCGGGCAGGCGATCGGCGAACTCCGTGTCCTCGCCGGTGCGCAGGTCGGCGCGGAAGAGACCGTACTCCTCGAACAGGGCGCGCGCGAAACTCGCGCCGTAGCGGTGGCCGAAGACCTCCGGAACACCGGGCAGCCGCCGGCCGAAGAGCGCGTAATGGCTGGCCGTCGCGAAGGGATTGCCCGGATTGCTGTTGAGGAGGGCGGTCGCCACCGCCGGCGCCCCCTCACGATGGCGCCGCAATCGATGCTCCGCCCATCCCGCCTGCGCCGTGCAGTCGCTCTCGAGGAACGCCACGAACGGGGCGCTCGTCGCGGTGATGCCCACGTTGCGTGTCGCTCCCGGCCACAACACGCCCTCCCGGTCGATGATGCGGATCTTGTCCGCGAACCGCCGCAGTCGCTTGATCGGATCGCCGCCGCCGGAATTGACGACGACGATCTCCAGCGGCACCCCTTGCGCCAACAGGGAGCCGACCGCGCGCACCAGGTGCACAGGGGCACCGACCGACATCACCACGACGGCGAGGTCCGGCACCGGGCGCCGACGCGCGGCGTCCTCCTCCCCGTCTGCGGGCGGCGCCGGCATCCAGAGCAAACCGTCCTCCGTATGCGGCGGAAAGTACGATCGGTCGGCCGGGACCTCTTCCAACACCAAGCCGACGTCGTCGGCGAGGTAGTCGTAGCCAATCGCCTGATACCGCTGACTCGGATCGAGATACTTGTAGAGGTCGCGGCGGGCGCGTCGCCGCTCGGGCGCAATCATCTTCAGGTGATAGAGATTGAGATCCGAGCGCAGCAGCGTGTGCTTCGGTTCGGCTGGAAACCACAGGCCGTGCAGGGGTTGATCGGAAAAGCGCCGTTCCGTGATCAGAGGGAAGAGTCGGAACTGGACCTTCTGACCCCAGACGCCGTCGACCCGGTAGGCACTCGGCGTGTACATCTCGCGCAGCCGGAAGCCCCAGGCGACCGGCCCGGACGCCTTCGTCATCTCGCGAATTCCCTCCGCGGCGCCCCGTTCGAGCCGCTCGTCGGGGTCGATCCCCAGCACCCAGTCCGCGCCCAGCTCCCGTGCGCGCACCAGGAGAGCCCGCCGGCGCGTCGGTTCGTCGCTGTAGAACTCGTCACTGCAGCGGTCGTCGAACGCGATCCAGCCGTCGACGATGGGCTCCAGGTTCTGTAAGAGGTCGGGAACCAGGTGGGCATCGTAGCGGAACGAGAACAGCGCCAGCAGCAGCGGCCGTCGTCGCGGACGAAGCCGCTCCCGGCCGTTGCGAGTCCGAATCGCGTGCAGCAACATCGAGGATCTCGTCAGCGCCGCGCGGCGCGGTGTCGCTCGCCCGCATCCGGCCGGACCGGATGATGCGGATGCGCCCGCGACGCGGGCGGTGCCTGTTGCGTTCCGACCTTACGGGCGCGCGCCATGCCGGCCGCGTAGGCGCCGACGCAGCACGTCAACAGCGGCCAGGATGCGACCGACAACAATCGGCGTGCTCCCCGCGTCGAGCGGAGGGAGAGCGTTGCACTCTTCGCCAGCCGGAAGATGGCCAGGCGCGCGATCGACGAGAGTCGGTAGCCGGACGGGTTGGCGCCGGCCGAGCGCTGACCGCGCTCGAACTGGTCGCGCAGCATGCGTCGGAACGCGGTCGGCGTCGCATGCACCGTCACGACTCCCGGTGTCCAGGCCGGTCGCAACGCCTCTGGAAGACGGGCGAGATACTCCGTGTCCTCGCCGATCCGCAGGTCCTCCCGGAACAGTCCATACTGGTCGAACAGGGGGCGCGCGAGGCTGGCGCCGTAGCGCAGCGTGTCCTGCAGCGGCGTATCCGGCAGGCGGCAGACGAAGAGGGCGAGATGGCTCGCCCAGGCGAACAGGTTGCGCGGACTGCTCGGCATGAGGGCGCTGGCGACAGCCGGCGTTCCGGCGAGGTGCGCGTCGAGGCGAGCGCTCGCCCACCCGTCCGCGGCGAGGCAGTCGGCGGCGAGGAAGGCGACGAAGGGGGCGCGCGTCGCCTGGATGCCGAGATTGCGAGCCGCGCCGGGGAGCAGGATCTCTTGGCGGTTGATGACCTGGATGTCGGTCGCCCGGCCGGCCAGCACCGCCGCGGCGTCGCCGCCGCCGGAGTTGACCACGACGATTTCCAGGGCAAGGGCCTGGCGCCGCAGCGAGGCGACGGCCGACGTCAGTTCCAGCGGTGCGCCGACGGAGAGGACGACGACCGCGAGTTGCGCCTCGTCACCGCGGTGCGGCGCGGCGTCGCCTGCCACGCGCAGAGGCTCCAGCAGCTCGCGGCGCGCCAGGTCGCAGGCCGGCACATCCGCAGCGGATCGCTCTGACAATGCGCGTCCTCCTCTTCCTCGTCCTATGGGATTGTCGCCCCGCTTGCCCGTCCAGGGCAACGCCGCTTCTCGCCCGCGACGCCGCGCCCGGCGGCTGTTGCGGATGACGCGGCACCGTCGGTCATGTTATCGCAACACTCCCCTCTAACGAACAGAAAGGACCTCAGCATGAGCTTCTTCGGAAAGATTCTCGAGAAACTGGGTTTCGGCTCGGCGCAGGCAGCCACGCCTCCGGCAGCCGATCCGACGGTGTCGCCGGCTGCTCCCGCCCCTGGCGCTGCCCCGATGGCGGCCGCTCCGCCGTCGCAGCCGATCGCGGTGGTTGACGTGGTCGCGCAGTTGGGCGAACTCGCGGCCGCCAACCCACAGAAGCTCAACTGGAAGGCCTCGATCGTCGACCTGCTGAAGCTCCTCGACATCGACAGCAGCCTCGCGGCTCGCAAGGAACTCGCCACCGAACTGCACTGTCCGGCCGATCTCATGGGCGATTCCGCCACGATGAACATGTGGCTGCACAAGACGGTACTCAAGAAGATCGCCGACAACGGCGGCAACGTGCCAGCGGACCTCTGGAGCTGACGACGGTTGACGGCGCTGCGGCGCGGCATCCGCCTGGGAATCCGATACGGATGCACCGCGCACGCGACGCGTCCGTTCGTTGACTCATGACCACGATCCCCTTCGACCCCGATGCCCTGCGGGCGCGCTATCGCGCCGAGCGCGACAAGCGGCTGCGTGCCGACGGCAATGAGCAGTACGTCGAGATGGCGGGGCGCTTCGCCCAGTATCTCGACGATCCGTACACGGCGCCCGTCGAGCGGGCGCCGCTCACCGACGCGGTGGAGGTGGTGGTCATCGGCGGCGGCTTCGGCGGCCTGCTGGTCGGCGCGCGGCTGCGGCAGGCGGGTATTGACGACGTTTGCCTGATCGAGAAGGGCGGTGACGTCGGCGGCACCTGGTACTGGAACCGCTATCCGGGCGCCGCCTGCGACGTCGAGTCGTACGTCTACCTGCCGCTGCTCGAAGAGATCGGGTACGTACCGCAGGAGAAGTACTCGCGCGCGCCGGAGATCCTCGAGCACAGTCGTAACCTCGCCCGCCACTTCGGCCTCTACGAGCGCGCCTGCCTGCAGACCGAGGTGACCGGCATGCACTGGGACGAGGCGGAGCGGCGCTGGATCGTCGCCACCAACCGCGGCGACCGCCTGCGGGCGCGCTACGTCATCATGGCCAACGGGCCGCTGCACCGGCCGAAGCTGCCCGGCATTCCCGGCGTCGAGAGTTTCGCCGGCCACGCCTTCCACACCAGCCGCTGGGATTACGCATACACCGGCGGTACCAGCGACGGGAACCTCGACCACCTGCGCGACAAGGTGGTCGGCATCATCGGCACCGGCGCCACCGCCGTGCAGTGCGTGCCGCACCTCGGCGCGGCGGCGCAGCACCTGTACGTGTTCCAGCGCACGCCGTCGTCGATCGACGTGCGCGACAACCGGCCGACCGACCCGGACTGGGCGGCGCGCCTGGAACCGGGCTGGCAACGCCGGCGCATGGACAACTTCAACAATCTCGTCTCCGGCCTCTTCGAGCCCGAGGACCTGGTCCAGGACGGCTGGACCGACATCATCGGCAAGCTGCTGCTGCGCCTGCGCGAGGCGGCCGCCGAGGGCGCGCCGATGCGCCTCGCCGAGAGCCTCGAGCTGGCCGACTTCGAGAAGATGGAGCAGATCCGCGCCCGCGTCGAGGCGCTGGTCGCCGATCCCGCCACCGCCGCGGCGCTGAAGCCGTTCTACCGCCAGTTCTGCAAGCGCCCCTGCTTCCACGACGAGTACCTGCAGACCTTCAACCGGCCCACCGTCACCCTGGTCGACAGCGAGGGCCGGGGCGTCGAGCGCATCACGCCGCACGGCGTCGTCGTCGCCGGCCGCGAGTATGCCCTCGATTGTCTCATCTACGCGACCGGCTTCGAGGTTGGCACCGAGTACGCGCGCCGCGCCGGCTACGAGGTGATCGGCCGCGACGGCCTGACGCTGACCGAGAAATGGCGCGAGGGCGCCGCCACCCTGCACGGCTTGTACAGCCGCGGGTTCCCCAACTGCTTCATCGTCAGCTTGGTGCAATCGGGCTTCTCGGTGAACTTCCCGCACATGCTCGACGAACAGGCGAAGCACCTGGCGTACGTGCTCACGCAGGCGCGCGAACGCGGCGCGACGCGCATAGAGACCAGCCAACAGGCCGAGGACGAGTGGGTGCAGACGATCATCGACCTGTCGCGCATGAGCCTCGACTTCCTCGAGTCGTGCACGCCCGGCTACTACAACAACGAAGGCCGCCCGGCGGAGCGCGGCGCCCGCAACGGCTTTTACGGTGGCGGCTCGCCCGCCTTCATCCGCCTGCTCGAGGACTGGCGCGCGCGGGGCGACCTGGCCGGCCTCGATCTGGGCTGAGATCCGAGGCGCGGATGGTGAGTGAGGGGGAGCCCGAGCCCGTGCGTGGGGTGAGCCCGTATCCGCCAATCGGACCGCCCGCGCCCGGCGGCGCCCGACCCTTCTGGTCGGTGATGATTCCGCTCTGCGATCCCGACCCCGCCCACCTGCGCGCGGGGCTGGGTGCGCTGCTGCTGCAGGAGCCCGACCGGGCGGACATGGAGATCGTGCTGGTCGACGACGCCTCAAGCGATATCGCGTGGCTGGATCCGTGGCTGGCGGACCTGGAGCTGGGCGATTGTCTGCGCCTGGTGCGCCAGGAGCACCGGGTCGGCATCGGCGGCAACTGGAACGACTGCGTGCGCCACGCGCGCGGCGAGTGGGTGCACATCCTGCACCAGGACGACCTCGTCCGGCCGGGTTTCCACGACCGCCTGCGCTCGCTGATCGGCGACTGCCCCGACGCCGGTGCCGCCTTCTGCCGCGACACGGTCATCGACGACACCGGGCGCACCGTCGGCTCGCAGCGCCTCATCCGCCCGACGCCGGGGATCGTCGACGACTGGATCGAGCACGTCTTCGTCGGCCTGCACCTGCGCGCCTCGGCGCTGGTGGTGCGGCGCGCCGTCTACGAGGCGCTGGGCGGCTTCCGCCTCGATCTCGACTACGCCCTCGATTGGGACATGTGGAAGCGCATCGCCGCCGCCTGGCCATTGGCCTACTGGCCCGAGGCGCTCGTCTCGTACCGGCGCCACGCGGCCTCGGCCTCGAACGGCTTCCAACGCTCCGGCGCCAACCTGGTCGAAATCGCGCGCAGCATCGCGCTGTCCGAGGCGCTGCTGCCGTCGCAGAGCGCCGCCGCGACGACGCGCCGCACGCGCGAGAACTACGCCCGCTACGGCGCCAACCTGGCATGGACGGCGTTGGCCGACGGCGACCTGCGCACCGCGGGCGCGCAGCTGCGCGGCGCCCGCCGGCTCGGCTCGACGCGTGTGGTCGCCCGCGCCTTGCTTCAGCAGGCGCAGCGCGCCTGGCGCGTCGCGCGCACCCCGCCGCGCTGATGGCGGTTGCCGGGCGCCATCTCGCGGGGCTGCGCCAGGTGCTGCACAGCGGCGCCGCTGCCGCTGCCGCGGCGGCCAACGGCATGAC
>ENA-ORBV01013969-ORBV01013969.1-microbial-mat-metagenome-genome-assembly--contig:-NODE-13969-length-12104-cov-4.550678_pt1 | contig 12104 bp, 11 predicted proteins | sample MGYA00237777_ERZ505514 | MGnify/ENA primary metagenome ERZ505514 (study PRJEB26160, sample SAMN06269048) | microbial mat metagenome | isolation source: Oligotrophic lake microbial mat | place... | reverse complement strand
GAGGAGATCGGAACCCAGGGCATCCGCATCGAGCCCGATGGGGCCATTGTGATGGAGTCGATCCGCAGCGAGCGGGACTCTCTGACCGTCGATGCGGCCGCGATCCTGGTGGTCGACGGTCAGACCGAGCTGGTGCTGAGCGTCTTCCGGATCATCAATGGCCGCTATGTGGCCAGCTCCACCGGCGTCGGCATTGGACTCGTGCGGCGTTTTCAGTAGTCATCAGAGCGGTCGCCATCAGAGCGGTCGTCATCAGAGCGGTCGCCATCAGAGCGGTCGCCATCAGAGCGGTCGTCATCAGAGCGGTCGTCATCAGAGCGGTCGCCACGGGACTTCGTTTCGCCCTTCCTGGTTGGCAACACCCATCACGCGTGGCACTCTCGACCCGATTGGTTCTCACAGGCTCGAGCCGATCTCCCGCCCTCCTTCTACACTTCGCCCAGGGCGAGGGTCATTCCTTCGCAGGCCGCGAAGGCATCCGGAAAGCGTTCCTGGGCCCTCGCTTCGATCTCCCGCACCTGATCATCGGATCGGGATGGATCGTGATGGAACAGCATCAGCTTTCCCACGCCGGCCGCCCTGGCCAGCTCGACGGCCGCCTCATAGGTCGAGTGTCCCCAGCCTACGCGGCTCATGCCTGTCTGACCGGCGTACTCTTCGGGAAGATACTGCGCATCATAGATGAGAACATCGGCGTTGCGTGCCAGTGCCACAAGCCTTGGATCAACGCAGGGGTAGTGCTCCGTGTCGGTCGCATACACCACCGAACAATCGCCATGTTGTATCCGATACGCGAAGACCGCGTCGGGGTGGTTCGCGCGGCAGATGGTCACTTCGACGTCTTTCAGCACGATGCGCTGCTGATCGCGGAGCTCCTGAAAGCCCAACCTGGCCGGCACTTCGTTCAGATCGACCGGGAATGTCGGCGCGCTCATCTGACGGCGGAGCGTCTCGCGCAGCGGGGCGTTGAAGGCGCCAGAGAACACGTCGATCCGGGTCTCGGGCTGGTACAAAGGTGCGAAGAACGGGAGACCCTGAATGTGATCCCAGTGGAGGTGCGAGAGCAGCAGGGTGATGTCACTCCTCCCCTCCTTCATCAGGTGGTTGCCGAGGCCTCGCAGGCCCGTTCCAGCATCCAGGACGATGCGGTGATGGTCGGTCACGATCTCTACGCACGATGTATTGCCCCCTACCTGGACGGTCTCAGGGCCTGGGGACGCCACGCTGCCGCGTACGCCCCAGAAGCGGATTGTCGTCTTCATGTCATGGCTCTCCACGCGTAGCGATGCTGGTATTAACTGCGCCCTGTGCAAAGCGGATTGCGCGCTGATGGAACGGTGAACCAATTTGCACAGACTGTGCCAGATGGTGAGAAAGTGAAGATCATGGCAACCGTGCGACATTTCACTGCGGGAGACAGGTCCATCACGACGCCCCGCACCGATCTGGTGCAGTGTGCGTCATTCCGGATGTCCGGGACGGTGCATCTCGAGGGTTTCAATGACTGGGAGGGGTCACCATACACTGCCTGGGCGGGTGATCCGATACTCAGGCCGCGATGGGAAGGATGACTCGGAAGGTGGTCCCCTCGCCGGCCACACTCAGCGCGGTAATGTAGCCCCCATGGGCTTCGACCACGCGTCTGGCCAGGGTCAGCCCGAGGCCCACGCCCCCGGTCTCTCGAGCCCGGCTTGGATCGGCTCGAAAAAATGGGCTGAACAGACGGGGGAGATCCTCCGGCGCGACCCCGACCCCGCGATCCCTGACCTCGATCGTGAGCCGCTGTTCGGCCTGCATGGCGGCCAACACGATGGGGTGGTCGGCGTCGCCATACTTGCAGGCGTTGTCCAGGAGATTGACGAGGATCTGTTCAAGCGCGTCCCGATCCAGCTGCGCAATTGTGGGAAGCGCGGGGAGCTCACGCTTGAGCGACAATCCGTGTTCAGTGGTTTGCGGTCCATGGGTGTCGAGGACGCGGTTGACCTCGGTGACGAGGTCTACCGATTCAGACTGGAAGCGTTTGCGCCCCTGTTCAAGCCGGCTGAAGTCGAGCGCGTTGTTGACCAATCGAGCCAGCCTTTCGGTCTCCTGGCCAATGATCCGCAGATAATTCGACGATTGGGCGGCATCGCGAACCCGCCCTTGGCCCAAGAGTTCGGCGTAGAGTCGAATGGTGGTCAGGGGAGTCTTGAATTCGTGGGATACGTTGGTGACGAAGGAGGTCTTTTGGGCGGCTTCCTCGGCGCTGCGTCGCGCCTGGCCCACCAGGAGGGTACCGCCGGCGAGGATGGCCATCATAAACGTGACGACAAGCAGACCCCCGATCAGCAGAAAACCGCCTCCAGCCTGACGGACCGTTTCGCCTTCTTCGAGCCCTCCGACGACTTCCCATCCGGGCAAGAGGTGGGCTGCCAAGGGAACAGCCACGTGCTTTGTAGTCTCAGGCGAGTGATTGCTCGTCGGGTTGTTGAAGTAACGCGTTTCTTGCGGAGTCCGGGCGCTGCTCTCCTTGAGCATGAAGGCGTTGGCGAGCTCGCCGTCCCGGGGAAGAAGTGCCTCCAGCCGATCCCGGATACCGGGCAGATTCATGACCACGCCAATCACGGCACCGGAGCCGTCGCTTGGCAGTCTCCAACCGATCAGGTGCAGGCCGTGTTGATCCCGCCAGGGAGCCCAGCCGGTCTGATCGCTCGCCGCGAGTTCGACGACCTTCTCCGGTGCGCTGCGGATTCCGGCCTCGTCTTTGATCGCGCTCCGCGCGCTCTGGACACTGGAGACATTCGAAGAAACATCGCGTCGCTGCTCGCGGATGGCGTTGCTTTCCTTCGCGGCCGCGCTGGGGGCTTTGCGCCATGGGGGAGTGGCGGCGAGCCAGGACTGCAGTGAGGATCGCACGGACTTCGCGGCGATTGGGTTGGATGGGCGGATGATCTGAAGATCCGGACTCAGGAGAAACGTTGTGAGCACGAGTGGATTGTTCCTTTCCCAAGCATCGAGGAATGCGCCGTTTTGCCGGGAAGGAACTGAGGCCAAGGTTTCCATCAGTCCGGTTTGTACGTCGCCGACCAATAGCTCGATATTCTCCACGATCAGCCGAGCCCGGGCCTCGATTGCGGCGCGGCGCGAGTCCGATGCAGCGGTGGCCAGGGCGTCCAGGCGCGATTGTTCCCGCTTAAGCAGCCAGAAAGCGCCGGCCCCGGCTCCCAACGTGGGAAGCAGGAGCAGGAGCCAAAAGAGGAGAACGCGTCGGGTGGCGTACATTCGATTTGCGGAGAATTCGATACGAGCGACCGGGGGAGCGCAAACTTTGGAAAACGCTCCCGCGGTCGAAGTCACGCATGGGACTTGGCGCCTGTTGACGGAGGGTTGACCGTGCGTGGCGTGTCACTTTGTCCGGAGCGCGGATCAATTGCTGGGACGCGGCTTACCGTGGTGCTTGCTGGTTGGTCGTTTGCGTGCTTTCAGCGCGGTAAGCCTTGCGGGTGACGTTATCGAGTCCGTCTCGCTCCAAGCGGTCGGCTTCCGCGGCGTTGGCTGAGGCGATGCCAAGGACCGCAGCGTTGCCGTAGGTCTTCGCGATGAGCTCCAAATCACGCGAGCGCGCTCGGAGCTGGCGGGCCGCTTCCTCCTTGCGCTGGCCGTCAACGAGAACCACCGCGGTATCCTTGGCAATCGCGGTGACATTGCGCGCATAGTCCGTCTGCACGGCCAGGTTGGCCGAAGCGATCACGGTTTGTCGATCGGTCGCGAAACGGACCGTCCTTCGCGCGCTGATGCGTTCCTGACGTCCGCCGATGGGATCCTCAAACGTCACTTCAGCCCGGGCGATTTCGCGCTCTGCGCCGTTCGTCGAAGGGGAGACTTCTACTTCGATCAAGGCAAATTTCCCCTGACCGCCATAGAGTTGATTGAGCGTGATTTCGACGGTTTGTCCGCGAATGACGCCGTCTCGTCCGACCAGCCCGATCGGGCGCACGCCTTGCGGCAATTCGACGGTGACCACGACTTGGCGGGCGACGATGCTGAGGACGTCGCCGATCTCCTGGCGGAAGATCGCCGGGAGATCGTGGCTCGAGGCGACGAAGTAGGTGTTCCCGTCGCTCCGACGAGCGAGCCGTGTCATCAGATCCTCATTGAAGTCGAGCCCCACACCGATGGTGGTGACGGAGATGCCCTCTTGGACGAGAGCCGCTCCGAGTCGGGCGAGTTCATCAGGAGAGCTCGGTCCAACATTGGCGAGACCATCGGAGAGCAGGATGAGGCGATGCACATAACGGCGGTCCTCGATGGAGTGGCGCAATTCGGATGCGCCCTGCTGTACTCCGCCGTGGAGAGCAGTCCCGCCGAACGCACGAATGGATCGGATTTGGGACTCGAGGTCCCCGCCATCGCCGACCCGTCGGGCCGGAATCAATGTTTCGACCGAATTGTTGTAGACCACCAGCGAGAAGACGTCGTCGTCGGAGAGGCGGCTCACGGCTTCCAGCGCGGCGGCGCGGGCCTTCTCGATCTTTTCGCCATTCATCGAACCGGATCGGTCGATGACCAGACACAGATTGACCGGTGTGCGTGATTCGGGGCGGAGAGACCGCACGCCGTCGAGCGATACTTTGACGATCGCTCGTTCGAGAGTTCCGGCAGGAAGTACCGGTCGGTCAAGATCGAGCCGAAGATGGACTGCGCTCCGGGAGTGCGTTGCCTCAATCTGGGATTGGGAGGCGGTGAGTCGGAGTGAGAGACCAAGCGCACCCGCGAGGAGGGTGGGAATGCAGAGCAGCGTGTGAGGGAAGAACGATTTCATCGCCGACGATTTCACCAGAAATTCGACCCGGGGTTGTCACGAATTGGTCAGCCCTTTGTCAGGAAATTGTCATGCCGGCGACGAATCCGATCCAGAAGGGGACCGCGCACGTGGACGGCCAGACCTTGGCGGTGAGGCGCCGATGTTGCACAGGATTTAGCCGGAATTTCGGCGGGGTGCTGAAGCCCAACCGATCGGTCATAATCCAGTGAGCCTTCAGGGCTGCGTGGCGATTCCAGCGGCTGCAAACAGTTTGGCGACCGTGGTTCGATAGACCAAAGCGGAGCGGTGTCGTTGGCGGTCTTCGCCGCCGACGATGTAGAGGAATTCTCCCTGGCGAACGAGTCCGCCCAACATCGCGGAGTAAGGCAGGGGGGGCAGGGGAAGATATCGGTTGTCCTTCGCGTCGTAGAGAAAGCAGTTGTCGGTAAAAGCGGACGGCACACTCGAAACCAACGAAGTTCGGAAACCACCAGCAAGCAGCACGTAGCGGGAGTTGAGAGTGCAGGCAGTGAGCCCCCGGACCGGGAAAGGATAGGCTGCAATGGCGGACCACTTCTCGTTCACGGTCGAGTAGCACCAAGCGTCGGTGAGGTTCTCCACTTCCGCAGTTCCGACTCCGATGCGAGCACCGGTAATGGCGACCACCTGGCCGTCGAACGCTGCCACTGCGGGAAGGATTCGTGGACCTCCCGGAACGTTTGGAAGTTCGCGAATCAGGCCGCTCTTTGCGTCGAGGGAGAAAAATTGGGCGGTTGCCCGCTCCAACTTCCGAAAGTCGTCAGTTCCGCCGACGACGTAGAGCCGGCCGGCGAGGGTCGTGCTTCCCGCGAGGGCGACGGGTTGAGAAAGCGTACGGTGCGGATTTGGCGTTCCTTCGCTTGGCACCCACATCCCGTCGGCCCGGGTGCTCTCGCCATCGTCACCACCCAGCAGCAACCAGGCTCCTGAGCTGGCGATGTCCACACCATAGGCAAAGGCGCGGGGAAGGGGCGGTGCGACCGACCAGGAATGGGACGTCAAATCGTACTGCAGACAGTCGAGCAGCGTGAGTTTGACATCGTTTTCCCACCGGGTACCGCCGGCGATCACGAGATGTGTTTCCGAGGAACTCGAGGCGAAACCCGCGCGCCCGGAGGGCAGAGATGCCAGCGGTTCCCAGATCGATGGGGCGGCTGGCTGGATCGAAGGTGGCTCCATTCCGAAAAGTGATTGCAAGGTCAAGGTGACCGAAAGGATTTTGAGCGTCGCGCGACGGTGAAACGGGAAATGCATCGTTTGCGTGAGAGCTGAGGGCCCGGAGCTCGGCTTCGTTAACATGGTACGTCGTGGGGCTTTTTGTTACGCGGAAGTTCTCCACGTCTGAGGATGTAAATTGCGAGTGCCATTACGACCGGGTGCTATCCTCGAAGTCGAGTCCGACCTCATCGCTCAGCCTGTTTCCTCCCTGACTTGGGATCGTCGGGCCCGAAGCCGACCGCGGACTCTCGTGGAAGATGAAACGTACCCTGGGCTGACGTGGAACGTAAACTTCAGATGGGTCCCCGGCAGGTTGGTGATTTTCGCGGACTTCCACCGGGCGCGGACCTCAAATCCCCGAAAGCACGATCGAGCGTCGACGGCTGATCGGAGGATCGCTTTCCGGTCCGAGGGAGTCAGCGAAAGGACTGCTCGCGTAGATCTTGACACGCAATCAAGTCTTGTAAGTGGTTCAGGGTGAATTGGCTGCCCGGGTAGGGATCGAACCTACGACCAAGTGATTAACAGTCACCTGCTCTGCCACTGAGCTACCGGGCAACTTACCCAAAGGAGCGGCCGAAGACAGGCTCCGGACAACGCCATGTCAACGCTCCATTTCGAGATTCTTTCGGGGTTGCCAAAGTTTTGATTGATTTTCCCGGTCGCGAACGATTGGTTGTTTTTCTTTTCCATTACGCCTGCCTCCGATCGTCGGGGTGACAGGTGGAACGAATCTCATGAAACAACCACTTGTACTGAACGTTGCGCAGCGCGGCCAAACTGGTCGCAGCGCTTCCCGTCGTCTCCGCAGGGCCAATCGCGTTCCCGCAATTCTTTATGGGAAGCACACCAGCCCCGAGAAGCTTGCGGTGGATGGCCCGGAGTTTACCCGACTGCTCAAATCCGTCGCCGGCCGCTCGCTGATTATCGAGCTGGCTCGCACCGACAAACCCGAAAAAGCACTTTCGTTCCTCCAAGAGATCCAGCGAGATCCCATCACGGACAAATATTTGCATATCGATCTCCAAGAGGTTAAGGCGGACGAAAAGTTCGAGATCCGGGTGGCCGTACAGACCGTCGGAGAATCCTTTGGCGTCAAGAACCAGAGCGGCGTTTTGGAAATTGTGACGCCCCAAGTGCGCATTCGTTGCCTGCCGAAGGACTTGCCTGAGGCAATTGCGATCGATGTGACGGAGCTGAAGGTCGGAGAGACCATCAAGATTTCCGAACTGAAGGCGGTTGCCGGGGTCGAGTTCCTCGACCAGAAGGGGCAGCCGATCGTCGCTTGCGTCGAGCCAGTGGCCGAAGTGGTTGTGGCGGAAGTCACCACGCCGGCCGCCGGTGCTGGTACTCCAGTCGCGGGCGCTGTCGCTCCAGCTGCAGGTGCTGCCGCGCCGGCCGCGGGCGCTGCCGCACCAGCCGCGGGTGCCAAGCCAGGCGCCGCTCCAGCCGCGGGCGCCAAGCCTGGTGCTGCGCCGGCCGCAGGCGCCAAGCCGGCTGCCGGGGCCAAACCGGCCGCGCCAGCCAAAAAGTAAGTTTTAGCCGTGCACTTGATCCGACCCGTCGGTTCAAGTGCTTCGTTTGTTCTTTGAGTCATGCCCATTTTGCTTGTTGTCGGCCTGGGAAATCCGGGCCGAGAGTACGAGCTTACCCGTCACAATCTCGGTTGGTTCATCCTCGATAGGTTGGCCCGGCAGCGCGGCCTTACTTGGAAGCGTGATTCACGCTTCGACGTTGAGACCGCCCGTTCGGAGTTGGCTGGGCGAACGCTGCTTCTCCTGAAACCCCTCAGCTTCATGAACGACAGCGGCCGACCGATCCAACAGGTGGCGAGTTTCCACAAAGTTCCAGTCACCTCGATCACGGCCGTTTACGACGACCTGACGATTCCTCTGGGACTTTGCAAAGTCTCGATCACCGGCAGCGCGGGCGGGCACAATGGCGTCTCCAGTCTGCTGGAGCACTTGGGCAGCGGGTTTTCTCGCTACCGTTTGGGAATTGGCCCCAAGCAACCGCTTCAGATGGAACTCAAAGACTTCGTCCTCGGCACCTTCACTCTCGAACAACGCACCCTTCTCGAACAACAACTCGACACCCTCGTCGCCGGACTGGTTCTTCTTCTGCAAGAAGGTCCAGAACGAGCGATGAACCAACTCAATCGCAGAGCAAAACATGAATCCGACCAAACGTAGCTACCGCGCGACTTTCATCCTCGATAACCGCGGCAAGGAAGATTCCATCGATCAAATCATCGATGGCGTGAAGCAGGAAATTAGCGCCGTTCACGGCGAAGTGACCGGAGTCGAAAACCTCGGACGCCGCGAATTCATCCGCGTCACCGATCGCAAGATGACCGGTGGCACGTACGTGCAGGTGGCCTTCTCGGCTCCTGCGACGGGACCGGCGGCCCTCCGCGAGCGTCTTCGCCTCAACGGCAACGTTTACCGCACGTTCGTTCAATCGGTCTAGTAGGATTGCTCCGCGCCTCGTCATGGCCTCGCTCAACAAAGTCTTTCTGATCGGCAATTTGACACGTGATCCCGAGCTCCGGGTCACGCCCAAAGGGACCGCAATCTGCCAATTTGGCTTGGCGGTCAATCGCCAGTTCAAGGACGACTCGGGGGCGACGCGCGACGAAACCACGTTCGTTGACATCGAGGCTTGGGGAAAACAAGGAGAGCTTGTCTCCAAGTACTTGGGCAAGGGTTCTCAATGCATGGTGGAGGGTCGTCTCAAACTCGACCAGTGGGAAGACAAGACCAGCGGTCAGAAGCGCAGCCGTCTGAAGGTTGTCTTGGATAATGTCCAGTTCCTCGGGGCCCCACGTGGTGCCAGCGCTCCCGGCGCAGCGCCCGCTTCGTCCCCGGACGATGGTGATCAAACCGCGTCGTACGAAAAAACGTCTCCTCCCCCGCGCCGCGCCTCCGCGCCGGCTCCGGCTCCTGAAAACCTCGACGAAGACGTGCCGTTTTAGGCCTTCGCCGACGTTTCCTCTCAAACCAACTTCTCAACACGACATTCATCATGGCTCACAACGAAATTCTCCTCCTCAAACCCGTCGAAGGTCTCGGCGGTGAAGGCGATCAGGTCAAAGTCCGCGCTGGCTTTGCCCGCAATTTTCTCCTCCCACGCGAGATCGCCGTACCGGTGACTCGCGCCAATAAGAAGCACGTCGAAGCGCTGAAGAAGCGTCGCGCCGAACGCGAACTTTCCGAACTTTCCGGGGCCCAAGAATTGGCCCGAAAGCTGGAAAAGACGTCCCTCGCCTTTGCGGTCAAGACCGGCGAAGGTGGCAAGCTTTTCGGAGCAATCACCTCTGCCGACATCCATGCCAAACTTACCGAGTCGGGCATCACGATTGATCGCAAGCGCATCCACCTCCACACCCCGGTTAAGACCTTGGGCAAACACGACGTGAAGATCAAACTTCACGCCGATGTCACGGTTGATCTCTCTTTCGACGTCGTGTCGGAGAACCCGATCGAGCCCACGGTTCAGGAAGCTCCGGCGACGGAAAAGAAAGAATGGCACAAGCCCGCTCGCAAGGAGACCAAAGAGTAAGAATCTCTTTCATTGCACGTTTGATTTCCGAAGCCGCGACCGCAGTCGCGGCTTCGCGATTTCTTTCTCCGATGCGTGATCGGACTGGATCGGAGGAGATTTGGACATACGTGGAGCCCACCGCTTCTTACACTCTGTTTTCTGATGGCTGATGATACGGGTTCTCGTGGTTCGCGCCGTTTTCGTACGGGTGCCACCGGCTCGGCGCAAGGAGACGCTTCCGACGCTCCAGCGGGTTTCGGGCGGAGCCTGCCGCACTCGATCGAGGCGGAGGAATACCTTCTTTCCTGCTGTTTTCTCGATGGGTTGGAGGTGGTCTCGCGTTGTCTTGAAGCTCGGCTGTCGGCGGCTTCGTTCTATGTGCCGGCTCATCGGATTCTCTTCGAGAAACTGATTGAGCTGTACAACCGGCAGTCACCGATCGATCTGGCGGTGGTCGCCGAGGAGTTGAAAACGTCGCGGCAACTCGATGATATTGGAGGTTACGCGTATCTCACGCAGATCTCGGGTCGCATTCCGACGACGGCCCAGGCGAATTATTTCATCGAGCGGGTTCGGGAGCTGGCACTGCTCCGTGAATTGATCCGTACGGCGACCGGTACGGTCGAGCAGTGTTTCGAATTCAGCGGTGGAATCGACCAGTTCGTTGATACCATTGAACAGCAAATGTTTGCGGTCACGCAGAACCGCATTTCCGAGAGTGCACGGCAGATGAAGGAGCCGACGCGCGAAGCCATGAACGTCATCACCAAGATGATGATGAAGAAAGGCGAACTGACCGGAGTTTCCTCAGGATTTAAGGACTTGGATCAGTTCACGTTTGGTTTTCAGCGGCAGGAGATGATCGTGCTCGCGGCTCGGCCCTCGATGGGCAAAACCTCCTTGGCGTTGAACTTCGCGGAAGCGGCGGCGTTGCCGAAAAGGGGAGTAGGTGTGCCGGTCTTGGTGTTTTCCTTGGAAATGGGCTCTGCGCAGCTGGCTTTGCGCATGCTTTGTGCGCGAGCTCGGGTGAACATGAAATTGCTTCGGGATGGTCTCCTTTCGAAGAACGGGGCGGAACAGCAGGAATTGGTCAAATCAGCGGACGAATTCTCCAAGGCACCCATTTACATCGATGACTCGTCGCATCTCACGATCATGGAGCTGCGCGCGAAGTCTCGGCGACTTTCTGCCCGGCAAAAACTGGGCTTCATCATTGTTGATTACTTGCAGTTGATCGCGCCGACCGATCCCAAGACTCCCCGGGAACAGCAGGTCGCGGAAATTTCCCGCGGATTAAAAGGTTTGGCAAAGGAACTCGACGTGCCGGTTCTTGTTCTCAGTCAGCTGAACCGCGCTGCCGAAAAGGAGAACCGCACGCCCAAACTCTCAGACTTACGAGAATCCGGATCAATTGAACAGGACGCGGACTGCGTGCTGCTGCTGTATCGCGAGGCGTACTATCTCAAGCAGAAAGAGGCCGTGATGACGACGGTTGACTATCAGATCGAAATGCGCAGCTGCGAATATAAACTGGAGGTGAACGTCGCTAAATGCCGGGATGGTGAGCCGGGTCTTGTGATTGCAGACATCGACGCCGCGACGGCCTCGGTACGAGACATGGGGGCTTTCTGATGGGCCTGCCGGAACCGATGACGCCGCCGGACTGCGATCTGCGGGGCATGGCATTCATGCCAATGGATATCGTGCGGCTGCTGGACAGCGATTTCTACGCGACGACGAGCGGCGATGAGTTCAAGGCCGGGTTGACGCTGTGGTGTAAGTCGTTCCTTCAGGTGCCTGCGGGTTCGCTGCCGGACGACGACCGCATCCTGGCGCATCTGAGCGGCGCTGGCGCGCGGTGGCGCAAGCTGCGGGCGAGGTCTCTGCACGGCTGGGTCAAGTGCGCTGACGGGCGGCTGTATCACCGCACGGTCGCGGAGAAGTGCTGCGCGGCTTGGGCTGCCCGGCTCGCTCAGAGGGTGCGGACGGAGGCGGCCAGAGCGGCGAAATTAGGGCGTCCGAAACCGCCTGTGACAGAGGAGCATACACGCTCTGTCACAGACTCTGTCACAACCCCTGTCACAGACTCTGTCACAACCCCTGTCACAGACTCTGTCACAACCCCTGTCACAGAGTCTGTAACAACCCCTGTCACAGAGTCTGTAACAACCCCTGTCACAGAGTCTGTAACAGGCTCCAAGGGAGAGGGAGAGGGAGAGGGAGAGGGAGAGAAGAAGAAAGACTCTCCCGCACCGCCGGTGCCTAGTCCCGGTGTGGGAGAGAAGTCGGATCGGCAACGCCTTGCCGAGCGAACCGCCGCAGCCATCGGGGTTCCCAAGCTGGGCGATCTGCCTCCACCACTCTGCGGGCCGCTGATGGCGACAATTGACAAGCTTTTGGCGGCCAAATGCGACTGGACGGCGGACATTGCCCCAGCCCTCGCCACGCGGCCAAAGGGCGGAAACCTTCCGAAAACGCCGGGCTATTGGGCCAGCATCGCGGAGTCGAGCCGGGACGGAAG
>ENA-ORBV01013968-ORBV01013968.1-microbial-mat-metagenome-genome-assembly--contig:-NODE-13968-length-12105-cov-5.021616_pt1 | contig 12105 bp, 5 predicted proteins | sample MGYA00237777_ERZ505514 | MGnify/ENA primary metagenome ERZ505514 (study PRJEB26160, sample SAMN06269048) | microbial mat metagenome | isolation source: Oligotrophic lake microbial mat | place... | reverse complement strand
AATGATACGGCGACCACCGAGATCTACACCTCTCTATTCGTCGGCAGCGTCAGATGTGTATAAGAGACAGTGTATATTCCGCGAGCGTTGTTGCGTGGAAGGTTCGAATGAATGAAGTACTTTCGCTTCTGTCTTTTGCTCCCTGTCTTCTGGTGGTGGTGCAGCACGTTTGTCGTTCATAGTCTGTATCCGCAGACCCTTTGTTACTAATTATCAACGGAATATTAGCACAAAAACATTTTATAAAAGACTTTTTCTTGAATTAGATTCTATCTCTTCTCATATCGACATACTTTTAGATGTTGTTCCATACATATGTACCGTACCTGTTGTCCCGATGCTCGGAGAGATGACTTTCCTGCTAGTTCAGTCCGTCCATCAATCCTTCTTTGGGGCAATCTATCAGAGACCTACAAGCTTTTTCGGTCTCTATTGCTTTGGGTCAGCAACGTGAAGTGGAGTATACCTACTGGTAGTTCTTAAGCAGTCTGAAGCTACAAAGATACTGAAATCAAAAAGCCTTCATTTCTCATATTACTTAGGATGCGAACAGAAAACCGTCTGTTTGGTGCAGTTACTAGTAAAGCTAACGAGAAGTAAAGTAACTGCAAGGAGATGCGAGCGGATAGTATTTCCCTCGTTCTCAGCCAAACTTGAGTAATTTCCAAGAGTAAGTCCCAAAGACTTTATGCTAGAAGAAAAAAAGGTTGTCTCTTTGGTTTGAAACTGGCGCCAGATTGCAAACTCAACTTGTTTCAGCGTAAAAGGGCATTTTGATGCTATCTGAAATAGCGGCGCCACTGCGAGAGGATTTTCGTGCTATGTGAAGTAGCCGCGCCACTGCACTGTCTATTCGGACAGGTCGTCGAGAGCTGGACGCCCCGCCTTCGACTCCGGCGCCTTTGCCAAGGTAAGATTGATACCCAACTCTTCTTCCTGATACGCGCTAGTATCTGGTTCACATGAGACATGACAGGTGAGTTTTACTTCTTTTCATGAACCCTTTGTCTTGCAATCGACGCTTGTAGTGAAAGGTCTGACTAAAATGTGCGAGGGGACGACTACTATTGGTACCTTCAGATATCATACGCGGGAGATGGAGTCAACCTGGCACCCGATTGTATCTCTTCCAAGAGGCGAGGAGTAACATCATCGATTGCACTTGCTTGATTCTCAATCAGCTTTGAAAATTGTTGATAGAGATTTTCATATTCAGGTTCTAATGGATAGGAAGCAGTGGATTGTGTCGTAGTACGCCGACCATCGACAAATACTTGTGATCCTCCATCCTGGAGAGATAGGGTCGAAGAATTAATGGAAGAATGAAAGTCAATGGTCCATATTTCTTCAGGTTCGCCAGGTTTTGTCGGTTCGTAATTCCAGGCAAAGTCTCCTGTCACGGGTACGCTCTTGCTTTTCTTGCCTTGGTTTTCACTTTGGGATAAATTGGTGGGTGCTGCCAACCGAAAGTGGCCCGAAATTGGGGTTTCCCAATTGGATGGAACGGAAAGGCTTGACGACTGGAATTGCAGGGGGCCCAACAGAGCAACAAGAAGCGACAGAGGGTTGAAAACCATGTCTAAGACGCCCTCGCAAACATTGGTCGTTGGGTTCTTTTCTGTCACCCAAACTTGGCCAGGATGCCATTTCCGGACGCTCTCTTTCCAGGTCACCTGAACTCGTTCCAATTGACAGCCATGCATCTTGAGCCATTCTTGGGCATCCTGGAAACCGACACATGCCGCCGTGTGATAGGCCGTAAAGAAGCTTGCATGTTTGTCGCGAGCAAGCTCCTCTAAGCCTTGTAGCCGCCGCCAATCTCCTGGTGGTTTTTCTACCAACACGTGCTTACCAGCCTGGAGTGCAATCTCTGCCAGATCGAGAGTGACACTGGAAGGAGTGCAGACGGCAACAGCGTCCAGATTTTTAGCAGCACTGTTGTCGAGAAGACACTGACTGAGACTTGAGTAGACAGGAATATCGCTTTCGGTCAGAGAAAAGGTATTTTCAAGAGTTTCCAGCGCCGCGTTGCGATTGGGGTCAACAATGGCTGCCAATTGAAATTTGTGTGGATTACGAAGGATGGCAGGGAGATGAGCGTTGCTTGCAATTTCTCCTAAACCACAGACCGCTATTCGGACTGCCTTCGGAGATCCATCCAACCGACTTGTAGCTTCTGTATCTCCCATAGATTCTGCTAGCTTTGTTACTCCGTGTACTCGTTTTGCGAGATCGTGCATGTACATGTACTGTAATTGTTTTGGCCATGGCGGGCAAGTTTTCAATAAATCGGCATTCAAAATCTCAAAAGATCTTGCCATGGACTTCAGGAGCGTGGGGAAAACTTGATTTCAGCACTGAAATTAATTTTTGTAAGGTGCCACCTTTGATGAAGGAAGGAATCAATGAATCATCCTATCCCTGAAACGATCCTGCCAAACATTACCATCTACTAATGACACTACAAAGAGAACAAACTGCCTCCTGCATTCAATGAGACTCCAATTGATGAATTCTTTTCAGTCAAGTCTTTCTTGTGTGCACTGACAAAAGACCTCAAAGGGACACGTGTCGTCGGACCCTTTCTGTCTGGCTGTTGCCAGTAAATCCAACATTGTTGATAACAAATATCAAATTAGAGAAAGAGTGAGATTAATCTACTTCTGAATTGTAAAATCACTTCAAAGTCTAAAATGGGCTCGGTGTCTCTTGGCGTGTTGGTTAGGCACGTCCAGGTGGCACTGTGCATCTGTCTGTCATCCGCAACACAGCCGATGCCCTAGCTAAATGATTGTTGTGGCAGCAAGTGGATAAAAACAGTTTTCAGTTGTGCATGAATCAAAAGTTCTTTTCCTCCTCAACCTCCACAGCACACGGCATGTCATTGTGATTGGAATGACAATGGAGCCTCACAAACACATTTGATGTTTTTGCCACTGTTTCACTGTGATTTTTGAAAATGACCCTTTGTGTGTGTGACAGCTTGCAGCAAAAACATGGTGAGATTCGTGCCAAGAGAGTTTCAGAGATCAAATGATGCGTCAAAGAAGACCTGTGATCCACAATCTGTCGAATGCAATGTTGGTGTTTTGTTTCAAACTGCCTTCATCATCTGCAGATGGTCAACAAAGTGAAAGCAAAAATGTCAAGTCCATCAAGACAAAAAAAGAACAGGCAAGACAAGTGCAACAACAGCAAATGTTGTGAAGAACCTAAGAGACAGTGAGTTTGCAGTGACAAAACAGACCACTGAATCTTGAGAAAGTGCATCACACAGTAACTAACTGTTTAGCTAATTTTCTTAATGGTGAAAAGAGATCCAATAGACAGTTGATTAAACCCCTAACATTTATTTGCTATTAGCTATTAGCTGCATTGTAACTCTAAGCTTGGTTTTGCTGGTGTTTTCGTATTCATGGTGAAAAATTTACTTATTCGACGATGCTAATTCCATATTCTATCATTATCAACATTCAAACTGGTTATTATTATCGGGACTCGGTTGGATATTACTGTATTCTCCGGATTCGTCACAGCAGCAGCAGATCAATTGATTGAACATGATCATCATCCAGTTCCTTCAGGTCGGTGTGGATACCATACATGCGCTGCTATTCGAATTCTGAACTGTAGGACACATTATTTTGATTATTATACGTTTACGTGATGAGTCCTCGTGACAATCCTGCTCCTACGACTAGTAGTAGCGATCGTAGGAGGAAGAGGAGGAAAAGAAAATCTAGCAGCAGCGAGAGAAAGGCGGCCAAGAAGTACAAAAAGGAGCAAAAAAAACTAGAACGCCGCAGGAGAGCCAGCGCAAGGGCATTCGGTAGCATTAGCAATTATGTCGCCGAAGGCGAGCGTTGGCCCGTTGTCGTTAGCGTCAAGCTGGCGAATGCAGGCTGTTCTACCAGTAAAGAAAAGCGCGAGAACGGTTCCTTGAACTCTTCCGTACGGTCGAAACGATTGGTTCCAAAATACACCTCTACTGGCCACGTGTACAAATTGGGTCGTTGGCTGCGTGAACATTTTGAAGCCAATCTGGGATGGCTGGTCAATGTGGCTCAGCGCCACGCCAACTTTGATGCCCTGCTACAGAGTGGACATGGATGCTTGCGCTTGGTGTTTGGAGGAGGCTACGAGATGTTGCTGCTGTTGGGTAGAGAGGCGCAGCCGCCGATGGATAATTCAAATGCGGAAGGAGAAATTGACATTCCCAAATTGCATGTTGCTCTTGCCAATACATGTAACGGTGATGAAGTAGCCTATGCCAACTTGACAGAGACAGAATTGGTCGCACAGCATGGACTTCTACATGGAAATGACATGCTCTGGGTACATGCTCATTACGATGCTCACCAGCGCAGGCTCAAGAACATCTACAAGACTTGTCTGTACAGTATTATCACCACTGCAACAACCCCAGCATGTGCAGCTGCCACCACAGATGTAAAGGTCTACCGGCTTTTGCTCGCAGATAGCAGCGAACATGATCAGAGTCAAAGTAATTATTCTGTTCAATATGTTGGTAGTTTTGGAGCCGCAGAAGACATGAATCGCAGCCAGCACCGTCGCTCCAATATCAAAAACCGTAATCCGCCTGAGTCAAGGACTCCTGATTCTACTACAGGTGAAGCTGCAGGTGTAGTTTCCCCCGCCTCTCCTCCCACACCAACAATTACAAATCGCAAGAAGAAACCAACAGAAACTTCTGCTTTTACTGCAGGTGAAGCTGCAGGTGCCCCCCCGCCTATCCAGCATACGTCTCCTCCATCTACACCCACAAATGCAACTCGAAAGAAGAAACCAAAGCATTCTCTTCGGTCACCGCCACAAACGCCAACTCAGCCTCTACAAACGAAGACAGCAAAAATGGCAAAAGCGACGCCACCATCACAAAAAGAAAAAAAGAAAAAGCACAGTCTAAAAGCACCACCACCGTCACCACCTGTAGTCAGAAGGTTCAGGGATGACAAGAATGCCCTTGACACTGACAGTGACAAGGACACGCCACAATCGCCAAAAGAAAAAAAGAAAAAACATAGTCTAAAAGCACCACCACCCTCACTCAGCAACAACAAGAATGACCTGGATACGGAACACACTGACACCAGCGACACGGACACGGATACGGCACAATCCCCACAAGAAATGAAGAAAAAACACAGTCTAAAAGCACCACCACCCTCACTCAGCAACAACAAGAATGACCTGGATGCTGAACACACTGACACCAGCGACACGGACACGGATACGGCACAATCCCCACAAGAAATGAAGAAGAAACACAGTCTTAGGGCACCACCGCCATCAGCACTTCAGAATGACCTGGATGCTGAACACACTGACACCAGCGACACGGACACGGATACGGCACAATCCCCACAAGCAATGAAGAAGAAACACAGTCTAAGGGCACCACCACCACTGTCCCCACCTGCAATCATAAATGTCAACAGCAACAAGGATGACCTGGACACTGACAACAGTGACAAGGAGGCGGCAGAATCACCACAAGAAAAAAAGAAACCACCACCACCACCGTCACCACCTGCAATCAGAGAGGTTAACAATAACACGAATGACGTCGACACTGACAACAGCGACAGCGATAGTGATTCTAGTGTCGAAGTCTTATACACCAAGAAAAATGAGAACCCGCATAATAGCGATTCTAGTAGTGATTCTACGAGTGATTCTAGTGTCGAAATCGTGGCCACAAGTCCTCCAGCGGCTAAACCCACCACCAACCCAACGACGCCGACAGCACCCATAACAATAATTACAGCGGCCACAGCTACTGCTTCTAACAAGTTGAAGGACACTGCTGCCTACGAAGCCGAATTAAAAAGGACCAAGCAGAGAGAAAGATCCATGGCCATCCAACCAAGCACAAGAGGACGTAATGCAGACGGTTCTAAAGGTGCTAACCTTGCGGACAATAATCAGTTCGGAGGAGCAAGCCATAGTTTTGAAGCATATGCCCAGGTTCTCAAGGATATTATTCCTGTCGAAAAATTAAAGACCCTGGGGCCAATCGAATTGAGTGCATTGGTCGCAGCATTTGAAAGTCATCCAAATAGTCTAGCAAGAAAAGCCATGGCAAAGAAGACAAGAGTAAGAGCCAGACAGGCGACAGTGGAAGACAACGATGCAAATGAATACGCCAGCGCCATGGCCACAAAACCCAGGACAACTGCCACAACACCCAGTACAACTGGTAAAAGAAATCGAGAGGAAAATCAAGAAGAGGAAAAAGAAAGTCCTGGCACCCCTTTGAAAAGTGTGGCAAGTCCGAGCCGCAAACGGCGACGGGCGAGCGCAGACACCAAGTGGATCGCCGAAGCCAAACAATTGCCAGAAACTCGATGGAAGGTGAGACACTACGAAGCCATGGTCATGTATAAGAAAGTGCGTGGGGACCCAGGACGGGCGCGAACACTTCCTGGTCTCAAAGAACAGTGGGACGAACGGCGATCCCGGGCGTCGCCTCTGCGAGTTACTTGCGAATCAGAAAGCGAAAAAGACAATTAAGCTGGCTAGTGACGTACCGGATTTGAGGCGAATGGAAATGTCTTCGTCGCTACGTTAGAACTTGTCTTCATGTGTCGTATAAAGAAAACACGTGCTTGTTGCCAAAGGCGCCAGCAAGAGCAAGGAGGGAAAGGACCAACACCGTACAGTACCAAGGAAATGGCAACAGGCGTTGTCAACATGGCAAAAGGAGAGAAGAAAGCAACGGCACCACCCCAAACGGACAAGAGACACAGAGAACCAACTCCAGCGACTCGCCACTTTTTGCATGGATTGTGAAAATACTAGCTAGTATTACACCAAAACTGTGCAATTTGGACTTTTAATACAATTACAGTGATTATGTTTAACACTAAAGAATTGCAACACCCAAAAGCAGAACGTACTCCCTTCAACATCCACACTAAATACGTACGCATCTGCTACAGCTGCAAATTGCCATTGCAATCTACCTCTTTGTTGTAGCAGCTCATACTCCATACCCCAACCAGTTTTTACAGTGCCTCAATAGCTATCTGCCCGTTTACCCTACGAGCTAGCTACATTAGCTACTCTCTTTTAATGCGCAGCCTGCACGGGTGGGCATTCCTCCACGACCCAGCGAGTTGTCGTCGTTCTAACCACTACCAGCAGCTCTCTTCGCGAGACCATGTCAGGTCCTGTTCGCGCTGTGAAGTTTTGTAGTCCCCTCATTCTCAGCCTAGATAAGAACAAACTTTGGTCACGTTGTCGACGACACGTTGCAAAGTGGCACTTCTTCCATCTGGTCTTTCATTCCCCACTTAAGAGCAACGTTTTTTTCTAGTGTTTGTTGATGTTGCGTCCAACAGGACGTACCCGATATCTTGCCCGCCATGTAGGCAAATCTTCCCACCCCCAAGGATATGCAGCGTGCTTGTGCCGCAATGTACAAATCCACAAAGGTAGACATGAATGCTTCTCGAGATGTATCCTTCCTCTTGTTGGCCATGTGGGCAATGGAAGCATTTTCGCGACCCACAATCTCCAGTGGTTCCGATGATGATGATCGACGAAGCTTGGTCCATTCGTCTTTGACCAGCGACCATGCTTCTCCTTCCGCCGATTGCAGACTCGCTGGGGTGACCACGGTCCTTACCAAATCAGGTGAATCCGCATAGAAATATATTTTATGATGATCATTATGAAATCCATTCTGGTTGGCAATCCACTTGGCGCATTGGATTCCACGTATGGCCGCCCTGATCGCTTCGACTTGTCGTCGTTGGCTACTATCTGCTCCTTCGTTTCGGAAGAATGTGTATTGGTTTTCGGTATCCTCGGCTCGTGCTTGGTTGGTTGGATAGTTCAATTGATTCCCAAAGGCGGGATGGGTGACACGACAATGAACGGCATCATACTGTCCGGGAACCAATCCCAAGGATGACATGGTCGTGTCGATCTCTCCTTGAACCGGTGTGGAAGGACGAAACAAAGCGTGCCAAATGACACCGTAGGGTGGAAGAAAGTTGGCATTGTGCTGACCACGTGTAACGTGTTCCAAGGTTACCTTCCTTGTGTCATTCGTGTCAGGATGGTTGTTTGTCTTTCTTCTGCGATCCCCACCACCCATACCACCATAGGACTCTTTGAGTCGCTCGACCGTACAAGTAGTGTTGTGGTAGGGCAATGTAAAATTCATGAGATGGGGCACCAAAAAGGTCTCCAACTCCAACAATGGTCGATTATTTTGGTGGCTGTTATTGCTGTTGTACCATTTCAAGAACAAAACTCGTCGTTCTTGATGGGCACGTTGCAGTATATGCCCCAAGCTTTTCATTCGATCGGTCAAACCTCCTGGTTTGTCGGCATTTTGGTTATGAAAGGCAATGACAATCTTGGGAGCCTTGGGATGATCCAATATGGCTTGCTCGGGAAACTGGATGCGCATGTCATAATGCCAGTGCAGGTAGTCCTGAATCCATCGTACTTGCTGCTGCTGACCATCGTGATGGTGGTCATGGCTTGGGAGGTCTTGAAAGTACTTGTCGATTTGGCGGAGAAACGAAGAATTTTTGGATGACACAATTGGTTCTTGCGGCACTGGTGGTGGCTTTGATACTACTAGTTGGACAGACATTGGTTGTGTTTCAGCAACCCTTGCCAATGATTTTTGATCCATCACCAACATGAGCAGGATGGCCAAGAGGCCGACAGCAACGAGAACGGGGATTCTAAATGCACGGTACGTCATCCTTGTACCGGTACCAAAGACACATCCATGGAGAAGAATACTTCTTCACCATTACCGATACCACTTTCGAATGAGACTGAGACGGTAGTTGCAGAGCGTGGAGGTACTAGTTAAGTAGCAGCATAGGGCATCGCATGAGTTTGTTTCTCGGTTGTTGCTGATGGGTGCTCCTATCTATACTCTAGCTAGTGACGTGCAGGAACCTAGTAGCGACTGGCCTACTTCTCGTCGTAGATCTTTCGAAAGGATCACTGGAAGCCCCTGCATGGCTGAACATGCATGACAGTGGATACAGTATTAGTATTGATGGACAAATCAATGCTATCGAGAAAGTGCGATACAGAAAATCAAAAATTAATAATACGTCGCGAAAACATGATGCTTTTGTCGTAGTGTGCGTCAATCAAGGAGCAAATGCGCGTCATACGTTTCAGATCCCCGTGCCAATCTTATCGAGCCACCACTTGACTATTATCCTGCTACCGCAGCAAAGCGACAACAACTACAACAACAACCATAAAATCCCAAACGTAGGAAGTCTCTAGGCTAGCTACCATAGCAGTAACTGTTACATATATACAGTATAGACTGGGAAAGGAAGAACCCCGGAAGTAAAAGACGAGACGAGAAGCAAAATAGCGCAATTAAAAGTACTAAAAATTGCCCAACCACACAATCATCCACAATGGCCGTGACCACTCCCAAAAAAATCCTACTCCTTCTTTCTCTCTTGGCATCCCAGAGCCTTGTCCAAGTAGTCGAGTCCTTTCCTTTGTTTCTATTGGGAAAAATCAAGACCCGATGTCTCAGTGTGACGGCACCTCAAGATACCGTTTTGAAAGTTACCTATGATGCTCCTGGTAAGTCATCTCTTGTCAGGCGAAGGAATCGAATCGAATCGAATCGAGTGCCGTCGAGGTACCCCTCTTTTTTGGAGGACATTTGCGTGCATCCATCAAAAAAGGAAGAATCGAATCAAGGATCGAATGGCGAAACATAAACGCTAATATTTTGTTGTTCTTTTTCTATATGCTAAATTATTTGGATGGATTGGACACACACACACAACAACAATAAAGATTTGATTGAAGATACGACCGACGCAGCCTATGGACCAGTCTATGTCTCGGTCAGCGTGACTCCTTCCAAGCGGGTTCTGGATACAGGAAATCATCCCTCGGCGATACAACAACGACTAAAACCAACCTCAGAGCTACTCAAAAAAAAATCGGGGGATTTAATACACAAAGTCGAAGTCGACGGGGAAGCCAAGATTTGTGTTCGGGCCAGCAGTGCTTCGACCGAAAATTACATGAGGTTTGCCATTCAAATTGATATGGAAGATGCCGACAAATATCCCGACAACACTGCCAATAAAGGAGACTTGGATGGAAATTTGAGTCACATGGAAATGGAAATGAAACGCATTACGAATGGTATGAAAACGATTTTGTCGGAGGCGGATTTTTCCAAGGAACGTGAAGCCGTCTTTCATCAAAATACCGAGAGCATGCATGCGGCCAGTATTTTTTGGCCCATCGTACAAACATGTGTTTTGATCATGACAGGATTTACCCAAGCGAGACATATTGTGACATTCTTTCAGCAGCGACGAATCATTTAGTAGTTCTCTCCAGGTGAAAATGGTTACTAAACAAATATAACTCGTTATCCACTAGAATAAATATTCAACGCGTACGAGCAGACGTCTTGTGTGCCGGCATAAATTGCTGATGATTCCTTAGTTGTACTAATCTTATCAATGATTTTGCTAGGACATTCCGAAACACAATGCAGTATAACTATATAGTACTGTAGTATTGGCGCATCGCTCTACTATACTTAGTAAAGTCATCAATACGCTTCGATATCCTTCAGCAGGTTTCAAATGGACAGATCCCACAGGGTAAAACGTCGTCAGAGGGAATTGGGCTTGCTAGCTAGAAAATATGAAACAGATAAGGCATAGCGTTGTTAGGCAGCAACCAAAGGGACTAAGGTTATGGTGAGTACAAGGCTGTCACAGTCAAAGTTTTGAATGGATCCATTCCATCGTCTCATGCCGTTGCTGAATGCATTTGCCACCAACATGGTGGCTCACTATTAGTAATTTTTTTTGTGCCTGCTGGATTTTCCGATATACAAAAATGAAAAGAAAATCGAAGTCAAAACACCAACAGACAATCACGCCAGTACCATATGAATGTGAAAGCTGTGATCATATAGAATTTTTGATAAGTAGCACTAGCCTGTAGTCCGCTATGGTATATGAATATCAAAGTTTCATAACTCATTTCATAACACAATGATCATGTAGCATTTATTGTTAAGGTGTGACTACAAGTAATGTGCAGCACTAAGTTTGTACCTATTATTATTCCCCCTGAACGGAGTGTTACCTTTGACTTGATTTTTCAGGATTTTAATAAGAACATTGCAATTACAACCTTGGATGCCAGATGATATCGAAGCCAAAATATATAAGTTGCATGTGTTTATGGACAGTGTAGAAATAGTGGAATACCCTCATGAATCTAAAAAACTGAATCGACAGTCAAGTGTGTGACAAAATCTCTACCAACCTCTACAGTGCTTCTAAGCAGCAGAAAAACCCAAACACCAGTGGCAAGCATGATCGTCTTTCCCCAACCTCAAGGCCTGAATTTGCCATCCAAAGTCGTAGGAGCCCATTTAATTCATGCATTAAAAATGATTTCTTTTCGCCCGAAAGGGGGAAACATCGGAGGTGCTGCACAGGGCGACCAGACAAAGTTTATAGAAAACGCTACGTAAAAGCCTAAGCAAGCTGTATAAAGAAGTTGAAATCCCATCAACCTTCCTGGTTTCGGGGTAGACTGGAATCATTCGGAACAGTGGAAAGAAAGTTGTATTGTTGTTTCAGTGGCCCTGTCGCAATTTTTGTTGAGGAACTGATTTTCTAGTTATGTATCTTAGAGTTGCAATAGAACCCATCGGTGAATTGGCGACTTTCGTGAAAAAGATATTGGTTTCTACTGCTGTCTCTATAGTAGATTATTGTTGAAATGCTCAAGGACTGCTCCGTACGTAGCGGCATTTTGCAGCCAGCATCATCCTCATCCATCGATCATCAACCGTGTCTGGATACCAAGGAGTCCTCCGGTCCTGTCCCCCCAGGCACCAAGACTGCGATTTGATTCCCATTTAACAATATTTCCGTTTTTAGTTCCGTTCTGATGACCTTGGTTTTGTCCTTTGGGTCTGGCGAATATTCGACTGCGTCATCCAATACCAAATTGACCTATATAAAGTCTGTCTCTTATACACATCTCCGAGCCCACGAGACTAAGGCGAATCTCGTATGCCGTCTTCTGCTTGAA
>ENA-ORBV01013964-ORBV01013964.1-microbial-mat-metagenome-genome-assembly--contig:-NODE-13964-length-12107-cov-3.685121_pt1 | contig 12107 bp, 8 predicted proteins | sample MGYA00237777_ERZ505514 | MGnify/ENA primary metagenome ERZ505514 (study PRJEB26160, sample SAMN06269048) | microbial mat metagenome | isolation source: Oligotrophic lake microbial mat | place... | reverse complement strand
ATTGATGCAGTAGAGGTCAAACCGCTCTGGCATGTTGGAGTCGAGCTGGATCGTTGCAACTTGCCATTCTCGTCCGATCGAGTCCTTCGCCATGAAATCGATTTTCGGACCATAAAATGCTGCTTCGCCGATTACTTCTATTGGCGTTTCACCTTTTTCTTTTATCATATTGCGAAGTTCTTCTTCTGCAGAAAGCCATACATCTTCTGTGCCCAAATATGCAGACATATTTTTTGGATCGTGCAGTGAGAGGCGTGGTAGTAGAGTGAATCCGAAGGTGCCATAGAAAGTTTTTACTATGTCATATATCTTTCCAATCTCTTCTTCAACTTGGTTTGTGCGACAAAAGACATGCGCGTCATCCTGCGTAATCGAGCGGACACGAGAAAGTCCCGCAAGTTCACCTGATTGTTCGTCGCGGTACACTTTGGTAGTCGATGCATAGCGCTCGGGCATTTCCCGGTAGCTCCACTGCTTGCGGGCAAATATCTGCGTGTGGTGCGGGCAGTTCATCGGCTTCATCGCGAATTCATGCCCGTCACGCGTCTGCACCTTGAAGAGGTCTTCCTTGAATTTTTCCCAATGGCCGCTCGTCTCGTAGAGCTCCTTCTTCGTGATGTGCGGGATTGTCACTTTCATATAGCCCTTCGCCTGGCGCAGCTCCCACACGAAACCATCGAGCATGTTACGCATGAGCGTGCCGCGAGGCGTCCACAGCGGAAGCCCGGGCCCGACGATATCGCTAAAGGTGAAGAGATCCATCTCCTTGCCGATCTTGCGGTGGTCGCGCTTGCGGGCTTCTTCCAGCTGCGTGAGGTGCGCCGTGAGTTCCTCCTTGCTCGGGAATGCTGCGACATAGATACGCGTGAGCTGTTCACGCTTCTCGTCCCCTCTCCAGTACGCACCGGCAAGCGTCATGAGCTTGAACCCATCGACAGGGATTTCCTTCGTGCTCTCCTTGTGTCCGCCGCGACAGAGATCCACAAACGCGTCTTTGCCGTCGGGACCGACGTTCGCGTAGTGCGTGACCGTGTGCACATTCTCTTTCTCCTGCAGATCTTGGATCAGCTCGACTTTGAACGGCTGCTTGCGATCCTTCCAGAACTCTTTGCCGTCATCGGCGCTCAGCTCATCGCGGCGGAAGGCCTGCCCCTGGTGGATGATCTTCTTCATCTCCTTCTCGATCTTTGGGAAATCCGCATCAGAGATCGGCTCCGCAAAGAGGAAATCATAGTAGCAACCCGTGTCGATCGCCGGGCCGATTGTCAGCTTCGTCTCGGGCCACAGCTTGAGCACGGCCTGCGCAAGCACATGCGCGAGGGAGTGACGCATGATGGCGAGTTCTTCCTGAGTTTGAGCGGGGTTGTTGGCACACATATGAGATAAAGGTAGCAGATGGGAAGAAACCAAGGAAACCGACGATGCCGACAATACCTAGGACGCGCAGGAAAAGCATCCGCCTAGGCGGACGCAGGAGTTGTGTACACAGCTACTGGCCACCCTACCGGGTGCGCGTTGTCGTAGCGGTGGTCGTCGGAGCTGATTGCACAGGTTGAGTATAATCACCTTTAGCCTGACTGCAATGCCACATGGATAGCATTCCGCAGGCCGAAGGCCTGCTCCTAGTAAAATATATATTTATGTATAAGGAGCACTCCTTCGGAGTGCGAAAAAATGATGATTCACACAAAATCCAACTCCTTCTCCAAGCTCCGCATTTCCCGCAGCAGCTGCGGATCATTCTGCAATTTGCCCTCGATTTTCCCGTAGGCATTCATCACCGTCGTGTGGTCGCGGCCGCTGAAGACTTCGCCCACGCGGACGTGACTCATGCGGACATACTTCTTGAGGAGATACATCGCGATCTGGCGCGGGATGAGGATCTCCCGCACACGGGATTGGCCGATCATGTCTTGCACAGACACCGAGTAGTAGCGGCTCACGGCCTCAAGCACGTCTTGGAAGGTCGACTGACGTCTGGGTGCCACATCGAACCCGACGAATTCCGCTTCGGCATGCGGATCTTTGTTGAGCTTGCGCATGATGTCGGCGATGCTCTTCACGCTCGGCATCCGCTGCTCCAGCTCGTACTGCGCGACAGCCTGCATGAGGATGCCCTCGAGCTCGCGGACGTTTTTGTTCGCATGCTCGGCAATGAACTGCAGCACGGTCATGTCGATGAAGAGCTGATACTCCTTTGCTTTCTCGACAAGAATCGCGAGGCGTGTTTCGTACTCGGGCGTCGAGACATCGGCGATCATGCCGCGCTCGAAACGTGAGGTGAGGCGGTCTTCGAGCTGCAGCTCTTGCGGAGGGCGATCGGCCGCGACGATAATCTGCTTGTGCTCTTCGTAGAGCGCATTGAAGGTATGGAAAAATTCTTCCTGAGTGCGCTCTTTATTGGCAAGGAACTGCACGTCATCGATGATGAGCACATCGACCATGCGGTAGCGCCGCCGGAACTGTTCCATTTTCTGATGTTGAATCGCTTCGATCACCTGGTTCGTGAAGTCTTCAGTCGTCGTATAGACGACGGTCGACTTGGGCATGTTGTGGAGGATGGCGTTGCCTGTGGCTTGCAGCAGATGCGTTTTGCCGAGTCCTACACCACCATAGAGGAAGAGCGGGTTGTAGCGCCCCCCTGGCTGCCCAGCGACAGCTTGGCACGCCGCGTAGGCCAAGCGGTTACTCGCGCCGACGATGAAGCTCTCGAGCGTGTAGCGCGGGCTGAGGATCTTGCTCACGATGCCTTCGGCAAGCTTCACTTCTTGTTTGCCGGCTACCTTGCGCTTTTTTTGCTCGGGGAAATGCTGGAGGAGATCGGTCGTGCGCGAGGGATCGTCTTTGAGCCCCACATCCACTTTGTAGACGACTTGTTCGATACTCGGATCCAGCTCCCGTGCGATTTCGAGCGTGAGGCCGCGGTAGTGCTCCAAGTGCCAGTTGAGCGACATCGGAAGCGGGAGCCCGACGACGAGCGTACGGTCTTCGCAGCCGAGCAATGCCGTGCCCTTGAACCAGGTGATGAACTGACTGCGCTGAATTTTTGGCTCGATCTTGCGAAGAATATCAAGCCAGAACTCTTGAAGCGACGCGACGCCGGTGCTGGAAGAGGAGGCGTAAGACATCTGAGAATCAACAAGTTTTAGAAGAGGCGTTCGTCACCCCCTCTCTGTCGCCCCTTTCCGCACCGTGCGTAGGGGAAAGGGCAGGGTGAGAGGTCAGAAGATCAGACGAAACACATCAAAGAAGGTGACGACAAGGATGAGGCCAAGAAGCACCACCAGGCCCACCATATTGGTGTAGGCCTCCACACGCCGCGAGGTGACGCCGAAGAACGCTTCTTTCAGCACAAAGACAAGCCTGCCGCCATCGAGCGCCGGGAATGGGAGGATGTTCAGAATGGCAAGACTCAAACTCAGGAGGGCGACCAACCGCAAATAAACAATGAAGCCCTGCTGCACCGAGACATACGTGAGCTGCGCGATACCGACAATGCCCGTGACACCTTCCGGCACGGTGCCGAATTGCGCGAGGGATTTCACGAGCTTCACGATGCCGAGAATTGTCTGCGCGGTGACTACCTTTGTCTCTCGCACGGAGAGCGAAATTGATGCACCAATGCCGCGCTGCGGAGCCGCAAGCACGGTAGGTACAGTGCTCAGGTATACGCCGGTTTTCCCGTCTTCGACCACTACACTCACATCACGCGGCTCTTCGTTCTCGGTTTGCACAGTGTAGGTGACCTGTGTCTTGCTCGCCTGCAGCGGCAGCACTTCGTCGGCACGGCCAACGGGCTTTTTGTCGACGGCAAGAAGCAGCGTGCGCTGCGCGATCCCCGCATCAGCCGCACCGCCCCCGGCGAGCACATCATCGATGAGCACACCGAGCTTCAGCTCGATCTCGCCGCGACTGGACGCGGCTTCCATCTCGGAAAGCGTGAGATACGTGGGGATCCACCTGCCATACGAAAAGCCGAAGAGGAAGATAAGGAACGCCAATACGAAGTTCATTGCAACACCGGCGACAAGAATGCCACAGCGCGCGAGGATGCTCGCCTTTGCAAAGCTCCCCTTCTCCATCCGCTCTTTGCTCTCGATTGCATTTTCACCTTTCAGCCGCACGAAGCCGCCGAAGGGAATCCAGTTCAGCGTGAATGCTGTGCCCCGCCAGCGAAAGAGCGTGACTGCTTTTGGTGGCAAACCGAAGCCAAATTCTTCGACGACCACTCCCGCTTTCTTCGCTGCCAGAAAATGTCCGAGCTCGTGGATGAGAATGAGACCCGTCACGAGAAGAAAAAATGCGACAGCAGACAAAAGCACAAGCATGCAGAGAGAGGGAGAGGAACCGCATGCTACCAGCGTGTGGAAAACTAGAAAGTTTTCCACAGCGAGAATGCATTGCCACTCACGCGCGAGTGAACTCTCATCATAGTTTGTACGCGATCATCCACACGCAAGCACAAGCGCGTCGACATGTTGCACGCCTGCTTCCTTAAGAGCTCGCGCGCAGTGCTCGAGCGTTGAGCCAGTCGTCGTCACATCATCAATGAGCACGACGTGCGTCGGCTTCACTGCTCCTTGAAACACAAATACTCCGCGCATCGCTTCCCAGCGGCCCGCACGCTCACGCTTTGTCTGCGTGCCGGTCGCTCTGCTGCGCTTGAGGAGCGGCACCGTGGCCCATCCTGTCTGCCCGAGAGCGCATCCGCAATAAGCCTGGCCTGATTGAACCCACGCATGAACTCGCGCGTCCAGTGCAGCGGCACCGGGCAGAGCACGGCATCCTCGGGTACGGCCAAGCGCGTGGCCGGGCCGACGAGCAGTTGAGCCAGTGGCTCCGCCAGCGCACGAACGCCATTGTACTTCAGGCGATGCACCGCCGAACGGAGGAGCGGCGAAGACTGATAGTCCGCAGCAGCAATGAGCCGCCCAATGGATACCACTCCCTTTTGCTGCAGCTTGGGTCCTTCGAAAATCAGCGGCGACCGTCGCATGAACCGAAGTTCGCTCTCGGTCATCCACTCCCCTTCTATCCCCTCGAGCGAGCGAGAGGGGAAGATCGCCTCGATGAATGTCTGCCAAATCCAGTGCATGCAACAACTCTATCTCTGCATGCGCACAGAACTAGACTCCTCGCACGATTCAAAAAGTTCGAATATTCATTCGCCGCTACTGCTCAACAAAAGAAGCGTTCTGCGTGGTAGAAGAACGGGAATGGTCCTTCGATACAGTCAGTATCATTCGCCTCACACTCAAGAAAGCTTCGTGGTTTACCATGGAGAGCGAGTCCGCCCAAGGCGGACGAGTCGAATGGTGGGCGATACAATCCGCCTGAGGCTGAGAACTTGTGACCTCCATCCGCCTGAGGCGGATCAATGTGGCGTAGTGGTTAGCATGCCTTTCAGCAATTCTCGACCCTTACCACTTTTAAAAAATCTCTCTCGTTGCATCGCTTCCGTTCTTGTCTTATGCCTTTCTTGATAGATGAGTTTCCAGGGTCCTCGGTTCTTCGTATAAGAACGTTTGAGATCTGGGATGTTGTGTTCTTGGATACGCTTCTTAAGATCACGAGTGTGACCTTTGTAGAGTTTGTTCAGTTAATGCTTGAAGGCATCATTCGATTCTTTATTTCCACAGAAAAGCATCGAGTCTACAGATATGACAATCCTGACGACATTGCTGAACTCATGCGCCAAGGGGGTGTAAATACAAAGTACAGCATGGACTTAGGAGTGAGCGTTAAGACAGGAATGGACACGAAAGCAAAGTCTGGAGGCCATGCTTCAGGGCCAGTTCAGTTCGGTTTCAAGCCGTACAGGTACTTTGATGATAATGGTGAAGAGCATAGAGAAGTCATTCCCGATGAAGTGAGACACAACAAAATCATGCCTCTGTTTATGAAGGCAGCGTCAGGGTATTCACTCAAGGAAATTGCACTCTGGACGAGGCAGGGGAAGAGACAGAAGTGGATCACCCTTCGTGCTACGCCTAAAAGACCTGAACGACCTCTGAATCCTGCCACGATTGCCCGTATTCTTCATGATCCATTCTACAAAGGCTTCCGTCAGTTTGATGGGATTGTGACGAAGTGGACAGAGGAACCGCCTGTACCGCCTGAGCTTTGGGAACGAGTGCAGGTCACGATGTCGCTAGGCCGCACGTCAGGAGCACGGAAGAAGTCTCCAGAGCTTCGTCGTCACTTTTTCTTTGATCGCACCGTGTTCTGTGCGCATTGTGGTTTACGGCTCAATGCCTACAAGAAGACGATCAAGAGCAACGGGAAGACTTTCGTGTACTACGAGTGCAAGAAGAAGCTCAAGGATGCACAAGTGGGCTGTGGTACCTGCATCCGCCAGGATCGTCTTCTAGAGCAATATCAAGAAGTGCTTGCGAGAGTTACCCTGCCTGAGGAAAAGTTGATCATGCTTCGAGACAATCTCTTGGCGCTCCATGCACAGAAAACGAAGAGTAGGAGCACGGAACTAGACTCCCTTACGCTGAGGTACAAAAAGGTCGATACAGCCCTTGGGGAGCAAGTGAGAGCCTTGGCGAAGAGTTCGGAACTTGGTGTTGGTGATATTACCGAAGCAGAAATCTCACGTCTGAAAGAAGATCGTGAAGCCATCAAGAAGCAGATTGATGCAAGCCACACCGAAACAACCGATTGGATTGATCAAGCCATCCGCAGTTACGAACTACTGCACTTGGCTCAGGAAGCCATGATGTATGGATCACCGCAGATTCGTGCGAATATCATCAATGCGATCACTACGAACCTAAATGTAGACGGTAAAAAGCTCATCTGTAAGCTACGATCTCCATTTCAGGAGGTCGCATTTTCAGGGGGTGCAGTGGATTGGTGGGCGATACAAGGTTCGAACTTGTGACCTCCACAATGTCAATGTGGCGCTCTAACCAGCTGAGCTAATCGCCCGACTATAGTTGGAAGAGAAGAATCAGAGGCGGTCTAACCATCCGCCTTGGGCGGACAATCGCCCGATCTCTATCGGTAAAACGGCATCCCGAAGCCGTCCTACGATACGGACATCCCCAAAAGACGGCAAGTCCATATCGAATGAAAAACCTCGATCAATCCGGCAAAACGACTCACCGAATATTATTAATACTATTCTTCACCGTGTCATGCTTCGTCTTCAGCACATTCGAGACGGTGCGCTGCTGACCGTCGGAAAGAGGGGCATCCCCGACTGCAGCTTGCGCTGTAGCGAAGGCCGTATTCGTCGAGGCGAGTGCCGTATCGAGCGCGCGATTGCGGACGGTAGAATCCGACGTCGCAAAGGCCGTGACTGGAAGAAACGCGAGTGAGAGTGTGAGGAGCTTCATAGCCAAAGACGATACGCCGAACGTGCGAAAAAACCAGCTGCCTGCTTCGTACGCAAGCTCGTGGCTTTACAGCAATGAAAAAACGCCTTTTCTGTTGCTGACGAATCGATGGTTTGCGCAGATATACCGAGCATATTTCTTTCTGAATATCACCATGTACTACATTGGAATTCTGGCAACTCCCACGGATGGGAAAACATCGAGATTTGGGCTATAATACTTGGATTCCTCAACAAACACCCATGTCCGACTCCTCCGCGGCTCTGCCAAACGTGCAGCCGCTCCTCACGTGGACAGCACCCACTCGCCCGCACTACGAGCGCAGCACGCGTTGGTACACGATTGGTGGCGTGGTCGTCGTGGGGTTTGCGGCGTACGGCATCATCACCAATTCGTGGCTCTTCTCGATTGTGACGCTGCTCTGCGGTGCAGTCTATTTTCTGCAGCGCAATCACGTGCCGACGCCCAAGCAATTTGTCATCACCGATGGCGGCGTGGTGTTCGACGAGCACTTCACCCGCTGGGGAGAGATCGAACGATTCTGGGTAATCGAAACGCCGACGCACGCCACGCTCCACATCCGCCGCAAGGGGCGCCGTACGCAAGACGTGCATATTCTTGTGCAGAATATCAGCGTCACGGAGGTGAAAACCACACTTGGCCAATTCGTGCCGGAAGACCAAAGCAAGCAAGAAGGCTTGTTTGACATTATTATCCGTATCTGTAAACTATGAGCGTGCTGTGGTCTCGCCACTGGCACAACGCCCAGGAGCGTTCTCCCCTCGGGGACGACCGAATCCTGTTTTTTGCGAAAGGCGGGAGAGGCTCTCCAGGAGGCGGTTCGGGCAGCGGAAGGGGCAGAGGTGGTGGTAGGGGCGGTGGCCGCGGCCAGCCAGGCTCATCCCTCGCGCCGCCAGACGATGATGAGAACGGTCCGGGGGAAAATATTGTGCACGAGACGGATGTGAACAGTGAGGAGGGTGCTCGGGCAGTGCCACAAGAAGCGCCTGCACAAGTCGCCGAAGCATCGCGCGGGCGCCTTGCGGAAACCCTGCAACCACCGGAACAGCAGAAGCCGCCGGCACCGGCAAGGGAGCTCCTGGTGAAAGTAGAGAGGCTTGTCGATGATTTTGCCAAGCGGCGAGCGGCTCTTGAGGCCATCAGCCAGGCACCCGAGCTGCCGCCGGAAGAAAAGGCGAAGGCAGCAGAAATGCGCACGAAGATGATGGATGCCGTGGGAACGGTAGATTTTTTACAAAGAATTGCAGAAGGTCTTGCACGATGGGAGAGCGGGAAAATGGACCCACTCGAGTACGCCACGTTTCTCGAGACCGTGGGCCCGGAGATGCTGCTCACGCGCGATCCTGTTCAAAAATCCATCGATCGGCACACGCGAAAGCGAGGGGGCACTCCCCCTGCAACCGCACAATTGCGCGGCATGATTGGAGAAACTCGCAACCGGCCCATGCTGCCGGAGGGGAGTGAGGAACTGCCTGACATCTCTGGGGTTGTCCCCTGGGAAACGTATAATGAATCGACGCGCCTGCTTGTGGTGGATCAGATCAATCAACGAGCATTGAGCGAAGGGCGGCCAATCTTCGCAAGTCTGCTAGACGATGCGAATAAGCTCTACGAGTCCCTCGAAAGCCAAGCGCGTGACGCAAAAAAAATGGCTGAGGATGCGAAGAACAAAAAAGAAGCCGAGGAACTCCGCGCCGCGCTCACCACACCCCAGGCGGCTCAGACGACGTTTACCGGCAGTGCGAGTGAAGCATGGCAAAATGCAAAAGATTTCCTCGGCGTGGAATTCTACAGTCCGCTCCAGATTTGGGAAGGCATGAAGACCTTCTGGGAACAGCTCAACCGATCTATCAAGTCCTCAGACACGGTGAAGGCCAATCTTATAGCAAATATGCTTGGAAAGATGACATCAATTCTGCCCTTTGATTGGGCACAGGACACCGAGCGCCTTCTCAATCAGAAAGTGGAGGAAGACAACGAGACTGAGACTGATGCCTACAAGAAATACCTTGCACGAAAAGGCGCGTACTTCAATGATCTCTTCGTGAAGACAGGGAACGAAATGGATACGAACCGGAGCAATCCCAATCGCATCCGCGCCATCATGGAATTTGCGGCAAGCAAAGGATTCCTCAACGATCTCGTCAAATTTCGCGAACAGGGCACGGCGAAATATTACGTGTTTGGCCGATCAGACTGGGCGTTGGATGAGCTCCTCAAAGATATGGGGGGCATTGAGAGCGATCGCTATAAAAAGTTCGTGGACAAACTTGATGCCATGCAATCATCGGGCACAGCCAGCGAGCGCAAGGACGGAAAGGAATATGCCACGGGCCGCTGTGAACGCTACGATCAATTCGTCGAACAATTCGAAGGAGCTATCGACGGTCACAATTACTGGTTTGCATTGGGCATTGCCGACCGCGCCATCGAGAAAGGAAAAGAGAGTTATATGGGATCGAAGCTCGCGCTCATCATGATGCGCCACTTGCAAACGGAGCCCAATGCGAAGCGCTACATCAACGCAAAATTCCTCGAGGACCTCGGCGTCGTTGGCGCAAGGAGCGCTCTGAACCTCGGCTTCATGAATTTCCAACGTTCGACTATTCTTCCGTGGGCCGAGAGACAATCACCTGAGCAACGACAACTTGAGGCTGCCGGTGGTTTTGGCACAGTGATCGATCTCATCGAACAAGAAATCGCAGCGAAAGATCCCGAACTTGATCGCAGAGTCCGTGCAGGTAGCAAAGAGGACATGAAGAAGCGCGATGAGATCATCGCGAAAGTCCTCTCTGCACAAAGAGTTGAGATGGCGTATCCTGATGCTACAGGCAAAAAGAGGAAGATCAGCATTTACCAAACAAAATTCAAAGTAGGCGGAGCCCACTTTGCCATCGGCAGCCCTGTCCAGGGCGATCCCCCGGATTTCCGGAGCCTCGCCGAAGACTTCGTGAAGAAGCCATCCGAGCTCTTCATCGCCAACGCCGATATCTTGAAAGTATTCTTCGGTTTCAATGCACAGGGCCAATTCTCGTACGGCACGCGCGCGCTGTGGTTCATGACGCGTATTTGGGAAGAGGCAGAAGAGTACAAAAAGCTCGCAGCAGAAGATGCCGAATGGAAAGCTGTGTATGAGAACTATCTTAAGATCATGAGCAAGAAGCTCACGGACTGGATCATTACGCAGCAGAATACACAGGGTTCAGATGGCTTCGTGAAGCAGAAATTCCAGGGTGAGGATATCCGCATTATTCCGGGACTCATCAAAGCTGGGCTGATCGACGTTGGCCAGATCGATCCAGAATCACGTCTCGGAAAGGCGCTCAGGCCAGGACAGGGAAGCCCTGCGCCGGCTGACGAAGAGATCGAACCATAAATAAGAGGCAGCCGAAGCAGAAGCTTGCTACACTGCGCGCCATGCACGTCTCTATTCAACGCATCGACTCCACGCTCCCCCTCCCCAACTACGAATCAGCCGGGGCCGTCGCTTTCGATGTCATCACGCGCGAGACAACCGTGATCGAGCCGAATGCGATCGGGCTGATCCCCGGCAACGTGATCGTGAAGGTGCCGGAGGGCTATGCGCTTGTGCTGGCGCCGCGCTCCTCTATGCCCCGCAAGAAGCATCTCGTCTTCCCCCACTCTATCGGCATCATCGATCAGGATTACCACGGCGAGAAGGATGAACTGATGGTACAAGTGATGAATATCGACACAGAGCCTGTCACCATCGAGCGCGGCGAACGCATTGCGCAGGGCATGTTTCTGAAGGTTGAGCGAGCCGAGTGGCAGGAGGTCGACTCGCACGGGAAAGAGACGCGGGGAGGGTTTGGGTCCACGGGGACGCATGCTTAATGCCTCGTTACTGGTAACTGGTTACTTGTAAGCTTTGCACTCCACCAATAACAAGTAACCCGTACCAAGAAAACGCGTCGTACGACGCGTTTTCTTGGTTTTGCCCCACCCCGGCGTTTCCAGCGCCAGAGTGTCTGGATGCGTGGTTACTTGCTCAGCGGCTTTCGCATAAAGGCCGGCACTTCGAGCTCTTGTTCATCAAGGTGCACAGCGGTCGATTTCGCGTTGGGATCGCCCATCCGCTCCTCGCCGCGCATGGGCGACAGCTCGCGCTCTGGATTGCCGCTGCGGGGGCTTGTTGGGGTCTTGGTGAGATAGCGCTGTGCCGGCGTCTGGAACGATTGTGTCGGCTGCGAGGATTCCTGATCGAAGCCCGTCGCGATCACCGTGCACTTCACCTGGCCCGTGTAGTTCTCGTCGATGAGGGCGCCGAAGATGACGTTCGCCTCGGGCGACGCCGTCTCGGTGATGATGCGCGCCGCTTCGTCGACTTCGAACATCGAGAGATCGTTGCCGCCGGTGATGTTGAAGAGAATGCCGCGTGCCCCGTTGATGCTCACTTCGAGCAGCGGGCTATCAATCGCGGCGCGGGCAGCCTCGGCTGCGCGGCTATCGCCTGTGCCGTAGCCGATGCCCATGAGGGCCGTGCCGGCATCCTGCATAATGGCTTTCACGTCAGCAAAGTCGACGTTGATGAGACCAGGGCGGGTGATGAGATCGGAGAGGCCTTCGATGGCATGCTGGAGCACTTCGTCAACCACCTGGAATGCCTCGGTGAGCGGCGTCGTCTTGTCGATGAGCGAGAGGATCTTGTCATTTGGGATCGTGATGAGCGTATCGACCTTGCCCTTGAGCAGCTCGAGCGCCTCGTCGGCGTTCTTGCGA
>ENA-ORBV01013963-ORBV01013963.1-microbial-mat-metagenome-genome-assembly--contig:-NODE-13963-length-12107-cov-4.252702_pt1 | contig 12107 bp, 10 predicted proteins | sample MGYA00237777_ERZ505514 | MGnify/ENA primary metagenome ERZ505514 (study PRJEB26160, sample SAMN06269048) | microbial mat metagenome | isolation source: Oligotrophic lake microbial mat | place... | reverse complement strand
GTGGGAGAAGAAACTCGCGGTGCCAAAACTGGTTATTTAGACAAGCTAAAAGCGATGGTTGCGCAATTTCGGATCGAGCCTGTTCATCTCGATCACCGTGCTGCCGACCTTTCGAAACGAGGTGGTGTTCCAATTCGTCTCTCGAGAAGATCTCATCGGCGCTCTAGTGGCCTCGTGCCATCTTCCGGTGTACGCCCACTGGTGAGCAGTTCCAATGGGCTTTCCTTCGCCATTCGCTCTGCAACTGCCTTTTTCCTGTGTTCGCTGCAGGAAACCCATGTATTATCGCGGCTGGTATTGCATCGATGGTGGATTTTCCAACAATACTCCGTTGTTGGACGATAGAACATTCTGTGTCAGTCCGTTTATAGGTAGAGTTGTCCTGTGCAGCGCTTCTCAACTAGTCTTTTCATTTTTTGGTTCTGTGGATCATAGCTGTTCCACCGATGCTGTACGACGTCGTGCCACCAGCGAAAGGACAGGAGTTTCCATTCAATGTTATGGAATTGCTCAGGTTTGGACTGCTAAATAGTTCGTTTCGAGTCTCCAGTGCAAACTGTTGACGTGACACATTTGCCGCACCACAGGTACGCCTTCTTTCCTGGGACTGCCACTATGGATGCCATGTTCGAGCAAGGCTACAAAGATGCGGAAAGGTTCTTTGCAAGCGAGCCGGCCGCACCAGCACGTTATCGCCGTGGTGTAGACTGGGCCCAGGTAATGCCTGTGGTCTGGTTCAGACGCAAACTCCATGCATTCAGACTGTGCTCTGCAGGGCTGGCATCGGTCACGTTACAATCCGGACGCTTTGGAGACCACGTCACAACCAGGTGCTGTCGATGTACACGGCAACGCAACAAGTCATCACACGCGAGCCGCTCCGCCCACGCGGTCAGCTCGCGGAACCCGAAGAGGGCGAGCACCAGCACGAGCGGCGTGACGAACGTCAGGTAACGAAACTTGTCGAGGAACGCGCCATGCGACCCGCTCGCGTAGACCTTGAGCAGGACGAGCAGGCTGATCGGCAGCAAGAAGAAGGCGAACCAATGCCGCACGCCGTGGATCACGCCGAGCACGAACAGCACGACGATCGCGAACGGGAAGAACAGCGTGATCGCCTGCAGCCACGTCAGGAAGGAGAAATTGAGCGGCCGTAGCCCCGCGATCGCGTACCGCCATTCCGCTGGGACCGGGACGAATTCCAACGCGAGCAACCCGGCAGCGACGAGGAGGAACACGGGAAGCGGGCCGGCGACGATCGTGCGGAGGTGGCGTCCGATGCTGCGCAGCGCGCGTCGCCACGCTGCCTCGCCCCCGGTGACCTGCGCGATGCCGATGGCGAGCGCCGGAACCGCGAGCAGCAAGGCCTCGGGGCGGATCCCTGTGGCCAGGGCCGCCAGCACGCCCAAGCACAGGAGCCCGAGCCACCGCAGCCGACGGGAAGCGTCTCGATCCGACACCACCGCGGCCGCGATGCACGCGAGCCAGACGTGGAGCGTCCACACCATGGCGGGCGTTTCCGAGAAGGCCGCCTGGATCGTGTTCAGATTGCAGGCGTAGGCCGCGGCGAACGCGAGGGCCGCCCACCACGAGCGCAGCACGTGGCTCGCGAGGACGAAGAGCAGGATCGTGTCGACGACGGCGAGACCCAGGTTCGCACGGACGACGGCGCGCAACGCGCTCGGGCCGTGGCCGCCGACCCACGCGACCAGGGCGTCGAACCCGGCGCCGGCATGCGTGCCGAGCCCGTACAGCTGCCGGATGTTCCGCGGGCTGCGGCCCTCCTGCAGGACCGTGATCCATCCCGTCGGAATGTCGGTCGGCGCGACGAGCATGAGCACGAGCGCTCCGCCGAGCACGGCGCACGCGGAGCCGGCGATCACGCGCCCGCGGACCGTCGGCCGCTGCCGAGCCCATGCGCCGAGCATGGCAGCCGACAGGACGATCGCGACGGTGGTCGCGACCAGCCACGTGAACTGGTCCGGGTTCGCCCAGGACGTCATCAGTGGGCGGTGGCGTCAGGCGAGGAAGCGGGTGCGGCAGCCGGATCGCGCGCGAGCAGCAGGATCCACTGGTTGCTCGTTTCGCGGTTCGCCGGATGGTGCTCGACGACGCGTAAGCCGTGGCGCGCGACGAGCGGGAGGACGTCCTCGCTCGCGAGGTTGCGGAAGTGCTGGTGGCCCGCGCGCGGTGCGCGGTCGGCCGCCGCCACCTGCTCCGCCCGGCGGAGCATGGCGAACGGCGTCATTTCGACGAGCAAGAGCGAGCCGCCCGGTTTCAGCAGGCGCGCCATCCGGGACAGGGCCTCGTCGAGGTCGAACACGTGGTTCAAGGCGCGCAGGCACATCATGTGGTCGTAGCTGGCAGGCTCGTCGTCGTAGTGCTCGATGTCTCCGACCAGCAGGCGCGCGTCCGGCAGGGCCGTGCGAAGTCGGGTGAGACCTTCTTCGTCGGGATCGAGTCCCGTGTAGTCGATCGCCTGCGAGCGTAGGAGGGCCGCCAGCTCGTCGCGATAGAGCTGCTCGCCGCAGCCGACGTCGAGCACGCGCCCGCGGAGATTGCCGACGTACCCGGCGATCCAGGCCTCTTCCCGCGCGAACGGCTCGCCGTCGACGACGCCATACCGGTGGCCGCACGCGGCGCGGTTGGGACACGAGGCGCAGACGGGGTCGGGGAGGGCCCGCCGCATGCCGCTCTTGAAATCGTCGAGGACGCCCGGCGCGGCGCGGTCGACGAAGAGATGGCTGTACTCGGACGTCACCCGCGTGATCTCCGCGTCCGAGAAATCTCCGGTGTCCGTCACGTAGCGCGTGAGCCGATCCGCTTCGACCAGCCAGAGCTGGCGGACCGGAGCGAGGCCGGCGCTCTGGGCATGGGCGGTGCACGCGTCCGCTTCGGCCGTCCAGGGCACTTCCGCCGCGGTGCGAACGTAGTTGAACGAGTTGGCACGCGTCGTTGGCTCCGCGGGCGGCGTCAAGGGCTGCGCGGGCCGCGTCAAGGGCTGCGCGGGCCGCGTCAATGGCTGCGCGGGCCGCGTCAATGGCTCCGCGGGCCGCGTCGGGGCCGCGGTGCGGGCGGCCCCGAACGGGACGAGCTCGCCCGTGCCGTGACGCTTGACGTACTGGCGCGAGATGCCGGGGCAGGCGCGGAGGGCCGTGCACTGCCGACACACTTCGGCGAACGCGGACAGCTCGGCTTCGATGTGGCGCATCGAGTAGATGCGATCGCCGCTCGCGTCGTCGAGGTAGTGCGTCTCGCCGAAGGCCGATCGCCCGAGGTTGGTCGCGCCGAGATCGCCGAGAATGCAGTTCGGAAACGACTCGAAGACGACTGCGGCGCCGAGCTCGCGCGCGGTCGCACGCAGCCGTCGGACGGTTGCGCCGACGTCGGCGTACCGGAGCGCGATGCCGGTCCAGGCGCCGCCCTTGCCGAGCGTCGTCGGGAAGACGAACTTGAACGACGCGCGCGTGCCGTAGCGCGCGAATTCCGTCCGCAGGTACTCGTCGAGCTCGCCCAGGCTCAGGCGGGTGAGCACGCAGTTGAGCGTGATGCCGACCCCCGCGTCGACCAGGCGGTCGATGCCGGCGACGGTTTCGTGATGCGCGTGCTCGCGGGTGCCGAAGATGATGGCGCTCGTCGCCGGCACGTGGGAATGCAGCGAAACGATCGCGCGTTTCAGCCCCTGACCGGCGGCCCTCAGCGCGAACCCTTCTTTGGCAAACGTCCGGCCGTGCGTGTTGATGTCCCAGGTGAAGCCATCAGCGGCGAGCCGTTCCACCACCGTCCAGAAGCCGGGATGAATCGTCGGCTCACCGCCGGTGACGACCGCGCGCTTGAAGCCGGAGCGCCGCAGGAACTCGGCGCGCTGGAGGAGGATCTCGGTCGGATGGAAGAAGAGTGCGGCTTCCCCCGTGTTGCTGCACATAGGGCAGTCGTTGTTGCACTGTTCCCCGAAGCGGAAGAGGGCAGCGCTGAGCGCCGTGACGGGCTCGGCGTCCGGCACCTTCTTTTTGAAGAGGCGCGGGGCGACTACCTGCGAAAACTCCTTGCCAGCAGCAGTCATGGCAACTACGATCCGCCACCGAAATGGCCGCCGGCACGTATATCACCGAGGAAGATCGCCGCGCGGCCACCACGGTCACGACCTCGGGATCCGGGCACAAGTTCGAGATCCAGCTCGGCCACCTCTGCAACAACCGCTGCGTGTTCTGCTCCAGCGGTCAGCTGACCGCGATGAAGATTGCCCGGGCAGTGCCGCTCGAGCCCATCCTGGAGGCGCTCGAGGCCGCCCGTGCCGCTGGCGCCTATCATCTGACGTTCCTCGGCGGCGAGCCGACCACCCACAAGCGCTTCCTCGAAGCGGTGAGCAAGGCGGTGGAGCTCGGCTTCGAGCACATCGTGATCTTCACCAACGGCGTGATGTTTCCGCACCCCGGATTCATCGATTCCGTGGTGGCGCTCGGACGGTTCGAGTGGCGCATCTCGATCCAAGGTGCGACCGACGAGGCGCACGTCGCGACGACCGAGCGTGCCGACTCGTTCCAGCGCATCCTCTACGGGCTGGGTGAGCTCCAGCGTCGCGGGCAGCTCGTCACCGCGAACATGTGCGTCAACGAGCGCAGTTATCGGTCGCTGCCGGCGTATCCCGAGCTGCTGGCGCAGTATGGCGTCCGCCAGCTGCACATCGACATCGTCCGGCCCGAGAGCACGGGTGAGCGCGATCAAGAATACCTCCGCGAGCTCATGCCACGGTACTCCGACATGGCGCCGTACTACGACGAAATGCTCGCCGGTTTCGATCGCTGGGATCAGGATTTCGACGTGAACGTCGGAAATCTTCCCTACTGCATCCTGCCGAAGTGGGGCTCGCGCATCCATCACGGCGGGCAGGAGACGGTAACCAAGTCGGCCGACGCCACCGGTCTCGAAGAGGCGATGAACAAGTACGAGTGGCACGGCTCATTGCGCACGTACCTTCCCGGCTGCGACGCGTGTGTTTTCAAGTCGCGGTGCACGGGAATATTCCGCGTCTATCTCAAGCTCCACGGCGAGGATGAGTTCCAGCCCGTGAGCCGCGAGGCGCTCCTCGCCATGGATCCGGAGCGACGGAACTTCGTGTTGCTGGTCGAGCCGCACCTCGCCGCGTTGCGCGCGGCCATCGCCGCTCGGAGCCTGCCTCCCTCGTGGCGGATCGAGCAGGAGAGCAGCGAGGACCGGCGGCGGCGGATCGAGATCGCCTTCGTACACCAAGCCGGCGCGCGCACGCGCTTCGTGCTCGTCGCACCCGGCCGGGGGCGTGCGCCCATCATCACGTGCGACGCGTACGAGGTCGACATCGAGGTCGACGCTGGCGTGCCGGACGAGGATCTCGCGACCTTGCTCAAATGGGTGCATGCGCGCCTGGCGGAGACGTCGGTGGGCGCCTCCGCCCCCGTGCTCGCCGCCTACGCCGCGAGCGATCCCACGCTGCTGCGCGGCCGTCAGCGCGTCACGGCCCTCACCAAGCGGGTGGCGGGCGAGCTCGCCGTTCCCGGATGGCGCGCCGAGCCGCTGCGCTGGCCGACCGAGAGCAGCGCCGTGCTGGCGGTGTGTGGGTCCGATGGCGCGCGCGTCGAGGTGCGATTCGCCATCGGCGCACGCGGCAGAAAGTCGACGGTCGGGGTCGAGTTCGTCCCCACCGATCCGGCGGGGGACGGTGGCGTCAAGGTCGTGATGGAGGCGCTGGTCGAGCTCCTGCGCGAGCGGCCTGCCGCACCGGCGTCCCGCGACACTCGCGAAGCGATCCCCGCGTAGCACGGTCGCCCAAGCACGGCAGTGGGACGGTGAGGGTTTCCACCTCACGCCAGATGCACTTCCGTCGCGACGTTCGAGAGGCCACGCGCGGTCCGCTCTGCCAGGTGGCGCGTCTCGAGAGTCTCGAGGTCGCCGAACAGGGCGGCGCCCGCCGGGGTGAAGTGCGCGTGACCCCGGAGCATCTCCATGCCCTCGTGGTTCTTGAGATCGATTGCGGCGAGGCGCGTTTCGAAACCGGACTGCTGCGCCAGCGGGTGCTTGGCGTCGCGCATGCGACGGTAGAGCTCCGCTACGGGGAGGAAGGCGTGCACCGCGAGGAGGATGCCCCAGAGCGGGCGGGGGTCGGGACGCACGGGACTCGGGTAGAGCGGGTGGAACGCGTTCTCGAGAAAGCCGAGGTCGTACGACGCGACGTTGATCTTGTTGTGCTGGAACTCGTGCACGACGGCTTCCGTCATCGTCATGACGTTCGGGTGCAGCGTCAGGTACATCGTGCCGACCGCCTCGCGGTACGACGCCGAGAGATGGCGCGTGTCGTCGGAGCCCACGGGGACCACCTCGTGCAGCGCAAGGCGCATCTCGGCGAACGTCGGAGGTAGGAACGTCTCGACGAGCGCGAACGCCTGATCGAGAACGTCGACCCACTCCGCCGCCGGCCGATCAGCGAGGTCGACGGTATTGCCGCGCTTGTCCGGATGCGCCTCGAAGGCGGCGATCGGGTTCTGATCGATGGTGGCGAACAGTGTGACCGCGCCGACCGGGTGATAGCGGCGTTCGAAACGGAAGCCGCCGGGTGCCTCGCAGGCGGCGCGCATCCCCTCGGGATCCAGCGGGAGGCGGGCGATCTCGGCGCCGTCCGCGACGGCCGCGATGGACGTCGCGGCGAACACCAAGCCGGTGGCGGACGTGGGCGGGACGATCTCGCCCTCGAGCGCGAGCGACGGGAGGCGCGGGGCGCCGTGCTCCCAGGCGATGGCCTCCCCCTCGCCGATGAGGCCGCGAAGCGTCATCTCGCAGAGCAGGTGCGGCAACAGGGTGGCGGCGGCGGCGTCGATCCGCGTCTGGAATTCCGGCAGATCGTTCCGCAGTCCGAGGCAGCGGAGCGGCGTTCCGACCGTGGGCGACGCGAAGCAGTGCAGGAGCTGGCCCTGGTCGATGGCGAGGGCGTGCTGCACCAGGTCGGCGATGCGGCCATGGGCGCCACGCAGCGCCGGTGGCAGCTGCGGGCCCAGCGCGACGAGCTCACGGCAGCAGCTCGCGAGATACCGCGCATAGGCGGCCCGGAACGCGCGGGCATCGCCGCCAGGGCCGTCGCAGAGCACGAGGTGCTGACCGGTCATTGCACGATGAAGTGATCGAGCGTGCGATTGGTCGTCCACCGCCGGAACATCTCCAGATCCCGGTCGTCGGACGATTCGAGCTTGTGCATGAGGTAGTCGAAGATCGACTTGTGCTTCTTGCACCAGTTGGAGTCGCGCATGTGCCCGTGCAGGCTCCCTTGCGCCTTGTAGTTGTACTCCACCTGCTGGCCGCACCACGGCTTGTAGACGCAGGACACGCAGTCGGGCTGCGCATCGTTCAGCCCCGCCATCACCAGCGCGCGCGTCGCGGCGTTCGTCATCAGATGATGGTAGCTGTCGTGCACGGTGCCGATCTTGAACATGTCGTCGCCCATCGACGCGACGAAGCGGCCCTCGTCCGACGAGTAGACGCCGCCGTCGGGCGCGTAGCCGAGCTGACCGACGCAAGCCCCGCCGGGCGTACGAAGATCGAGATAATTCGGCTCTTCGTCGATCAGGATCTTGTTCAACATGATCGCCGCGTGGCGCTCCATCACCTGCACGCCCTGACGGTTCAGCTCGATGATGTAGTCGACGGCATTGGCGTAGAACTCGAGATACTCGTCCATCGAGTAGCCGAGCGTCTTCGCGCTCTTCGCGGCGAAGCCAAATGGATCGAGCTTGCGGAGGAAGATCGCGCGGCAACCGTGGGATACGAACTCGTCGACGATCTCCTTCCAACGCGTGAGGCTCGGCCGCGTCAGAGTGGGGAGCGCTTCGACCCGGTAGTGGTTCGTGTCGAGGCCCATCTCGCGGTAGCGCGCGTTGATCTTCTTCATCCACGCGACGAGCAGCTCGTGGCTGTTGCCGCCCTTGAAGATCCGGATCTTGTTGTGGAGGTCCTCGGGTCCGTCGAGGCTCGTGCAGATCTGGACTTTGTTGTCGAGCAGGAACGTGAGCCGGTCGTCGTCCATGAGCGAGAGGTTCGTGACCAACGCAAAGGACAGGACCTTCCCGACTGCGACGTTCTTCCGCGTCGCGTACTCGACGATGTGCTTCAGCACGTCCCAGTTGGCGGTGGGCTCACCGCCCTGGAACTCGATCGTGATGCCCCACGCAGTCGACTGGAACGCGACGTCGACGGCGCGCTCGGCCACCTCGAACGACATGTCGGTGTCGTAGCGCTCCATGCCGACGACCGAGCTGTGGCAGTACTGGCACCCGTGGTTGCACCGGTGCGTCAGCACCATCCCGTGGAGGGTCGGGCCGTGGAAGAGGTACTGCTTCTTCCGTCGCCAGCGTTCCGCTTGCGCCTGAACGTTTACGGCGTCCGCGATGAAGTTCTTCTCCCGGAGCTTGTGGTGGAGCGGCTCGCCGGGTTGCGGTCGTCCCTCGATGAAGGAGCGGAACTCGTCGGTCGTGAGCAACAGCCAGTCGCCGAAATCGTTGGTGATGAGGACCTTCGCCCCGATCATCCGCTGGTTGAACGGGGTCGCGAAGCCGGGTTTCCAGCTCGAGGGGGTGAGCGTCGTGAAGTCGACCTGACGGCCGCGCGGGAGGAGCTCGCCTTCAAGCATGACTGCTCCGCTGGCCGCGCGCGGAGTTCGCGAGCGCGAAATTGCAGAACTCGGCGACGACGTCGCCGTCGACGTCGCGCGAGATCGCGCTCAGCTCCACGACGTAGTGCTCGGCGTCGGTACTGATGGCGAACGAGGCCAGTTCCGCGAAGGTCTCCGCCGCTTCCTTGATCGCTGGTTCCGTGTACAGCGATCGGTGGAAGCGGACCGTCACCGCGTCGGGAGCGCTCGCCGTCATTCGGTGCCCTGCTTTTCCGGTTCCCACGGGCGGCCGATACCGGCCGCGTCGGCGACGAATCCGTCCGCCGGATCTCCGGGATCGACGAGATGAGGATGCTCGGCGTCGGATCCCACGTAGGGTTCGGCGCCAGCCGACGCGCCGGCGATCGCGACCGCGACCACGTCTTCGATGATGCGCTGGTTCGCGTCGAACACCTGGTGCCGCAGCGCCTGCGCGAGGAGCTCGTTCTCGAACTCACCCGCCATGGCGCGGAACGTCGCCTCTTCGAGGGCGCGCTTGCCGCGGAAGCGCACGATGAACCTGGAGTCCTGTCTGTCGAGCAGCACGTACGCGCGGTCCAGGAAGACGTAGGCGGCGGCATACAGCACGTCGCGGGGGTAGAGGCCGACGTCGAGCGAGAGCGTCAGGGTCGCCGTTGCTGCATCCAGGGTTTCGATTTTCAGGGTGGTCATGGTCCTCACGCGGCCGGAGCCGCCGCCGGGTCATGGGCGGATGTCAGTGCCGCGTACGCCCGAGCGTGTCGGGGAGATTTCAGTACGCGACGCGAGTGTGCGCTGAGGGCGACTGGTCGGTGATGCGAGCTGAAGGGGGGAGCTGGCACCGATTTCCTTTCACGCCTCGGCCGGGACGCCACGCCGGCTCACAGGTAGGGGCCGGACTGTAGCGCAGCTCCGATTGGGCCGGCAAGCAACTTCGCGCAATGTCCGAGCACCGACCTCACGCAGGATCGCCGAGGAGATCGCCGATCCTACACCGTCAGGACCGGCGGTGCCGAGCCGGATTCCGCCGGTTGGCTCGCTCCACCTCCGCGGCACGCGGCCGGAGCTCGTCGAGGCCGAGCGTCCACTCCAGGCAACCGGGACTCGGCTAGGCCCACGCGACTCGTCGGGTGAGCAGTACCGAACGCCGATGCAGGCGAGAACGGCGGGGTGCCCGGTCGCGCGCCGAGCCGTCACTCGATCGCGTCGAGGGTGACGCCGGGAGTGTCACGGATGCGGCGGAGACACCGGTCGTCGTCGTCACCGAGGAGCGCCACCATGCGGTGCATGAGCATGCGCGCTCAGCGGGGGGCGTCGCCCACGGCACCCCGCGCCTCGAGCACCGCGCAGAGGTCGGGCGCATGGAGCCGCAGCGTCTCCCACGCGATCGACCACAGCCCCTGGCTGAGGCTCCTCCCGGGATTGCCGAGATTCCGCCAGGGGTTTCCGGCCGATCGTCCGGTGCACGCCGAAGGCGTGCGGCACGTCGATGCGCATGCAGTTGAAGCGCGGATCGAGCGCGATCCACTGGTGCTGGAGCTCGACCTGGAGGAAGTGCTGCTCCGGAAAGCCGTAACGGATACCCGCGTCGTGGAGCGCGCGATGGTGCGGTCCCCATTCGGCCATCGGCCGCGCGAGCCGCGCCACCATGTCCGTGAAGCGGGCGCGGTCGGGGGCGATGACGAGGAGCCCGGCATTGATGCCTCCCGTCACGTCGTCGCTCGACTCGACTTCGAGGATCGCCGACGGGACGGGCGCGCCGTGCCGCACGCCGTGCATGTGACGGACGTACGCATACTGGCTCGTCGGGTGCACGCTCTCGATGACGGCGGCGGGCGCCGGCACCGTGAAGAGATGATGGAAGCAGCGCAGCGGGAGGAGATCCGCATCGACGAACGCGACCTTCGCATATGGCATGAGGGCGGCGTCGAAGATGTGCAGGTTCGTGTAGACGTCGCGGTACGCGTCGGAGAGGAGATCGTCCGGGTAGCTCGTGGGATGCCGCGGATGCGCGGCACGACGAGCACGCGGTCGTTAGCCCAGGTAGCGCGCGCGCAACACGGTCGCGATCGCCCCACTGGGCCTCGAAAAAGTCGTCGAGCGCCGGGGTGGCATAGGCGGAAAGCAGGAAGAAGGGCATCCACAGACCGAAGAGCGCTGCCGCAGCCAGCGCGGTCACGAGCCTCCGCCGGATCTCGATGTGTCGGTCGGTCTCGGAGCTCACGGTGGTCGCGACGCCTGGCAACGGTGCAGCCCGGGCGCCTCCGTAGGGCAAGACGGTAGCGGACATCCACTTCTGTCGTCTTCCGCGGCCGCAGCGGATTTGGACGACGCCGGTGCGGACGTCGTGAGCAGGCCCCGCTTCACGACGAGCGGACCGAGCCCATCGAGAACGTCGCCCTCATCGAGATGCGCCCCAGCCGAGTCGACTCAGGAGGTCAGCCGAGCGCGGCTCGGGCGGCACCGCTCGACTGCTCGGCGTGCCGGGCCGGGAGGCGCCTCACGCGATGTCCCAGCTTCACGATGTTCCGGACTCCAGCGCTTCGGAGAGCGGCAGCGTGGTGCCGTCCGGCTTGCCGAGGGATCGATCGAAGTCGATGCCCTGCTCTACGTACCGGCCGGGCACGCGAGTCGGGTCAGTCCCACCGTCGCGTGGCGTCGTAGGCGTCGAACGCCCGATCCGGCGACGCGATGGTCAATTCCTCGACGCGTGCTTGGGCAACCAGCATGCGGTCGAAGGGATCCCGGTGATGAAGCGGCAGCTCGCCGGCCAGGACGGCATGACGCCCACTGATCGGGAGCTCCTCGAACAGGTAGGTGTCGATCGCCTCACGGATGAACGTGCCGAGGTCGCTGGCCAAGGACGAGATCTCGCTGAGCTTCCCGAGCTGGCGCTTGATGGCGAGCTCCCACACGCTTGCCGCCGAGACCAGGATCGCGTCGGGCTCGCGCTCCAGGAACGCCCGCGTATCCTTCGGCACGAGCTCGGGGGCACTGACCAGCCAAATGAACGTGCAGGTATCCAGGAGGACGCGCACGACTCAGCGGCCCTCGAAATCCCGCTCGATCTCGTCCACGGGTGCGTTGAAATCCGGGGCGAGCGTGATCGCGCCCGCGAAGGCACCCCAGGCCGGGCGGCGCCGGGGATGTACCGGCACCAGCCGAACGGCCGGCTTGCCGTCGCGAGCGATGTAGACCGTTTCGCCGCGTTGGGCTCGTTCGACGAGTTGCGAGAGCTTGGTCTTGGCCTCGTGCATGTTGGCGACCGTTTGACGCATTTTTATTAGCTAGCACTCCTTAGCTAGGCGATCAATCTGCGGCCCAGTGAGCGCGTTCGCGGTGGTGAAGCGATGGCCTCGCGGTGGCGATCACGCTGCGCGCGCGTGATCGGCAGTCATGCCGCCGGGGCCGCTGCGGAGTCATAGGTGGGCCGCAGCTCTTCGTCGCCCCAGCGATC
>ENA-ORBV01013962-ORBV01013962.1-microbial-mat-metagenome-genome-assembly--contig:-NODE-13962-length-12107-cov-10.642560_pt1 | contig 12107 bp, 8 predicted proteins | sample MGYA00237777_ERZ505514 | MGnify/ENA primary metagenome ERZ505514 (study PRJEB26160, sample SAMN06269048) | microbial mat metagenome | isolation source: Oligotrophic lake microbial mat | place... | reverse complement strand
GGGCGTTGGGGGTGTGGTAGACTCGGCGGAACACCAGCACAGGAGGCTTTCCATGGACCGTACCGCCGCGGATTTGAACGTGATGCGTCGCCGAACATTTTTGAAGGGCGCGGCCGCGACGGGTGCGGGGCTGGCGTTCATGCCGGCGCTGAGTTATGCGCGGGTGCTTGGGTCGAACGACCGGATCGTGATGGGGATCATCGGGACGGGGGGGATGGGGACGAACCACCTTGAGAGCCTGGTGCAACGGCGCGCGGCGGAGAACATGCTGGTGTCGCGGGTGTGCGATGTGTATCAGCGCCGGCTGAACAATGCGACGAAGCTGGTGCTCGAGAACGGGGGTTCGGCAGAGTCTGGCGGCGGCAAGGGGCCGGGGCGATGGAGTATCGGGAGGTGCTCGATGACCGGGATGTGAACGCGGTGCTGATCGCGACGCCGGATCACTGGCACGTGAAGATGGCGATCGAGGCGATGGAGACCGGGAAGGATGTGTATGTCGAGAAGCCGCTGAGCCACACGATCGAGCAGGCGCTGGCGTGCAGGGATGCGGTGAAGAAGACGAAGCGGACGCTGCAGGTGGGGCCGCAGGGAGCATCGGCGGATTCGTATTACAAGGCGCGGGAGGCGATCGGCAAGGGCCGGATCGGCAAGCCGGTGTGGAGCCAGGCGTCGTATTGCCGGAACTCGACGGGTGGGCAGTTCAACTGGCGGATTGATCCGGATGCGGGGCCGATGGCGGCGAAGGGGAGCGAGGGGTATGTGTGGTGGGATCGGTGGCTGGGTGCGGAGCACGGGCTTGCGCCGAAGATCGACTGGAACGCGGATCACTTCTTCCGGTTCAGGAAGTATTTCGCGTACAACGGGGGCGTTGCGACAGACTTGTTGTATCACCGGCTTGCGCCGCTGCTGCGGGCGATTACGGGGCCGGATGGTGAGTATCCGAAGCGCGTGGTGGCGAGCGGCGGGAAGTATCTTGAGAAGGATGAGCGCGACATCCCCGACACGTTCATGATGATGGTTGATTATCCGAGCGAGCACACGGTGGTGCTGGCGTCGGTGATGACGAACGACGTGGGCCTCGACACAGTGATCCGTGGTCAGCAGGCGACGATGTACTTCAACGGGGGATCGGACCAGGGGAACGGGGGGACGATCGCGGTGCGCGAGCAGGGCGTGTGGCGGAAGCAGTTCCGGGAGAACAACGCGGATCGGTTTGAGACCGCACCGACGGGGGATGGGCAGGCGTCGTTTGAGATCAAGGTCGAGGATCGCCGGGACCACATGGGGAACTTCTTTGACGCGATCCGGGGGAAGGCTCCGCTTGCATGCAATGTGGACCTTGGATGCTCAACAATGGTGGCGATCAAGATGGGGGTCGAGGCGTATCGCCAGAACAAGGTGATGGTTTGGGACGGTCAGAAGGAAGTTGCGGCCGCGACTTGAGAGAGTTGCGGGGATCAAACTGGCCAGATTTGGCCAGAGTTGGGACAGAACCACCGATTTGTGCTGGGGATAAGTCCCCTAAGCGGGTATGTCCCAAGTGGTTATCGAGTCGTAAACGCGAAGATTCGGCAGTTCTTGCTTGACAACGCCCGCGTTTCCAGTACATTGTGCCTGCCTTATCCGGTTGCTTTGGTCTGGCGCGTGTGTTCCGCCGACGAGACCCTAACGGGTTTCACGGAGTGAGAGAGAGCCGCGAGAGAGACGGTGGGACGAGAGAGCATTCGTCGAGCCGAAGCATCAGGAGTGAGAGAGAGGCGAGAGAGGGCTAAGCAGTCCTCGCACCCAGCCGCGAGCTGACCGGTCGCGGCTGGGTTTCTTTTTGGAGTATTGCAACAACCCGGGCGCAGCTGCGGCCGGGTTGTTGTGTTTTTGGGATTTTGAGCAGCGAGAGGGGATTCCGGAGACAATCCGGGACCAGTGGCCATACCTCCAGTGATGACCGACGACGCCCGGGACCTTGGTTTGGTCCGAGCAGCTCGGCATGGCGACGGGATGAGCCCCGATGGGCACGAGGCCTTCGCACGGATCTACGACCGGCATGGTGCGGTTGTGCGGGCCTTGTGTCGTCAGAATGCTCCGACCGACGCCGATGCCGACGATGCGCTCCAGGAGACGTTCCTGCGCGCTTATCGGATGCTCGAACGGCTGACGGATCCGGATGGGCTTCGGTCATGGCTGTACGCGATCGCCCGGCTTGTCTGCTCGGAGCGGCGGCGTTCGGCCCGTCGCCGCGGCGTGCATGAGCGCAGCGCGGCGGAGGAGATCCGCACGATGACGACCACGACGACTTCGGCAGGGACATCGGCATCGCCCGCGGCGGAATCGCCGGGAGCGTGCGCGGTGAAGCAGGAACGGCTGGAGCTGCTGTCAAAGGCGATGGACCAGTTGCCGGATAACGAGCGGCTCGCGCTGCATTTGTATTACCTGGAGGCGGATCCGGTTGTGGCGGCATCTGTTGCGCTGGGGGTCTCTCGCAGCGGCTTCTACAAGTTGCTGACCCGCGCCCGCGAACGACTGAGCGTCCTGATGAGCGAGGCCCACACATGAACACGAATAACACGGACATGAATCGCGATGGTCTGCCGCCCGAGGGTTCGGATGGACAGTTGCCGTTTGCGCAGGGGGATGAGATGGATGTGCTGCTGCGCGAGTGGCACGGGGTGAACCGCGCGAAGGCGGCGGAGGGCCGGGACAGGCTGCTGGCGGCGCTGCGCGCTGAGGATGCCGGCGCGGCAAGCTCGCCGATCGCCGTGGAAGTGAAGCCTGCGCCGGCGCTGCGCGTCGAAGGATCGGGTGCGGGCGGGTGGAAGATCTGGCGGATGGCACCGCTGGCCGCGGCGGCGGTGCTGACGCTGGCGGTGCTTGCGCCGTTCATGCTGCCAGCGACGAAGGAGACCGCGGCGCACGCGGAGCTGGCGAACATCGTGATGTGCCCGGAGGGCGGGAAGCTGGAGGCGTATGACGCGGGCGGGGTTCTGCTTGGCGCGTGCGTGCTGGAGCACACGGATGTCGCGGCGGAGATCAGCGGGCATGTTGCGCGGGTGACACTGACGCAGCGGTTCAGAAATCCGCACGCTGACAAGATCGAGGCGGTTTACACGTTCCCGATGTCGCACCGCGGCGCGGTCGACCGGATGTCGATGGCGATCGGTGACCGTGTGATCGTGGGCGAGGTGAAGGAGCGGGATGCGGCGAGGGAGATCTATGAACAGGCGCGCAGCGCGGGGCTGGTGGCGGGGCTGACGGAGCAGGAGCGGCCGAACATCTTCACGCAGTCGGTGGCGAACATCGAGCCGGGCGCGACGATCGCGGTGACTCTGTCGTATGTCGAGTTCGTTGAAGAGAAGGACGGAGAGTTCACGTTCAACTTCCCGACCGTGGTTGGCCCGCGATACATCCCGGGGGAGCCGAAGACGGGCGATGAAGTCCCGGGATTTGTGGCGCGGCGGGGGATTGTGCTGCAGGGTCCGGCATCGTTTGAGTTCGTCGATCGCGGGCCGGGGTTTGCGAGGAGTGATCGCGGCCCGGATCAGCGGCTGCTGGCGGCGGCGATCAACGGAGCGATGGCGATCGCTGCGCCGATAAGCGTTGAGAACGAGGACCGCTGGGTGCGGTTCACGGTGACGTATGCGGATGGGGTGAAGGAAGAGGGCATGTACTTCGATTCGCCGGCAGGAACGGTGAACGTGGGGTATGTCGCGGACCGGTGGTTTGCGATCACCGCGACTCCGCTTGCGCCCCGTGGGAAGAGAGGCGAGGCGCGTGTGAGCGGAGAGCCGGGCGCGGCGTTTGCGCCCGATACCGATCAGGTGCCGGATGCGTCGCGGATTACGCCGATGCCGGTGCGGCCGGGGACGCGGGCGGGGCATGATCTTTCGATCAGCGTGAAGATCCATACCGGTGGCCCGGGGCTGCTGAAGTTCAACTCGCCGCTGCACGAGATCGTGACGTCGGAGGGGACGAAGCGGACGGATGGGCTGGCCGAGAGCGCGACGGTGGTGCTGAAGAAGATGAGCGCGATCCCGAACCGGGACTTTGTGCTGTCCTGGCGGCAGACGGCCGAGGGCGTGACGGATCAGGTGTTCACGCACACGGGCAGGCACGGGAACTTTTTCGGGCTGATGCTGCGGCCTCCGGCTCGCGTCGATGATGCGATGGCGGTTCCCCGGGAGATGATCTTCGTGCTGGACACGTCGGGGTCGATGAACGGATTCCCGATCGAGAAGTCCAAGGAAGTGATGGAGCGTGCGCTGACATCGATGCGAGAGGGCGACACATTCAATGTGATCACGTTTGCGGGATCGACGAATGTGCTGTGGGACAAGCCGCGAGCGGTAAGTGAGGCGAACCTGGCGGAGGCGCGGTCGCTGGTGTCGCGGCAGCGCGGGGGCGGCGGGACGGAGATGATGACGGCGGTGAACGCGGCGCTGGTTCAGCCCGCGGGTGATGATGACCGCGAGGTGCGGCCGCTGCGGATCGTGGTGTTCCTGACGGATGGGTATGTCGGAAACGAAGTGGCGATCATCGATGCGGTGAAGAAGAACCGCGGGACGACGCGGGTGTTCAGCTTCGGGATCGGGAACTCGGTGAACCGGTACCTGCTTGATTCGATCGCGATCGAGGGCGGGGGCGCGGCGGAGTATGTGCTGCTGGAGTCTGAGGGCGCGGCGGCGGTGGAGCGGTTGACCAAGCGGACGCGGACACCGGTGCTGACGGATATCTCGCTTGAGTTCTCAAAGAACCTGCGCGTCATCGATATGGTGCCACCGCTGACGAATGTGCCCGACCTGTTTGATGAGACGCCGGTGACGATCCTGGGGCGGTACACCGCGCCGGGCGCGGGGACGGTGACGATCAGCGGGATGACCGCGGCGGGCCCGTGGCAGCGGACGATCACGCTGTCGCTGCCGGAGAGCCAGCCGGAGCACGACACGATCGCGACGATGTGGGCGCGGGGAAAGGTTGAACAGATCAAGTCCGGGTACCTGCGCGATGTGCAGCAGGGAACGTTGAAGAACGAGGTGAAGCAGCAGATCGTTCAGCTCGGCGAGCAGTTCGGGATCATGTCGGAGTACACCTCGTTTGTCGCGGTTGACAAGCTGCGCGTGACCGTTGCGGGCAAGCCGCGGCTGGTGAATGTGCCGATCGAGCTGCCGGCGGGAACGAGCTTTGAAGGGTTCTTCGGGCAGGCTGCGCCGATGAATGGTGAAGATCAGGCGGGCGGGTCGATCGACAAGCTGCTGGGTCAGATCCCGCAGATTGTGCGAGTGGAGGCGGTTGCGCAGAACACCTGGGTCGATAGTGATCGCGGTGGAGAGGAAGGCGCGAAGGCGTACCGTTTGTTTGATACGTCGCGCATGATTAATTTGCAGAGCGTGCTGACGGGGGGTACGACGGCTAAGTCGGCGCCACCACCTGCACCGTCGGCTGCGGCGGCGGCAGCGCCCGGAGCACCGCCCGCGCCGTCTCGCAGCGCAGCACCTGCTCCGGCATCACGGGGTGGCGAAAGCACGAGGTCAGCGGTCGGGGGACGGGGGCAGGAGAGCGCTGAGCGCAGCGCACTCCCGCAGATGCAACCGAGGGATGCGGCGAGCTTGGAGGCGAAGAAGCCCAATGAGCCGAGCGTGCGAGACGATGCCATGGATCGAAGGGGGGACCCTCTCCACAGGAATGCGAGTCGTCCGAGCAGTTCCGGCGCTCCCGTTCCATCCTCCGGCCGGGGTTTGAACGCTGATTGGGAGCGGGTGGCGAAGGAGGGGGAACAAGTGCTTGCGCGGATCGGGGAACGTGCTCAGTTTCGATATCTCACGCGGCTATCCGATGCCGGGGAAGCGCAGCGCGGCGTGGTTGAAGCACAGAGTCCTGGCAGCACGGCGCTTGGTCTCCCCGTTGCGGTCACGGTCGCCGAGCCGCAGCGTCAGGATCAGGTGCAGATGGTGGTTCCGGCGCAGCAGGTGGCGAGGCGGATCGGCCAGCTTGCGGCGGAGAACCAGACGGAGCAGGCGCGGGGGCTTGTGAATGAGCTGAACCGGGCGGCACCGAGCTATGAGGTGGGTCGCGACATGTGGACAGCGATGAACGAGACGAAGGCGCCGGAGGCGGAGCAGAACCGGCAGGTGGTTGCGCTGGCGCAGCAGGCGACACAGGAGTTGCAGGCCGCGGCGCGGCTGATGGAGCTTCACCGCAAGCTGGATGAGCGGCTGTGGATCTTTGCAACGGGCGAGGGTGTGCTGCCGAGCGCGGGGATGGATGCGAGCGTCGGCGTTGCCGCGTGCAACAACATGGTCGACCCGAAATCGCGTCAGGTGGCTGCGCAGGCGGGCGTGGAGTTCCGGGAGCTTGGCGCGGAGGGTGCTAGCCTCGGCGTGATGGCGATGAGCGCGACGGCGGCGCTTGAGCAGGGTGTGATCGTGACGGTGCTGGTGACTTCGACTGATGCCGCGGTGATCGAGCGGCTGAAGGCCGCGGGGATGATCGTGGAGGATGTGCAGGCGAAGGCGAGGGTGGTGGTGGGAGTGGTGCCGGTGGGAATGCTGGCGGACTTCGCGCTGCTGGATTGCGTGAGAAGGGTGGAGGCGACGGGGGCGGAGTGAATGGGAGCCGGGTGCAGAAGAAAGGCAGGTACGCAGAGGTCGCGGATTGACGCGGATGCGTGCAGAACAGAAGGGCGGGACATTCTGTGCGGAGCAACTGCGGCGGCGGCGCGGAGTGAGCGGGGCCGAGGAACATCGCTTCACAAGTCGGAGATGAAGTAGGAGAGACAAGTTGCCCCCTCCGCCTGCTGGGGGAGGAGCCTCAAGGCAGGTTGATCGGCCGCGTGCCCTGCGGCACGGCCATGAGCCAGGTGAGGCCGAGCTCGATCAGCGGCTTGCAGAGGATGACCAGCAGGGTTGCGCCGGCGAGGTAGGGGCCGAAGGGCATGGCACGCGGCGCGCCTCCGGTGCGGACCATCGAGACGATCACCCAGTAGAGGCCGACGACCGCCGCGAGCGGGAAGGCGAGCGCGGCATCGACCCAGCCGATGCATGCGCCGACGGCGGCGAGCAGGTGGACATCGCCCAGGCCCATTGCTTCTTTGCCAAAGCCCAGCGAGCCGAAGATGCGCACAGCCCAGACGATTGCGCCGGCGATGAGGTAGCCCTGCAGCACGCCGCCGAGGACCATGATCCACAGCGCGGGCGACGTTGTGCGAGCGGCGAGCCCCTGTTCAAACAGCCAGCCGCCGAGGAAGGCGAGGGCGATCGCGGGGGCGAGGAACAGGATCTCCTTGAACATCTCGCGGCGGGCGTGTGGATACTGGATCCACATGTCGGGGGGGAGATCGCCGGGCTGGGATTCGGGTTGGGGGATGCTGCGTTCCATGCCGCGGATGGCGATGGCGTAGATGAGCGGGAGGGCGAGGAGGCCGAGCAGGAAGCCGGACCACTGCGGAAGGCCGGCGGCGGGCGCAAAGCTGCGGCCCGCGGCGGTGAGGATGACCATGACGCCGAGGGCGAGGATCGCAGCGCGGACTGCGCGCCAGGTGGAGCGGAGGTCGGCATCGGGCGAAGTGGGCGCGGTCGAGGTTGGTGCGGCGGCGTCTGGGGTGGGGTCCGTCGCGGCAGAGGGCGGGAGCTTTGCCTTTGCGTCGGCGATGGCCTGCGTTTCCCACTGCTGGTAGTCAGCAAAGGAGCGAGGGATGAGGTTGTACTTCAGCAGCAGGTTGCTGATGACCAGACCGAGGGTGGCGAAGAAGGTTGCGCCCAGCCACCAGTGCACAGAAGAGGGATGGGTGTTGCCCGAGGGCGACCAGCCGGGGAGCGGGATCGCCCAGAGCGTGCCGGGCGCTGTGCGCGAGAGGCCGTGGCCGGACCAAGTGAGATAGGCGGCATAGCCGACATGGAAGAGGAGGGCGGCAGCGGTGGCGAACCAGGGGAGCTCGAGCGGGATGGTGAAGGTCTTGGCATCGACGATCGTCATCGCGGTGAGGGAGCCGAGAAGGACGAGCAGGACGATGAAGATGGGCCAGGTCTGACGGGGCCAGGCGTCGAAAGCATCGGAGCGGGCCCATTCGGGGCTGATCGCGCCCCAGTTGATGCCGAGGAAGTCGGCATTCAAGGGGACGGTGTACCAGAGGAGAAAGAAGGCGGAGAAGAGGAGCGCGACAAAGAGCTCGACGAGTGGGTACTCGGGGCTGATGGAAGATTTGCAGAATCGGCAGCGGCCGCGGAGGAAGAGCCAGCCGAAGATGGGGATGTTCTCTCGCCAGGTGAGGCGGGTATCGCAGGCGGGGCAGCGCGAGGGGGGCGTGACGACGCTCATCCCCAAAGGGAGGCGGTAGACCAGGACGTTGGTGAGCGAGCCGACGCACGCGCCGATGGCGAAGACGAAGAGGACCCACATCGATTGGGCAGCGAGGATGTAGAGCTGGTAGCTGGGCATTTTTCGCAGCGGGTAGATGGGGCGGGGCCGGGGAAGGGTGGCCGCCGCGGCGTCTACTGATCGCCGGCGTCGCCGCCCGAGGGTTCGTTATCGGCCTGTTCGAGCCGCTTCGTGAGGTCTTCGACCTGCTGCTGGGCGCGGCCGAGGCGCGCGCGGCACTGATTGATGAGCGTGACACCGCGTTCGTACTGGAGGAGGGCGTCTTCGAGGCCGATTTCGCCGCCTTCGATGCGCTCGACGATGGCTTCGATCTCGGTCATGGCGAGCTCGAAGTTGGGCTCGGCGGAGGGGATGGGGGGCACGGGAGTGTTGGGTTTGGCCTTGGCTGCGCTCAAAGGTCGGGCTCCTGAAGGCCGCGGAATCAGACGGAGCGGCCACCGACGGTGAGTGGGACTGCGCCGTAGAGGTCCTGGGTGATTTCGTGGTGGCCGACGCGGATGCGTTTGGAGTCGGGGTCGATGCCCTGCTCGCGCATCAGGCGCTTGAGTGTGGCGGGGAGGCCGAACTCGACATCCTCGTCGTAGACATCGCGCTGCTCGATGGTTCCGCCGTAGCGGTTGAGGAGCTGGCGGCAGAGTTCGGCGACGAGGTCCTCGGGGGCGGAGGCTCCGGCGGTGATCAGCACGGTTTCTGCGCCGCTCTGGCTGAACCACTGGTCCTGGAGCTCGGAGACATCGTCGAGCAGGTATGCGGGGACGCCGACGTTGTTGGAGATCTCTGTCAGGCGGACGGAGTTGGATGAGTTTTTGGAGCCGACGACGAGCACGAGATCGCACTCGGGGGCGATCTGCCGGACCGCGGCCTGGCGATTGGTTGTGGCGTAGCAGATGTCGCTGGTGGGAGGCTCTTTGATGCCTGGGAAGGCGGCCTTGAGGGCGTCGATGATCACGCCGGCATCGTCGGTAGAGAGGGTCGTCTGTGTGAGGTAGACGATTTTCTTGGGGTCGCGGATCTTGAGGTTGGGGATGTCGCTTGGGGACTCGACGACCTGGATGGAGTCGGGGGCCTCGCCGCGGGTGCCGACGACTTCCTGATGGGACGTGTGGCCGACGAGGAGGATGTCGTATCCCTGGCGGGCGTAGCGGATGGCCTCGGAGTGGACTTTGGTGACGAGGGGACAGGTGGCATCAACGGCGGTGAAGCGGCGGGCCTTTGCGAGCTCGCGCACGGCGGGGGAGATGCCGTGGGCGGAGAAGACGACGATGGAGCCTTCGGGGACCTCGGACAGGTCCTCGACGAACTGCACCCCCCGATGAATGAAGCGATTCACGACATGTTTGTTGTGAACGATTTCGTGGTAGACGTAGATGATCTTGTCCGGGCAGAGCCGGAGGACCTGGTCAACGACGTCGATGGCCATGTGCACGCCCGCGCAGAAGCCGCGGGGATTGGCGAGGAGGATCCGCATGGGCCATCGTAGATACCCATTCTGGTCGACGGAGGCGGATGCCGTGGTGAAGGCGACGGCCCAAGGGCTGCTAGCAGGGAGCGGGATTATCGAGGAGTCGCGGCAGGTTCCGGAGCCGCGGATCAACGCAGATCAGAAAGACAGAAGGCGGCCACGGATGACACGGATTGGCTCGGATCAGAGGTTGAGGAAGGAAGAAGGCATCAAGGCAATGGGCATCGATGCATAAGGCGGAGATCTGTGCGCGTACGCTTGGCTATGTCGGTGATCGACGCACAGCAAAGCGAAGAGCGGCGGGCAAAGTTGCCAGCACCGACACTTGATCCGCGGAAGTCGGTGATGGAGTTGCTTTCGGTGGTTGGGCCGGAAGCGCCTGCAAGCGAGCCCCCCACTGCTGCGGAGGCTTTGGATCACTGCCGCGGCTTGGCGACGTCGCACTACGAGAACTTCAGCGTGCTGACGTCGCTGGTGCCGGTCGCGCTGCGGGATGACTTTGCGGCGGTGTATGCGTTCTGCCGGTGGGCGGATGACCTTGGGGATGAGACGGGGAGCGATGAGGCGGCGCGGGCTCGGTCAGTCGAGCTGCTTGAGTGGTGGAAGCGCGAAACGGAGCTGTGTTTCGCGGGCGAGGCGCGGCACCCGGTGTTCGTGGCGCTGCGTGAGACTGCGCGGCGGCACGCGGGGCACGGGCTGAGCGCACGGCCGTTCCTCGATCTCATCGATGCGTTTGCGCAGGATCAGCGGGTGCGGGCGTATGAGACATGGGAGCAGTGTGTTGACTACTGCACCCGGAGCGCGAACCCGGTGGGACGGATCGTGCTGATGCTGGCGGGGTATGCGCCGCCGGAGATGGATGCGGCGAACACGCAGCGATTCGCGATGAGTGATGCGACGTGCACCGCGCTGCAGCTCATCAACTTCTGGCAGGATGTGCGGAGGGACCTGGTGGAGCGGGACAGGGTCTATCTGCCGTCGCGCGATACAGGCATTTCGCCCGAGATGCTTCGGGAGTGGCTCGACCGGGGGGACGATGCGCACGCGCGGGTGCGGTACATCCGGGCGATCCGGCCGCTGGTGGAGCGAACGAAGGAGTTGTTTGATCAGGGCCGGCCCTTGCCCGGGCAGTTGACAGGGGGGATTGCCCCTGTTGTCTGGCTGTTTGGTGCGGGGGGCGAGGCTATCGTCCATGCCGTGGAGCGGATGGGTTGCGCGACGCTGTGGCAGCGGCCGCGATTGGGTAAGCTGACGAAGGCGGGCTTGGTCGCCCGGGCATTTATGATGTCGCGGCGGGTTTGAGAGCTTTGAAGACCGATCGCATGAGCACTTCGATCACCATTTCCCCCGAGGTGCCGACGACGTATGAGGCGATCGCCACGCTTGCGGGCGTGCCGGGAGATTCGCTGGTGGCGGCGTACGCGCAGAGTGCGCTGGTTGTCCGGACTCGGGCGCGGAACTTTTATTATGGGTTGCGGCTGACGCCCGAGCCGCGACGGTCGGCGATCTACTCGATCTATGCGTGGATGCGGGCGGCGGATGATATTGCCGACTCGCGTGCGCCGATCGATGACCGGCGGGCGATGCTGCGAACGTTTGCGGAGCACACCGAGGCGATGCTGCACGGGGTTGCGCCGGGCGGAGAAGAGCCGCTGTGGATCGCGCTGGGGGCGACGATCGCGAGCTTCCGGGTTCCATCGAACCTGTTCCGGGACATGATCGCGGGGCTCGAGGATGATCTGGCGGCCCGGCCGGTGCTGACGGATACGGATCTGGATCGCTACTGCTACCGGGTGGCCTCGACAGCGGGGCTGGCGTGCCTGGCGATCTGGGGTTTGCGGCCGGGTGTCGATGCCGATGAGGCAGAGAAGCTGGCGGTGCACCGGGGGCAGGCGTTCCAGCGGACGAACATCCTGCGGGACTTCGCGCAAGACTTTGATGATGAGCCGAGCCGGGTCTACATCCCCGCGGCGGCGTTTACGCGGCATGGTCTTTCTCCGGCGGAGTTGCGTGCGTGGCGTTCGCCGGAGTGGTGCCGGGCATTGCTTGCCGAGCAGGCCGCGGCGGCGCGCGGGCATTACCACGCGTCGGCTGCGCTGGAGTCGATGGTGTCGGCCGATTGCGCTCCGACGCTGTGGGCGATGACGAGGATCTACTCGGGCCTGCTTGAGATCATCGAGAGCGATCCGGGACGGATCGTGAGCGCACAGCGCGTGCGGCTGAGCGGGCCGGGGAAAGCGGCGATCGCGATCCGGGCGGCTTGGGGCGCGCGGCGGGGGTG
>ENA-ORBV01013961-ORBV01013961.1-microbial-mat-metagenome-genome-assembly--contig:-NODE-13961-length-12108-cov-5.191838_pt1 | contig 12108 bp, 10 predicted proteins | sample MGYA00237777_ERZ505514 | MGnify/ENA primary metagenome ERZ505514 (study PRJEB26160, sample SAMN06269048) | microbial mat metagenome | isolation source: Oligotrophic lake microbial mat | place... | reverse complement strand
CTCGGAGATGTGTATAAGAGACAGAAACCGAAGCGTTGGTTGTGAAGACGGTAGAGAGTAGAGACCCCCTTCATCCCAAAGGTAACGGCGATTGTCGAGTACGGGATTGTCGAGTGAGTGATTTTTCATGCGGGTGCCGCGGAGATAGATTACCATACGAAACAACAATACGCTACTCTGAAAGAGAGAACCAAGACAAATATCCAACAATGTCCACAACTGACAGTGGAGCCAAAGATTTCTCGCAGGGTGGAGCAAGAGTGGGATCCTTTCTCACGGCATCTCAAAAGCGAGATCTGGAAGACACGGCTGCCGCCATGGCGACACCGGGAAAGGGCATTACGGCGTGCGATGAATCGGCCGGTACCATTGGTGCTCGTTTGGAAAAAGTCGGCATTGAAAATTCGGAAGAAATTCGGCGTCAATATCGTCAAATGCTATTTGAAACGCCGGGTTGTGAAAATTATCTATGCGCAGCCATTTTGGACCCCGAGACGTTGTACCAGAAATCCAGCAATAGCAATCAACTATTTCCACAAGTATTAACAGAACGAGGCATTGTCCCAGGTGTCAAGCCACATTTGAAGGTGTACACACTTCCAGGAACCAACGGTGATACGGTCATGCAGGGATTGGATTCGTTAGCGGTCCGTTGCAGGGCATATTATCAAGCGGGAGCTCGATTTGCCAAATGGAGGTCACCCTTAGCCATTGATAAGGCCAATGGACGTCCCACTTCCCTCGCCATTCAAGCCAACATGACAGATCTGGCGCGCTATGCACTAATTTGTCAATCGGAGGGTCTGGTCCCCATTGTCGAACCCGATGTGAGTTTAACAGGAACACACACGTTGGAAGAAGCCATCGACGTCAATCTACAAATCCAATCGGCATTGTTCAAGGCCATGATGGACCATGGTGTTTACATGCCAGGGACCATGTTAAAGTCGAACATTGTCAACCCCGGCCAAAATTGTCCCGAGAGTTATACTGTCGAAGAAATTGCCCACGCCAATGTCTTTGTATTGGAACAATGTTTTCCAGTGGCCATGAAGGGCGCCAATTATCTATCGGGAGGTCAAACACTGGAGGATGCCGCGGCTCGATTGAGTGCCATAAACCAAGCCAATAGCAAAGGTCCATGGAACTTGAGCTTCAGCTGGAGCCAGGCCTTGCAGTTGCCACTGCTGGAATTATGCAACGACAAGGGCGGGGAATTACAGCTCGAAGCAATGAGCAAGCTGTACCTCAAAGAACTGCAAATTGCTAGCAAGGCATCGAGGGGGAAGCACGAGTGGAAAAGGGGTGAAGGAGATCACGTCGGTGTTGGTGCTCCCTCTAAGAAGCAAAAAGTATAATTTATAAATTGCCGTCCCTCCTTGTGTCGTAAACTGTTGATGACTTGATAGCGTACTAAATTTTGAACTAGAAACCAGAGGAAATCGAAATCAAAGTTTGACCATCATGCTAGTTTACCTACATGAGATATAATAATATCTGGCAGTGGCTCTTCGTCGTTGCCGTCACCCAACTCTGCAAGTGATGCTGCTGTCGTTACACCCGTCATGACAAGGACAGATGCCATTCCGGTATCCTTGCCAAATTTAATATCCGTATCCAGACGATCGCCCACAAACATGGTTCGTTTCACATCGAGATTGTGCTCCCGCTGAATCACTCCTAATAAATTTGGGCTTGGCTTGCCTGTATTGACGGCGGTCCTCCTGGAGCAGTATTCCAGGGCGGCCACGATGGAACCATTGCCGGGAATATGTCTCCCGTCTTTTCCCACGAGATCAAAGGAATCACGATTCGTGGCCACAAATAATGCCGATGGATTCTTTTGCAATAGAACATTGGCAATGCTTAATTTTCGAAAGGTAAAGGCCACATCGTGGCCCACCACAATGGCATGGACGGGAGATTCGGGAAAGTCGTAATCTGCCAATTCTTGTCGATCCATTTCGGCTTCCATCGAAGTAGGTCCTCCGGTAATATCAAATCCAAAACTGGCCAATTCGTCACACAGACCTTGCCTGCCAATCACATGAACTCGGTTTCCTGCCATTTCTTTGTTGTGTAGTTTTTCCACAAGATATTGTGCCGCCGAGTAGGAAGCCGATACCATTTGGTCGTCGGTGAGGCCTTGGACATTGAGTACTTTGGATAATTTTTCTCGCAATTCTTGTCGATTGACTCCGGCATTGTTGGTGACAAACAATACTTTTTTGCCTTGTTGCATCATGGATTCAATGCATTCTTTGGCACCCGGTATTGGGTCGGGGGTTCGATACAAGACTCCGTCACAATCAAACAGAGCAGCATCAATATTCTCGCGAACAAATGTCGAAGCTTCGTCTCGAGATGTCATGAGGATGGGAGCATTTTTCCGTGGATTGTTGCGGTACAAATCTGCAAGCTTGGTCATTTCTTCTTCTGCTTGAAATTGGATTATTTCGGACACACTGGTGGTCGACTGGGACATCAGCCTGAGCATTCGTACGCCATGGCTGTGACGAGCACTTGGGCATTGTGACCGAGAGACCAATGCCGATGTTTTGCCTACTAGAGAAATCATACTGCCAAGAAGGAAAGGATAGGTTGGCAAGATATACACCATCTTTTAGGTTTGCTTCCTGTTTGAGATTTTGTGTCGTTCACCTTCAGATAGAGGCCAACGATAATCATGGTTGTTGGAAGCAGATGCATGGATGTCGCAACAGGAAAATCAAAAACAAACGCTGACCAAAACGTTTGCGCCTGACTTTTCTCACTTTTCTGCGTCACACAAACGTTGGATGCACACTTGCACCACTAGAAACATTGTTAAAAACCATGGCATTGAGCACTGTTGAAGAAGCAATTTTTTATAATCTGCCACAGTGTAGCACAAAAAAAGATGGCTCATTTGCTACAGGACCAATTCAGTGCTTGTTATTTTTGTGAATCTGATCCAGTCTGCTTGGCAAATGCGTGTTGTCATTGCGTTTGTCAAATGCGAACATTGTTGTTGTCGTTCATTTTTGAAGAACTTTGTGCATCAGATGTCCACTGAATCAATTATGTTTGCACCATCAGCATCAAATGAAAGTGTGTAGAAATTAAAAGAAAAGGGGAAAAAGCATTGACAATGTTGTGAGCACAGCAACAATTGGTGAATCAGCACAGGCAAATCAAATTGTCAGATCTGAGAAATGAACCAGGAGCACGCCACGGCTGACAAGCTGCAATGTCACATCCAACAACTTACAAATGACTTCATTAATTTGATGCGCTGTCACACAAAACACAAATTGCAGTTGAAGACCTTCACTGGCATGAACACATTTTCAAAACCTTGCACGGTGAAATCAATCAAGTGACTGTTCAGTTTCAAAAAGAAGTTTCAATGTGTTTTTGGTCACTGATTCCAATTGACATTTGTTCTCTGCTTTTGGTTTCTCATTGTTGTCATTGTGAAACTCAAAAGTCAAACATTTGATGGGGTTGTTCCACAAATTACAACAGAATCAAACCCATGTTCCTTGTTGACAGAAGAGAAGCAAGCACTCCAGATGCCTTGAGCTGTGTCGTGGGAATTTTGGTGGGAAACAAAGACCAAAGTTTGTGCAAAATGCAGACCAAAAGCAATGGTGACAACTTCTCGTTGACTTGCTGCTGCAAGTTGCAGATTCAAACCCAATTGAACAAAACATCGTCAAAGCCGTCAAACAAATTGGATCTCATTCAGACCCTTTTGCACATGATTTGAACCTGTCAGGTGGGTCCTGAGACCCCGTGCTTGAGGTCCCACTTGAGGTCCAAGGGTCTGAAGACCCATGTTCTGATGCACCAGATGACAACACAGATTTGACTCAGACTCTGTGGACCCTTTGGACCCTTTCGGACCCATTTGTGGGCCGACTTGGACCTGGGTCTTGAGACTCATTGGGTCCAGTCAGATCTTCATTTGGACCTTGAGACCTTGAGATCTTAACAGCTGTTAGTTTGCTCGCCAAAACTTGGGTCTGAGAGGGGTCCAAATCCCCAACTTGCTGGTCAGAGTTCACTCTCCCATCAAACTGCCTGTCAACATCAGTCAGCATTTGAAGATGTGAAGTCATCTGGGTTGCCAATCACATTGGTCCGTTCTCGTTATGCTGGAGATTGCAATTTCATCGACGTGCAAGTGTGACATTAGAGGTTGCTTTCCCTCCGGAGGTCACACCTCCCGCTGGTGGTTTTAGGCCTTGGGCTTCCCCCGTTAGGCCATGGGCTTTTTTGCTGGGTCGTTACGTTAAATGGCTTCGTTAGACGTTCAGAATTGATCTTCCTTTGTTTCGTCGTAAACAGGGCATCCGCCTTTTCCGTCGGTGAATTTTCTCTCCTTCGCCGATCCTCGTTTCTCCACGTAAGAAATGATGACGATGGCAAGCAAGATGCCCATCGTTCTTTCTTACTTCAATTTGTTACTATACGAAATCTCACAGTTCGGTGACAGTTCGCCACTGGAATTGGTAGAAGATGTGGCGTAATTATAGAAAGTTTTCTACTACGGTCTCTGAGTTCGGGAAAGTGTGACGTTGACTTAACTTTAGATTCAGTTAGGATTCACCAGCTTCTCGCGGAACCAAATGGGTTCGTTTCGGATTCACTTGAATAAGGTTTACTATGAAAATCCCCACACTGAATCTCAAAACTGTTCTGAACGCTACTGACGTGGGCCCTTGGAAGTTGCAAAATGGCCATTTTCTCTGCGACAACGGCCTAGCCCTCAGATTGCCGGAACGTGCAATTGTACGGGTCCTGGTACTCGGTGTACTTCGGACTTCAAAATTTTTTTGAAGAGTACTAGTACCTCCCTTCACATTCTGTGGATGTGAGCCGAACAAGTGATACTTCTGGGCTCGGAGTACCTACAGCCAATAGTACGATTGATGATTGCCAAGATCTCCCTTTCAGGCGAAAAAACTTCATCAATTCTCTCACAAATTTTCGAGGCATCAAACTTGCTCTTCGAGTTTGGTTATACAGATTTTTCCACAGATTGAATCGAATCGAACCCACCATGGTGAGTCTACTAGCGAGCAGATGACTTGACGCTACGCGAACATAATCAGATGTGCAGTTACATCTTGGTACAGCTGGAACGATCATTGATCTTGTGACTGCCGCAATCCATCTTATCCGTTGCCGTCCCTTATCTCTTGTTACAGAGTACTACTACCGAACCAAAGAAGGTCAAAAAGACCGCCGATGCCGAGGCCAACTTGAACGCCGAGGAGCTGGCACTCCAGGAAGCGATGGACGCTACCTGGGGAGAAGTCTTTACCAGCTGCTGTGTCCACTCTCCCGAAGAGTGGGGCATGATCTTTGTTGGTGTCTGCGCTGTCGCCTTCTTCCTTTACTTCTTCCTCGTTGGACTTGAATTGCTTGGAACTGCTTCCAAGGTCATGACCGGTTGCCAAGCTGGAGCACTCTTCGGAACGGATACCAACCCAGTAGCCGGAGTGATGATCGGAATCCTTGCCACTGTCTTGCTTCAGTCGTCTTCCACTACTACTTCCATTATTGTGTCCTTGGTAGGAAGTTCTCTTACGGTTGATCAAGGTATCTACATGGTCATGGGAGCCAACATTGGTACCTCAGTTACCAACACGATCGTCGCCATGGGACAAATGGGTGATGGTGAACAACTCGAGAGAGCTTTTGCAGGAGCCACGGTACGCCTTTTGACGACGACCTGTTGTTCAGTTTTTTGAGGACGACTTGTTGTTCAGTTTTGACTAACTTGGCACTGCTTTCCGTTTCTTCTCTCACCAAATAGGTCCACGATCTCTTCAACTTCGGCACGGTTGCAATTCTCCTCCCTGTGGAAGCTGCCACTGGACTCTTGGCTGCTTTGACGGGTGCTATGGTGAAGAACGCGCAACCAAAAGATGGTGATAGTTGGGAAGGTCCTGTCAAGAAGATTGTTGCTCCTCTCGGAGACAAGATCATCAAGGCAAACAAGAAAGTCACCAATTCTATTGCCAAGGGAGAAAAGACGTGTGAAGATTTTTACCCCATCTATTGCGAGGACCGAGTCGTGTCGGCATCTACATGCCATGTTGCTCTTATTGCCTGCGACAGTGACACCAACTCTTGTCCCGCCTTCTTCTCTCAGGATGCTAACAACAAGGATGAAATCGTTGCCGGAGCCGTCTGCTTTGTTCTTGGCATCTTTATCCTGTTTGTCTGTCTACTTGGACTTGTGGCTGTCTTGAAGAAAATGCTTTTGGGTGCATCCTCTCGTATCATCTACAAAGCCACTAACCTCAACGGCTATCTTTCGATGGGTATCGGCGCAGCGCTCACTATTTTGGTTCAATCCAGTTCCATCACCACGTCTGTGTTGACACCACTTGTTGGTGTGGGTGTGCTTCCTCTTGAAGCTATGTATCCCTTGACGTTGGGAGCCAACATTGGAACCACTGTGACTGCTTTGTTGGCATCCATGGTTTCCGATAGCATCGAGTCTCTCCAGGTGGCACTTGCCCACTTGTTCTTCAACATCATTGGTATCTTCATCTTTTACCCCATTCCTTTCATGCGAAGAATTCCTTTGAATGGAGCTCGCATCCTTGGAAGGCTTACTCGATTCTGGCGTGGTTTCCCTCTGCTCTACATTGCCATGATGTTCTTCATCATTCCCCTCTTCTTCCTTGGTCTTTCGGCCTTGTTCACGCAACACACCAAGGGATGGACCGTTCTCGGTGCCATGGTTGTTATCATCTGTCTTGTGTTGATGGCGTGGGCAAGCTACTGGTGCTACTACCAAGACGGAAAGCGCAAGATGATCAACAGTTTCAAAGAGCGCCAGCGCAGAAACGATGCAATCAAGAATCTCCCAGACGATATGGATGGCTTGAAGCGCAAGGTCCAGACGCTCTTCGACCACACTGGAGCTCCGGATGACGAAGAGGAGGCAGAAGTTGATGTGGAGAAACAAGCCCTTATCAACGAAAAGGAAGAGTCAAGCGGTGAAGATACCTCCGCTGAAAACGAGATCGAGACTTAGATTTCCTTTGGTTCTGCGGCTTGTGTGCGATTGCAGTAGGAATGGCAACAATCAAGCTCTTTTAGATCCGTAGGAGTCAGGCGGCTTATCTTTGATCGAAAACGAGATCCGGATCTTATGTGTGTCTCTAATGATTTTGAAATGTAAATAAAATAAAGAATATAAAATACTTTTTAGTTGTGAAAGAAGTTGCTTGTTTTTTGTTTTAGGTTGCTTTGACGCTCTTATGAACGTAGATTTCTTCGCACATTGCATTCAGTTGAGTGGCGGGAAGTTGAAGCAAAAGCGGATGAACGGCGTCGGTCTTAACAACGTAGCTGTAGATACGTAACCAGAACTGAAGAACTACTACTACGACTAGCTAGCCGAGAATCGGTGCTCAACCGATTCAAAAGAATTGACTTCTTTACCTCGGAATTCATGCGGGTGTACTGTAATACATATATCGCTGCTGTATTACATCTCTCGTTCGTTTTGACGTGCCAAAACGAAGGAGCGCTACTAGGCCGGTAGCACTAAGGAAGGAGAATTTTGAAACCGCTCGAGTCCGAACATGTTGCCCCTCGAAGAGTTTTAAGTCTGGAAGCACACTTGCCAAGCTTTCAACATCGCGCGAATTATTTTGTTTCATATCATCGTTGAGATTTCTGTGTGACAGTACCGGTAGTGAAATATTGACAGTTGTATTTTTGTACACGTGTACCATACAGCAATCAACGACAAACACAATCAATTTGAATGACAAACACGCAAAGAAAGTGGGCTTGGCCGAGATTGCAGTTTATACTTTATAAGCAAAGCCTACCAAAGATCAGCTCAAAGATCTATGGACACGAACTGAATTGAAGAAATCATGGAGGACAGCAACAGTGGCAATGACATGCAGTACGAGGACAACATGATGATTGGCTTGCTTGTTCTTCCTTCGGAATGCCTCAAAGGAATTCTATCATTTTGTGATGCGAACAGCCTTTGTACTTTGGATCTCACTTCACGTGCATTTCAGCAACACACGGAAAATGCATTTTCCAATTTGGCCTTTGAACGATTTGGTCTCAAGTCGGCTAACAAGAGTAGTGAACAAGTTGAGGGATCATCCTCGGCTGGCAAAACAGTGTGGCGTCAAGGATTGGCGTTGGTCCAGACCAAGCAACATTACACGGTGACTTTGACCCATCCAGCGGAGTATGTGTGCGAACCTAACCGTAAGGAGCTGGCGTTTGACGGCCTTGCTACTCACCCAACTAGTTCTTTGATTCTTTACAAAACGGATAACTGGGGTGGTGGACACTTCGATGCTTTGGCGGGCAGTAATCCAGTTTGCGTCCGCAACGCTGCAACGTTGAGCTTTGACCACTGTCTCCCAAATCCGTGGATTGTGTGGAATGCCGCTGTCTGTGGACAACCGGGATGTGAGATTGTAGTGACTAATCATCGCACTCAAATGATGGCTAGCCGGGGGTATCGCAAGCAAGAACTACGTCTCCAAGCATACGACGAGCTATGGAAGGAACAGCAACATTCTGGAATTGAAATGAATGGAAGCGAACATTGTTTGATTGCTCTATACGGTGATACCATTTTTGTCTTTCGACCCACGTGGCAGATAGATGGCGATTTGCTCTCCTTTGTGACGTCTGTCAAATTTGACAATAGTCAGAACCTTGATAGTGGACACTCCTTACGACATGCCTGTCCAGAGCTTCCTGGGGTGTTTGGCTTCGTTCCTTGCCATAATAAGGTCAGCATGTGGCAAGTTTGTGTTGATGGAGATGATCCCGCCGGGGATGCGAATCTGAAGCCCGTGAATTTGAATTTGTTTGAGACGGCGACTACCTTTGGAGCTCTAGCCATCGGGGAGAGATATGCAGCAGGATCTACCGATTATGAATACGATAACAACGACAAGAACTTTTATGTTTATGCCCGAGAAAGTGGAGAGCAAAAGCATATTCTGCGGGAGCCAGATGTACCGGAGGACGCCAGCGATATATTCTATGGAGCATATTTGGAATTTGTTGGCGACATGCTTGTTACGACTTCATGGTTTAGAAGTATGTTGTGCATTTGGGATGCAAAGGCTGGGACACTCCTCAGGCGCTATGGTACTGGTCAGACTAGCACAAGAATCGCAACACCTATCAACGGTCACTTCGCAGAATCACACTGTATGGTTCGACTTTGCCAGACAGGCTCGTTGGCTTTCCTGACTACCGAAGGTCAAGAGCTGCGATTGTGGTCTTTTCCTTTTGATTGGCGAGGTGATGCATCAACCGCAACTCTTGTGAAACGAGAAAAATTGATGCGAAAGTGTCGAAATGCTTTTGATTTTGATCAAGATCCTGCAGCGTTTGCTGTGTTCCATTAATTCTATTGAAATCACCATTTGGGTGGCAAAGAAGCATAATCCGGTGGGAAGAACAAGAGTGAACCTCTTCTTTTCCAGATGGTACTCAACCCACTCAAGGCAAAGATTTCGTTTCAACCGAAATGGAGAATTATCGGGGTGGCCCTAAACGTTGCCCAAACTTTGTTTGATTCTCTCACTTACTCCTATGGAACGCGCCCAAGGAGACATTCGTAATAAAATATATGATGTTGTAGAACATGGACTATGTTTTGTGTAAATTTTATCAATTCAGATCTGTATGCATTTTCTTTACTTTCATCGAGTTCAGAGTATTGCCTTTATGATGGGTTACAAAACGATCGCACCGAGGTTGTCAACTTGGGGGTTTCTTCTAAAGTATTTTGCGGCCTCTGGTTATCCATGCCGGCGTAGGTTGACTCTCACCGCAGGAAGTACGACTGTTGCTCTTGATGATGAAATAGCCAAGTGGGTCTGTCTGGGTACCGTGATGAGTGGGAGAGCCGAACGGTTTGCTGCTAGTAGCCAGTAGTAAGTAATTAAGTAGCTGGTTAGGCCATTTCGCCTCGATCCGTGTAGGGCGATGTGGGCATGTTATCGGGAGCTGCATGATGCTCGTGAGGATGATGATGTATCTTGGATTCATCGTCGTGCGCTCCGTAACTCTGGGAACGAGCCGCCAATTCTTCCAAAGAGATACCCGCTGTTTCGGGCACGTACCAGTAGAAAAAGAGGGAGAAAAATCCAGCCGCCGCGTAGAGACCAAAGAGACCGGCATCTCCAACCTTGTTGGTCAGAGAAACAGCCGTCATGGCGACCGTTCCCGAGGTGAGGCGATTGGCGGCGGAACACAAAGTCATTCCACGGGCACGCTCGGCCATGGCCAAGTTCTCGGATGCGGACAAGAAGGTAAAGGGTCCCAAACCGGCACTGAAGGATGCCATGACGGCGCACAAGAGAACGACAATCACAATAGGATTGGCCTCAAAGGAAAAAGCATACGACAGACTCAGCGTTGTCAAAAAGAGCATGGTAGCCGACCCAAACAAGAGAGGTCGCCGGCCGGCCGTATCAATGTACTGCATGGCAATGCATTCCGGTAACAGCTTGCAAATCCCCACAAATACATTTCCTCCCAATCGCATCAAGGGACTCTCCAAACCAGCTCGCTCCAAATAATCCGCACTGTAATACAGGACGGCCTCAGTACCTGTAATTTGTTGCCAAAAACCTAATTGAATGGCATACAATTGTCCATGACTAAACATGGGAGCGGTGGCATGTTCTTCTCGCTCAATTTCATCGTGCATATCCTGTAAAATCTGTTGTGTTTCGGCCGTGGTATTGCCCAAATGCAACAAGACCGATTCCGCTTCCTCTTTGCGATGCTGCAACATGAACCATCGGGGGGATTCCGGCAATCGACTCAGTAGATACAAGACGATCAAGGGCAAAATCAACCCACATCCCAACATGAGCCGCCAATTGTCGGGCAAAAACAATTGGACCAAAAATCCGGTAATGTATCCCACCAAAATACCTCCATTGATACTAATATCAAAGACGGTATTCAATTGTCCACGAGAATTGGTGGGTGCCACTTCGGTAATATAACAGGGGGCGGCCACAAAGGCCACACCGACACCCAATCCAGTAATGATTCGACCCACCAGCAAGACCGCATAACTCCACGAGGCCGCCATGGCAATGGTGCCCACCACAAAGAGCCAACAACACAGCGAAATAGTGCGTTTGCGTCCATACTTGTCGGCGACGTGGCCTCCCAAAAAGGCACCAAAGGCGGCGACAAAATTAAGCGAGCCCATGGCAATTTCTTTTTGGACGCCACTCAACTGCAATTGATCTTCGAGAGGTTGAATAGCCGCCGCCATAATGCCAACATCGTAACCCAAAGTGGCCGCCGTGGCGGCGGCGACGCACACCAATAAAATCAAATTGGATTTGCCGACCGGATTGGCGTTCTCATTCATGGGACGTAATTCGGTAGATTCTCCTGCGGCACCTCCAGAGTGACTGCTGGCACTCTGGTCCAAAGAATTGTCTTCGGTGGCAGTGGTAGTTTGTTGTGCCATCGTTTTGTTGTTTGGAGTGTTCGAGGAGTCAACAGGAGTACTGTTGACCAACAAGGGAGTACTTTCGTTGACCTTGTCGAGCGTCAAGCCTGGCATGTGTAGGAAATGTACAGTACTATACTACTAAAATGAATAGTAGTAGTAGTAGTGCTATGGGTATCTACCGGCTCTTGTAAAGGAAAGAAGAAAACAACAAATTTGTCCAAGCAAGATGGCAAATTGTTGTTTTTATGACCTCTATTACAAAAGCAAGAGATAGATGGAAGGGTTTAGAAAGTATACTATTATGCAATCAAGTGTTTCGTGAAACTGTCGGAACGTTCAAGCTGTGACATTGATTGAAGATGTGGCACATGTAGATTTGATGCCATGCATGGAATAGTAGTCATGGAGTAGTAGTGTTCGGGACCGCCATGGTCACTATGCAGCTTCCGATGAAAACGAATTCTTTTGATTGCATGTCTTTGGAGAGCTCTTTGGAGTGTCTTCGAAAGTTGAGAGGTCCGGTTTTTAAAACGTATCTATTTGATGAGAGACTGTGCGTCTAAAACGGCATTTAGGAAGCAGTGTGCGTACCATGTTGCGAGAACCTTTGGCCTTGCATTGAT
>ENA-ORBV01013959-ORBV01013959.1-microbial-mat-metagenome-genome-assembly--contig:-NODE-13959-length-12109-cov-3.233959_pt1 | contig 12109 bp, 14 predicted proteins | sample MGYA00237777_ERZ505514 | MGnify/ENA primary metagenome ERZ505514 (study PRJEB26160, sample SAMN06269048) | microbial mat metagenome | isolation source: Oligotrophic lake microbial mat | place... | reverse complement strand
TTCGTCGGCAGCGTCAGATGTGTATAAGAGACAGGTGAAGCAGTGGATTAGCAGTGCGGTGGGCGGGGTCGTATTTATGCAGCGCTCTGCTTCTAGCTCCCGTCGACAAATAGCCGAAATGGTTGAAGTGAAAGGTTGGGAGGGCGAGCATTTCCGCCTCTTGCCAATCGAGCTTGAAACCCCCTTGGATTCAGGTAATTTCGCTCCTTTCAATTAGGGATGTGACGGGTGGAAGAGTCTTTCTTTCGCAAATTAGTAGATGTGGAGCGGCGCTTTGAGGATATCGAATCGCAATTAAATTCTCCCCAAGCCGCAGCGGATCCGAGTTTGCTGCAAAAACTGAGCAAGGAGCATAGCCAGCTCCAGGAGCTCGTAGCCGAGTTTCGTCGTTTCAAAAACGTCCGCAAAGATTTTGAACAGAATCAGGAACTACTAAAAGAAGAAACGGGCGAGCTGCGCGAGCTAGCCGAAATGGAGAATTCTGAGCTGCGCGGGCAGATGGACTCTCTGGAAAAAGATCTTCAAATCCTGCTCTTGCCCAAAGATCCCAATGACGAAAAAAACATCATCCTCGAATTACGCGCCGGGGCCGGTGGCGACGAAGCGGGTATTTTCGCAGGCGATTTGTTCAAGATGTACTCAAAGTTTGCGGAGAAAAATAATTGGGGAGTGGAAGTCCTAAGTTCGAGCGAAAACGATGTCGGCGGCGTGAAGGAAATCATTTCCATGATCCGCGGCAACCGCGTTTACAGCCGTTTAAAATTTGAGAGCGGTGTTCACCGCGTGCAGCGGGTTCCCAAAACAGAAACGCAGGGACGCATTCACACCAGCACTGTGACCGTTGCCGTATTGCCCGAGGCCGAAGAGGTCGAAGTAAATATCAATCCCAATGATTTGAAATTCGACGTGTTCCGCAGCGGCGGCCCTGGAGGCCAGAGCGTTAACACCACTGACTCCGCAGTTCGGGTCACCCATATTCCCACCGGCATGGTGGTGATTTGCCGCGATGAGAAATCGCAGCATAAGAACAAGGCCAAGGCTCTGAAAGTTCTCTCGGCGCGCTTGCTCCAAAAAAAGGAGCAAGAGCAGCATGACAAGATATCGTCGGAAAGACTCTCGCAAGTCGGGACCGGCGATCGTAGCGAGAAGATCCGCACCTACAATTTCCCACAAGGCCGCGTCACCGATCACCGCATCGGCGTCACACTTCACCAGTTAGATTCGTTTATGGGTGGAGATATCGAAGAAATGTTGTCCAAGTTAGTCGCTTACTATCAAGCGGAAGCGCTAAAGGCCTAAGCGGAGCCGTATGCAAATCGGAGATTGGATTCAAAGCGCCACTGCCCGCCTCAAGGCGGGCAAAGTGAGTTGCGGCGATTACGCACACCATGCGCGTCAGATTGCCGAGAGCTGCTTGCACCTCACTGCTGCACAAATCCTCGCAGATCAAGCTTCCCCACTCCCTCCAGAATCGGAAGTGCAGCTCGAGTTGTTTCTTTCTCGCCGCCTTCAGGGCGAGCCGCTGCAATACATCACCGGCCATGAATATTTTTGGAAGTCGCAGTTTCGAGTTGGTCCAGGCGTGCTCATTCCGCGCCGCGAAACAGAGCATGTGATCGAGTACCTTTGCACTTTGCCTTTTGCCGTCGCCAGCGTCGTGGAATTAGGCGCTGGTAGTGGCAACATCGGGATTAGCTTGCTGCAAGAGCGACCGAATTGGAGTTGGAAGGCGCTTGAGAAAAGCCAGGTTGCTCACTCCTACGCCGCAGATAATGCGCAACGAATTTTGGGGTCTCCGGCTAAGCATGGCTACCATCTTGTTCAGGGCGATTTCTTTGCTCTAGTACCTAAAGAACCGACGTTTGATTTGCTGGTTTCAAATCCGCCGTACATTGCGTCCGCGGAAATCGATACGCTCTCGAAGGAAGTTCAGAATGAACCGCGAGAAGCACTAGACGGCGGCCCCACGGGCCTAGCGTTTCTCGAGCGTTTGGCGCGTGCGGGTCTGCAGTGCTTGAAACCAGGCGGTCGAGTGGTGCTCGAAATCGGTTCGGACCAGGAAGCGGCGGGATTAGAGATTTTCCAAACATTAGGATATGTACAAACCTCGGTGCTGAAAGATCTCGCGGGACTTCCCCGTGTGCTTGTTGGCCAGAAAGCTTAGGACTCACAGTGGATGCTCTTATTATTTCAGGACCTTGCGCGCTAAAAGGCCAGGTCCGGGTTAGCGGTTCGAAAAACTCGGCGCTGCCCATGCTTTTCTCCTCGATTCTCTTAAATGAGCCTGTGAAGTTTCATAACGTCCCCAGGCTTTGGGACATCGAGACCACGCTGCAACTACTCAATTCCATGGGGACTGAGTCGAGTTGGGACAAAGTTGCCGGCACAGTCGAGATTTTCCCGCGTATTCACCAGCCTTTGGCCGGTTATGAATTTGTGAAAAAAATGCGCGCGGGCATTTTGGCGTTGGGACCTTTAGTGGCCCGCAGCGGACACGCGCGCGTTAGCTTGCCAGGTGGTTGCGCCATTGGTGCACGCCCAGTGAATTTCCATATCGAAGCTTTGCGCGCCATGGGCGTGCAAGTCGAAATGGACCAAGGTTATATCGTCGCTAAAGCACCCAATGGAATTCAAGGTGCTGAGATTACGTTTCCTCAGGTCACTGTTACGGGCACTGAAAATATTCTGATGGCGGCAGCATTAGGCCGCGGCACCACAGTGATTCGCAACGCTGCCAAGGAGCCTGAAGTGATCGCATTAGGAAATACTCTGCGCGGCTGGGGCGCAAAGATCGAAGGACTGGGAACTGACGTTATCGTCATCGAAGAAGCGCCATTGCGCTCTCCTGCAGAAAGCACCGAGATTCCGTTTGATCGCATCGAAGCCGGTACGTGGATTGCGGCATCCGCCATCACGCGCAGCCCGCTGACGATTGAAGGCGCGCCGCTCGCCGATATGACGGCCGTGCTCAAAGTCTTCACCGAAATGGGCGTGGCACTCTCTCCATCTGACGACGGTAAAACTCTAGCAGTCCGCCCTGAAAGAGATTTAAAACCGGTCGAAATCGAAACCCGTCCTCACCCTGAGTTTCCGACAGATATGCAGGCTCAGATCATGGCAGTGCTTTGCAGCGTGAAGGGCAAGAGCACGATTCGCGAAACGATTTTTGAAAATCGTTTTATGCACGTTGCCGAATTACAACGGTTGGGTGCGCAGATCGAGATTCAAGGCAATCGGGCAGTTATCGAAGGTGGCCGTGCATTAAACGCAGCTCCTGTGATGGCAACTGACTTGCGTGCAAGCGCCTCGCTCGTTTTGGCAGCTCTTATTGCAGAAGGAAAAACTCAGATCAGCCGCATCTATCACTTGGATCGCGGCTATCAGAAACTCGACGAAAAGCTCACTCGATTGGGCGTTACTGTCGAACGCGTCCAGGAATAACCTAATCCCTGTCACATTCTGCCGGCGGTCTTTGCCCGTCGGATAAGTACTCATTGATCGGGTCCTTACACGTTCCAGAATTGGTAGGATCTTCGTGATCGACGGTATATCCCGTTACACCGTCAGGAGGCTGCCAGTTTTCAGACTGAGTGAAGGGGTCAGCTTCTTTTGCAAATTGGATCCAAGCGGGAAGGGCCGCTGAACTTCCGGTGAGTCCGACTTTCTCTTTCTCGTCGTATCCCACCCAAACAAGCGCCAACATTTCTGGCGAAAATCCGACAAACCAAGTGTCGCGGCTTTCGTTGGTTGTTCCCGTTTTTCCGGCAAAGTGGCTAACGTCGAGTCCCGAGTATTTTGCCGAGCGCGCGGTTCCGTGCGTAAGTGCGCCTTGCATCATACTGACTGTCTTAAAGACCGGAATGGGATCGATAACTTGACCGGGCTCGGCTTGCGCGCGAAAGATCTCGTTGCCGTTACCGTCGAATACCGCCTCGATAGGCGAGATTTTGCAGGCATTCCCCAAGCGCGCCATCGTCGTATAGCTCTGTGCAACTTCAAGTGGCGAAACATCGGCACTGCCTAGAGTCAGAGAAGGTACTTTTGGAATTGTCTTAGGCATACCGACGGTGGTGAGAGTGTCGTAGAGTGCGGGCACGCCGACTTTTTCGGCCAATCGTGCAGTCGGCACGTTGATTGAGCCCTCAAGCGCTGTGCGCGCGGATACAGGCCCGCGGAAATCGTCGTCGTAATTCTTAGGACTCCAAGTTTGTCCGCCTTCGTATTTCCACTCAAACGGGGAATCATCTAAAACGGTTTGCGGCGTAAAATCGGGAAGTTTTTGAAACGCCGTCAGATACACAAACGGCTTAAACAACGATCCGGCCTGGCGCCGGCCTTGTGTCACGCGGTTAAATTGCGTTTGCAGATAATTGCGTCCGCCTTGAAGCGCCAGCACGGTGCAGTTTTTGACGTCGATAGCAAGCAGAGCTCCTTGCAGTCGCACGCCTTTTTCTTCCAGCTTTTTCAAATCAGCATAGCCAGTAACGAGCTTCTTTAGTTGATCGCTCAATGCGCGCGAGGCCGCGGCTTGCAGCATTGGATTGAGAGTGACAAAAACCGAAAGCGTATCGGAATCGAGTCGCGAGCGAACGCCGGAAGGCAGTTGCTGCAGCACTAAGTCGACGAAATAATCGACGTCCGGCAATGTCAGATCCGACGACGACACACCAAGGGGCTCCGCCATGGCCATGTCATATTCTTCGGGCAGAATAAATTCTGCATCGAGCATCTTCTTCAAAACCAAATTGCGGCGCTTTAGCGTGCGATCGGGATGTCGGCGAGGATCTTGCGCATTGGGCGCTTGGACAATCGCTGCCAATGTCGCGCTCTGGGAGAGCGAGAGCGTCGAAATCGGTCGGTGGAAATAATAGCGAGCACCTTCGGCAACGCCGTGGATCTCGTGAGTGCCCCACTGGCCCATGTACACTTCGTTCAAATACGCTTCGAGAATTGCTTCTTTGGAATGACGGGCTTCTGTCACAATGGCAAAAACTGCTTCTTTGATTTTGCGCGACAGAGCTTTCTCGTTGGAGAAAAACAGATTCTTCATCAACTGCTGTGTGATGGTGCTTCCGCCCTCGACAAAACCTCCAGCTAACAGATCTTTGTAAAGCGCGCGAAAGATGCCGCGAAAGCTCACGCCTGAGTGTTCCAAGAACCGCACGTCTTCAATCGCCATCACGGCGTGGCGCGCAGAGACTGGAATCTCGGAAAGGTGCACTGCATCCTGGGTCCGTACCCGGCCGGCAAAATAGTTGGCGACTTTTTTGGGTGGGTTTTCAAACTTCTCAATCGGTTGTCCGTCTTCGGCATATATCATATCGATGCGCAGTTTGGAGCCATCCGGCGACAGCACGAGAGTGGCGCGCGTTTGCGGGAGTCCATGCCCGGCCGCTTGGAATTCGGGTCGGAAGATATGCACTTTTACAGAGCCAGCCTGCTTTTCGAGCGAATACTCGCCCGGAATGAGGGTATCGAGGCTTTTGGCTTTCAAGACGTAGCCCTGATCGGAGAGCCATTCGCCCAGCTGTGATTCGGTCAGCCGCTGTTGCTTACGAAACGAGGGATACACCGCATAAAAGGAACTCGCTTGAGACGAGCGCAACTGTTCGATGCGTTGGTCAACTCGGTGAGTGATTACCCCGACATATCCCAAGAAAAGTACAACCGGGATGGCTAGGGCAGAAAGAATGATGGTCATGCGACGATAAGCCTTTTTGCTGATTTTCAAAAAAAATTCCCTCTCCTGTATCCTCGCCCAAAAGGTGACTGACACCCACCGAAAAGTTCGCTACCATCCCCGACGATGCGTTTAAAGCCAGCCCAAGTGAAGCACATTTGTCAGAAGATTTTAGTCGATCTTCGCAATAACAAGCTCATGATTCTAAAAAAGAGCGATGTGGAAGTCTTGGCGAAAATGGAACAGATCTTTATCGCCGACCTCCAAATAGAAGACGATATAAACCGCGAAGCGCAACGCCTCTTAGATCAATATGCGGCTCAAATGGGCGATAAATTTGATCGTGAGAAGATGTTCTCGCTGATTAAGAAGCAGCTCATCAAAGACAAGAAAGTCATCATCTAGCCATGATTTCTGAAGAAAAAATGGGCCATATTATTCACCTGCTGCTGGACGGCATTGAAAAGTCCGGCATGGTGTCTTACCCCGAGAAAGCTCGGGCATTGCGAGAAGCCAAAAAGATTGGCGTGTTTTACTTGCAGCAATTTAATGCTGCCGAGGCTGCGGCGCGTCATCGCATCATGTCTCAAAAGAAGCCACCACCGGAATTTAGTCAGGAATGGGACACCCTCTATCAGAAGTATCTCGAGGAAGAGTTCCGCAAACTAGGAGGGTGACTTCAATAGTCCCATCCAGTAAACGAATCGATTGGAGTAAGTATATGAAACGAAATCCGATTTTTCGACCAGCTACGGTTTGTGCCCTAGCTCTCTCTCTCATCTCGGGTTCTGCATTTGCAGTTTCGATGAATTTTTCCGGCCAAGTCCGCGCCGAAGCGAGCAGCTACCAGAATTTAAATCTGGGCCTACCCGGACCTTCTGGCGCTAAGAACTTTATTGGAGGCCGAGCGCTCCTCTACCCGAATCTGATTATCGACGATCATTTCAGTGTGAAGTCGCAGTGGAACTTACTGACTTCGCCAAAATTCACGCCAAATGCTACGCAAGGTTTGGGTACGGGCCAGGGCGGCTGGATATTCGGGGATCCGAATACCGCTTATCTGGCGATGAGCCGTGCATGGTTGGAATGGACTTCCGATGTCGGTGTTTTCCGCCTGGGACGGATGCCGGTGGCGTGGGGTTACGGATTGGTTTACGACGCTGGTCTTGGCATTTGGGATGATTTCCAAACCACGTTTGATCGCCTCGAGTACCGTTTGCACTTAGGTTATGTCGTCGGTGCGTTGGCTTACTCCAAAGGCCGCAAGCTTTCGTCTTTAGGCAATGACAACGATCAAGAATTCTATGTTGCTTACCTGCAATACAACAATCCAGAGATGGAAGTAGAAGCCGGTTTCATGTTTGAAAAGCAACAGCGCTCGGGCAGCCAAACGGCGGCTCTGATGGGCGTGGGCAGTCCTTATTACATGGACCCAACCACTCCAGCTGCTGGCTTTCCACAAATGGCCTCGAAAACTTCTTGGCCTGCTTCGAACAACTTAGTCGACGTTTACTTCAAGAAAACTTCCGGCGCGTTTACGTTCGGTGGAGAGTTAGCCTGGCTGAGCGGAACGGCCACGGATTTTGCTAACGATGGCAAAGATAATTTAAGCGCAATCGGTTTGACGCTAAATACGTCGTATGAATTCTCTAAGGTGAAAGCCTTCTTGGAATTTGTCTACGCTTCGGGCGACACCAATTTGAACGATTCGCAGAACAGCGCGTTTACGGTTTTGAATCGTAATCGTCGCCCAGGTTTAATCTTAGGCCGCGAATTGTTGGGAGCTTACAACAGCTCCGCAGTCGGCCAAGGCAGCACGCTGTGGTACGGCGGCAACGACGCATTCTCTGGAACGATGTATTTCCGTCCTGGAGTGCGCATCGATTGGACGAGCGATTGGGCTTCGGGCATCGAGTTGATCATCGCGCGTAAAGCGGTGCCAGCGGGTGGTTCGGAAAACCTCGGCGTTGAAATCGATCTCGGCGCAGATCACGCTGTGTACAAAAATTTCGGTCTTGGAATGCACTTGGGCTACCTCATTGCCGGTGCTGGCTTAGGCGCGGGTAACAACGCCCCGGGTCCTTTCGCTCTCAGAGCGACTGCAAGCGTAAGCTTCTAAGATCTTCTAAGGAGAAGCATGCGAATTCCTTTCCAGGCTTCGCTTTGGATTTTCCTACTTAGTACCGCAACTTGTTTTCAAATCCAGGCGGCAATCGCCCCTCGCTCTGTTCCAGAGCAAGCGCCTTTGGCGTTGGCGGCCGAGTATTACGTCGAGCACCGCCAATTCGAACGCGCCCTAGAAATGTACCGCACTCTCTTGCAGCAAGACGCGGTAGTCCCCCGCCATTGGGAACGCGTCGCAACGCTGGCGTTGTATTTAGAGGGCCGCAATTCCGCGCAAGAAATCGTGCAGCGTTTTTTCTCGCTGCCAGATTCCGTGAAACGCAATTGGGATAGCGTGGATCATTTCCTAGATGGCCTATACGGATCTTTTTTAACGGACCGCGGACAGGCGCTGTATTTGCAGGGCATGGTGCGCTTCGAACGCGGCGATTGCGAGGGCGCGTTGCCGTTCTTTAAGCAATCGTTGGATCAAGAGCGCAATCACTTGGTGGTGATGCGGCACCAAACCGAATGCGAAATGAAAAATGGCGCGTACTCGCAAGCTTATGAAACGATTAAAAATCGTTACGCTCTGAATCCGTTGAATAGGGCGGTCGCTGAATCTTTGGCGGAACTGCATTTATATTTCGGCTCGGTCTCTGCGGCGCTGGAGTTAGTAAAAGAGTATTCGCGTTATCGTGTGCCGAGTCCCCGGTTACTGGTAGTGCAAGCGATCGCGCTCGCGCGTAAAACCGATCGCGAAGAAGCGTGGCAGGCATTCCGTAAAGTTGATCAAGCAATCCCACAAAGAGATATGCCGGCGATTGTGTTTTGGGAAAAAGCGAAGTTGTTGGAGACGGATCCAAAACGAAATAGCCCGCTAGCAAAGTCGCAGCTCACGTCGTGGCTGAAACATTTTCAGGGCATCCCAGACAAGAAAAAGCAATTCGATCCGTACAAAGCGACCACTCTGCGAGAGCCTGCGAGCAAGTGGCTAGCAGAACTTACAACTCCAGATCCAGCAGCTGCCCCGAAAACAAAAACGCGCTAACAGTCGTTACGAGCTAAGCGAAGCAATCGCCAAATCTAAAAAGAAAGTTCGCGCAATTTTTACGCGACGGAGTTATGCAATCGCCATGGCCAAACACTTCTACAAAATTGCCTGGGCAGAAGCAGCTTCCCTACTAATTCTGATGGGAATCGCGATGCCGCTTAAGTACATCTACGGCATGCCCCAATACGTCCGCGCGGTAGGCTGGATCCACGGCCTACTCTTCTTGCTCTACATGGGAACCCTCGCCTACGTGGCTTCTGAAAAAAACTGGCCATTAACCCGCACGTTCCGAGCAATTGTGGCAGGCCTAATCCCTTTCGGCCCTTTGCTTCTACAACGCGACGAACATTGATAACCCCTTTATCTGCGCACGAGTCAGAATCTCCTTACGGAACCCCCAGCCGTCGCACCGACGAAGCCACCTCGGCGACTCCCACTCTTTTTTGTGGAGTTATTTAGGTGCGTCCGACCGGACATATCGCGGGCACTGTAAAACTAGAAACCGCGGACCCCTACCGCGATCTTGAGCAGAGGGAACGCATCTAAACACTAAAAGCCCCCATGGCGGTCCGGGCGGATGCACCTAAATAACTCCACAAAAAAGAGTGGGAGTCGCCCCCGAGTGAGTTTCGGCGTTGCGACAGCTGGGGGTTCCGGCCTGCCTAGATTCTGACTAGTGCGCAGACAAAGTGACGAACAATTTTCGTCACGGCCTTTCGTAGACTCAGAGTGCGCACCCATTTCAAGCCTAGCTTCAGCCTCACTCGGAATGAGCGGGGTTGGCGGACCTCTTGCAAAGTTCATCCGCTGAAGGAGAGGACTATGTCCTTTGGGAGCAAAAACAAGCAAAAAGCATTTACCACTCAGAGCTGGCTAGCTCTTGGGATGTGGGTGTTTATTGCTGTCCTGACCTTCGGTTGCCAGCGCTCGGAAGAATTTATTGCCGGCAGCGTTACCGAGTCCTTCGTCCAAGATTTTAATCCTGAGTACTTAGAAGTCCTCTGGGTGGTCGATGACCGCTCGCCCATGTTCATGGCGCGCGACAAAGTCGTGACCGAAGCTACTAAGTTTTTCTACGCATTAGACTCTATTCCTTCTTACTACCGCATGGGTTTAGTCACGACGGACATGCAGTTTTCTAAAGGTGCGCTGCAGCCACGTGGCAGCCAATTCGTTTTAACTAAGGCTTATTCACAATCGGCTTCTGAACGCGCTGGCATTTTTAGCTCGTTGCTGTCTGAGGCGATTAACTTACGTACCGGCTACCAAGGCCGCGGACTGGAAGCTGCTCTCACTTCGCTGAATGGCGAATTCGCCACACAGCCGAATATCCCCTTAGTCTTGATTTTTATTTCGTATGCAGATGACGAGTCGACGGTTCCCACTGGAACCACCGATGTGGTGGATTACTACCGCGGCAAGTTTGTGGAAGCTAAAGGCGGAAAAGCAGATTTAGTACGCGCTTACTCTGTGAACTACAAGTCGCTGCCAAGTGGTATCGCTGCTAACTCAGTCGAGTCGCAGCCTTATCGTTGCGCCCAACTCTATAACAACGAAATCGATATTAGCCCTGCAACCTATGAAGACCGGTACTTCAAAGTAGCAACGGCTTTAGGCGGCGTGAACGCAGAGCTCTGCTCAGCAAGTGGATTTGCCAGTCAGTTGGACTTGTCGGGAGTGCGGTTAAAAGAACTTCCAAAACGCTTTCAGTTAAAAGCCGTTCCTAACACGGACACCTTACGCGTGACCGTTACCCGCAAAGACGGAACGGCAGCGCCAGTTCCATCGTGGGCATACCTAACGGCCACGAACGAAATCGTGTTTGATTCCGCTCCGACGGAAGGCACGACTATCCTCGTTCAATATTTACCAGCAGGAAAAAAGTAATTTAGGCGTTCGAACTGCGAGAGCGGCGGATTTGATTCAACGCGCGAGACCACGCGTGGAGATTCGTCAGCAACGCATATTCGATCTGGTCAGCAACTTCGTCGAAGTTCTGATTCTCTTGGTGGCTAACGATGTCATTGAGAATGGCGGTGAACTCTTGCTCGATTTTGGAAAGCAAGATGCCGTCGATCTGGATCTTTGTAAAATCCAGACGCATTACGTTTCTCGTCACCAAAATAGTTTCTAAAAAGCGCTCCAACCCTTCAATGCAGCGATGGAAATAGCGATTCGCATCGCCCTTATTGCTTTCGCGCAAAAGTTCTGCGGCGTGGAGGAGGGTTTGGCGCAAGCGCTCGACGTTGGAGATGGCAGTATCTAGGCCGTGAGCTGCGAGCAACGTAGCATCTGCCGTGCGGATTTGGAGTTCCTGCACACGTTGCAGAGACTTAGCAAATGCTTCGCGTTGGCGATGCTTAGGAATCTGAATTCCATCCATGACTACTTCAGTGATGATGCGATTAGGCGGTAAATTTGCGGAAACATGGCTGAGGAAGTCCCCTAGCTTCTCGCTGCTCTGGTTGAATTCGGAGACACGATCATCAAGGAATACACGCATCATAAGGTTCCCCTTCTAGTTTCTAAATCGATTCGGCACGGGCCTTCACGAGCAAGGCGCGGACATTCTTTGGATCGGCAAGGAGCGCTTGTTGTAGATATCGATCAGAAGCGCTGTGTAGCTCATTGCGGGAGTATAAATCAGCGGCCAAGGCCAGTGCCGCTGGTGCGTCTAACCCATAACGCTCGCCGAGTCGCGCCAGTGCCGGCAATTCCGAGAAGCCGTGACGAAAGCGTTGCACCCGTCCGCCTTCTTGATCCACTGCGATCACCAGGCGCGGCTCGCGCAAAGCATGAATGGCGGCGCTCAGCTCCCGCACTTGTGCCGGCTCGACATAATTGCGCGCGAACAGGATCACACCGCCCACCAATGGATGGCGCAACAGTTCGCGATCGGCTGGTGTTAAGGCCGTGCCGTCGATATCGATCATCAAGGGTCCGAGCATCGTGGTTTCGATCCGCCGTGGGGCGCGCTAGTGTAGCGTGCGTGCAGTGCTCACTGGCGGCGCGGTTGCCAACGGGAGCGCAACTGGTCACCGAGCAGATTGATGGCCACCACCAGACTCGCAAGCGCTACACCTGGCACGACCACCAGATGCGGTGCGACCAGCAGATAACGCGCACCATCTCGAATCATGCTGCCCCACGACGGCGTGGGTGGCTGCACACCCAATCCAAGAAATGACAGGCCGGCTTCGGCCCTGTCTCTTATACACATCTGACGCTGCCGACGAATAGAGAGGTGTAGATCTCGGTGGTCGCCGTATCAT
>ENA-ORBV01013956-ORBV01013956.1-microbial-mat-metagenome-genome-assembly--contig:-NODE-13956-length-12110-cov-4.957201_pt1 | contig 12110 bp, 14 predicted proteins | sample MGYA00237777_ERZ505514 | MGnify/ENA primary metagenome ERZ505514 (study PRJEB26160, sample SAMN06269048) | microbial mat metagenome | isolation source: Oligotrophic lake microbial mat | place... | reverse complement strand
CACATTGAACCTCATTCACGAGAGAGATCTTCGGCGCACCGATACCGCGATATCCACATCTAGTAGAGTAGTAGAGTAGCAGATAACAGGTTCCAACAAAGAGCTCACTACTTCTAGTATACTGATCTTTATCACCACATACATATCTCTATATACTGTAGACATCCAACACTAATCTCTGATCACGCCAACTACGAGATGTCAGCGAGAGTTAAGGACATTCTTCGTGGACTCATGATTGGACACTGGAAGAGTGAACCATGCTATCAGCATCAGAACTTTACTGAGCATAGATGGGGCCACATCCAGGCAAACCTTGAATGGTTTATGTCTTTCCTTGATGCCGATCCAGACTGTTGGTTACTTGCTCTCAATTGCGTATGCAGTGTTATGAATTTGACTGCAGAACGAGTGCTTGGGTGGCGTCAGTGCACCTCAAGAGGTAGCGACCGGTGAGACACCTGACATCTGTATCCTATTACACTTTATGTTTTGGGATGTAGCATGTTGTGCCTGCCATGTAAACAAGCAACCAGGTTTGCAGAAAGGTCAAGAAATCTGAGGTCGCTTTGTCAGTCTTGCTTAGGATACAGTTCATGTGTTGACATTCCTTGTCCTAACTGATGATGCTCGGAAAGTCATTAAGCCTTCTGTTCTACGACTCGCGGATTGTCCCGAAAATGAAATGAGATTGGATTAGAACAATCTACGTTTTGACAAGCCTGCTGGACAAGTGCTACAACGTAAGGTAAACTTCACAACAGCTGGACATGACCCTTATCTTGCAGATGGATTCATAATGAAGACTCTAGTTCCTGATAATGAGAAGATGAATGACGTATCACCTCCCGAGAATGATGATGACTCAGTCGACACTGAAGTGCAGTAGGTGCTCCTGAATTGATTGAGAAGGTACCTGACTTGCCAGAGCACTGTGATGAAGAGCTTTTGATCCACCAGTCAATGACGAGCCCAGCGAAGCACTCAAAGGAAAGCATGGTCACAGAAAGAAGGAGGACACCTTCCAAGGGAACCACTGGAGTGACCAAAGTTCCTTACCTGTTTGCCGAAGTTCAAGATTACAGCATGACGTGAATATGTGGGAGGCCCTAGACCTGGCCAAGTCCAAGCTTGATCAAGAGATCAAGAAACGAGTTTGAAATTGCAGTCCTAAGCAGAAAACCAAAGAAATCTAATGACCGACGTTGGAAAGCAAAGGGTGCAAGGCGCATGAGTCTGTGATGGCTAATCCTGTACTTAGAGATCAGCCTCCAAAGAAATGGACTGCTCAAGACCAAGACAAATTAACAGATCACCTTAAGCATCGAAAGCCAGGTGAAGAGAACCCTCTAAATGAACCTCTCAAGTTTGGAAAGAGGGCTCTGCAGACGCTCAATCCCACGGGGACCAACTTGAAGCCTGAGGAAAGGATTGGATGGACTTTCTTAATGCCTCCGACTGCTGATGGAAGCCGCCACAGGGCCAAGATAATGGAATCCGTACACGACATGAAGGACAAAGCTCACAAAGATCCTGGGTACATCAAGTTCAAGTGTCTGGTCAACAATGACTTTGAAGAAGTGGTGGCATTCAATGATGGAACATGGACTTTCGAAAAGATCCTGTCCCATACGAAGGTCAAAGCAGGTGACTAGGATCACCAAGGATCAGGTACAAATTGTCTTGTTTTTTGGAGCACTGGAGAACAAACGTGGGAACCACTATGCGATCGAAGTGGTAAATCAGGTCTTTGGATTGATGACCCAGTCACCGTTGCTATTTATGCTCGTGACAACGGACTCCTTGATGAACCAGGTTGGAAGCTACCAGGACTCAAGAAGATTGCCAAGACCCAAAAGAAGTTAATCCGCATGGCAAATGAGGCTAAGCTCCACTCCTTTTGCAGTAAGGCTATCCACATGTGTGGCTTCAGTCATGCTGAAGCTTTGGAACTCGATCGCATCAACGGTGACACTATGTGGAGAGACGCTGAACTGACCAAGCTTAGTCAAATTGATGAGTGCAAGTCATTTCTTGATAAGGGAGTTGGATTCAATTCTGGGTCTGACTACAAGCGCATCAGAGCACACATGGTTCATGCGGCAAAACATGATGGTCGACATCAGGCGCGATTGGTTGCTGGAGGACATGTTGACTCAAGTAGCTACATGCAGTAAATAGTGACTATATAACATGTAGTATGTACGCGCTACCTACAGACGCACACATGACCGGTATTTGGGTCACATGTTACTGAGACACCTATGGACTCAGCACACTCCAGTGTCGTCTTTTTAAGGGGAGTAAGAATCCTTGCTTTTCTAGGGGAGCTCAATGGCTTGAAGGCATGGTTGAATGGCATCGGAAATGTATGTTTGGAAACGTGCACCAAGGAGAAGGTGCACATCATTGCAGGTCCTGAGTTTGGTGACCGCGAAGGACACGTGCTAATTACATTGAAAGCACTGTATGGTCTACACTCAAGTGGTTTACATTGGTCGGAACAATTGGCCGATGTGCTCAGAGAGATGGGGCACTTCCCACCTAAGGCCTAAAGGACATTTGGATGCGTGACAAAGGAGATCACTACAAGCACCTTGCAGTGCACATTGATGACTTGATGTTTGCAACTAAGGACCCTGAGACCATTGTCAAGACATTGGTTGAGAAGTGTCAGTTCAAGTTGAAGGGAACAGGTCCTACTGAGTCATTTAGGTTGTGACTTCTTTCGAGACAAAGAAGGAGCACTATGCTACACGTCCAAGAAGTACATTGAGAAAATCCTTGAGAACTATCGTCGGATCTACGGCACTTGGCCCAAGCCAGCTGCTTCACCACTGACTAGAGGTGATCATCCCAAATTGGATACCTCCAAGCTACTTGATGAAGACAATCTGTAGATTTATCAGTCTTTAATCGGGGCTTTGCAATGAGTAAATCAGATCGGCCGCTTTGATGGTGCCAAATCAGTGATGACTCTCCCACGCTTCCGTGTTATGCCAAGACAAGGACACTTGGATCGCGTCAAAAGAATCCATGGGTGCAGCATCGTTCCAAGATGCGCCATGCTACAATCAAGATCAGGACTGACGCACCTGATTATTCCGATGTCCCGGTCAAGATGCATGCCTGGGAATACTCCTGCTATGCTGATGCAAAAGAAGAGATTCCTTTGGGTGCTCCTAAGCCAAAAAAGAAGTCGGTAACTATGACATCGTTCTTTGGTGCTAACCTTTACCATGACCTCATCAGTGGTAAGTCAGTTACAGGCATCCTCCATCATTTCAACAAGACTCCTATCGATTGGTATTCCAAGTTGCAGTCTACTTTTGAGACCGCTACATTTGGATCGGAGTATGTCGCCGCAAGAACGTGCACCGAACAAGTCATTGATTTGCGCCTTACACTCTGGTATCTTGGAGCACCTATCAATGGGCCTACAATGGTGCTTGGAGACAACGAGTCGGTAATCAATTCAGCCGCCATCCATCATTCCAAAATGCATAAGCATTGGGTCGCATTGTCGTACGATCAAGTGCAATATGCAGTTGCAGCTGGCATCATTAATGTTTATCACGTCGCTGGGAAGAAGAATCCGGCCAACATTCTGAGCAAACATTGGGACTTGCCATCTGTTTGGAACACAATGAAGCAGCTATTGTTTTGGAACTGGAAGTTGATGGGGCAAGGAACAGTGGAAGCAAAAGAAGTCTGCAACATTGAAGAGAAAGATGTTGCCGAATTGGTGTCAAAGCTCGATGCCAAGTGTGATGTGAAGGTTACCGCACAAAACAAAGGTCAAAAGAGCAATCACAGCTTAACCGAGGGGAGTGATAAAGGTACGATTTCACCCGTGATTCAACCCAAGAATTCAAGTTGTGAATTGAGTTCTAGACCCAGAACCACTGTGCATCCCAAGGAACAAGACACAAAGTGGTGGCATAAAGCCAAAAGAAACCACAATTAGGACATTTTTAAACCGCATCTGAAGAACATAATGGATAAGAGAAAGCAGCTGTTTGTTGCTGTTCACATTTTGTTGGACAAAAGTATGTTTGCTTGGAAGCAGAAGACATCTAAGACAGGTGGCACACCCAACCTCACCTTTGAGCCTCGTAAAACCGGTTGATCTTGGCACGCAGATTCAAAATGCTGTTAAATGTCTTGCAGGTGTCATGGTTTACAGCGACATGTTGGAATTGCCCGAAGTTCAATGACAAAATGAGTTTTTCTACTGTGATCTCGATGATCTGGTTTGTGCCATCACGTTGCTTCCCCATGAAGAAGAGATGCATGTGCAGACAGCGGAAGTGTTAATGCAAGTTGAAAATAGTGAAGTTAAACGTGGCGGCTGGGTTGGAGGTGATGCTTGGTTTGGTTCAGTTGTCACGGCTGTTGAAGTGCACAAAACATTGGGCATTCACTCGACGTTCGTTGTCAAGAACAATAGTAAGTGCTACCTTTTGGCTGCTTTACATGCAGTTTTGAAGGTGCGTCAAGGGGATTAGCCTGGTGGTTACTGGGTTGTCACAAAAAAACCATTGTCCGTGTCAACATGCTGGCTAGCTCATTCGTGGAGTCAAGAAGGAGTTTCTTATTTTATTTCTACGTGTGGGTACACCAAGCCAACCCGCATCATGTACAAATCTAAATTAGAAGACGAATGGGGGCGTGTCAGCTTTGAGGAGATCCTCCTGCCTGAGATGCTCCATTTTCTGTATGAGTGCCTTCCCTTAATTGACGAATGCAACAAATAGAGGTAGAGTGTGCTTGCATTGAGAAGCACTGGACCACAAAGAGCGTGTGGTTCTGGCTGGTGTCATCAGAGATGGTTGTTGTGTGGTTCATATGTGCCGCCACTTCAGGCCCAGATTGTTGCCAGGGATGCTGAAGAAGTTAACAACATGTGCGTTTTTTTGTTCTCAGATCAGATCTGTGGCTCCCGGAAGAAGTGGAAATATGCATCGGCGGAACATGCTTGAATCAAATGACCCAGCCAAAGCTCTCAGGCGAATTACGGCGGCAGAAAGTAATGAAACAACAGCACCAGTGACAGAAAGAGAGGTGGAGAATGGCAGGCATGTCGGCAGCGCTATTAAGTTAAGCTGCTTCATTTGTCGCAGATATTTTTCCAAAGAGGGGACACGTCATTTGCAGGGAAAGGCATGGTGGTGCCGCGTCTTCCACATGCCGTTGTGCAAAGAGAATCGCACCGGTGACGATGGTGGCCGCAACATGACATGCATTCAGGAGCACCTGCACTCGACAGAAGAGCCTCTCATGTACATTGGGGTTCACAGAAGAGGCATGCAGATGCCTGAAGAGTTTTTTGTGGGCCTTCATCAGCGATGACGGAAGCAAAAATCAATCATATTTTGAATGTTTTAGCTAATCCATAGTAACAACCATGCAGTGACCCCTAAATTTACCACCGCCTTGCACTCCCTTCTATCTCTAGCTATCCGCATTCAATTTAAACTACCAAAGTTTAGGGTTTCGAGGTTGCAAATACCACATCGTTGCGCCACTGTGCGAGAGAGCTGCCTGAGGTCTACTACGAAAGAGAGGAGACTTTAGTACTAAGCTTCCTTCCTCTGGTGCTACTCTGGTACTATCTTATATACACAATAATGATCATTTGCGCGGACCTTTTATGTTCTTGCCCCGGAGGCTCGAAAAGAATAACACGGGCCAAACACTTGATTGCGGACATTTCTCCTCAACCTGCTCCTCCCCCGTGAAGTGTTCTTTTATGGCCTGTGTTTTGAGCAGCATAAGCCATTCACTTGTTTAGCGCTGATAATATCCACCACCACCTCTGCTACCGGGATCGTCTCTGCTTGTGGGTCTCCGGTAGTCCCCGCCTCGGCCTGGGAAGCGACCTCTGCCACGGCCTCGTCCGAATTCACACTGCCCGCCTCGCCCTTCGTTGCCGTACCTCCCAACATAATGTGCACCTCTCCCGCCATCATACGGCGCATTGCCGAACGGCGCATTGAATACTCTACCTCCTCTACCTTGTCCACCTCGAAAATCTGGAGGCTGCTGGAATTGCCGGAGTTGTTGATGAGAACCTCGGCCGTCGCTTCCGTGAGCATTAAACCTCCCTCGGGATCCGTACTTGCTAAATCTCCCCCCTCTGCCACTATCGTTTCCAAACGAATTGAATCGCCCATCGATCGCGCCGTCATGCTGGTTGTAGCGGTCGCTACGTCCGAACCTATTTTCATCAAACCCTCCATGAGAAAAATCGTCGTTCTCATATCCAGCGTAACTATCTCCTCCTGCACTCGGCTGCACGGAAACATCGTCATAATTGCTTTCCATAGGGCTCCTATCACAATATTTTTCTCCGCCGCCGCCAAAATTATTATGCGACTGCGTAGCTTCAGCGGCAACATCGCCGCTTTCCTTTTGTGTTTGCTCTTCAATCAACCGCGCCAAAACCGAATCCTCTGCTGCCCCAGCCCCCCAGGCACCACCTGTACCAACGGGTACATCTTGGTAGGAATAACCATTCTCCTCAACTGCCTCCTTAAGATTTCCGCCGTTCTTCTTTTCGTCGTCAGACTCCTCTGTCTGCACGAGAGTGGGACCAATCACCGGTCCATCATCATCGTTCATATCGTCTCCAGCCGCGTTGTCTTCATCCTGCTTTGAATCTCCACTTGAAGCCACGGCAACCTTGGGCGTTTGGCTTTTGGGTTTACGGGCCGTCACCGGAACGATATTAGGGTCAGGCGGGCGCTTTTGTCTACTAGCATCCGTAAGTTCCTGACGAATAGTGAGCTGCTGCTGCGCATATTCCAACCACGATTCGACGGTCAAACTGCGCAGAGAACAATTCATTAAAGAAAACAAATAATAATGCAGAAAGCCATACTGAAAGTACTTACCCATAGTTGAAAAAGTCTGTTAAATCACCGGCCCCTCGTTCCCATGGCTTGTCGTCAATTTGATCAAATCGAATATCAAACGCAGTACGTTTGGAGAAAAGACATGGATCTCGTCCTGCGTTCTCTTCACTTTCCAGACGCCGTGCTGATTCTTTGGCTTCTTCCAATTTTCGCTGTTTTTCTGCTAATAACCTCGCCGCTCGTTCGGCGGGGTCAAGCTTGGAAAGCTCCTCTTCTTTCCGTTGTCGTTGCTGTTCGGTCTCGGCGTCAATAGCCTCGCCTCCATCACATGGGGCGCCATCGGGTCGTACCCACTGGCGAAGATTGGGCTGCACCAGTTGCAATGGTTGATGCAACCCTCGCCGCATCAGTCCCATTTTGGATCCACTCAAGACGACATCCACGTTGTCCTCTTCATCTTCGGATCCGTCGCTCACGTAAATATCCTCTTCCACCATATCTCCGCTATGAGATGCCACGGCGTAGTAGGATGCTTTTGCAGCTTCTTTTTCTCCATTTTGAGTGATGTGGCTACTACTGTTGGATGCATTTGCTTCATGAGCAGGTGCAGTAGGAGGCTGCACGGTAATGTTTGACGACGAGGCGGCGGGCTGCGGCGGAGCCGATGTTGGCAACTCGGAAGGAGCATCCGCATCTTCCGTGGATGATACGCGGCGCTTCTTGCGGCCCATCACAAATAAACAAAACAGAGCTGGGGATTACAGAAGGCGACTAATAGCTAGCTAGTAGTACAGTAGTTCACTCTTGTTTGCCACAGTTTTGCTCAGAGCACTTTAGCTACTACTCCTAATAGCTAGCTACTTAACTATAGTAGCTAGTAGTAGCTAGTAGCTAGCTAGACAATCACAAGAAGAAACTGTAAATTAAGTCAGACAGAGTTAGTACATTGTACTCTTAGAGCATCCTCTCTCGGTGTGTGCAAGTGACGTCACGCGCGTCACTTAGTTTATCCATTTGAAAATACACCCCACGATCGACAAATCTAACCATGTTCAAAGGACATGACGTCACGTCTTCGTACAAATCGATACAAAATCGAAAGTCCGTTCATCAAATCCAATCCGTTTGGTGTTTTGGATTGGTACACCAATTGGCTGTTTTGCAGCCGATGCATCGGGTTGAAACGGCTAAATTAACTGTACATGCCAACAATGCCGTGACAGGACATCCCTTTTTTTTTAACATGCGCTAGTAGCTTTGCACACAGGACAGCTGATCGGGTCCATTATCAGCACTAGGTAGTTGGTCAGAATTGTTTATTTTCGGGCTATTGACTACCAAAGAACGAGTGTCAACTCAGTAGTTAGTTATTCACAGTTGTAGTAAAAGATATCATCAACGATGGCCACCGAAGCGGCAAATGCCGGCAAGAAAGGCCCAAACATGACGCTTTTAGAAGATGTCGAGTTGACGAAGACCTTTCTTGCAACCAGTGAGGATGTTATCGTTGGTTCGAACCAGAAGTCGGCGGACTTTAAGGCGAAGATGTTGGCGAACTACAACACCATCATCCTTAAGTACAATCAGCATTACTCCAAACAGCACGTTTAAAGAAGCAATAAGAATTCCCTTTATGCTAGGTTCAAGCATCTGTCGAGGTTGACGTTGAAGATAATCGGTATTGAAGAAACGATGGGCGAGCCACCGTCAGGCAACAGTGACAGAGAGAAGTTCAATGAAATGATTAAGGCCACATGGGTCAAAAGAAACACGGAGGATGCAAGATACGTCGACACTGTTTGGGTTTGTTGATGTGTACTCCATAAACATCCTAAGTGGAGGAAGTTTCAGACGGATGAAGATGCGATCGACGAGAACAAGCGTAAGAAGAGAGCAGCAAAGCTGGAGAGGCCTGTTGGGACCAAAAAAGCCAAGAGTGCAGCGGCTGACAAAGCGCTGATTGAAAATCTCGTTACTGCGGCAAGCAAAGAGGCTCAGACTGCCAACGGTGGTTATCTTCAGCGGGTGTCGCACTCAATCGATATTATGTCAAAAAGTAAGTGCGTATGTGATGCTGGATGCTTCTTTTCCCTTCATTTACTCACACACATTGCAGTGTTTGCCGACAGCTTCAAAGCTCAGGTCGACCAACAGGCCTCTGAGCATGACTTGAGAATTATGGAGAGCATATCCCCTGACAGCAAGCGAACGATGGCGAAGAACATGGCTGAGTTACGAATGAAGGAGATGCAGAGGCGTGTATGAGAGATCGACAACCAGAAGCCAACGAATGTCCATGTGTCTGAGACTGAGATCCAATCTCAGCTTACCGCCGATGACAGCGAAGAAACGACCGCTAACGACCGAAACTCTTGCTAGGCTGCAATCCCAACGTGATTATGTCCTACCGGATGGGCAGCGAATGTGTTTAACCCAACGAGAGTATGAGCAGAGCACGGGGTATTACGAAGACTTGGACGGTGGCTTTGCCAATCCCAATGGCGATTCGACCCCAATTTGAAGTGAAAGACGTTGGGCTTGCTTGAAATATCAACAGTAGAAATAACTTCTAGTAATGACAGCAGGCGCAACGACTCGTTCTATTTGTAGATTATTATTGCTATTTCTTATTTCGAGCCTTCCTTTAGTGACAAGGTCAACCAAAGCGTACTTGAGACGATGATGCTCAGCCTCACAGTGCAGCTCATCCCAACATTTATCAGCCGCTGCAAACTTGACCTCCCACTCGGATCGAACTTCCTCCGTTCTGGCACTGCTGTAACTATTCCAACGGGCTTCAACTCCTCCTCGTCAATCATCACCTGTGTCACTTGAGAGACGTGTTGTGTCGGTCTGGTTACGGCTTCTCTGCTGCTCTCGGAAAATCATGGCGTCGCGATCCACTTCCTCATCAAGGGAAACGTGATCGTACACCGACAGATGTTCAGGCTCTTCGCGTTCCATTCGAACTTCAACCATCATATTGTGGAGGATAAGACATGCATCCACGATGTCAGCGATGTCTTCTCGGTAGAATATTTCCACAGGCCGACACAGAAATTGGAACTTTCTTTGAAGGATGCCAAAGGCTCTTTCAATCATCTTACGAGCACCTTCTTGCCACTTGGCGTAATTGGTCTGAAAGTTGTTGTTAAGTGGAACGGCGACAGTCTTGACAAATTGCGAGAGCTCTGGATAGATGCCATCTACCATAAACCAAAGCTTTGAGAAAGTTTCTTTTCCAATGGTAAACTCAAAATCAAGTTCATCCATCGTTCCGTCCAGCATGCTTCGCAGAAGGGGACTCTGATCCCATGTGTTGATGTCATTGTTGGTGCCTGGAGAACCAAAGAACGAATGCCAGAACCATGCATTGTAATCGGCTACTGCTTCCAAGATGATTGATGAGTGGTCTTCTTTGCCGTTCTTGAATTGCCATTGCCATGCGGTTGGGCAAGTGCGCCAGTACAAGTGCATACAGTCAAGACATCCCATCTTTCCCGGGTATCCAAATTGATCCTGATGCATCTGACTGATTCCTCTGACGTCTGCTTTCGTTGGCTTCCTCAAGTATTTGTCGCGTAATTCCTTGTCATGCGCAAGGGAGTGACAAAATTTCTTTACACAGGCCCTTTCTGCCGTCTCGCCCATTTGAAAGTAATCGGAAAAAGAAATGGGTGCCACGCCAAATGCCATTGTCTTTAATGCCATCATTACCTTAACTTCTGGGTAAATGGCCTTCTTGGTTACTGGATTGATCACGTGCGTGAAGAATGGATCAGCGTTCACAGCCACTTTCCACACCCTGTCAAAGATGGATCTTGTGACACAAAAAATCCTCTCAAATTGCCTCTCGAACAAGGGATCTGGGTCCAAATAATCCTGATAAACACAGATTCGGGCCCTCTCATAATCGCATCCCTTCCTGGAGCATTTGCTGGCTACGTCGTCGGTGTCATTGGCCGCGGCTTCTTCCTCTCTCTTCCTTCTACGTTCCATTCTTCTTGCTGCTTCCGCACCTTCCATCAACGCACCAACGTTCATCCGGGGAGCATCAAAATCACCATTTTGGTGAGCTAGATAAACACAGGTAGCCACAAGAATCAACAGGTAGGCACCCAAGATGTTTTGCAAGGTAGCTAAGTTAAAAGCCATGGTGGTAACATGAGCTATTATTAGCGTCATTGGAAGGTTAACTTTACTGTGCGGTTGGTGTTTTCGAACGTGGGTAAAATCCAACAAAATATTTAAGATATTTTTTAGTGCCGGATGCTAGTCTGATGTGACATACATTACGTCACATGCGTACACCGAGAGAGGATGCTCTTAGCCTATTACCAGATAGTGCAGCAGATGCGTTCAGCAACCAAGGTTGCAGCACACCGTGTGCACAGTGCTATCGTTACGTCTGGGCATCAACCGTCAGCTATTCTGACGTAACAAGGTTTTTGAATCGACTATCCCATCCACACAAATTTTGTACCAGCCGCTACTGAGTCCCTCTCATGTTTGAAGTCGGTCGACCTAATTTCTACAGAACAGAAAATTCCGGAACAAGCAATACTGTTGATTAATCAATAATTAGTTGTGGATGGTGCTATCCTGTTCGCCATTGTCGCCATTTTTATCGTTAATTCGTGTGCACTTAGCTCTGTAATTCTTGTCAACAACTTTCATTTGAGTGCTGTTTACTTTTCTATCATGGAGAGTTGGAAACGTCCAGTTGCGTTGCAGCCTCCTCACAATGCGACAGTCATCACGAGCAAGGCCAAAGAAACATGTGTTGTGATAATTGAGGAAGCACGATGTTCTTGTGTCGGTGTCATCTGGGGGCGAAGCATGCATGACCTTACCACATTTGCTGCAGCTTATGGCTGTTTTACCACCACAAACAACACAGACTCTACCATTGTTCCCAGGAAAACGTTTTACTGACTCACTGTGTTCAATGAGATTGTCCAAGAATCCACAAAGCCGTGTTGTGTTTTCTGATTGAACTGACAGCTCGTCTTCGCCAACACCGGAGCTTGTAGCTGGATTTACAGATGATTGGGACCGTGCCGGACTTGAGCATCATCTTTGTGCTTGATTCTGTTGAGTCGACACACGAAACTTTTCGTCTCCCTTGTGCAATCTTTTCCTTGGATCGTAATGAAGCATCTGCATTGCCAGCTTCTGTTGGCCAATCAGATCCCTCCATTCAGTCCCAGTCCCACATTGAACCTCATTCACGAGAGAGATCTTCGGCGCACC
>ENA-ORBV01013955-ORBV01013955.1-microbial-mat-metagenome-genome-assembly--contig:-NODE-13955-length-12110-cov-5.106291_pt1 | contig 12110 bp, 9 predicted proteins | sample MGYA00237777_ERZ505514 | MGnify/ENA primary metagenome ERZ505514 (study PRJEB26160, sample SAMN06269048) | microbial mat metagenome | isolation source: Oligotrophic lake microbial mat | place... | reverse complement strand
CCGGACTCCGAACTCGGAAAGGTTGGCGCTGCGTTTATGAGGGAGGCGCTCGGTCGTTCGAGTTCGGAGTTCGAGTCGAAAGTTCGGAGTCCGGCCTTTAGTAATACTTAGTTAAGTTAAGACGAGTCATGAAACGTCGTCAGGCACCACGGACATCGGCCGGTCATACGAATCAGAGCCACCTGCAGAAGACGCCGGATCATCGGCAAGCTGGCAGATGAAGTTTTTTTTAAACCGCAGCTGCTCGGCGCGAAGAAACGCGAAGGCCAATGTGACAAGGGTGACGTGATGATGCCAGCCCAGCCAGCCACGGCCCTCGAAGTGGTCGAGGCCTAGCTCTTCTTTAAGTTCGCGGTAGTCCTGTTCGATCGGCCAGCGACCTCGGGCGGTGCGCACCGCCCGCAGCAGCGAGGGGGCTTCGTCGCGCTCCGCGCGCCACAGCATCCAATAGTCCGCTGGCGCGTCGGCGCCTTCCGGCCATTCGATGAGCAGCCATTCGCGTACCCGCAAGGGATGGCCTTGCGCCTGCCATCTACGAGCGGCCCAGACACCGGTGAGGGCAAAACGCGAACGCTGCGGTCCTTTGGTGCCGATGCGCCAAGTCACCATGCGCCAGGCTTTCTTTGGCAGGTTTCGGGCCAACCGCTCGAGCGAGATCGCCGTCGGCATATCGTGCGTGCTGGGGTACTGGCGGGGACGACCGGTCTTCGCGCGCACCCGCACGGGCACTTGACTGGGATCTTCCGTCCAAACCCCCGTTGTCGGCACCACCGCGACGGCATAATCGAGGTGCTTCTCGCGCAACGCAGAGCGGAAGGAAAAATCGTTGCCGTAAAACGAATCGGCCAACACAGCGCCTCGCGGCACGTCCCACGCCATCGCCTGATCGATTAGTTCGAGCGCCAAGTCGGTCTTCGTCTGATAAGCCACTTCCTTGGGAATGTGCGCTTCCGCCCGGCGGACCGAATCCTCGCACCACTCTTTTGGCAGATACAGCCGCCAACTCATTGGGTAGCTCAGCTGCTCCTGCCGCCAATGCAGACTCACCGCCACCTGGCAGTTGGCGATCTTCCCCAGCGTGCCGCAGTATTGCCGCGCAGCACCGACCGAGTGTGTGCCCGCCTTCGGAAAGGAGGTCTCGTCGACCATCCAACACACCGGCTCATGACCCTCTTCGCCCATTCGTTGCGCCAGACGCTGTTGAATCTCGGTCACCGCCCACGGACTCTGATTGAGAAATTGATTCAGTGCCTGCTCGTCGGCGCCGGCGAGCCGCCCCGCCATCGGCTGCACCGATTTGCGTTCTCCATCCAAAAGCAGCCCTTGCACGTAGACCCCAGCCCAGTGCCGCCGCTCGCTCCGTCCGATTGGCTCGATCAGGTCCTCCAGGAACTCTTCGAGCCGCCCTTGCACCCCCGTCAATTGCGTCGGCGTCATGCTCCCTTCGTGATTGCAGGGCTAGAAAAAGACAAGCTAATACTTAACTAAGTATTATTAGGCCGTCCGGGGAAATTGCGAGCGGATTTCGGACGGCCTAAAGGCCGGACTCCAAACTCTTTTGCAGCGCGGGGGAGTCGGTCTTTGCGCTCAGCGCTTCGAAGCAGCGGGATCGAGGTCAGCGCACTTCGCCCGATAGACTTCGTCGGTGCGGTGTTTCCCGCGGTCCTCGCCGCCCAAACAATAAACGTAGCCCCCGCACACCACCAGGCCCACGAACGCGCGGTAAGGCAACGCCACGGCCGGCGTGTAGGTGTCTTCGGACACGTGATAGATCAGCGCTTTGTCGGTGAAGCCTTCTCCGCCGTTCCGAAATCCGCCAGCGAGATAAAAGCGATTCGCATCCAGCCGTACGGCGGAGAGCGCGCGCACTCCAACCGGGAGTGAGCGAAGCTGACGCCATGCGTTCGTCTTGGGGGAGTACGCGTGCGACTCCGTGAGGTTGATCACTTGGCTGGCTGTCGCGTCCCACGACGCCCCGCCGAAGATGAAGACCTCGTCGTCGGTGACGAGAGACGCGGCGATTCCGAGCGGGCCCGCTGGATACGCGGGCAAGGCTCGCTCGGCCCCCGTGCGCAGATTCCAGGCAAACGCCTCACGACGAAGAGCCGCCAGGTCGGCGATGTTTTCGCAACCACCGACCACAATCATCTCGTCGCCAATCGCACCGCCCGCCGCGCCGACCGCCGGAGTAGCCATGACGGGTTTTCCCTGACTCACCGCGTTTCCCGGCATGAGCTGCACCGATTCGGTAAACGGAGCGCTGCCCGTCGTGCCGCCGGCGATCACCAGCCGCTTGCCGACGGTGCCCACCAACGCATGCGCGAGTGGCTGCGCCAGCGAGGGCAAAGACGTCCAACGCATCGCCACCGGATCGAAAACATTCACCACCGGGAGCCACCGCTTCTCATCGTTCACCCAATTGGTCCCGCCGACGACCACGACCTTACCCGCCCACTCGGCGCACATGAAGCCACCGTTGGGCTCGGGCAGCGGAGGCAGTTTCTGCCAAATTTCCGTACCGGCATTGGCCGTACAGGCAACAACGAGAGAAGCGATACCAACAGCGTGTTTCATAAGAGAAGAAGGGGAGGCGATTCGAGTCAGTGACGACGCAGCAAAATCGTGTCAGTTTTAAAGGAAGTCCTTTTCCATCAATTTAACCGTCAAGTCTCCCCTGAATCCGGTCGTGACCCAAACTTCACCGGGGCGCATTTCAAGAATGTTGGGGTAGGTGAGCTGCATGGTCTCGTTCGTGATTCGGGCAATGACGGTGCGTCTGCCCCATGTCTTGCCATCGTCGTCGGAAAACATGATCGAGAGTTCCGTTCGATGATTGCTGACTGGAACCTCAGACCACTGCCGGTCACCACCCTTCAAGGGGTAGGATGTTTTACCTTCCGGATACGGATAGTTCCATACCAGAACCAATCGCCCGCTCGCCAGGCGCTTCAAAAGACCCGGAGTAGAGCTCGAGAGAATGTTCGTCGGGCGATAGTCTTTCCATGTAAGTCCTTCATCGTCCGAAAATGTCTCCCAAAAGCTTCCCCAGTTGGTGCGCATGAGCATCCACAGGCGGTCATCGCGACGTTGCACCAACGTGGATTCGGAGACGCCGCTGTGATGTCCAATTCCTCCCAGATCGATGACATTGCTTCGGAGCCAGGTCCGGCCGTCGTTGCGGGACGTGTAGGTCAACACCGTGTGCCGACCCGGATTGTGGCGCAACATCATGGACGTGAAAACGACACTGCCGTCACGCGTTTCGATCATGTCGCGATTGGCGCCCGTCCAGTCGTCATGAAGCTTCTGAAGATCCTTCCACGTTTTCCCGCCATCGAGACTGCGGATAGCATATGTCGGAACTTTGGCGTGGGGGGCGTCGGAGATATCTTCCTTCCAATCCCAGCCCGAGAGCTCCTTCAGATTGGTGAAGGAGAGAACCACTACCCCGCGGCTCGTCAGAATCATCCCTCCAGGAGCGACATCGAATTTCTCCGGACTCTTGAACATTGGGTGCTCCGTCCAAGTGTGCCCGTCGTCGCGACTGATGCAGCCGCTGTTGTTGGCGATCCCAAGAATCGCCCCGTCAGCCAGCCGTACAAGCGGACCCAATTTCAGGCCCTTAAGTTCGATGACTTTTTCGGGGATCCAATAGCCGTTGGCAGTGACCTTGCCCGGAGGGGTTGCACCATATCCGACGGTAACGATCGACCAGGCGATCAGCAAGAGCGTGCTTCGAATCAAGTCAGAAGTTGAAAGAAAACGGTTCATAGTCATTTCTTGGGTTTAGGTTTTGCAGTGAGAGCTGGCGGTGAGAGGCGCTCGCGTGAGAAAACGCCGGTTAGAGAACGCCGTGGTGGAGTGAGAGACAAGCGACCGCAGGCGCGGTAAGTCGAAAAGATTGAGCGTCGTGCCTCCAGCTCAAAGGCGTTTATGTGGTCATATCGATTATCCAGTTTCAAGTGCGGTTTTGACGTTGTTCGACGCAGCCGGCGCGCATTTTAATACGACTGCCGTCTCCTCCCTGCCCGACTCTCTCTTCGACTGTATCCCTCGAATTTCTCATGAACCCAATCGATACATTCCGCCAAGCTCTCACCGGGCCGATCAGCTCGATCAGCACTCCTTTCACCAAGGATGGCTCCATCGATGTACGCGCACTCCGCGCCTGCGTGGAGTTCGCGGTGACTGAAGCGAAAAGTGGCACGATCCTCCTCACCTACGGGGACAGCCTCTACAGCATTCTCACGGACCAGGACGTCGAAGAAGTCACACGGATCGTGACCGAACAAACGGCCGGACGAAAAATGGTGGTCGGCGCGGGAAGCTGGTGGACCGGCGAGTCGATCCGCTTCGCCCAGTATTGTCACACCCTGGGAGTGGATATGTTCATGCCACTGCCGCCCAACTGGGCTGGGTCGTGCAACGAACAAACGCTCGTCGAACATTTCGAACAGGTTTCCAAAGTGATGCCTGTGATGCTGGTGACGTCCATAGGGCCCGGTGTGAGCGTGCCGCTCGGCGTGATCAAGACGCTGCTGGAACGCGAAAGCAACATCGTCGCCATCAAGGATGACATCTGTGGTCCTTACGGACGACGCCTCGCGGCGCTGAACGACGGTCGATGCGCGTTTCTCTCTGGAGGACGGAAGGAAAATCATCTCGATCAGCTCCCCTACGGTCACCTCCCTGACAGCTATCTTTCCCTTTACATGCGCTTCAAGCCAACGGTCGCGCATCGCTACTGGGAGGCGATCACCTCGCGTCGGATCCAAGACGCCGTCGCCATCATCAATAAGTTCGACATCCCGTTCATGGATTTCTGCACCAAGAACGGAGTACACTTTGACGCCGTGGTTCACGGCGCAATGGAGTTGGCGGGAATCACTCAACGGTGGCGCCGGCTCCCCTACAGCACGCTCGATGACGACAAGATGGGGAAGCTAAAGAGCTTCTTCACAAGCGTCGGTCTGTAACGTCGGATTGAAACCAAACACGAGCATTCGGCTCGAGTTACTCGTACTTCAAGCCGCGTGAAACGCGGCCACTCCGATAGAAAGCATCGACGAAACGTCCCGCGGGTGAACGCCTACGGTCTACCGTGGGAGTGCACCCAGTTACCGCAGCAGATCCATCGAGTCGCCCTCTGCGGCGTTTTGACGAAAGCCTGCTCCATTCTCCGGATCCCAGACGGCGATTCCGGCGGCGCCATTCGCATACCATTCCGTGGCTGTCTTGCAAAAGTCGACCAGCTGCCCCGACTTGTTACGTTTTTCGGTAAACGTCGATGCCGAGATCGGCAGGGGATTCGAGCCCTTCTTCGCCTGAATCTCGTTCAACGTGGCTCGAAGATCCCGCAGAAACTCGGTCATGATCTTCCGTCGCAAGGCGTGGATTCGCGAGTCCTCCGAATCGACCGACATCATATCGAGGCCGTACTCGGATTTAAAAGGCACAGGCCAGCAATTGTAAGCAAGATGCGGTCGTAAACGCTTTATCGGAAACGACAAATGTCGAGCGGCCCCCGAACCGTTAAAGGTGTAAGCCGCACCAAGTCAGTGGTTCGGCCCATTCGATGGCAACCCGAAGAGGTCTTCGCGGTATCCCAAACCATCGGTGCCATCAACCGCCCCGCAAATTTGAGCGAGGCATTGAGCTGTCAGTGGATACCCGAGCGTGTTCGCGTTCGCACTGAAGATTTTCATCTGCACGAGCAGCTCTTTGAGTCCCGTGAGCCAGCACTCGATCTTTGGGCCACCGTATACACGAAACATCAGGTCATTCATCCGAGCCTGCAATCTCTCCGCCTCAGGAAGATCTCCGTCGCGCACCGCGTCGATCAATCGATTCGCGATCGCGCCGTTAAAAACACCTCCACCCAAGAGCAACCCACTGTAACCGGCCTTCAGATAATTGACACAATCGAACTCATCCCCGTTGAGAACGACCAAATCGGGACGAAGCTTGCAGGCGGCGAGATAAAGATCCCGCCTCGATTCACTCTGAGAACTATCCTTCACCATCACTAAATTCGGCTCTGCCAGAAATTCAGCGAGGTGGGTTTCAGGTAACGCGTGCGGCGTCTGTTTACCTCGATCGTAGAACCCAATAGGCAGCGAACTCTGGCGAACAATCTGGCAATAATACTCCAACTTTCGCTCCGGCGTGCTATTCATGAAGAACCAAGGCGCATCGATCACCGCAATCTCTGCTCCCCACGCAGCGGCTTGATCAATGTTGACCAAGGCTCGTCCAATCGAGTTGTCGGTCACCTGCAAGGCGATCCGCAGCCTTCCCGCCGAGGCCTCCACGGAGCCCCGCGTCAGTCTCTCCCGATCGTCGGCTCGCAACCACGGTCCCTCGCCGCAGGTTCCTGCCAGCATCAGTCCTTTGATCCCGAGTCGGACGTGATGCTCAACGAGCGATCCGATGTTAGCCGGCTCGAAACGCTTTGCATGATTGAGAGGAGTGGGCGTCGCAGACCAGACGCCTCCAGGGATGGGTGGGAGTTTCATATCAGGACAGACGCGAGCGTTACCAGTTGTACTTGAGCGAAAGGCGGTACTCCGCTCGAGGAGCAACCTGGACCAGACCCGTGTTGATCACGTTGGAGATATAGAGCTCGTCGGTGATGTTCGTCCCGTTGAGTTGGACCGCCCATTTTTGCCCGAAGTTATATCGTGCCATCGCACTGTAGGTCACTGGGTGGTCGATGGTGTTGTTGTTTCCCGTGCGAACGACTGACTGGTCGTAGACGCCGGCACCCACCGTCAGGCCCTTGAGCGGGCCAGACGTCCAGCCGTATTTCCCGAGAAAGCTGTACGTGCGATCGGGGGCGCCAACCGCACGGCCTCCATCGGCCGCTCGGTAGGTCGAAACGTCGTAGTACGTGGCAACCGCTTCGAAGTATCCGCCATCGTTCGTGATCCGACCACCCAGCTGGGTTTCCCACCCTTTCGTGGAATCGGATTGGGTCTGGAAATAGCGGATCCCGCCGGGCACCGTCGCGTCGGGTATCGAAGTGCGGATGTTGGTCTGCAACATGTCGAAATAGGCAAACGTCCCGAAAAAGCGGTAGTTGCCCATCGTACGTCCGTACTTGAGCCCGTACTCTTTGAGCGTTCCGTTGGAATCCTTGAACGGCACGCCGAAGCTGTCGAAGCCAGGGGTGGGAGTCCGATTTTCCGCGTCGGAAAAGTACAGCGACAACTCGGGAAGCGGTTTGACGACTACTCCGTAGCGGTGCGTGCGGAGCAAGGGATCGTCTTTGATGGTTTTGTTGTACGCAGGCGTCACGTTGCCGGGCAGCACGATCTGATTTCCCTGCTCGCTGACGAAGTGCTTGTCGGTCCAGCGCAAGCCGCCGACGAGAATCAACTTCTCGCGCAGAACCGTCAGATTATCCTGGAGCCAGTACGATCCGGTGTCGGTCTTCTGGGTGTTTCGGGCCGTATTGTGATACTGCGAATTCCAGTCCGTGGGATTGGGCACGTTGTAGGTGCTGTAATCGGGGTTGCGGGTGTCCAGCGGCGGTGCTACCAACAGATTGTTGTTCGTGCCGTCGAAGGTCTGGCCGACTTCCACACCCGCCTGGAAATCGTTGCTCCAGCGCTCGCGCTTGGTTTGATAAAGATAGTCCGCCTGCAGCGACTTGGTGTAGCGCCGAAGATCGAAAAGGATGTCATGCCGCGTCAGCGTATAGTTATCCGCCTGCACGGTACCGCCCCGAAGCGTGCGACGCCGATCGAGTCCGTCCATGTGCGCGTAAAAGAAGCGAAGCGTGCCATTCTGCGTCAGGCTCGCCGTCAACGCGGCGTTGAGCACCCACGATTTCGTTTCCCAAAAATTCTGGTCGGGTCTCCCCGGTGAAAAGGCCGTTTTGGAGTTGGGATTGAGCACCGCCGGCCCGTTGCGGACGCTCCGGGAAATGTCGAGAAAATCGGCCCAATAGTCGTTGGTGTTATCCTCGAAATAGTAGAAATTGACGTCCAGCCGGATCCGGTTCCCGAAGTTGAAGGCCAGAGCCCCGCCGCCGAATTTTTCGTCCACAGTATTCATCGGCTTGTCCGGATCTCCCCTTTCGCCGCCGATCGTCACACGATAGAGCGCGGTGAAATCGTCCGATCGAACGATCGGCCCGGAGACGTTCGCTTCGCCGCGGAAATAACTTTCCGTCCCGACCGTCACCTTGACGTCGCTCATCACTTTGGCGGTTGGCCGCTTGGTGACGAAATTCATCGCTCCGCCCGAAAACGAGGCGTCTCCGCCGATCAACATATTGGCAGGCCCCTTGACCACTTCGATCCGCTCCACGTCGTACATGGGCAGATGTTTGTACCAGAGAAGGCGCACCCCATCGCGAAGCGCACCGGCACCGAAGCCACGAATATTCGCCCCGTCGCCGGATGTATCCGAACTCGTAGTTCCCGGGCTGACGTATTTGAGCGCTTGAGAGCTGTAGGTCGCCCCTAGATCGGAAATCAATTCACGCGAGACGACGTAGACACTGGAAGGCACGTCAATCAGCGGTTTGACCGTTCGGCTTCCGATCGCCGCGCGCTGCGCGCCGTAGCCCTCGTGCGGCTCTTCTGCGACGACAAATCTATCGAGATTGATGACATCTTCCCTTCCCGGCGCACTCTGTGCGAAAGCGGTTTGCTGACCGTGGGTGCGACTGAGTAAAAGCAAACTGGCGACAATAAAGGTTAAAACAGAACTCTGCTTTAACCCGGCGGCTGACAGAAGCGAACGGCTGGTTGTGTTCATGGTGCAAACGGGCGGGAACGAGCCAAGGATGGTAAGGAAACCCTGCGCTCGTTTCCGTGAAGCCACGAAAAACGTCGACAACCGGCCGTTAGACTAGGTCGATAAAGTGGTAAGTCGGCCTGTCCTCTTTAGGCGAACGTCTCAGTCTGCCGTCGGCTGCAGCGTGCCGACCGGTTCCAGCAAACCGCCGATCCATTCCGAAAAAAGTGCGAGGCCTTCACGCTGATCGCCGCGCTTTCGTTCGAGCGAGGGAACGTCCTGAGCCCGTGCCACCTCTTGTGCCAATTGCGCCGAGCGCTGTTGGCCCGGTGCCCGATTCTGTCGATCGACCGAGGGCAGTACGATCGCGCAATCCCACTCAGGGGTCCCTCTGCCGAAAGGGAGCGACCATTTCACGATCCAACTGTAAGCGCGCAAGAATTGCTCATCGGTCGTTGCTTCAGCGTCCGGTGGAACCGCGAGCAACACAAGGTCCGGCGCCGGACTATCGGTCGTGCGCCGGTGTTGAAATCGCCCCATTTGCTTCGCCTGGCTCTCAATCGCCGCCAGGGACTTGGTGTCCGGTATCCACGGAATGACGTCAACCGTTGCGTCCGGCGCCCATCGCTTCAGAGCCGAGACGATCATTTTATCGTAGGGAGGCATGGCAACGACGCGAACCGGCTCCCCCGAGCGTAGACGTGCGACGACCGATGGAAGACCCGGTTTCATTGGCGGGACATTCGACAATGATACGTCTGCTCCGGAGATCTCTCGAGCGACGTGCTCGGCAAACAGCAAATGCCCGAGAAAGTTGGGATGAATCGTGTCGCTCATGACGCGTTGGCTGGCGGCGCTCCCACGCGACCGAATCTCGGAAAAGACCGCATAAGCATCCACCAACCGTATTTTTTCCCTCAACGCGACCTCACGCACACTCTGAGCGTACATCGCAACTTTTGCTGGCGGACGTTCAGGGTCGTCGTCGCCAACGGCGTTGGGGGTCATCAACACCACCTCCGAACCGCGATCGCGGATTGTCCTCACGATTGTCTCCAGGTTGGCCGTGAAAGCGGAAAGCGCGAGGGACCTGACATCGTTCATGCCAAACATCACCACCACGAGATCGGGGCGGTGCACCAGAACGTCGACCTCCATTCGTTTAAGCGCCGCCTCGGTGGTGTTGCCGCTCACACCGGCGTTGATCATCTGAATCCTGGAACGAGGATAAACGCGTCCCAACGCCGTCCCCAGCAGTTCGCACCAACTTCGACGGCTGCCCGTGTGGTAGTAGACTCCCGTGATGCTGTCGCCAAAGCAGACGATTTTAACGGGCGTGCCTCCCGCCAAACGCGCCGTGACGCGCAATGCCGACGTCGGTGACAACGATGGTTCGGCCGTTCGGGCTAAACCCAACGAAAGAACGACAGCACAGAGGACGAATCCAGCGAGAAACCAAATAGGCGATACTTTCATGATTAAGGCGGCAGTCAGGTTATGCTGCAAAACATGGCGCGGAATCGCCACAAACTTGTAATCAATTGTTACCACTTTTCTATCGTTTGATTGCCCGTTTCGGCAATTTTTACTGATTTTCTCTCCAGAACCGAAATTTGCCGTATCGCCAGCAGTCTGACTTTTTCCATTGACCGCACCCCTCCATTCACGCGCCTGGTTGACGGTCGGCCTGCTTTGGGCAGCGGCCTGCCTCAACTACCTCGACCGACTTATGATCACGACTATGCGAGGGTCGATCATGAAGGCGATTCCGATGACGGAAGCACAGTTTGGATTGCTGACCACGGTCTTCCTCCTGGTCTACGCCGTTCTCAGCCCGTTCGCTGGATTCTTGGCAGATCGGTTTAATCGAAGCCGCGTGATCGTCATCAGCGTGTTCGTCTGGTCTTTGGTCACGATTCTGACGGCGTACGCCAGAACGTACGAACAGCTCCTCGTTACACGCGCATTAATGGGACTAAGCGAAGCGGCCTGCATGCCGGCATCGGCCGCCCTGATTGTGGACTACCATCGTGGCGCAACTCGATCCCTGGCATCCGGACTCCTCCTGAGCGGAGCAATGACCGGAGGTGCGCTGGGTGGAATTGGCGGCGTGCTCGCGGAAAGCCACGGCTGGCACTTTGCGTATCTCCTTTTCGGGTGTCTCGGCATTGGATTCGCAGTCCTGCTCGGCATGTTCCTGCGCGACCCGCCCACGTCCGACAGGTCGCTTACACCCATCTTAGCCGAGAAACCGCCGAGCCCAAAATTCGGGGACGCGCTCGCGAGTCTCTTCACGAATCGTGGATTTCTCGTGATGCTCTCGTATGGCTGTCTTGGTGGTGTCGTCAGCTGGTCGGTGGTCGGGTGGATGCCCACCTACATCAAAGAGAAGTTCACGCTTACACAGGGTCTCGCCGGCATGTCCACGATGGCCTATCTTAACGTCGCAGCGCTTATCGGAATGCTCGTAGGCGGCGCTTGGGCCGACCGATGGAGTCGGACCAACCAGCGCGCGCGAATCTTGGTGCCGGTCATTGGACTCTGCGTAGCGGCTCCCGCTGTTTTCCTAATCGCCGAAACGGATACCCTGTGGGTGGCACTCGGTGCACTCGCGCTCTACGGACTCTCACGGCACTTTGTTGATGCGAACTCGATGCCAATCTACTGTCTGTTTGTCGAACCGCGCTATCGAGCCACAAGCTGGGGGGTGTCCACGTTCGTTGCGTGTGCGGTAGGTGGTGCTGGGATTTACGCCGGGGGCGTGCTCCGTGACGCGAACATCAATGTCAGCCGGGTATTTCAGTTTGCTGCAATCTGTCTGGCAATCGGCGGACTGCTCCTTGCCAGTTTATTGCGTCACTCGCCCTCCTCTCGCGTCGCAATCCCACTTGTGCCCACGCCATGTCCTCCCAAATAGTCGTGGCACACGGATGAACGGCGCGTGAAACGAGCTCATCTCAATAAAAAACGGAAGGTCCTCCCGGCAGCCATGAGCAACATCCCTCCCTTCTTCGAGATCCCCAAACGCCAATCGCTCTCCGCGCAGGCTGCCGGGGCGATCCGAAAGACGATTGCGGATGGAATCTGGCCTGAATTCCTCCCCAGTGAGCGTCGACTCTGTACAATGTTTCAGATAAGCCGGCCGACGATTCGAACCGCACTCCGCTTACTGGCGAAAGATCGCCTGATCGATATTCAACACGGTCGACGCAACCGCGTCCTCGTTCGGCCCAACGAGCCCAAAGGCCCGCCCAATCGCCTGGTGCTCATCATCACACCCGAGCCGACCCGCCATATGTCTCTTTTCACGAGCCAGAGCATCAGCGACATGAAGGTGCACCTCGCGGAGCGGGGTTTCACCACCG
>ENA-ORBV01013952-ORBV01013952.1-microbial-mat-metagenome-genome-assembly--contig:-NODE-13952-length-12112-cov-5.858413_pt1 | contig 12112 bp, 7 predicted proteins | sample MGYA00237777_ERZ505514 | MGnify/ENA primary metagenome ERZ505514 (study PRJEB26160, sample SAMN06269048) | microbial mat metagenome | isolation source: Oligotrophic lake microbial mat | place... | reverse complement strand
CGTGGGCTCGGAGATGTGTATAAGAGACAGGACTAGTGGTGGTTTCATACTACACAGTACTAGCTAGCTGGTCTTCTAGCTAGTTGGTTACAATACAGTAACTATTGACTACTGGAGTAGCTAGCTAAACTACCATTACTCTAGCTAGAGTGCCTCCAATCGAAATCCTTTTAGGGCCACTATACAGCGAACACCAAGTTGACACCCTACTATCGATCACGTCGTCATTGTTAGCATGGATGACCGCATACTTGCTCTAAATGTTGATTTGAAACGATTCATTCCACTCGCTCACTCGCTCCTGCGCGGAAGACTTTGATTCATTCGATTACATTCGATTGAGATCCATTTTCGATGACATTCCATTCAACCGGTTCGTGATGATTGGTCATTTTCATTGGGCAACTTTTGGCCACCGGCTAGAAAACTGCATACAACACTCTCGCTGGTACCGTGCCATACTGGTACCGGGTCTGGACCGGTACGAGTGTACCATTTAGAAAACCAGGACTGAATAAAAATCAATAGAATAAATCAGTCATGCAAGGTTTGGGCTTCCATGCACAGCTGCCTTGTTCGGTGCACGACGAGCGGGCGGGGATAGCTTACTCCCCGAAAGAATAAAAGACACGACTAATTGTTAATTACTCCGAGGAATTTTCTTACCACTCAGACACCTGGTGGTTCAGTCATTGCAAGATTGCATCCAATCAAATAATGTGGCTCGGAAGCATGCGTTGAGCAAGCATGCATAGGCGCATGCGCGGTCTCTCTTGAAAAAATGAACCCCGCGGCGCGACACACCCGCCAAAGAGATGAATGAGGCTTCCTCGCTCCACACGAATTGATGAATGACTGAAAATAAACCCTCTCTCTCTTGCAAATTCACGGGAATAATACCGTAGGTGTTAAAAACTGCGGTAACGTTCCTGCAAGTACGGTAAGTACTACCACGTAGCTACCATATGGTAGCGACAATTGTAGCTAGCTAGCTAGCTAGCTAGCTAGTAGTTACTGGTTAGAGCGGTTTGTACCGGCAGTTACCAAGCGGCGTCGTAGTAGCTAGCTAGCCAGTAGTCACCACGATCAAAAAATGCGAAGAAATAATGAGGCAAAATGACCACTTGACTGTAGCAGCTAGCTAGCTGAGATAAACATGTTGGGAAGAGCTACAAGCCGCTGGTCAGCTAGTATGGTTAACTGGGCATCATCTTTTTAGCCTCGTCGAGTTAGCTTCTACTGTAGCTTCATTCATTGGAGGTTGCTACTAGCTAGCTATCCCTGCAATGACAGAATGCCAATGAGAAATCAGACCCACACATGTGTTGCTTAAAAATTCCAATAAAAATTGTTTCTATAATTGTGTAATGTGGCTAGACTTTTTTAGTATTGTATAGTGGTAGTTCGAATGAATGCAATTATATTATGGATTTACTCGCTGGGTCCACGGAAACGCTTGGCCGAAGCAAAGTTTTTCTGAGTGGGCAACGAGAAACCAAACTTGCGTTTCGCAGCACATTTGCTACCAGAGGGGCCAGAAGAGTCTTCATCATCCGAAGTAGCTGGAGAGTTGTCACTCAGCAAATCACTGGGCGTTTGACTGGAAGCATCATCCGCTAGACTGGAGGTCGATTTCGAGGCGTGATCACCACAGTCCTCCTCGTCTTCCTCGACTCCACCGTGGAGACGAGCCCATACCCGTTGGAAGAAGATTTTCCTGGACCCATAGCGAGGGCGTCCCGTCGACATTCCCTCGCGAGCCGTTTGCTGACGCTGAAGTTCATTGACAGCATCGCGAATCTCGGCTGGACAGAATCGGCACTTGCTTCCCACATGCTTGAGGATGGTTTGACTCGTGGTCGTCTGGGCCAGACTGCGAACCGAGTTGGGGTAGTAGCGTCCAAAGCCAGGTTGTCCGCCACAGTGCTTGCAGCACATGCCCACAAAGCCAAGTTCCCGGGTCTTGTAGCATCCCACACGGTCGGCTTGCGTCAACTTGCAGGGTCGCATTTGCGCCATGGCCACAAACAAGGCATCCGGCACCAAGTCACGGTCTTTCGTCAACACCAGCTTGCAGCTATCAAGGAAACCTTCCACAGGAATGTCTTCATCCGAAGAAAGCGACTGCTTGTCTTCAGAAATGGCACAAGGTGTTCGGTCCACGTAGGCTTGCGGCGGAGATTGCGACGGAGACGAGGGCTGGGACACTTGATGGTAAGACTCACTCACAACAGATGGATTGTCATCAGCATCAGCAGTGTCAGCCGTAGACGGTTCAGGGGAAACAGCACGAGTACGAAGCGTTAGCAAGAAAGAGGCAATCGTCTCAGTGTCGTCCGCTAGGTGGTGCGGCATGGTAGTTTGTTTGGGAGAAGAGGAAAGAGAGTTCATCGTGGATGGTATACGGTTCGGTACGGTGGAAATTTAATTAGGAAGGAAATAATGGATCGTATTGTCGAGGAGGCAAAATAAATGAGCATCGCCTCTTGGACCGTTGGAAAACAAATGATCCGCTGTTTCGCGATTTCGCGGCAGCCGGGCAGGTTTGGTCATATGACCAAATGACCAAAAGAGTCATAATGTTTCTTCAAAAGCAGGCTTTTGAGTCTCGCTGGTTAGAAATAAGGGGAAGATGGACAAAGACCCGACATCCATTTCATCATAAAAGACTGATTATATGTATCTTTGGACACGAATATTCAATAAAAATGCCCGGCGACAATGCGGGCGTTGAGCTGCTCTTTATTTTACGTGATTATATGTATCTATGAACACGAATATTCAATAAAAATGCCCGGCGACAATGCGCACGCCAATTTCTGCCCTTCGTCCGTAGGATAACACAAAACAGATTGATTCGAAGATGTGGGGGTAACTGTCATTGCCTGTCGCCGGTTTTGACGCTACCAATGTGGCGCTTTTTCACCCTATGCTAAAGATAGATAGATACTACCTAATACGGAGTAGCTAGCTATCTGCCGCTTCCGGTTGTATACTTGTATCATCTGTTTATCCGTCCCGAGCTAGCATCAGTCTACTAGGTAGTATGGCAGGACAGTCAGCTGCAGTGCCTCCCTTTGGTATAGGCTCAGCTGTCCCACAAGGGGGTTCAGTTAGCCCATCCAAAACACAACGTACAATGTACCCATCCGTAGCTTACCTTGCGGTGGGAGGCTTGCAGCATTGTCTAGCTAGTAGCTAAATAGTTATGTAGTTATTTCTTAGCTACGTAGAACAGAAAATCCTTTAGCTAGTATTCCGTCCCACCAGCTGAGGCCACACTAGTAGGCTTAGCCAAAAGGCTGGCATGACGGGAGTGCCGACAACGTAGCTTTCAACTTCGGCATGGCAACTGTCATTCGTTGATGCGATGTGGTCATCCGATCTTGCTGAAGTAGTCAGCGCAACTGAAGGATAGAAAAGCCGCTGTTCGAAGCTAAGCCGCTTCGTTTTCGGTTGTCTACAGATGTCAGTCTGCCGGCCTACTGTATCTATAACCACCAACTTATTTACTCCGCTCAATTGCGGCGCGGAGATCCGAATCTTTGATCGATGGGGTCTTTTCCAGCCATCTGGTTGCGTCTATCGATCGCGATGACTACTGTGCTTGACCTACAGTGTCCAAGTATCTGCCGTGGCCACTATCTAGCTACTAGCTAGCTAGTAGAGTTCTTGGAGTAGCCACCAGCAAACCCGCCACCATCATCCGAGGCATGTGTCATTTTTATCCCGATATTGTGTGCGTTCTTTTTTGAAGAAAAAATGAGTCTGTCCGGCTTCCGTCACTGATGATCCTTTTTGCTTTCTGACATCAGTCGGCCGGTTGGGATATCAGTTTGTTCTCGCGACGACAAGAAAGGAGGATGGATGGTGATGGATGATTTGATTTGCAAATGAAGCGGCCGTGATGCATGATCACGGATGGCTCACCTAATCTAAAACTCCCATATATTATACATAACACGTTCATTATCGATAGCAAAGTGCAAAATTCATGATGAAGGTCGTATCCGCAGTTTTCTTTTGGATCTTTATGGAGTCCAGTCTGGCTTTTTCTCCCCAACGGGCGCTTTCTTATACGAGAGCTAGTACTAGTAGTAGCCTCAACGCCGCCACATTGGACGGCAGAAAGATCCAAGGCGATGTAGCGCCACTTAACAATTTCCTTTTAGTCAAGATCGCCGGAGCCAAAGAGCAGACAGATGGTGGCATCCTCCTAACGGGCAAAGCAAAACAAAAAAAGACGGAAGGAAAAGTGATTTCTTGCGGTCCAGGAAAGACCCATCAAGATACAGGAGTAGTCTTCGACATGCCCGTCGCACCAGGTGATGGCGTCGTGTATGGAAAGTATGATGGGACGGAAATCGATCTGAATGGTGATAGGCATATTCTAATAAGAGATGACGACATCCTTGTCAAGTTCACGGGAGACGAGCTCGCACTTGAAGGAGCAGATGTAACTCGAGACAGTGTTCTTGTCTACGTGGAACGAAAAGAAGCTGCCACTGAAGGAGGTATTCTAATAGCAGCGTCTTCCAAGGGCGGCCCTCGACCATCCACTGGCCAAGTCATCAAAGTTGGACCAGGAAGAATCGCAGCGAACGGTGAACTTATGCCGATGGAAGTAGTAGCTGGAGATATGGTCAAGTTCCGTGATTTTGCAGGCAACGAGGTGAATATTGAGGAGAAAGAATACTCGGTGGTTCGAATGTCCGATATTCTTGCAAAGTTTTGATAACCTAGAAGGACCTCGTTTGGTAAGATTGGAATGCAATCGCTTCCGGATTGAAGCACAGTAGAGAGTAGTTGTATATCAAGAATCCAATATGACGTGTACGTGTAGTGTAATCTGTAGGAAAGTTGCAGCAAAACGCAAAGAGTCATGCGACGAAGACGGGCAAAGGCAAAGAAGAATCAGGTTTGCTCTATGTTGCCAGAAACTATGCAGTGTCAGAACAACCTCCCTCGTGGTAGGGATAAAAATGCAAGTAGACCCTTAGTATTAATTCCGAGTAATATTATTCCTCCGTGTAGTCCCAGCGTGTTTCGGCCCAGCAAAAACACTTTCGATTGGGGCTTCCACATTAAAAATCTTTCTTCTTGTGGATAGATCTGCTAGCTAGGGTGGCTTTATGGACAAGCTTCTTCGTAAGCATGCCTGCTAGCTAGTTACATATGTCGATCAGTTGCATTTGTGGAAGACAGATGAGTATCCCCTTTCCCAGACCGGCCAGACGGAGAAGATGACAACGGTGACTAAGGGTGACTAAGGGTGAGGCTTGAATTAGTGTCGCAAATTTCCCATATTGGAACATGTTGCCTAAAATGGCTTCACCCTCTCCCATGGGATTGAAAGCGACACTTCTGTGGCCAAGGCAATAAATGGATTTTGATAAACTTCTTTTGACAAACACCTTGGCAATTTCATTCACAGATTAACATGAGTCTGGAAGCATGTGCATTGTAACAATTGGTGTCTGCATTGTTCTCTACCACATTCTTACGTCTGTTGGTAAGCATTGCTAACCCAGGTAAACCATTACAAAAATTTACTTTACAAGGCTTCAGTTGTGATGCAATTGTAACACTGATGCAGTGCTTCTTTGATTGCATGTATAAGGTTTTTCATTTCTTCATGCAAACTGATTCTCACATTCTAAGAATTGATTGTGAAAATGGTGTTTCCTGTGCATGAGCACCACACAAAGATGCATGGTTTTTACAAAAGGGTAGTAGCTCAATCATTTTTAATCAAAGCTCTTCCATGATGAAGCTCCTTAGAATTCATGTTCCTGTGTCCAAGCAAAAAAGATTTGCCCTCATTAGATCTGAGTTGATGTTTGCTGCCAAAAATGAAGTAAAATGGGAACGCCATCAACTTGGCATATGTTACAATGGGTATGTTAAGATCACGCAGATGGCAGATTATCAAAGTCTTGGTAACTTCTTGAGTTAAGCATTGAAGCTGCCCGACTTGACGTCTCGCAGAAAAAGTGATTGGACATCAATCCCAATCCACATCTTGCTCTCCTGCTTGGACCAAAGTGATGTTGACAGGATCTACAGCTGGTTGGCAAACAACATCATTTGAGCTTTAGTCATCATTGTTGTCAATCAATTTCAGTTGTGATGGCCAGCAAGCATGGTTCAACGTCATCATTGACAACATTGTCATCACTGAAACGGAAGCTTGAACAATTTGTGTAAGACAATTTAGATGTTTAGTTGAACCAGTTGCACTGTAGCTTGAAGCCAGCTTCAATGTAACTAACTACCAAAGTGCTAGCACTTCACCTGGACTGAAGCTACTACAATTGTAACAGTAGCTACAAACAGTAGACTACTTAACTAACTCTACTCTAGTAGCTAGCTAGCTAGCTAGTAGTAGCATAGAGTTTTTTGAAATAGGTTATGGGTTCTTCTCATTCATGTTCCAACTGTAAGATTGAACCTATCGCTGTAAGTCAGTGATGCCGATCTTCTCAACAACATCACACCGCTTCGAACTATCATCACCATGACCTTGTTTGACTAAAACACACGGCTACCCTATTCCACACCATACAACAACTAGCTAGCTACTAGCTAAATCTGACTGGAGCGAAACAGGCAGGTTGTTATTTCGTCTACTAGCAGAGTCAAAAGTCAAAAGGGCCTGTATTTTTCATAATCCATCAAATAAAATTAGTCAGAATGATGCTTCACAAGCGATTCCTCGAAGTCCTTTTACTCGCTGCTGGACTGTTGGGAAGTGCTGAAGCTGTCAAAAACTTGAGAATTGTTTCGCCTTTGAAGGCGTTTACCATTTGGGATCCCGCGATGAAGGATATCGCACCAACTGCAAGAAGTGGTTTCTTGGCCACCTTCAAAGCGCGCCTGCAAGCGGAGAGTGAAGCTCGCAAAGAGCTCAAGGCGAAGAAAGATCAAGATTTGCAGGCTTCCGCTACTGCGGGGGAAGGATGGGCTAAGGACGCCGCCGCATCGGACCGACGCCGACGTTTGGCAGAAGAACGTTACGTAGAGGATATCTCCGACCGCGCTGCCGCACAACTTGCCGAAAGCAGCGCTGCCTCCTCATCCATAGCATTAGCCAAATCCAGATCCAATCCCAACCAGTATCAGTTTGTTGGCGTTGTCAATACCAAAATTTCCGAGAAACCCATCAAATGGTATGCTCGTAAAAAGCCGGCAGGGTCTAAATGGTCTGTGAGATTAGTTCATGTCGATCAAGCGGCAGTCGTAACAGATATGTTCCGTCGTGGGGAGGTGGACATATTTGCGAAGTATAAGAATACAGGAAAGGTCAAGAAAGAGACCAACGTTCCTATCGTTGAATCTAAATACACTGTTCGAGAACGTTCTCTTCGGTGAGTCTCCGTGGCACATGTTGGTCAATCAAAATTGGAGTTCCACTTGTTGTCCACTCACTTTTTAAATGCTTTCCTGCCGTGTCCCCTTTTTTAGAAACCTTTGGAATTTTTCACCCAAGCACTTCTTTACTGACTCTTCTGGTATGTATTGGAGAGAACGCAGACTTCGTCCAGGGCTGTACACCGATGGCTCCACAGTTTATGAAGCAACTTACAGATATCGGGATGGTAGGAATGGAATGCATCAGCTGTCAAGTTTTCAGAGATTTCTCGCTAGCAAGGGATTTAGCCAAAAGGAAAAGGATGCGATCAAGCTACGCCTGAAAGAAGATGCCCCAGATGTTGTATTAGAAGGATAGCTTGACCAGCCAACCGCCGAACAATGTGTATTAGTAAGCAAACTATGTCAGTTTGCCAAGCTATGGAGATTCGAAGCTAGGCATTGCATTTTTAAGTCCCGTAACCCCACTAGGCATGCATAGTGAGTTCTGAGTTGTGACGGGTCTTATTTTAGCGTGGCTGGTGATATACCATTAACAGCCGTTGCACAACAGGAATAGGCAGATGCTCAACCATTTTTTTTTAGTCATGTTAACCCACTGTTTATGGAGGGAATTAGTCGAAGATAGTGATAACAGTGTTGCTAGAATTGTCATCATCCCGGTCATTCCAAAATCATTGTAAAAGTGTTGTGGTGAGTAATGTAGCTGCAGCTCAGCTTACTCACAGAGTTTAACTATTCATGCTTTATTTATGATAGAACACTGTCTAGCTTAGAAGTGGGGTTGAGTCAAAAGTTATTTTTGGAACACACTGTGACTGAGAGCTATGAAGAAATGGGTGTTTTCCTTTCCAGTTTTCAGATTATGCAATGCTGCAGGTGTTAAAACCCAGCTAGTCTCCATTGGCTTGCCTCTAATGTTAATGTTCTACCAGAGCAGCATGTTGTTATGCTTACATCTTTTAATTGCATGTTTCTTAAAAGTGTTGCCACTTGTAGCTTCCTTATCATTCATGCACCATGATTGTATGTTAAACCATGGCAGATTGACATGAAATGTATCCTGTTGTCAGACAATCATCTGAGTCTTGTTCTTCTGTAATTAGTTTGGGGCACAAGACAATCTCTCACTGCTAGTGGTTTGCCGTGAGACATCTACAGCTGAAGGTTGTGTTTTGCTGCATTCAATCTGACATGACCCCAGAACTCCCCATCCTCCCTGCTGACAACAATTGAATGACAATTCCATAAAATAAAAAAAGTATGTCCAGGGCTGGCAACTCAACCTGTTACCACTGTGGATGCATTGGTCAATGCGGGCACAAACACGACAGCTAGCTGTTCTTTTGTTCATTGGCACAAAGAACCAAAACTTACCCAACACAGGAGCAAAGCTACTGGGACTTCCAAAGTTTGCTTTGCCCGGGTAGGAGGAATGCCCACCTGGGAAAAGAACAATGATTCCATGAAAGATTAACATCACAGATAGGACCTGGTAAAGTGCTACAATGTAGCACAGTGCAGCAAAGCAGCACTCTTTACCTTTCAGTGGAGTGCTTTAACCTCAACCCTGCCCTCAGGTGATGTCAGTTTTGCGGCACGGAAGGCAAAATTACGCATGCCGTACTGGTCGGAGTAGTTATTAGTAGCACATGAAATCTTGTGGTAGAAACTACTGGCATGGTACTGGTACTAATAGCTAGCTAGTAGCTAGCTAACTAGAGCTAGCTAGCTAGCTATTAGTACTGTGTTACCACACCTATTACAGCGCAATCGAGTCAGTACGCCTCACCCCAACGGTCACTACTCGTACGAGTAACGATCCCACAAATATCTATCTTCTACAGCTAGCTAGTACATCATCACTTCAGTTGCATTTGAGCTACTGGTAGTCTAGACGAAGCAGCAGCTTTGGTTGAGTAGAATCTTCTCGACTCTTGTCCGCTGGAGATAATAACTGGCGGAGGAGGAATACACTTACTTGTTTCTTCTTGCTAAATTCATTTCCAAAAATCTTTGAAGATTTCTTTTTAATTCCCCACTCTAGAATTCCCATAGTCATTGCAGCTCTTCTTGATTGTTTGGTCAACAAAAAATGCCCATGAGCGACAACGAACAAGAACACATGACGCCTACAGTGGAAACTGTTCAGGAGTCGGCTACGGAATTGGAGTATCTTCATGTCGAAAAACCAAATGAGTCTACTCCTACAGCATCCCCTTCTTCCATTGAGAACACACAAGAAGAAGAAACATCAGAACAGGATCTAGACGATTCGAAACCTGCTGCTTTCGTTCCCAATGACGACAAGCGGAATGGCCGAGATAAAGTTCCTCTCCCGGTTGCAGATCAAGCAATCGCCGTGGATGAGGATGGCGAGGAAAATTGTGCTCCTAATGATCAACTAGCTGGCATGCATGAAGCCGGTATGGAAGATATACTTGCCGAAGTGCCCAATCCTAGCATTGACCAGAACCTTGACGCCACTACTAGAGAAGGGTTCTCTGCAAACGAATTTAATGATCCTAGCGAGGGAATCGCTGAAGACAAAAACATCGATCATGACGCCAAAGAACAGCTCGAGGCTACACAACAAGTCAGCGGCCAAACAGCCGAGTTCGAGGGTGACGAGACCGCATTGGAAACTTATGAACCTGAAACGTCCAATCAGGCAACAACTCTCGCAAATGATTTGTACGAGGACGATAGTAGTGAGGGGGAAACTCAGATACCCCTCCAACCCCGGGTTTGCGATCCTGAAGAGAATCTGCCTCCACAATACAAGCTTAAAGATCCCCCACCAACTAGTGCTCCTGTTGAACTCAATGATCATTATCCAGGGGGCACTTCAAGTGATCCTGAAGAGAATTTGTCTCCACAATACAAGCTTAAAGATCCCCCACCAACTAGTGCTCCCACGGAACTCAATGATCACTCTCCAGGGGCCACTTCAACTGATCCTGAAGAGAATTTGCCTCCACAATACAAGCTTAAAGATCCCCCACCAACTAGTGCTCCCACTGAACTCAATGATCATTCTCCAGGGTTCACTTCATATGATTTTGGGGGGATGGAGCTATCTGATGAGGTCGGGACTCCCCCAACTGGTTTGCAGGAGGAGGAGAGTGATGTGGACGGCTTTGGTTTTCCAGTGCGCCGCAGATTGAGGGAAACCATATACCTGTCCCTCCCACAATTAGCAATCCTTTTGATGATTTGACTCCACAATACAAGCTTAAAGATCCCCCGCCAACTAGTACTCCCACCCAGCTCAATGATTATTCTCCAGGAGGCACTTCAGCAGAATTTTTGGAGCAGGGACTATTTGATGAGGCCATAACTCCCCCAACTGGTTTGCAGGAGGAGGAGAATGATTTGGACAGCTTTGGATTTGTAGCTAGTTCACATGTTGAGGGAAACGAAATACCCATTCCTCCCACAGTTTGCGACCCCGACGAGGATGCACCTCCACAGTACAAGCTTAAAGATCCTCCACCAACTGGTGCCCCCGCCCAGCTCAATGATTATTCTCCAGGAGCCACTGCAACAGATTTTATGGACATGGGACCCAATGTTATGCATGTGCCGCCACCAACACAAGAGGCGAGCGGGAAGACAGGCGGCACCGACGAAGCCGAGAGAAACACACGCCATGCGGCCACGGAAGATGTTGAAGTCCCTCAAAGAAACGGCGGGACAATGAGTGGCGCTCCAAAAAAGAAGCGGGAAATCAATCCTGATTTTAAGGTACGCTCTGAAACTGGTGGGAAGCGTGATGAATCCTACTAGTATCAAAGTCTTGTGGAATCATGCTGATATCGATGGGATATGGAGCTATAGAGTTTTGATCGAGCAAAAAAGGTCGTGCAGTAGTCCTTTCTCATCATCTGTTCTTTCTCTTCTCCTGTAGGACGTCCAGAGCACGGGCAAATGGGGATCAATATCCAAGCTGGAAATGATTGTGGCTGGGGTTGTTAGTATACTGATTCTGGTAGGAGTCATTGTCGCGCTTGTACTTGTTCTGGGTGGTGACGAGGACAAGAAAGTAGAAACAGTGCCGCCGACTACTTCTGCCCCTACAACCCAGGCTACTCCAATGCCTGCCGATGAACGTTTCTCCTTGTTGATCAACCAGCTTGAGAGCAACAACGTCACGGCCCCGCTCGTCGACTTGTTCCCGGATAACCCCGATTACTATGACCCGTCCTACCTCGAGGGGCTCGTTAATAATGACTACTGCAAGTCCAAAGCTTTCGATTGTGCGATGTCTTGGATTTTATACGAAGACGAATTTCCGCCCGAGTCTAACGACATCGTAGATCGGTTCGGAATGGCAGCATTTTACTATTCTTTAGGAGGCGAAGGTTGGAAGAATAGCACCAACTGGCTCTCACCTGAGAGTTACTGTGAATGGCACGGCATCAAATGCAACCGTGGGCAGACTGACGTAGAAGAAATTGACTTGTCTGATAACGATTTGAACGGAGAGCTGCCCCTTGAGTTGGCTCTTGTGGACTCAGCTGCTGTCATCTCATTGAAGAATAATGCAATTACGGGGAAGTTAAACGGCGATATCTTTGCGGGAATGCCGAATCTTTTTGTACTTTATCTCCAAGATAATCTACTAACCGGCGCCATCCCTGATAATCTCCACGATGGCGGACTAGGTAAGTATTGCATTGATATTTTTACTAACAATTGAAGTATTGCTTAATAGAGTTCATCTCACCGGGTCATTCAT